>WNFA01012586.1_pt1 | contig 15763 bp, 17 predicted proteins | sample 5400481 | NCBI WGS metagenome assembly WNFA01 (sample SAMN13153340, study PRJNA577476) | soil metagenome | isolation source: 120 cm saprolite under Douglas fir tree site 2 hole 1 replicate 2 | place: USA:California | collected 2015-04-18
CCCGCCAGCGAAGCGGCGGCGCAGAACACCATCGCGCCGGCGAGCCAGCCGGCCGGAAACCTCAAGAGGTCGAAGAGGAATCCGCCCGCCCCGGCGATGAGCAGGGTTTCGATCACGTCGCGGATTCGGTGCGCACTCGGATGGGGCATGGGCGGTTCGCGCGCGACGGCCCGACACCGCCACGGGCATGATCAATGCAGCGCGCCGCAGGTCACGTCAAACGCAACGGACCGCAGGCCAGCCATGTGCAAGCCAGCCATGTAGACGAGGAGGTGCTTAGCCTCGTCGGCCGCGGGAAAGGACGATGCGAACGAGATCGGCGGCGTTTTTCGCCCGGAGCTTCGCCATGAGATGCGCGCGGTGCAGTTCGACGGTGCGCGGACTGATCCCGAGGCGGCGGCCGACCTCCTTGTTCGAAGCGCCGTCAGCGATCAACTCGGCGACTTCCTCCTCGCGTGGAGTCAATCGACTTTCAGCCACGGCCATCGCGATCCGCCCGCCCATGCATCTTTCCTAGCGCAAACCGCGACGACGCTTCAACTGGCCTTGTCGGCCGCGATGATGTCGCGGCGCATCGTCACCGCACGTGTTCAGGTCGGCACGCCGGCACTTCACGCCTTCACGTCTTCCCAGTCAATGCCTTCGCGAGCGCGGACGCGTTCAGGTCCTTGACGAACTTGTCATGGATCTCGCTCAACGTCGTTCGCATCGCATCGCGCAGGAGCGCGTAGTCGTCGCGTCCGAGCTTCTCATGGATCGGCATCAGCGCAAGCATCGGGCCGGCGAACGGGTCCACCATTTCGTTGATCGTCTTGGGCGGATACTGAATGACTTCGCCGAGCCAGCGCGCGACCTCGCGCCGCGCCGCGTTCCATGCGGAGAGCGCGACCGCCGGCGGCGCCCCGCGACGATCGAACGCAACCTGCACCGCGGCGATGACACCCTGCAACTGTGCGAGTCGATCATAAGCCTGCGGCGCGAGCACGCCTTCGATCATTTCTGCGATGAGAGTGAGCGCGATTGGATACGCTTCGGCACAGGCCTTCTCCACCATGCCTGCGATGTCAGGCTCATCGAAGAGCGTGTCGGCGTCCTGCCGTGCGCGCGCGCGGGTGTAATTCTCGACTGCGCCGCGAGCGAACGCTTGCGCCTGCTCGTCCATGAACGTGGCGAGCGCGTCGCGATCCTGGATCGCCGGTCCCCGACGGGACCCGCCGAATAACGCCACCTGCCCCTCCCGGGCACCCCTCCCGGCCAATTTTGAGCATGTCCTTGCTGGCACACGGCTTTTTGCGTCGCCGGAACATGCGCGAGCCCCCTACGCGGATGGACAACGGCGCCCGGCCGTGGTCACGTGTCGGGGTGGACGGCAAGGTTGCGGAACCCGGCCGTCGCCAACCCTCAGGGTGACCCAGGAGCGGCCGTGCTGCAAGGCTGGACCGTCATCGCCATCGCGCTCGGTTACATCGGGCTGTTGTTCGTCGTGGCGAGCTATGGCGACAAGGTGCGCGTGCTCGGTCGCGAAGGGCGCTCGCGCCTGCTCATCTATCCGCTGTCGCTCGCGATCTATTGCACGTCGTGGACCTTCTTCGGGTCGGTGGGTCTCGCCTCGCGCACCGGCTACGACTTCCTCGCCATCTATGTCGGACCCGTGCTGATGATCGGCCTCGCCTGGCCGCTGCTCATGCGGATCGTCCGGCTGGCGAAGACACAGAACATCACGTCGATCGCGGACTTCATCGCGGCGCGCTATGGCAAGCACCAGGGGGTCGCGGCCATCGTCGCTCTCATCGCCATTGTCGGCACGATCCCCTACATCGCGTTGCAGCTCAAAGCCGTATCGAACTCGCTCGGCACCATCCTGGGCCCGCTGGCGCACGGTCCCGAGATCATCCAGCCGGTGTTCGGCGATCTAGCGCTGCTCGTCGCGCTCTCGATGGCGGCCTTCGCGATGCTGTTCGGCACCCGCCATATCGACGCGACGGAGCACCAGCACGGGTTGATGCTTGCGATCGCGGCGGAATCGATCGTCAAGCTGATCGCCTTCCTCGCGGTCGGCATCTTCGTGACCTTCGTGGTGTTCGACGGGCCGGCCACACTGCTGGCGCGTGCGCTGGAACAGCCAGGAACCGCCGCGGTCCTCACGAGCGGCCCGACTTTCAGCACTTTCGCGACGATGACGCTGCTGTCGCTGTTCGCGATCCTGATGCTGCCGCGCCAGTTCCACGTCGCGGTGGTCGAGAACAACAACGAGGACGAGATCCGGCGCGCCGCCTGGCTGTTTCCGCTCTATCTCGTGCTCATCAATCTGTTCGTGGTACCGATCGCGATCGCCGGCCTGCTCACTTTCGGTCCGGGCCAGGTCGACAGCGACATGTTCGTGCTCGCCTTGCCGCTGGTCGCGCGTTCCGATCTCCTCGCGCTCGCCGCCTTCGTCGGCGGCCTCTCGGCGGCGACCGCGATGGTGATCGTGGAGACGGTCGCGCTGTCGATCATGGTGTCGAACGATATCGTGCTTCCCATGGTGCTCAAGCGGCGCGAGGCCTTCATCACCGGCCGCGGCGATGTCGGCACGCTGCTGCTCAAGGTGCGCCGCCTCGCCATCTTCGCGATTCTGGTCCTCGCCTATTTCTATTTCCGCTCGGCCGGCGACGCGCAGCTCGCTTCGATCGGGCTCTTGGCGTTCGCCGCGGTGGCCCAGCTTGCGCCTGCGTTTTTCGGCGGTCTGATCTGGCGGCGCGCCACGGCGCGCGGCGCCATCGCCGGCATGTCGGCCGGCATTCTGGCGTGGGGCTATACTCTTCTGCTGCCGAGCTTTGCCGATGCGGGGCTGGTCGATGCCGGCATTCTCGCGCACGGCCCCTTCGGTTTCGCCACACTGCGGCCGCAGGCGCTATTCGGCCTCGATCTTCCGCCGCTGGTGCACAATCTCATCGGGTATATCGCCTTCTCGCTCGCGCGCGCGCCGGCATCGATCGAACGGCTGCAGGCCGACCTGTTCGTGCCGCCCGACCTCACGCCCATGACGCCGAGCTTCCGTCTGCGGCGTTCGTCCGTGACGGTCGCGGAGCTGACCACGACGGTGGCTCGCTATCTCGGCGAGGAACGCACGCGCGCCTCGTTCGAAAGCTTTGCGGCGAGCCGGCGCATCGGTCTCGCCGCCGATGCCCCGGCGGACTTCCAGCTGCTTCGGCACGCCGAGTATCTGATCGCGTCGGCGATCGGGGCCGCCTCCTCGCGCATGGTCCTGTCGCTCCTGCTGCGGCGGAGCACCGTGTCGACTCAAGCCGCGCTCAAGCTTCTCGACGATGCGAGCTCGGCGATCCATTACAACCGGGAGATCCTGCAGAGCGCGCTCGATCACGTGCGGCAGGGTATCGCCGTGTTCGACAAGGACATGCACCTGATCTGCTGGAACAGGCGGTTCGGCGAAGTGCTCGATCTGCCCTACGAGATCGTCCGCATCGGCGCCGGGCTCGACGAGCTGCTGCACTTCAACGCCGAACGCGGCGCCTTCGGCCCGGGCGACGTCGAAGCCCTCGTCGATCGGCGGCTCGCCGGCTATGTCGGACCGGCGCCCTTCCAGGACCGCTTCCCCGACCGCGGCCTGGTCCTCGAGGTGCGGGCGAACCGCATGCCGGACGGCGGCATCGCGATGACCTTCACCGACATCACGCCCAGCGTCGAGGCGGCCGAGGCGCTCGAGCGCGCCAACGAGAACCTGGAGCGACGGGTGCGCGAGCGCACGCGCGAGCTGGAACTCCTCAACAAGGAGCTCGGCCGCGCCAAGGCGATCGCGGAGGACGCCAATATCTCGAAGACGCGCTTCCTCGCGGCCGCGAGCCACGACATCCTCCAGCCGCTCAACGCTGCGCGGCTCTACGTCACGAGCCTGATCGAGCGGCAGGGCAGCGGCGAGGAGGGACGCCTCGCCGGCCATGTCGACGCCTCGCTCGAGGCGGTCGAGGAAATCATCGGCGCGTTGCTCGATATCTCGCGTCTCGACACCGGCACGCTCAAGCCCGAAGTGGCGAGCTTCCGCATCGACGAGCCGCTGCGTCAGCTCGAGGTCGAATTCGCTCCGCTGGCGCGCGAGAGGGGACTCGAACTCGTTTTCGTCTCGTCCTCGCTGACCGTCTCATCGGATCGCCGGCTGCTTCGCCGCGTGCTGCAGAACCTCGTCTCGAATGCGGTGAAATACACGCGCGAAGGGCGCGTCCTCGTGGGCTGCCGCCGGCGCGGTGAACGCGTGCGCATCGACGTCTACGACACCGGCATCGGCATCCCGAAATCGAAGCAGCGGGCGGTGTTCACCGAATTCCATCGCCTGGAGGAAGGCGCCAAGGTGGCGCGCGGGCTCGGCCTCGGCCTTTCCATCGTCGAACGCATCGCCCGCATGCTCGGCCACGAGGTGCGCCTCGAATCGATCGTCGGCCGCGGCTCGCATTTTTCCGTGGAGGTGCCGCTCGCGCCGGCGGCAGTCATTCTCGACCGCCGCGAGCCCGACCGCGTCGACCTGCGGCAGCTCACGGGCATGACCGTGCTCTGCATCGACAACGATCCGAAGATTCTCGACGGAATGGAATCGCTGCTCGGGGGATGGGGCTGCCGCGTGTTCACCGGCTCCGCCGTACCGGCCGCGATCGCCAATCTGCGCGGGGCGAAAGCCGCGCCCCCCGGGCTGCTGGTGGATTACCACCTGGACGGCGACAACGGCATCGCGGCGATCGCCGAATTGCGCCAGGCCTATGATGCCGATCTTCCCGCCATCCTGATCACCGCCGACCGCACCGCGACCGTGCGCGATGCCGCGCGCGCGAACAACATCCAGGTCCTGCACAAGCCGCTCAAGCCGGCGGCGTTGCGCGCCCTCATGGCGCAGTGGCAGGTGCAGCGCGTGGCCGCGGCGGAGTAAGAGGCAGTCAGCGCGATCGAGGCGCGGCCGCCGACGCGGTCACTGCCTGAGCACTTGAAACGGCCACCGGCCGGTCTTCTGCTGGAAGCAGGCTTCGAACGCGGGAAGCGCCATCATGCTCCCGGCGGGACCGCGATATCCCGCGTACTGGCCGAGGCATTCCCGCCACGCTTGCGCATAGGCGGCGCGCGTCGAAGCATTGAGACTCTGTCCCCTCGCGCGTGTCTGCGCGTCCGCCGCGCTCGATCCAACAATCGCGGCGCACGCGATCGAGCAAAGCAAAAATCTCGTCATGGCAGCCCCCCGAGCCGAAGGGGAAAAAGCATAACCGCCGCCGCTGCTATCGCAAGATGTAAAGACTGGTCCGACAACTATTCCACAGTTCGCCTTCGTGTTGGCCCGTCACTGCAGGGATGCGGTCTGCGGCCACTGGCCCACTTCGATCTTGGCGGCCGCGATCACCGCCTGGGTGCGGCTCTCGACGCCGAGCTTCTGCAGGATGGCCGAGACGTGCGCCTTGACGGTGGCTTCCGACACGCTGAGCTCATAAGCGATCTGCTTGTTGAGGAGCCCTTCCGACAGCATCATCAGCACCCGCACCTGCTGCGGGGTGAGCGTCGCCAGCCGCGCCAGCACGGCGGTCGTCTCGACATCCGCCACGGCTGAAAGATTGACGTCGGGCGGTGTCCACACGCCGCCCTCGAGCACACTGGCGACGGCTTCCCGCATCGCCTCGACCCCGAGCGTCTTCGGGATGAACCCGGACGCGCCGAAATCCATGCAGCGCCGAATGACCGCCGGCTCGTCATTGGCCGAGACGATGACGATCGGCACGCTCGGATATTGCGCGCGCAGATACATGAGCCCCGAGAAGCCGCGCACTCCGGGCATCGCGAGATCGAGCAGAATGAGGTCCACCTCTGCGGCGCGATCGAGGATCTTGGAGACGTCGTCGAAGGTTCCGGCCTCGGCGATGTCGGCCCGCGCGAACAGGCCCGTCACCGCCTCGCGCAGCGCCCCGCGGAACAGCGGATGATCGTCGGCGATCACCAGACGATATTGTGCAGCCTCGCTCAAAGAACCGTCCTGCCGTCGTGCGCGGGCGTGTGACCCACCGGTCACAGCGCTGACGATGATGATGATTTTCTAGCCGTGCCGGTGCCCACGCAAGCGGCAAGGTTACTCATTGTTAACCCCTCGGGTCCAGGCTTGACGGTCAAGGCTCCGCCGCAAACCAAAGGCGAGGGCCGAACGGCACGCCTCGTGCATGTCAGGGGGCAGAGCCGCCAGTCGGGTGGCGTTCTCTCGGATCGGACCGCCGGCGCGGTTCGTGCGCGACAGGCAGCGCGATGAGAAGGACCCGGACGATGCAGAAAGCGTCAGTCACCACCGCCATCTGGGCCGAATTGGCCACGGTCGCGTTCGACCTGGAGGAGCGCTTCGGACTGCGGCCGTTCAAGCGCATCATGCTCGCGATGCTCGCGGCCTGGCTCGCCTATTTCACTGTCATCACCATGTGGGTGCGCGCCCTCAACAAGATGACCGTCCCGCTGCTCGACATCCCGCTCGGCGTCTTCCTCGTCGCTCAGGGCACGGCCGTCATCTTTCTCGTCGCGCTCGTTATCCTCCTGAGGAAATCGCGCCTGTCGGCGACGGCCTAACGACGGCTGCCGATGAATTGCAGCACGACCTCGCGCCGGTGCGGCCGGGCGCGGTGCTCGACGACGTAGATTCCCTGCCACGTGCCGAGCGCCGCGCTGCCGGCGACGACGGGGACGTGGAGCGAGACTCCCGTCAGCATGGTTCGCACATGCGCCGGCATGTCGTCGGGGCCTTCGGTATCGTGAACCCACGGCGCGTCGGATGGCGCGAGACCGCGCAGCGCCGTCACCAGGTCGGTGCGTACGTCGGGATCGGCGTTCTCCTGAATGGTCAAAGAAGCCGAGGTGTGGCGCATGAAGAGAAAGAGCGCGCCATCCTGCGCGCCCGCATCCTCGATGAAGCCCGCCACGTCGCGCGTGATCTCGAAAAGACCTTCGCCGGGCGTGTCGACCGTGACCGTCGCGGTCGCGATCAGATCGGGTGCGGCCGTCGTGATGGCGGAGCGCGGCATGACGTCACCAACGCGGCGGATCGGTGAGCGCATTTTTGGGCGCGCTCACGTCTTCTTCAGGATGTCCTTCTGAAAATTCGCGATCATCTCGACCAGGCGCCGCCACACCCGTTCCACCACCGCCATCATGCGGTCGATGTCGGCGTTGGTCGGCAGCTTGAGATCGGAATCGCCGTTGCGCGCCACCGGCGTCTCCGACTTCACAGTGTCCGGCAGCGGTAGCCCGCGATCGAGCAGCGCCTTCTTCAGCGCGACATTCTCGCCTTGCAGCCGCGCGATCTCGTTCTCGAACGCCGCGCGGTCGTCCGGCACCGCGATGCACGACCAGCCCACCGTGCGGCGATTGCAGACAGCGACCTGTCCGGTCTTGAGATCGAGCCGCAGATAGCCGTCGTCGACGCGATTGAACTGATAGCGATTGTCATCGTTCTCGGGCGCCTGCGCATAGGCGACGCCGGCGATCAGCGATGCCAGGAGAGTGACTGCAAGACTACGTCGGATCATGGTGCTTCTCCGCCGGTCCATAGGCGCGGATTTTAAGGCGACGCCGTGGCGGTGTTCCGCACAGCATCGGCTCGTGAGACCAAGAAACGCAAGCCCGCATTTAGCCACGACAGGTCCGACGCAAATGCCGGTGTGGGCCGCAACGCGGCGCCGAAACACGTCTCGCGCCGCGCGTCTTTCGCACGTGGATTCAAGCGATTAACTGGTAAACCGCGATTGTTGACTCGGCCAGACCCAGTCAGTATGGTCCGCGCTGCTTTGAGGGGACGAAGGGTTCGAAATCCGGCTTTCAGCCGTGGGTGTCGGCAGTATGAGCGACGACACGAGCGGACGAAGCGATGCGGACCGTCATCACTCCGACGAGGCTGCTCTCTCCGCGAGGCTCCGGCGTATCGGCAATCGGCTCGACCAGCAGCGGGCGAGCCAGCCATCCGGAACCACCTCCGGCCCCCGGCCTGGCGCCGACCGTTCGGCGATGGCACGCGGCCTTCGGCTCTCTACCGAGCTCGTGGCGGGCGTACTGGTCGGCGCCGTGATCGGCTATTGGCTCGATCGCTGGCTCGGGATCTCGCCGTGGGGGTTCATCGTGTTTGTGCTGCTTGGCTTCGTCGCGGGCATCGTCAACGTGATGCGCGCGGCCGGACTTTCCGGGACGTCAGGTGGCGGAGCGACGTGAGAAGGCTCGCGCCTTGCGCGTGAAGGATATCGAGAAGGACCGTTGCGGTCATGGCCGACCCGATTGAGCAATTCCATATCACCGAGTATTTCCGCGTCGCAAAGATCGGCGCCCAGGAAATTCATTTCACGAACTCCGCCTTCTATATGGTGCTGACGGTCGGACTGATCACGGCGCTCATGCTCGGCACGACCGCCGGCCGCCGGCTGGTGCCAACCCGCATGCAATCGGTCGCCGAGCTGACCTACGAATTCGTCGGGACGACCCTGCGGGACGTCACAGGCGAGGAAGGAATGAAGTTCTTCCCGCTCGTGTTCTCGCTGTTCACGTTCATCCTCGTATCGAACGTCGTCGGGCTGATCCCCTACACCTTCACGGTCGCGAGCCACATCATCGTCACCGCCGCGCTCGCGCTCCTCGTGTTCTTCACGGTGATCGTCTACGGCTTCTGGAAGAACGGTCTGCACTTCCTCAAGGTGTTCGCGCCGAGCGGCATTCCGATCTTCATCCTGCCGCTGATCGTCTGCATCGAGATCCTCTCGTTCCTCGCGCGCCCGATCTCGCACAGCGTGCGACTGTTCGCCAACATGCTGGCCGGCCACATCACGCTCAAGCTCGTGGGCGGCTTCGTCACGATGATCGGCGCATTCGGTTTCGCCGGCTGGTTGGGCGCCTTGCTTCCCCTGGTCTTCACCATCGCGCTGACCGCACTCGAACTGCTGGTCGCGGTACTGCAGGCCTACGTGTTCGCCATCCTCACCTGCATCTATCTCAACGATGCGATCCACCCGGGACACTAGGCAGATCGTCCACCCCTCAGTCGACTTCCAATCGCTCTCGAAAGGAGTTTCATCATGGATCCACTCGCAGCAAAATTCCTCGGCGCCGGCCTCGCCTGCATCGGCATGGGCGGCGCGGCCATCGGCGTCGCCACCGTGTTCGGCCAGTTTCTGGCCGGCGCGTTGCGCAATCCGTCGGCGGCGGCCGGGCAGCAGACCATTCTCTATCTCGGCTTCGCGCTCGCCGAGGCGTTCGGCATCTTCTCGCTGCTGATCGCTCTTCTCCTGCTGTTCGTCCTCTGAGGCGTCCGGCGGGCGAAGTCTTCGCCGCACGTCAGGGAGTGGCCGATGGCCGCTGAAAAGACGACCGCACATACCGAACAGCCGGGTGGACACGGCGTCTTTCCGCCGTTCCAGAAGGAAACCTTTCCCTCGCAGCTGTTCTGGCTCGTGATCTGCTTCGTCGCGCTCTATCTCATCGCCTCGCGGCTCGCATTGCCGCGTGTCGGCGGCATCCTCGATAGCCGCAAGAACCGGATTGCCGATGACCTCGCCGAAGCCAGCCGCTTCAAGGGCGAGGCCGATCAGGCGATCGCAGCGTACGAGAAGGCGCTGGCCGACGCCCGCACGCGGGCGCAGACGATCGCCAACGAGACGCGCGATCGGCTGGCGGCCGAGGCCGAGCGGAATCGGAAAGCGATCGATGAACGCCTCAATGCGCGGCTCGCCGAAGCCGAGAAGGCGATCGTGGCGGCCAAGACGGCCGCCATGGGCAATGTGCGGGGCATCGCGGTCGAGACGGCGGCCGCGATCGTGGCGCGCCTGATCGGCGTCACCGCGCCCGAGCAGAAGGTCGCGGCGGCCGTCGACGACGTGCTCAAGCGGTAGAGGTCACGATGTGGGATGCCGAATTCTGGGTGGCGGTCGCCTTTGTTCTCTTTCTGGGGTTCCTCGCCTATCTCGGCGTGAGCGCAAGCGTGGCGAGGCCGAACGGGAGGCGCAGGACATCATCGCGGCCGCCCGCGAAGAGGCGGAACGGCTGGCCGCGGACGCCAAGGGCAAGGTCGAGGAATTCGTGTCCCGCCGGACCGCCATGGCGGAGACGAAGATCACCCAGGCCGAGGCCCAGGCGCTCGCGGATGTGCGTGCCGCCGCCGCCGAAGCCGCCGTTGCGGCGGCCGAGCGCATCCTGAGCGAGACCGCGAAGGGCAAGGTGGGCGACGATCTGATCGCCCAGGGAATCCGCGACCTCAAAGCAAAGCTCAATTGATCGCCGCAGTCCGACGCCTATTTGGGGGTGTCGCGCGTACCGTATCGCCTGTGTAAAACGGTATTAACCTGCTGCCTTGCTCTTGCCGGGGTTTTGCCACCATGCAGGGATACCTCTGATCTTTGCCGATTCGCGCCGCGTCTGTTGCGTCGCCTGGCGTCCGCGTCCCTTCACAAGCGTCAGTCTGTGCGTCGATGAACCAACGGCAATGTGCCGGCTGGAGGGTCGGGGGACCCAGTGGTCATCTTCGATTGCAACGGCGTTCTGGTCGATGGTGAGCCGATCGCCGCCGCGGTGGCGGCGGAGGAATTCACGCGCGCCGGCTTCGCGATGACGGCCGAGGTCGTGGCGCACTTCTTCATGGGCCGGCGCGCGATCGACATGTTCGCCGACGTCGAGGCCGCGACCCGCCGCAAGCTGCCGGCAAATTTTCCCGCCGTTCTCGCCGCCGCCACGCTCCGCCGCATCCGCGACGAGCTGCGGCCGATGCCGCATGCGGCCTACGCGCTCACCTGGCTGCGCGAGCCGAAATGCGTTGCCTCCTCGACCACGCTCGAGCGCATCCGCGTGAGCCTGGAGACCACCGGGCTCGTACGCTATTTCGAGCCGAACCTTTTTTCCGCGAACGATGTCGCGCGCGGCAAGCCGGCGCCGGACCTTTTCATCGGTTTCGCCGGCGGCAGCCACGTGCAGGCGCATCTGCCCGCCAAGCTCTCCGCGGCAGGCGCCCGCGCCGTCATCGCCGACATGCGGGTGCTCAAGAGCACCATCGTGGCATTGCGCGGATGGTAAAGTCCTATCCGCGGTGTGCGGGTTTCGGGGCCGGCCTTGCCGGCTTTTTCTTTTGCTCGAGCGCCGCGCCTTCCGGATCGAAGCCGACATAGATGACGTATTGTTCGAACTCGCGGCCGGGCGGCATCGGCACCGTCATGTCCTCTTCGACATGCATGAAAGGCACGTTGGTCTGACCGGGCGGGATCATCACCGGCACGCCATAGAACTTGGTCCAGATCGTCTTCGGCTCGAGCCCTTCCCTCACCACGGCAAAACGCACCGGCAAGGTGACCTGACCGGGCGTGCCTGCCGGTCCGATAATGACCCGCCCCTGCACGCCGACCTTCATCACCACCTTGCCGCCGCGCACGGCGCACTCGCGCGCCGTGCGGCCGAAGCTTGCCTGATAGCGCAGCGACAGCGCCGTCGAGCCGGTGTCCGGCCCGGCCTGCGCGAGGGTCGACGCGCCTTGGCGGATGTCGACGATCGGGCAATCGACCTCGTCGGGCGCCGCGGCCTCGCCGGCCTGTTTCATCGGGCTGCCGAGGAGAAAATTGCTGAAGCGATCCGTGAAGGAGGTCGAGGATGACGCGGAGGCCGCAGGAGCGGCGGCGGGCCGGCTGAACACGCTTTCGCCCGACGAGCAGCCCGCGAGCACGAGCAGAAGCCCAAGCGCGGCAAAGCCGCGCGGTCTCCGACAGGTCTTGTTCGGCATCATCCCGTGCATGGTCCGGCGTTATATCAAACCAACCGTGGCGGCCCCAAGGCTGGCCAAAGGCGCCACCGCGAAATTCCGCTTGCGGCGCAAGGCCCCTACTCCGGATCGTCCCTGAGCCGCGCGAACAGCAGGTGGTCATGCCACGTGCCGTTGATGCACAGATACTGGCGGGCATAGCCCTCGCGCGTGAAGCCGGCGCGCTCGAGGAGGCGGATGGAAGCCGTATTGGTCGGGATGCAGGCGGCCTCGACGCGGTGCAGCCGCAGCGTCGAGAAGGTGAAGGGCAGGACCGCCTTGACCGCCGCCGTCATATGACCGCGGCGCACGAAGGGCTCGCCCATCCAATAGCCGAGACTGCCGGCCTGGGCGACGCCGCGCCGCACGCTCGCGAGCGTCAACCCGCCGACCAGCACGTTATCCTCCTTGCGGAAGATGAAGAAGGCGTAGGACTGGTCCGTGCGCCAATCCTCGGCATAGCGCTTGAGACGGCGGCGGAACGACGCGCGGGCGAGATCATCGGCCGGCCAGGTCGGCTCCCAGGGCACGAGAAAGTCGCGGCTCGCCGACCGCAGCGCGGTCCACTCCTCGAAGTCCGCCATCTGCGGCGGGCGCAGGTTGACGCCCTCGCCCTCCACGGATGGCAGCGTCTCGCTGAAGCCCACTGTCCGAAAAAACGCCATGCGCTCAGGCCGCCTTGCGAACGAGGCCTTCGGCAATCGCCGCAGCGCCTTCGAGACCGGACGGTCCGAGCGCCACGACGGCGGGCCGGCCGCGCGCGATCAGCGCGTGTCCCGCACCGCGCGCGCTCTCGACCGTCACCGACTCGACCCGGTGGATGATCTCCTCGAGCGGAATCGGTCGTCCGTGAATGAGCATCTGGCGCGCCAGCTGTTCGGCGCGCGCGCTCGAGCTTTCGAGCGCCATCAGGAGGCCGGCCTTCATCTGCGCCTTGGCGCGCGCGACCTCCGCTTCGCTCAACGTATCGGCCGTCGCATTGATCTCGCCGACGACGACACGCATCAGCTCCGCCGCATCGGCCGCGTCGGTCCCCGCATAGAGGCCGAACAGGCCGGTATCCGCATAGGCGGAGTGGAACGCGTAGATCGAATAGCACAGCCCGCGCAGCTCGCGGACCTGCTGGAAGAGGCGCGATGACATGCCGCCGCCGAGCACGTTGGTGAAGGTTTGCAGGCTGTAGATCGAGGGGTCGCGCTGCGGCACGCCCTCGAGCGCGAGCGCGATGTGGACCTGCTCGAGATCGCGCGCCTCGACCCGGCTGCCGCCGCGAAACTTCGCCTGCTCGGGCGCGCCGCCTTCGGGACCCCTGAAGGCGGAAAACCGCCGCTCGACCTCGCGTACCACGGAGGCATGATCGACCGCGCCGGCCGCCGCGATCACGGTTTCGGGCGCGCGATAATGCTTGGCGAGATAGGCCTTCAGGCGCTTGCCGTCGAACGAGCGCACGGTCTCGCGCGTGCCGAGGATCGAACGGCCCACGGCCTGGTCGGCGAACGCGGTCGATTGCAGGAAATCGAACACGAGATCGTCCGGCGTGTCCTCGACCGCGCCGATCTCCTGAATGATGACGTTCTTCTCGCGCGTGATCTCGTCGGGATCGAAGGCGGGCGCGGTCAGGATGTCGGAGAGGACGTCGAGAGCGAGCGGCACGTCCGCTCTCAACACGCGGGCGTAATAGGCGGTCATCTCGACGCCGGTGGCGGCGTTGAGATCGCCGCCCACCGCTTCGATCTCTTCGGCGATCTGGCGCGCGGAACGCCGTGCCGTGCCCTTGAACGCCATGTGCTCGAGAAAATGCGAGATGCCGTGCTCGTCGGGCTGCTCATCGCGGCTGCCGCAGCTCACCCAGACGCCGAGCGAGGCGGTCTGAAGGTGCGGCATGTCGTCGGTGACGACGACCAGGCCGGAGTCAAGACGAGTAACCTCGACGCTCATGCGGCTGCTCCTTCGCGCGCTGCGCGACTGACTTCGAGAACCAGACGTTCGATCGCGGACTGATCCGCCGGCAGGACGGCGACGCGCTCCTTGCGCCGATCGAGATCGCCGAGCCAGTCCGGCAGCTTGGGGCGCACGCCGCAGGCCGCTTCGACCGCATCGGGAAACTTTGCCGGGTGCGCGGTCGACAGCACCACCCTGGGAATCGCCGGATCGCGCGTCTCCTTCTCGGCGACCGCGAGCGCAACGCCGGTGTGCGGATCGACCATGAGGCCGGTCTCGCGCAGCGTGGTGCGAATGGCGGCGGCGGTCTCGGCCTCGCTGGCGCGGTCGGCGGAAAAGAGCGCGCGCACCGCCGCAAGCGCGGGCGCGCCGATCGAGAAACGCTGCGACTGCGCGAGCGACGCCATGGCGGCGCGCACCGGCTTCGCATCGCGGCCGTGGGCCTCGAACAGGAGCCGCTCGAAGTTCGACGACACTTGGATGTCCATCGAGGGCGAGGCGGTCGGCACGACCGCGCGCACCTCATACGTGCCCGTCGCGAGCGTGCGCACGAGGATGTCGTTGACGTTGGTCGCGATGGTGAGCCGGTCCACCGGCAATCCCATCTGCGCCGCGACGTAGCCCGCAAAGATATCGCCGAAATTTCCGGTCGGCACGGTGAAGGCGATGCGGCGATGCGGCGCGCCAAGCGCGACCGCGGCCGTGAAGTAGTAGACCACCTGGGCGACGATGCGCGCGAAATTGATCGAGTTGACGCCCGACAGCGCGACGCGGTCGCGGAACGCCGAATGATTGAACATCCCCTTCACGATCGCCTGGCAATCGTCGAAGGTGCCGTCGACCGCGACCGCGTGCACGTTCGCGTCTTCGGCGGTGGTCATCATGCGGCGCTGCACGTCCGAGATGCGGCCGTTCGGAAACAGCACGACCAGATCGACCTGCCCGCGCCCGCGAAAAGCCTCGACGGCGGCGCCGCCGGTGTCGCCCGAGGTCGCGACCGCGATGGTGGCGCGCTGGCCGCGGCTCGCCAGCGCATGGTCCATCAGGCGCGCGAGGAATTGCATTGCCAGGTCCTTGAAGGCGAGCGTCGGCCCGTGATGGAGCTCGAGCACGAAGGTGTTGGCGCCGGTCTGGCTCAGCGGCGTAACGACCGGATGGCGAAAGACGCCGTAGGCTTCGCGCGCCATGCGGGCGAGGTCGAACTCGGAGATCTCGCCGCCCGCGAATGGGCGGATGACCTCGAGCGCGACTTCCGCATAGGGCTTGCCGGCGAAACTCGCGATGGTCTCGCGATCGAGCCGCGGCCAGGCTTGCGGCACGTAGAGGCCGCCGTCGCGGGCGAGGCCCGCGAGCGTCACATCGACAAAGCCGAGCGGCGGGGCTTCGCCGCGGGTCGAGATGTAGCGCACTGACTGATCGTCCTCGGACCGCCGCATGGCGAGGTCGGCCGCCGGGCGGTCCCGACGCCCCCAGGCAACCTCTAAGCCTTTGGAATGACAGAGTTAAGGCCGGCGGCCGGGATCAAGCCGCCGATTCGACACTAGCCAGAAGGGCCGCCGCGCACAAGAAAGCGTTTAGGCGCTGCCGACGGCGGTTTGCCGGCTTCCGACGACCCAGATGCCGAACGACACCGCCAGCACCAGCGCCAATCCGTACCAGGTGAGGGCATATCCCAAATGGTTGTTGGGGAGCGACGCCTGGAGCGCGCCGACCTTGGGCAGCCCGCCGGGCGCGGGCGGCGCTTCCTGCTCGATGTAGAAGGGCGCGACGGTGCCGACGCCTTTGGCCGCCGCGATGGCGGCGGGATCGCGCACGAACCACAGATTTCGCCCCGGATCGTTGTCCGGCGTGAACCAGCCCGGCGTCTCCGGCGAGCGCATGACGCCGACGATCTCTGCGGGGCCGTTCGTTTGACCCGCACGGCGGGTCGCCGGATCCTGCCGTCCCTCCGGCACGAAGCCGCGGTTGACCATGACGATGCCGCCCGCAACGCGCGCAGGCGTGAACACCCAATAGCCCGGACCGGTCACGTCGCCGCGCAAGCTCGATCCGCTGGTG
>WNFA01002294.1_pt1 | contig 15754 bp, 17 predicted proteins | sample 5400481 | NCBI WGS metagenome assembly WNFA01 (sample SAMN13153340, study PRJNA577476) | soil metagenome | isolation source: 120 cm saprolite under Douglas fir tree site 2 hole 1 replicate 2 | place: USA:California | collected 2015-04-18
CGATGTATGTCGAATACGAGATGCCGAAAGCCAACGTGCCGAACGCACGCCCGATCGGACAGAATCCGTACTTCGATCATGACGGCAACGTGTGGACGACCGATCGCGGCCAGCCCAACGGGATCGTCCGGCTCGATCCGCGCACCGCGCAGTGGCAGCGCTACGCGTTGCCGGAGCGCGGCATCCCGCACGGCATCACGGTCGATTCGAAAGGCATCGTCTGGTGGGGCGAGACCGTCGGCTTCAAGTTCGGCCGGCTCGATCCCAAGACCGCCCAGATGGATCGTTATCCGATCGATCCGCGCGGCTATCTTAAGGGCCGCGGCCACGATCCGATCGTCGACGCCGCCGACAACGTCTGGCTGACGGTCATCAACGGCAACCGGCTCGCCAAATGGGATGCGAAGACGCAGAAGATTTCGCTCTACGAGCCGCCGACGCCGAATTCGTATCCGTACGGCGCCGACAAGGACCGGCAGGGCAACATCTGGATCTCGCAGTTCACGCAATGCCGGATGGCGAAGTTCGATCCAAAGGAGGAGGAATTCACCGAATTCCCGGCGCTCACCGCCTACGAGGATCCCTACTGCCTGATCCGGCGCGGCAGCGTCGATAAGAACGGCATGGTGTGGTACGGCGTGTTCAGCCACGGCCGGATCGGCAAGATCGACCCCGCAACGGGCAAGACCGTCGAGTACAAGATGCCGGTCGCCTTTGCCGAGCCCTATGACATCTGGCCCGACAACGACAACAACATGTGGATCGCGGACGGCGCCATGGGCGGCGCCATCATCAAGTTCGATCAGAAGACGGAGAAGTTCACTTTCTATCCGGGGGTACAGCGCGGCGATCTTCCCAAGATCGAGATCACCCGCGAGGGCGCGATCTGGTACAACCCGCGCTCCGCGCTCAAGGGCGCGGTCGGGGTGCTCTATCCCGACGTGTCGAAGATGACGACGTTCGAGGCGAAGTACTGAGATCGATGATCATGCGGCGCGGGCTCCGGCGATTTCGCCGGAGCCCGCATCCGTTTCGATGATCGGAATTGAACGGGAGGTTACGCCGCCGCAGCCTTGCCCTTCGGCTGCACCTCGGCGGTGTAGTCGTCCATCAGCGTCTTGGTGATGCCGCCCGGGTTGAAGTGCCACTGCGCGATCTCGGAGACCGGCGTCACCTCGGCGGCAGTGCCGGTGATGAAGCACTCGGAGAACTGGCTCAGCTCCTCCGGCATGATGCGCCGCTCGATCACCTCGTAGCCGCGCTTCTTGGCGAGCGAGATCACGGTCCGCCGCGTGATACCGTCGAGGAAGCAGTCGGCGATCGGGGTGTGGATCTTGCCGTCCTTGACGAAGAAGACGTTGGCGCCGGTGCACTCGGCGACGCGGCCCTGCCAGTCAAGCATCAGCGCGTCGGCGTAGCCTTTGCGCTCTGCCTGGTGCTTGGAGATCGTGCAGATCATGTAGAGGCCGGCTGCCTTGGCAAGGCAGGGCGAGGTCTTCGGGTCGGGCCGCCGATACTCGGCGAGATCGAGGCGGATGCCCTTGAGCCGCTGGGCGGGATCGAAATAGCTCGGCCACTCCCAGGTCGCGACCGCGAGGTGGATCTTGTTGGCCTGTGCCGAGACGCCGAGCTGCTCGGAGCCGCGCCAGGCGATCGCCCGCACATAGGCGTCCTTGATGCCGTTCTTCTCGACCACCAGGCGCTTCGCGGCGTCGATCTCGGCCACGCTGTAGGGGATCTCGAAGTCGAGGATTTTTGCCGAATTCTTCAGCCGCTCGGAGTGCTCGGTGCAGCGGAAAATTTGGCCGCCGTAGGCGCGCTCGCCTTCGAACACGCAGCTCGCGTAATGCAGTCCATGGGTGAGGACGTGGATATTGGCTTGCGGTCCCGGCACGAGCTTGCCGTCGAACCATATCATGCCGTCGAGTTGGTCGAAGGGCACCGCCATGGCATCCTCTCCTCAAGCCGCAAGGACTCCCGGTCCGAGCAGCCTTTCTGTTTATCATGCCGACGCTTTTGCGTCGGGTCGCAAGTCTCGTTATGTTGCCCCGGTCCATGGACCATGCCCATTCACCGGGCACTTAGCCGCCGCCGGCCGCTCGCGAGGCACGATCATTTCGCGAAAGCGAGGCAATGGGTAACAAACAAACCAAAATATGTCAACATGGCTGACATAAATGTGACCGCCGCCCGCCGGCCCGCGCCCGCCGGCAAGCCGGAACCGATCTGGGACCTGATCGAGCTTCTGTTTTTCGCCTATCGCGACTTCGTCGGCGATCCGGACGACGTCCTCATGACTTTCGGGTTCGGCCGCGCACATCACCGGGTCCTGCATTTCGTCAATCGCAACCCGGGCATGAAGGTTGCGGAGCTGTTGGACATTCTGAAGATCACCAAGCAGTCGTTGGGGCGCGTGCTCAAGCAGCTCGTCGACATGGGCTACGTCGAGCAGAAGGAGGGCGAGCTCGACCGCCGCCAGCGCCTGCTCTACGTCACGCCGAAGGGCGCCGAGCTCGCCTTGCGGCTGGCGAACCTGCAGACGGCCCGCATCGCCCGCGCGCTCGCCGAGATCGGTCCCGGCGCGCACGAGGCGGCGCGCAAGTTCCTCACCGCCATGATCGATGCGGAGGGACGCGACCGCGTGTTGCGGTTGATCGACCGCGCCGAGCGGGCGCGGCGCCCGCGCCGCTGACGGCAGAGGGGCCCGATGAACGTCCGCTCCGCAGCGCTCTCCGACGATGCCCCGCATCTGCTGATCGTCGACGACGACCGGCGCATTCGCGATCTGCTGTCGCGCTTCCTGCGCGGGGAAGGCTACCGCGTCACGACGGCCGACAACGCGTCGGATGCCCGCGCCAAGCTCGACGGCCTGAAGTTCGACCTCCTCGTGCTCGACGTGATGATGCCCGGCGAGACCGGCTTCGATTTCGCCAAGGCGATCCGCCGCAATTCCGCCGTGCCGATTCTCATGCTCACCGCGCGCGACGAGAAGGAGAGCCGCATCGCCGGCCTCGAGATCGGCGCCGACGACTACGTGGCAAAACCGTTCGAGCCACGCGAGCTGTCGCTGCGCATCGCCAATATCCTCAAGCGCGCGAGCCCGCCGCCGACGCCGCCGGCCGAAACGGCGCGCTTCGGTCCGTTCGTGTTCCACATCGGGCGCGGCGAGCTGCGCCGCGGCGAGGAGGTCATTCACCTGACCGACCGCGAGCGCGACATGCTGCGCATGCTCGCGGCCGCGCCTGGCGAGACGGTCACGCGGCTCGCGCTTGCCGGCAACGGCGCTTCGCCGGGCGAGCGCGCCGTCGACGTGCAGATCAACCGCCTGCGCCGCAAGATCGAGATCGACCCCGCCAATCCGCTGATCGTGCAGACGGTGCGCGGCATCGGCTACCGCCTGGTGGTCGCGACATGACGACCATCGACCTCGGGCTCGCCCGGCTGCGCAGCGCGGCGCATCACGCCTATGACGGCTGGGATCGCTTCGGGCGCTGGTTCAAGAGCCTGATGCCGACCGGGCTCTATGCCCGCTCGCTCCTCATCATCATCGTGCCGATGGTGATCCTGCAGTCGGTCGTCGCCTTCGTGTTCATGGAGCGCCACTGGAACACGGTCACGCGGCGCCTCTCCGCCGCCGTGACGCAGGACATCGCGGCGCTGATCGAGGTCTACAAGGCCTATCCGCAGGATGCCGAAAGGGCGCAGATCCGCCGCATCGCAGCGGAGCGGCTCGGCCTGCAGGTCGATTTCATGCCGGTGAACGAGATGCCGCCGATCGGCCCGAAGCCGTTCTTCTCGCTGCTCGACCAGGCGCTGTCGCAGGAGATCCGCAAGCAGATCGGTCGGCCGTTCTGGATCGATACGGTCGGCAAGTCCGCGCTGGTCGAGGTGCGCATCCAGCTCGACGACACCATCATGCGCGTGTTCGCGCGCCGCAGCGCCGCCTATGCGTCTAACTCGGAAATCTTCCTCCTGTGGATGGTCGGCACCTCGCTGGTGCTGCTCACCGTCGCGATCCTTTTCCTGCGCAACCAGATCCGGCCGATCCTGCGGCTCTCCGAGGCGGTCGAGAGCTTCGGCAAGGGCCGCGAGGTGCCCAATTTCCGCCCGCGCGGCGCGCGCGAGGTGCGGCGCGCGGCCTCCGCCTTCATCGAGATGAAGGCGCGCGTCGAGCGCACCATCGAGCAGCGCACCACGATGCTCGCGGGCGTGTCGCACGACCTGCGCACCGTGCTGACGCGCTTCAAGCTCGAGCTTGCGCTCATCGATTCGGCGGAAGCCGAGGCGATGAAGCGCGACGTCGACGAGATGGAGCGCATGCTGGAGGCCTATCTCGCCTTCGCGCGCGGCGACACCGGCGAGCAGGCGGCGCCGACCGACATGGAAACCTTCCTCAACGAGCTCAAGGCCGACGCCGAACGGCACGGCCACGCCACCACCGTCGAGTTCCGCGGCCTTCCGATCGTGACCGTGCGGCCCGCCGCGTTCAAGCGCTGCCTCGCCAATCTCGTCTCCAACGCCGCCCGCCACGGCTCGGCGATCGCGATCACGGGCGACCGCGATCACCGCTGGCTCACCGTCACGGTCGACGACGACGGGCCCGGCATTCCGGGGCACCTGCGCGAGGACGTGTTCAAGCCGTTCCTGCGGCTCGACGACGCGCGCAACCAGGACGAGGGCGGCACCGGCCTCGGTCTCGCCATCGCGCGCGACATCGCGCGCTCGCATGGCGGCGACATCACGCTCGGCGACAGCCCGCTCGGCGGCCTGCGCGCCAGCGTGCGCGTGCCGGTGTAGCGGAAAATTTTCAGTCTCAAGTCTGCGTGAGCGGCGCTGCGGCGCGCCGCGATGCCTGCTAGATTCGCGGCATGACCGAATCTGGATATGCACTTTTCGACACCGCGATCGGCCGCTGCGGCATCGCATGGAACGAGCGCGGCATCGTCGCAACCACGCTGCCGGAGGCGGACGAACGACGCGCGCGGACTCGTTTGCTGCGGCGTTGCCCTGGCGCGCGCGAAGGCGCGCCGCCCCCCGACGTACAACGCGCCATCGACGGCATCGTGGCGCTACTCGCCGGGGAGGCGGTCGATCTCTCCGGGGTCGTGCTCGACATGGCGGGCGTGCCGGCGTTCAACGCACGGATCTACGCCGTCCTGCGCACCGTTCCTCCCGGCGAGACGCTGACCTATGGCGAGGTCGCGGCGCGGCTCGGCACGGGCGAGGACGCCCGCGACGTTGGGCAGGCGATGGGGCAGAATCCGTTTCCGCCCATCGTGCCGTGTCATCGCGTTGTTGCGGCTGGAGCAAAATCCGGCGGCTTTTCGGCCGACGGCGGGGTTGCGACCAAGCTGCGCATGCTCGCGATCGAAGGCGCGCAGGTCGAGGGTACGCTGCCGCTGTTCGACCGGCCCGCGGCCTCTGCTCAGACGGCGGCCGGTGCCTCGTCGCCGCGATCCTCGTCGCGGTAGCGCCGGCGCGACCGGAAGGGCGGCACGAACCGGAACAGGTCGTCCAGGAATCCGGCCCAGCGGGCGCCGCGCGCCAACTCGCGGTCGAGCGCCGCCATGGTGCGGGCATGTCCCTCGTCGTCGTCATCGACGAACGTGCGCAGCACGCGCGCGAACAGAAGCGCCAGACCCTGCGCGCGCACCATGCCCTTGGGACCGGCGGCGTCGATGTCGGCGGCGGTCAGCATCCATTGCTGCGAGCGCACCGCAAGCTCGTTGATCGCGAGCGCCAGCGCCGGATTGCGGCAGGCCGACCGCATGATCGAGCGCACCGCCGTCTTGTGCGGCGTGAGCGCCTCGATGCGTCGCATCAGCACGTCGAACAGGCGTTCGCGCGGCGGCTCCTCGGCCATGTCGCCGTGGCCGCCGTCGAGCACCGCGCGGTCGATGCGCTTCACGCGCGCCGCATAGATCGCGAACGTCGAGGAAAAGAGATCGCGCAGCGCCCCGAGCGAGACGCCGGCGCGTGAGGCGATCTCGGCCATGCCGATGTCCTCGATCCGCTTGTCCGAGAGCAGCGCCATGAAGGCGTCAATGATGCGATCGCGCTCGCTGCCGGCCGGGCCGGCCTCTCGACTCGTGGGTGTCTCGGCCATCGGACCCTCCTTTAGGACGTCGGCTTGCGCCCTGAATTTAGGCCGCGAACCTCGGCCATTCCAGGGCGGCCATAGCCCTTACCCGGCGAGCTCGCGCGAACGCCTGGTCGCGGCGGCGATCGCCTTCTCCATCACCGGATCGAGGCCGTCCTTCGCCATGAGCACATCGAGCGCCGCCGCAGTGGTGCCCCCCGGCGAGGTGACGTTCTTGCGCAAAGTCGCCGGATCGAGCGGCGAGCGCGCCATCAACTCGCCGGAGCCCGCGACGGTCGCGCGCGCGAGCCGCGCGGCAAGATCGGCCGGCAGTCCGGCTGCCGTGCCGGCGCGCGCCAGGCTTTCGGCGAGCAGAAACACATAGGCCGGGCCGGAACCGGAGACGGCGGTCACGGCATCCATCAGCGTCTCGTCCGCGATCCATTCGACCGCGCCGGTTGCGCGCAACAGCTTGTCGGCAAGCGTGCGCTGCTCCGCGCCGATGCGCGCGTTCGGCACCGCGACCGTGATGCCGCGGCCGATCGCGGCCGGCGTGTTCGGCATGGCGCGCACCACCGCGGCGCCGGCCGGAAGCTGCTTTTCGAGAAAGGCGAGCGTGCGTCCGGCCATGATCGAGACGATCACCGTGTCCTGCGCGATCATCGGAGCGAGCGGGCGCAGCGCGTCGGGCGCGACCTGCGGCTTTACCGCAAGCACGATCGCGGTGGCCGAGATCGTGTCGAGCGACGGATTGATGCGCAGCCCGCGCGCGCCCAATGTGATGATCTCCGGGCTCGGCTCCGGCTCGAGCGCCACAACGTTGTCGAAGCTCAGTCCGAGCCGGTGCCAGCCCTCCAGCATGGCGCCGCCCATCTTGCCGGCGCCCACCAGCACCAGCGTGCCGTCGAAATCGCTGAGCGATGCGTCATCCATCGCGATGGCCTTTGTTGATGGCGCGTGAACGCCGATGCCCCGCGGCGGCAGGGCAGGAGACGGCCAATATATCGGGAATCGGCGGCTTACGCCTCGCCCGAGGTCTGGAAGAGGGTGGCCTCGAGCGCCTCGGTCGCGCTCTTGCCGGCCCAGATCACGAATTGGAACGCCTGAAAATACTGCTCGCAGGCATCAAGCGCGGCGCCGAGCACGGATTCGCATTGCGGTCCCGATGCGGCGATCCCGCCGGTCAGCACCAGCGCGTGCCGGAACATGATGAGGCCGTCCTTGAACCAGAGATCGAAGTGGCCGATCCAGAGCTGCTCGTTCACCTTCGCGACCAGCTCCATCAGCTCATTGCGGCGCGCCGGCGGAACCTTGAGATCGAACGCGCAGGCGAGGTGCAGCGCCTCGATGTCGCCCATCCACGTGAATGAGACCTGGTAGTCGGTCCATCGTCCGCCGATGACGAGGGTGACTTCATCCTCGCTGGCGCGCGCGAACGACCAGTTGTTGGTCGACGCGAGGCCTTCGACGACGTCGACCGGATTGACGTGCTGACGTTCGGAAAGGTCGGTCAGTGACATGCCGTTTCCACCCTGCTGCCGCTTGATCGTGGATGCCCAACGCACCCAATCCTCACGCGACGCAACGGCACGGCCGGCTTGAATTGCGCTGCCTCGGCCGGGCTGCTTTTTTGCCGCGGGCTCCCCCGTCTGCCCGCCTTGACCCGCGAACGGCGAATCACTTAGCGAATCGACTATAACCGCTCCGGACTCCCGCCAAAGCGCTTGATGCGGGAGTGATTGAAGATTCTGTGGAATCCGGCGCCGGCGCGGCCTCGTCCATCCACAAGCACTGCCGGCAAAACCTGCGACAAGTTGACTCGGGGGAGAGCCTGCGCGGGAGGCGGCATGCGCCTTTCGTCAGTCGAACAGGCTCGACACCGACTCTTCCGCGGCGGTCCGTCCGATCGCTTCGGCGATCAGGGTGGCGATCGAGAGCACGCGGATATTGCTGGCAACGCGGATCGCCTCGGTCGGCTGAATCGAATCCGTGATCACCAATTCCTTGAGCCGCGAGGCGGTGATGCGCGCGACCGCACCGCCCGACAACACGCCATGGGTGATGTAGGCCGAGACCTCGGTCGCGCCGTTCTCGAGCAGCGCGTCGGCGGCGTTGACGAGCGTGCCGCCGGAATCGACGATGTCGTCGACCAGGATGCAGGTGCGGCCGTCCACCTCGCCGATCACGTTCATCACTTCGGAGTCGCCGGCGCGCTCGCGCCGCTTGTCGATGATGGCGAGCGGGGCGTTGATGCGCTTGGCGAGGCCGCGCGCGCGCACCACGCCGCCGACGTCGGGCGACACCACCATCACCTTGGCGAGATCGACGCGCTCGCGGATGTCGCGCACCATCACCGGCGAGGCGAACAGGTTATCGGTCGGAATATCGAAGAAGCCCTGGATCTGCCCGGCATGCAGGTCGAGCGTGAGCACGCGATCGGCGCCCGCATTGGTGATCAGGTTGGCCACGAGCTTGGCCGAGATCGGCGTGCGCGGCCCGGGCTTACGGTCCTGGCGCGCATAGCCGAAATACGGCACCACCGCCGTGATGCGCCGCGCCGAAGCGCGCCGCAACGCGTCGATGATGATCAACAGCTCCATCAGGTGGTCGTTCGCGGGATACGACGTCGACTGGATCACGAACACGTCGGCGCCGCGCACGTTCTCGAGAATCTCGACGAAGATCTCCATGTCGGCGAACCGACGGACCACCGCCTTGGCGAGCGGAATCTTGAGATAGGCGGCGATCGCTTCGGCGAGGCGCGGATTGGAATTGCCGGCGACGAGCTTGATCGCTCCGTTCTTGGCCGACATTTCCGCCTCCCTGCGCGGCGCGGCGGCGGGCGCAGCCGCCGGGCGGGGTCGTGATATCAAGGAGCCCATAGGAGTCGCAATACGCGCGTTTTCGTTGTCCCGAAGCTTTTTCGGCTGAGGGCGGCCGACTTATCGATCATGGGCCATATAGGCGAGCGTGCCGGCGAATGCGGCGCCGGCCGGCTGCTGGCGGAGGTCGTCGTTCGACGCGACCGTCGGCCCGCGCTCCCCGGGTTCGGCCGGCGCGATGGGTTCGAAATTCGGCGCCGCGAGGAAAGCGGCGAGCCGGTCCATGCCGGCCCTGGCGATCCGGCGCAGCACCTGATCGTCCGCCGCCGCCCAGGTGCCACGCCCGGCGGCGCTTGCCGGTTCCTCACCGGTGATGCGCAGCGCCCGGCGCTGGTTCGCGTCGTAGATGTCCCAGACCCAGGCGATCACGGTCGAGCGCTTCTTTTCGACCATGGCGGCGAAATAGCCACGAATGCGGTACTGCGCCGGCCCGTCGCGGGAAACCACGGCGATCTGGCGGCTCGCCGCCTCGTCGGAGAGGTTCTGCACCAGCTTGCGGAAGATGCTTTCTGGCGGGCCGTCGATCGACTCGAAGGCAACGGTTGGACCGCGCAGGCCCAAGGCGGCCGGTTGCGGGCCGCTCGAGCAGCCCGCCGCAGTCAGACCGAACAGAATGGCAGCGACAATGCCGAACCGGCCCCGACGCCACGCACTATGCCGCGCGCCCACCGCGCGCGTGCCCCGTCCCACGCCCATCCACACCCCCGCGGCCGGCGAGTTGTGCTGAGAGGTCTTTTTTCGGGTCCGATGGTAACCCGCTGCACAGCCGACCTCGCCTGGGGTAGCCGCATTTCACGCCCAGGTCCAGCGCGTTAACCTTTGGTTAACCATTTGGCACAGCCGGATCAGCTGTGCGACGAGAGCGCGATCGCGTTGACGTGGCGGCCATAGTCGGGCTCGCCCCGATGGGTGGCGCGCCGGAAGCTGAAGAAACGCTGCGGTTCGGCGTAATTGCAGACGCCGAGATCTTCGATCGACCCAATGCCGGCGCGGGCGAGCCGCGCCGCGATATAACCGGGAAGGTCGAACAGGGCATGGCCTGGCCGCGTCGACGACTGGAAAAATCGGTCATTGGCCGGATCGTCCGCCAGAAAAGCGTCGATGAGGTCGGGCCCGACCTCGTAGTTCGGCTGACGGATCGTCGGTCCGATCGCGGCGGCGATGTGCACGCGGTCGGCGCCGAGCCGCTCCATCGCCGCAATCGTCGCGTCGGTGACGCCGGCGAGCGCGCCGCGCCAGCCGGCGTGCGCGGCGCCTATGACGCGGGCCTGCGCATCCGCGAGCAGCACCGGCCCGCAATCCGCGGTCGAAACCCCGATGGCGAGGCCGGGCGTGCGGGTGACGATCGCGTCGGCGCGCGGCCGCGCATCGGGCGACCACGGGGTGTCCGCGACCACCACGTCGGCGGAGTGAATCTGGTAGGCGGTGACGAATGCATCGGGCGCGACGTCGAGCGCGGCGGCCATGCGGGCGCGGTTCTCCGTCACGTTCGCGCGCGCGTCATCCGAGCCGACGCCGCCGTTGAGGCTCGCATAGAGGCCCTGCGACACACCGCCCTCGCGCGTGAAGAAGGCGTGGCGGACGCCGCGCAGCGCGGCAAGGCCGCGAGCCTGCAGCGCCGATTCAGCCATGCCCACCACTGGACGTCTGGGCGGCGGGCGCGGACTGCAGCAGCACCTCGTTGAGCGCCGCGACGTACTGCTGCTCGGACATTTGCATCGCGCGCGTCCTAACCGTCGAATCCCGGCAGCGTTGCGAGTTGCGGCGCGGAAAGGCCGATCGCCTTGAACATCGTGCCCATGCCGGTCGGCCCGCCCGCCATCAGGCGCACGAGCGCCGCATCGATCGCGGCCGCCTTGTCGGGCGGCGCGACCTTCTTGAGATTGGCGGCGCGTTGCTCGATGCCGAGCCGGCGCAGCAGCGCCGCCTGCTCGATCGGTCCATGGATGCGTGCGCCGATGCTCTCGGCGGCGAGGCCGAGCGCCTGGAAATCGACGTGCGCCGTGACGTCCGTGAGGCCGGGTGCGGCGAGGGGATCGCTCTTGCGATGGGCGCGCACCGCCTGCAGCGTGTCACCCACGTCGCTCGTGACGTGGCCGTAATCGATGATGAGGGCGGCGCCGCCGCCGCGTACCACCCGCCGTCCGACCTCGAGGGCCTGGGCGTCGCCGCGCCACTCGTAGATCGCGCCGATCGGCGCCGCGCGCACGTTTGCCGGCAGCGTCTGCTCGAAAAATTTCAACGCGTCGGCGCCGAGGCCGAAGGCGAGCGCTCCGGAGGCGTCGATCCCGACCACCCGTTCGCGCCACCCATCCTCCTGCTTGACCGCCTGGTGGATCGGCATGGCGTCGAAGAATTCGTTGGCGACGATGATGGCCGGCCCGTCCGGCACGTCGCTGAGCGCGTCGTGCCAGACGATCGAGACGTCGTGATTGGCGAGCGTCTGTTTCTGGCGCTGGATCAGCACCGGGCTCGTCTCGACGAGATGCACCGCGAGCGCATTGCGGAATTCCGGCATCACGTGCGCGGCGCGCAGCATGTCCTGGATCATGGTGGCGCGTCCGGGACCGAGCTCGACGAGCCGGACATTCGCCGGCGAACCCATGCGATGCCACACCGCCGCGGCCCACAGGCCGATCAGCTCGCCGAACATCTGGCTGATCTCCGGCGCCGTGATGAAATCGCCGGCGGCGCCGAGCGCCTCCTGCGTCGTGTAATAGCCGTGGTCGCGATCGCCGAGGCAGAGACCCATGAATTCGGCGACCGGCATCGGTCCGGCGAGCGCGATCAGGCGCCGGATCTTGGCCTCGAGGGGACTCGGTTGGTCGGGCATCAGCTGCTGCCCAGGGGCTGGCGCTGCAGCGCGATGGCGATGAAGCCGATGCCTGCGAGCAATAACGGCACGGAGAGCAGCATGCCCATTGTCATGCCGCCCCACAAGAAGCCGAGCTGGGCGTCGGGCTCGCGAAACAGCTCGCAGAACGAGCGCGCGATCGCGTAGCCGATCGCAAACGCGCCGACGATGAGGCCCGGCCGCCGCAATGCGCCTGCGCGGATCAGCAGGTGGAGGATCACGAACAGCACCACGCCTTCGAGCAGCGCCTCGTAGATCTGGCTGGGATGGCGCGGGAACGGGCCGGCGTCGCGGCCCGGAAACACGATCGCCCATGGCACGTCGGTCGGTCGCCCCCACAGTTCGCCATTCACGAAATTCGCGAGGCGGCCGAGAAACAGGCCGATCGGCCCGGCCGCGCAGGTCACGTCGCCGAGCGAGAGGACGGGCAGGCCGCGCTTCCACGCGAACAGCACGACCGCGAGCATGCACCCGAGGAAGCCGCCGTGGAACGACATGCCGCCGGTCCAGACTTTCACGATCTCGATCGGATGCGCGATGAAGAAATCGAGATTGTAGAAGAGCACGTAGCCGATGCGGCCGCCCAGGATGATGCCGAGCGTGACCCACAGAACGAAGTCGTCGTAGTCGGCGACGGTGATCGGCGCCGGGTCGCCCCAATAGCGCTCGTTCGCGGTGAGGGAGCGCGCATAGAACCAGCCGAGCAGGATGCCGGCGATATAGGCGAGCGCGTACCAGCGGATCGCGAACGGGCCGAAGCTGATCAGCACCGGGTCGAAATCGGGGAAGGGCAGGACCGCGAGTGGCATGGAGCGGATTCAGTTCCCAACAAGAGGCGCGGCCAGTGATGGGCGAAGCCTCCCGCGCCGTCAAGGAACGCTTGCGACGGCGGCCCCGGATCGCCATTCTGATCTGCAATATCGGCAAGATAACGCCGCGGAGAAAGCGATGACCCAGACCTCGAACCGTTTCTTCGATGAGATCGCGCGGCTGATGAACGACGCCGCCGGCGTCGCCTCGGGCGTGCGGCGCGAATTCGACACGCTCTTTCGCTCGCAGGCCGAACGCATCCTGCGCGATTTCGACGTGGTGCAGCGGGAGGAATTCGAGGCGGTGAAGGAGATGGCGCGCCTCGCGCGCGAGGAGAACGAGGCGCTCAGGGCGCGGCTCGACGCACTGGAGGGGAAACTCGCTTCAGGGGGCGCCACGCCTTCGCCCGGATCTCAGCCAATTATGTAAGTTATTTCAATGCCTTGATCTCCATTCGCCGACCGACCGACGGGTCTGTTTGGGCGCGGATTTCGCCGGCCTTTCCTTGTCACGGCGGAGGCGGGCCGCTATAAGCCCGCCATCCGCGGCTCCGACACCCCTGGAGGCATGCCGCGCCATCCCAAACTTCGAAGCTTGAAGGAACTCAACCAATGGCGACCGTCAATGAATTGAAGGCGACGGCGCGTCCGCGGGCCGGCAAGGGGGCCGCCCGGGCCGTGCGTCGCGAAGGCCGCGTGCCCGGCGTGATCTATGGCGATGGCCAGCCGCCGCTCACCATCTCGCTCGACTACGACGAGCTCAAGCACCGCATCTTCGCGGGCCGCTTCCTCACCAGCATCTGCAACGTCGAGGTCGACGGCCAGAAGCACCGCACGATTCCGCGCGACTTCCAGCTCGATCCGGTGCGCGACCTGCCGATCCACGTCGATTTCATGCGGCTGGGCGAGGGCGCGACGATCCGCGTGCGCATCCCGGTCCACGTGAAGAATGCCGACCAGTCGCCCGGCGTGAAGCGCGGCGGCGCCGTCAACATCGTCACTCACCATGTCGAAGTCGTGTGCTCGGCCGACGCGATCCCGGAAGCGATCGACGTCGACATCGCCGGCCTCGAGATCAGCCATTCGAAGCATCTGAGCGACGTCACGCTGCCGCCGGGCATTCGCCCGGTCGTGCACGGCGACGCCACGCTCGTCACCATCGTGCCGCCGTCGGGCTACGCCGAAGAAATGAAGGCGGCGGCCGAAGCGGCGGCAGCAGCGGCTGCGGCCGCGGCGGCGGCGGCCGAAGCCGGCGTCGTTCCCGGAGAGCCTGGCGCGCCTGGTGCGGCGCCGGGTGCGGCTCCGGGAGCAGCCCCGGGCGCGGCGCCGGGAGGAGCTCCGGGCGCGGCGGCGGGAGCTGCGGCTCCGGCGGCCGCTGGCGGAGGCGGCAAAGCGGAGAAGAAATAAGCCGACACGGCCCGTGCCATGCAGCTCATCATCGGGCTCGGCAATCCGGGCGCGCAGCATGTCGGCAACAGGCACAATGTCGGCTTCATGGTGGTCCAGGCGATCGCCCGCCGCCATGGATTTCCTCCGTGGCGGCGGCGCTTCCATGGCGTCGCCACCGAGGGCACGATCGGCGGCGAGAAGCTTTTGCTGCTGCTGCCGGGCACCTACATGAACGACTCCGGACGCGCCGTCGCGGAAGCCGCGAATTTCTACAAGCTGCCGCTCTCCGACATCGTGGTGGTGCACGACGAGGTCGAGCTGCCGCCCGCGAAATTGCGGGTGAAGGCGGGCGGCGGCAATGCGGGCCACAACGGGTTGCGCTCGATCTCCGCCCATATCGGCAACGAGTATCGGCGGGTGCGCATCGGTGTCGGCCATCCCGGCACCAAGGAGCTCGTCTATCCCCACGTGCTCGGGAATTTCGGCAAGGACGAGCGCGAATGGGTGGATGCGCTCTGTGCCATCATCGCCGACAACGCCGCACTTTTGTTGACGGGCCAGGATTCGGCCTTCATGAACAGGGTGCATCTCGCGATGCAGGCGAAGGGATTTTTGCCGCCGGGCGCGCCGGCCGACGAGCCGGACGACGATTCGGATTAGCGCATGTTCCGGCCACAATAGACGGATCAAGAGAACACGGATGGGCTTCAAGTGCGGCATCGTCGGTCTGCCGAATGTCGGCAAGTCGACGCTCTTCAATGCGCTGACCGCGACCGCGCTGGCGCAGGCGGCGAACTATCCGTTTTGCACGATCGAGCCGAACGTCGGCGAGGTCGCGGTGCCGGACCCGCGGCTCGACAGGCTCGCGCAGCTCGCCAAGTCGGCGCAGGTGGTGCCGACGCGGCTCACCTTCGTCGACATCGCGGGCCTCGTGCGCGGCGCCTCGAAAGGCGAGGGGCTCGGCAACCAGTTCCTCGCCAATATCCGCGAGGTCGACGCGATCGCCCATGTGCTGCGCTGCTTCGAGGACGGCAACGTCACGCATGTCGAGGGCCGCATCGATCCGACCAGCGACGCCGAGACGGTCGAAACCGAATTGCTGCTCGCCGATCTCGATAGCCTGGAGCGCCGCGTCCATGCGGCGGAAAAGAAAGTGCGCGGCAACGACAAGGAGGCGAAGGCGCTGCTCGAGGTCATGGAGCCGGCGCTCGCGGCGTTGCGCGAGGGCAAGCCCGCGCGCGGTCTCAGGCTCGACATCGACCAGGCGAGGATCCTCAGATCGCTGCAGCTGATGTCGGCGAAGCCGGTGCTCTATGTCTGCAACGTCGACGAGGAGAGCGCGGCGACGGGCAATTCCTATTCCGCCGCGGTCGAACGCTTTGCCAAGGAGCAGGGCGCCGCATGCGTCATCATCTCGGCGGCGATCGAGGCCGAAGTCGCGCAGCTCGGCGACGAGGCGGAGAAGCGCGAGTACCTCGCCTCGCTCGGCCTCGCCGAGACCGGCCTCGCCCGCGTCATCCGCGCCGGCTATTCGCTGCTCGATCTCGTGACCTTCTTCACCGTCGGGCCGAAGGAGGCAAAGGCGTGGACGATTCCTGGGGGCGGCAAGGCGCCGCAGGCCGCCGGCGTCATCCACACCGATTTCGAGAAGGGGTTCATCCGCGCCGAGACCATCGCCTATGAGGATTTCGTCGCTTGCAGCGGCGAGCAAGGCGCCAAGGACGCCGGCAAGATGCGGCTC
>WNFA01009791.1_pt1 | contig 15753 bp, 14 predicted proteins | sample 5400481 | NCBI WGS metagenome assembly WNFA01 (sample SAMN13153340, study PRJNA577476) | soil metagenome | isolation source: 120 cm saprolite under Douglas fir tree site 2 hole 1 replicate 2 | place: USA:California | collected 2015-04-18
ATGACGGGCAACCCTGAAGTAATCTCAAGGTAAGAGTTGCCGACAATACGGACAAGTGGTGCGGATGGCCTCATCTCGCTTCTTGCTTAGTGGGTCAGTCGCTCTGAGTGCGCAGATTGTCGCCGTCTCCAGCCCGAAGAAAACGTAATTGAGAATGACCGTCGCGACGAAAGCGATGTATGCGGCTTACAGATGAATGCGCTTGCCCATCTCATCCAGGGTGCGAATGTTGCGAACGACAGCGATGACACAGAGAAGCCACATCATAGCCGCTAAGAACCCGACGGCACATACTTGACATATGCGCAGGCATAGGACGCTCATGATCGCGCACACTTCGGAACTACTGTGGTAAGCTCGCTTCGAAATCGGGAAAGCAGCAGACCGCATGGAAGAGTCCTCTCCGAACGGAATTCGCATTGTCCTCCCCGGCTCGTCTGCCGCTACGCCATTGCCTTCTGGATGGTCGCTCGGACAAGAGGCGCGACCTCTGTTGACGGTTGTCAGTCCCGAGGGAGACCTCCACGTTGCATTCGCTACAGGTCCAAGCGCGGGGACGCCGGAAGAGACCGCAGGGTCGGCATGGCGGCTCTTCGACAGCAGCTTTGATTTCCCGGTGCTCCAGAAAGTTCAAATGCCGGGGAGCAGCGGGTGGGACGCGATCTCTCAGATCGTGTATAGCGTCCCCGCTGCCGAATCACGAAGTGCGGTAGCCATTCTGCGCACCCTACGAGACAGGGCCTACCTCACTTTAAACCTGCCGACCTTTCTGAACCGTTCTGAAAACTTCGGACTCTACTATATTCCTCAAGCAGTTACAACGCTCCGGATTTGATCCGTTCGTCTTCGATCTGCACTGTTCTGAACCGATAACTACTACAATTTTACTACACTGATTTTGTCTCGCTTCCGTCGGTTACGTTCAAATGAATCTGAATCGCTGCGAACAAACCCATACGGCTACGGGTTATTTCATTGCGACACCCAAGAAGATCTATCTTTCGACTGTTGACGTCCAGGCAGGGCTGTTCGAATTCAGCCTTTCCTCCAAGAATTTAGAGGGTTTGAAAGCTCTAGCCGCACATCTCTCTCGTGACACCAAACTGGATTGAGACGAACCAGAAAACTGGCGGAGGAGGGGGCAATGCAGACGGTCAATGCGGATGCAGGTGGAGGACTCGCAGTCAGTATCCTCTTGTCTTTAGCTCTGTACTTCCTCCCTTCGATTGTCGGGCGGAATAAGCGAAACTTCGGCGCGATCTGTGCTCTGAACTTTCTTCTGGGATGGACCGTCATAGGCTGGGTCGTGGCTCTGGTAAGCGTGGAAGGAATGTAATGACGATGAACGCAGCAACGAAAAGGAAGTTCCAGGGAATTCCGAAGAGTTCCAGATAATAGAAGCGAAATTGCGCGACGGGAAGGGGCGAATCGTACGAAATCAGTACACGCAGGCCGAACGGGAGCACCGCCACAGACGGTTTGCCAGCCAGAGTGACCGATGGAGCCGAGGCGCGCTTCTGGCGGGAAACGCGGTCTGATTCCTGAGGGCGCACGCAAGGCCAGGTCAGATTTATGCCAAATTGGCCCGACTGGTTCCTCGCGCCCGCTGGGAGAGGGAATAAATCTCTTGACGGAGGTGAGAGACATGGACTATACGGACGCTATCCCTTTCGCGTTCTGACGGGGCGCGCCAGGTTCGGCATCCGCGCGAGTGGTCGTGTGAGTGGTGTGTGGCGAAGGTAGTGAGTGGTTCAACGAGTGCTCTGGCATTCCTCCAGGGATGCTCCGGGTACCCGTGTGCAGGCGGCCTGCGCGGTTATATCCCGAATTCGCAAATTCACAGACAAAAAAGAGGTGACCTCGTGAAAAAGACGGGTGTGTCTTTCTTTCTTGCTGGCTTATATCTTGTACTTTTTAACTTTTCAGCAGCAGTAAACGCACAAAATGTCACCACCGGAACGGTGATCGGAACCGTTACGGATCCCAGCGGGGCCGCGGTGCCTGACGCGGCGGTGGTTCTGCGCAACAAAGCTACCAATAGTCAGGCAACGCAAAATAGTAATTCGGCCGGCCAATACACTTTTGCAAACGTGGCGCCCGGCGAGTATCAGGTTACGGTGAAAAAGGCCGCGTTCCGAACGGCGGATGTCGCCACGCTAACAGTGGATGTGGCGAAGAGCTACACCCTGGACTTCAAGATGGAGTTGGGCCAGGTTGCAGAAGTTGTTCAGGTAGAAGCTGGCGCGCGTGTCGAATTGCAAACAACGGACGCGACAGTGGGCAACGTCCTCGCGAGCTCGGAGATTCAGCACTTCCCGGCTCTGACTCGCCAGGTGAACGAACTGCTCACCCTGCAGCCGGGTGCTACTCCCACCGGCGAGATCACGGGTGCGCGAAGCGATCAAAGCAGCTTCATGCTGGACGGTATTGACGTCACCAATAATTCCGTCGGGGGTTTGGGGACGTTCGCGTTTCTTCCGATTGACAGCATTGACGAATTCCGCGTCAGTGTGGCCAACCCTGATGCCGAATACGGGCGCGGGGCCGGCGGTCAAGTCGCCTTGGTGAGCCGCTCAGGCACCGATCAATATCATGGCTCGGTTTATTGGTATCACCAGAACGACAATTTGAATGCCAACAGCTGGGATAATAACCGCTTGAAATTGGCTAAGCCGGAATTGAAAGACAACCGCTTTGGCGCACGCGCAGGCGGTCCACTGCCATTCCTGTGGCATAAGAAGACGTTCTTCTTCAGCAACTATGAAGGTCGCCGCTTCCCGGGTTCAACTTCCCAGTCGCGTATCGTGCCTACCGACTTGCTGAAGCAAGGAATCTTGCAGTTCGCAGACGCCAGTGGGGTGGTTCGAAGCTACAACCTCGCCACCTCAACGGCTTGCGGCCCATCGGGCACGGGAGCATGCGATCCTCGCGGTCTTGGCTTGAGCCCCAGCATTTCAGCACTGTGGAAATTGATGCCAGGGGGCAACGACACTTCCGTTGGAGGCGCTGACGGCCTGAATACCACTGGGTTCACCACGAACGCCGGGACTCCTCTGACCAACGACTTCTACGACCTGAGACTCGATCAGAACATCTCAAGCAAGTGGCACGCCGATGTATCCTTTCGCTATTTCCGGCAGGCTCAGATCAGCGCGACTCAGTTGAATATCATCAATGGGAAACCCTCTACCGTTCGGTCGCTACCTGTTCGGCAGAACATGTTGGTGGCCGGGCTGAACGGCCAGCTCACCCCGCAGCTCATAGCAGCTTTCCGGTTTGGCTGGGTGCGCGAGCGCGACGCGACGAGTCCGGAACGGCCCAATGCCGTCGCGGCACAAGAGAACATATCCGGAACGAATACTGCCTCGGCAGGCCCTATTGCACTTGACATTGGTGCCGCGGGCGGCACGGGGACAAACAGGCTTATTGACGAACCGATTGACGTCAATACGCAGGTGGCGCGCAAGCAAGGCAATGATGACCGAAACTTCCAGTGGAACGCGGACTTTGTCTGGACGCGCGGGAAGCATACATGGGAATTCGGTACCGCAATCCACTTCCTGCCGACTCTCCACTTGCGCGACGACAAAGTCATCGGAGCGCTGGGAGCTCTCGTGGCCCAGATGGACGCTGACATCGGTTCGAGTGTGGTCATACCAACAACTGATCGCCCACCGACGTGCACCGCGTCTCTAACTACGAACTGCCTGCGCAGTACGGATGTGCAGCAATGGGACCGCCTCTACGCCGGGACCCTGGGATTGGTCGACAACATCTCCGTCCTTGCGGTGCGCGATGGAACGTTCAACCCGTTGCCCTTCGGAAGCCAGCTGCAATCGGACACCAAGCTCTGGGCTCCAGAGATGTACGTGCAGGATGTCTGGCGCATGAAGCCCTCTCTTACACTCTCTCTTGGCTTGAGTTACGGCTGGCAGACGGCTCCTATTGAACGCCTGGGCCGCCAGACGATCCAGATTGATGCCGGAACAGGCCAACCCATCACTGCACTGGACTTCCTGAAAAAGCGGAAAGATGCCGCTGCCAACGGCCAATTCTTTAATCCCACTTTCGGGTTTGTGCCCATCAATTCGGCTAAAAGAGGCGTATTCAACGTGGACTATGGCGACATCGCGCCCCGCGTGGCCCTTGCATGGGCGCCTTCGTACAATTCCGGCTTGAAAGGTGCGCTCTTTGGCTCTGGTAAGACGGTGGTCCGCACCGGTTTTGCGATCATTTATGATCGGCAGAATACCGTGCAGAGCGTGATCATCCCGGCGCTGGGAGTAGGGTTCGCGCAGACACTCAACCTAGCCGGTCCGGCCTGCAACAGCACTGGTACCGGCGGAACAGGATGTACTCCAAGCAGCGGGAATCCCGCACTTGGCGTTTTCCGTGTTGGGCAGGATGGAACGATGCCCGTGCCGACAGTTCCGGCACAGTCCAACCCGGTCGTTCCTCAAATCACTTTTAACCCTAAAAATGGGAACATTAACTTCCCGGAGGTCTTTTCATTCCAAGTCGATCCCAACATCAAAGTGGGACGCAACTACGCCGCGGATCTCAGCGTTCAGCGCGAACTGCCCGGCAATTTGCTCTTGGAGGTTGCGTACTCGGGACGCCTGGGACGTGACCTGCCGCAAAGCATGAGCCTAGGCCAATCGCCCATCAATTTTAAGGACCCGACTTCCGGACAAACGTTTGCTCAGGCGTTTGACGCTGTGGCCACGCAGTTGCGCACGGGAACGGCACCTGCCGCAGTCACACCACAGGCATGGTTTGAAAATCTGTCGCCCGGCGGCACGGTAGTGCTGGCCACTGCTGCCGCAGGTAACTTCGTCAATGGAAATGTGAGCAGCCTCTTTCGCACGATTGACCAGAAGCGATTACTAGCCAGTTTGCCAACCTTCAACAACTACCTGGCGCAGGGCATTTTCTTCCGCTCGAGCACAGGCGAATCCAACTATCACGCGCTCTTGGTCACGCTGAATAAGCGCACTTCCCACGGCCTTTCGTATTCCGCGAACTATACTTTCTCGCATTCCCTCGATCAGATTGGCGCGATTCAGAATGCCGCCAACCTGATGCCCAACAGCTTTGATCTGAATGCCGAGTATGGCCCTTCCGGCTTCGACTTCCGGCATATTTTCAATGGGAAATGGGTTTACAACCTGCCCTTCAAGAGCTCGAACTCATTCCTGAAGCGGGTGATCGAAGGCTGGTACAACTCGGGGATCTTTACGGCGATCAGTGGACAGCCGCTAACGGCAACCGAAGGGTCCCAGGTTTGGGGAGGCACGCTTGCACTCGGGTTCAGCACCGGGAAAGTTCCCACTGTCGATCCCGGCAGTTTCGGCGACGGGGTGCACAGTGGCGTTACTGGGTCCAACGGCGTCGGTACTAACAGCGACCCCAAAAATAAGGGCACAGGCTTGAACTTGTTCGGCGATCCGTTCGCCGTGTCCAATAATTTCCGCCCCGTCCTGCTGGCTTCGGACGGCCGATCAGGCCGTTCAAATCCGCTCCGTGGCCTGGGTCACTGGAACTTGGACACTTCATTCGGAAAATCGACGGCGATCACCGAACGTACGCACATCACCTTCGCCGCCGACTTCTTCAACCTTTTCAACCATGTCATCTATTGCGACCCGGGGGTCACAAACGGCAATCCAAACGCTGGCACTTGCGGGGGAAGTCTTTCTCTTGCCAGCGGCCTACAGAATTTTGGCGTGATCTCGACTCAGTTCATCCCGGCGAACCGCACGAGCGGCAGCCGGTGGATCCAACTCAGCCTCCGCCTCGAATTCTAGGGAGGACAACTTCATTCGTTTTCCGGCGCCGGGAAGGCAGAGCATAGATCCTCCCGGCGCCGTTTGACTTCATCGGCCCAATCCAACGGAAAGCTCAAGGCGGTCCAACGAAAGTCCCAGCGCGCCGCGCGCCTACAATCCAAACTGCGCAGTCCTTGACCTTACGCCACACAAGCGAGGCCATGCTCGCGATTTACTCAGCGTTGATCGCCGAAGCGCTTGATGTCGCGATGAATGATGCCTTCGGCTTGAGCGGCGTCCAGAGCGTCGGCGATCTCGATGGCGAGAATCGTTTCCGTTTCCAGAGGCAGGTTGTTGATTTTATGCTTGAGCGTTACGCTGTCCAGGAACTCCATGGTGATGGAAACTTGGCCTTGATGGTCGCCGATGTCGTGAGAGCGGAAGCGGCCTGGGCTTCGCGTTGGAAGCGAGCGAGGGCTTGAGGGTCCTGAGCGATATCATCGGGGAGGAATTTCAGGGCGATAAATCGATGGAGGCGTGTCTTCGGCTTTACAGACAACGCCCGTGCCGCCGCCGAGTTTTTCGATGATGCGGTAGTGGGAGACGATCTGCCCGAGAAGTGATTGGGAGTCCTCCATTTGGCGCACATCTTAGGTTGCGGTCGAAGGCAAGTCAACGAACGAACGTGACTCAGGTAGATAGCAGAGAAGAGGACCTAATGCCTGGTAAACGTGCAAACCGGAGAACCCGAAGCCAGCTTGGCAGATGTCCGGTAACGCGTGAAGAAACAACGCAAGCACTGCACCGCAGAAGAGAAGGTCGCCATTCTGAGGCGGCATAAGGGAAGAATTTCATGCGGGCAAATCTTGCATTTTCCCGGTGGCAAGACCCCTGCAACTTGCAAGATCTTGAAATAGCTGGGTTTCAAGGGAATGGCAATCCTGCTTAGAATTTGGAACGGGAATTGCCCTGTAACATATGTCAAAAGACTTTCTCTCAGATGAGCCCTAACCCTGGGAAAGTCCCTGGGATGGTGCTCCATGACCGCAGCAGAAAACAGACTCATGATGGTCCTAATGAGGTTGGCACTCTTGGATTTAGCGAGTTCTGGGCTCTCCGGCCCTTACGGTGCGACAAGGCAAGATAGTCCGGTTGAGAAGAGCATTAAAAAGGCCCGTATGTCATCATCGGATATACTCTTCACTCGCGGGGACAGGGCCAATGATCCAAAGTCATCTTGATCCCAAAGCAACCCTAGACTATTTACCTGAATAGAGGGGATGCTCAAAATGTTGGAGTTCCGATCCATGACAGCCCTATTCGCTCAGTTTTGTCTGTATATCGCGGTCGCGGTTGCGTCTGCACAAAGCAGTAAGGTCTTGGGCGAAGTCAAATTTGAAGGCGCCACGAAAGTGGAGAGAGATTCGGGTGTTTGGGTCGATGGCGGATATGTAGGATACCTAAAGGAATTAAAGGGAGACAAGAAGGTGCTCTTGTTGCCGGGTGAACACCAAATCGTCATGCACCTGATGCCCCGGGCGCGCACTCCGGATGTCACGGCTACGTTGAAGGTAACTGTTCAACCGGGACGCGCGGCTGTATTTCTCGATGACAAATACGTCGGACATGCCAGCGAGTTAGGTGGCGCGATTCATTCCCTGTTGATCAGTCCTGGAAAACATCGAATCAAGGTCGAGCTGCCGGGCTATCGGACGTTTGAGACGGAACTCAACCTACTGGCGGGACAGAAATCGGAAGTGAAGACCGAGCTCGTCAAAGGCAGCATCGAACAAGCAAGTCCGGCCATCAAACAACCGCAATAGTGCCTCGACTCGTCGCAAGCGCCGGTGGTCCATTCATATCGTTTCGGACGCCGGCATTTTGTGTGTTTCTCCCGGGTCTGTTCGGGTTACTCTCACGGTTCTGGTTTTTCGTTAGAACTGGTCTGATTGCGTGCCGCGTGTCAGAATTTCCCAATGCTGGATGAGGGCTTCTGGGCCGAAGTCAAACTGGGTGGCGAACACCTACGGCTGTTCTCGGAGCACAACGCGCTCGGGGTGCAGGCATCGGTTTACAACGTCAACGCTAAGAATTGGATAGCCCCCTCCGAGTTAGTGGATGACATCGAACAGGGCAAAGAAAGAGCAGCAACCTATGCGGAGGCGCATCTCAAGCACGCCGCGAACTTAGAACTGCTCCTGGTTAACGCGCTATCGGAAAAGTGAAGTGCTATTTCAAATGTCCGGTAACGCGATCATTTAAGCGCTGTTCTAATCGCCGCCCTATTGCTGGCTCTTCCCGCGCTTGCGCAGCAAGGTCAGGCGCCTGCACAGCAGCCACCGCCGGGGAACCGCTTGGGCTCACAGTGCGAGCTGACCATCCTTGACCACAACCTGGCCATCTATCTCGACAGTGGCCTTCACGATGGGAAAGACAAAGCCGAAGTTCCCCTGGGTCTTGTTGTTCCCTCCGAAGACTTGGTTGTCGCCGATGCCCACGAAGACCAGGCCGGCAGCCGAGCCCGGATAGTAAACCGCGCCATTTTCTTCGTGGACCTTGAATGTGGGATTGAGCCCGATGCCAAAAGAGGCAATTACGTTCGTCGGACCAGCAGAAGAAGAAATCAACTCCTGGAAGCACTGCCCTCCCCCTCCAGCTTTGAAATTCTCCATTTTGCCGTTTTGGAAGGTAAAGGAAACGTCGGTCATGGGCTCAAATCGGCACCCCGCCCGGGGCACCACGACTTTGCCGGTGGCTGAATTCTCCAGCGGCGCAACGTTAAGGTTTCCTCCAGGGAGTCCTGCGATGCGGTCGAGGAATCGTTTGCTCTTAGCTTTCTCGGCTGACACAATGCCGTCATCAACGAAGATGGGGCGGTTGCCCACGGCAAACGTGAGGTTGGTGCCGCTCGGAGACGTGATGCGCACAGTCTTGGCCCCCTGCAGCACTTTCTTGAGCTCATTGCCCTTTACTGAGATTTGTTGGTAGTCGGCGCCAATGGCCCCCCAAACCATATTGATATAGGTGGCCGGATCGAGCCCGAACGACCGCGCTCTTTCCTCCGTGGGGAGGATCAGGTCCGCTTCGCGAAATTTCATGCCGTCGAGCAACGGTAGGATGAATTGATTGGCCTTGTCAATTTTGGCGAGTCGCGCGGCTGACACGCCAGCTTGGAGCGCTTTGATATCCGAGGCCTCGGGCAGATTGATCCAGACATCCACCTGCTTGAGCCATTCGGCTACGTAACGCGGTTCCTGCGCGAGGTAGTCCTCAGGAGCATCCATGTAGCGGGAGCGGGTCAGCTTGTCCGAAGCAAGGAACATCGTGACCAGGCCTCCCGCTTTCTGAGCCTCAATCGCAAGAGCCTCCATCAAAGGAATGGTGTGCTTGCCCCCCGAGATCACCACCACATCACCGGGCTTGACGCTGACCGACGTGGTCAAGACTCGCCGGGCGAGCTCCCCGAAATCTCTTTCTTGGGGATTCGCGGGAACGGGGCAGAAGAGCCCAATAGTGAAGACACTGAGGGGGAACATCAAACGGAGGAAGGAAATCTTTCTCATTGTTGGAACACTCCTTTCGGTTGGCAATCGGGCGCCTTACCTGCGGGACTCGTGCCCGAAATCTTGAGAGAGTGTACATCGCGACCATAAGCGGAGGTAAGTCCTTCCATGAGGCAAGAAACTACGAATTTACTACAGTGCCCGTTTTTGACCCTTCAAATCTTCCACCCAATTCTCCCAAATCAATATAAAATCAGTATGTTACCTCTCGTGGGGCCCGTAGCTCCGCTCAGCGGTTAGAGCAGCGGACTCATAATTCTTGGGTCGAAAGGTTCGCTGAGCCGCCGGGGCGCGCAAATCAGCGAATTGCTGGAGAACTGGAAACCGGAAGGTCTCACCGCCAAGAGCCTTGCCGGCTCGCAGCGCCGGACCTGGGAACCGAAGCAGAGCGCGGAGATGGCGAGTTTCCTTCGCAGCGCCATGGAGCAAATGCACGTCCCCGGCGCGGCAATCGCTGTTGTGCAAGGGGGGCGCATCGTTTTCGCGGAAGGCTTCGGAGTCCGCAGAATCGGTTCAAACGAACAGGTTCGACCAGAAACACAGTTCATGATCGGGTCGTCAACGAAGCCGCTTACGACCCTGATGATGGCACGACTGGTAGCGGCGGGGAATTTCGAGTAGTCCACGCCGGTCACGAGACTTCTGCCCGATTTCGCGCTGGCGGATAGCGAATTGACAAGCAGGTTGCAGATGCGGCACACCGTGTCCGCCTCCACCGGGATGCCGCGACGCGATCTTGATCTCGTCTTCAAGTTCAAAGGAGTCACGGCCGAGCAGCGGCTAGCCGAGATGAAGGAGATGAAACCGACGACCGGCTTCGGGGAGACCTTTCAATACTCCAATTATCTGGTTGCTGCGGGCGGCAACGCAGCGGCTCGTAGCTTTCGGCGGCAAGGTTCGCTGGACGATGCGTACCAGCGGGCCATGCGTGAACTCGTAGTTGACCCGCTCGGGATGAGCAGGACCACGTTCGATGAACCCGGAAGTGAAGCGGCAGCCTCTCCTCATTCCATCGACTTCGAGGGCAAAAGCGTTTTACTAGACCCGGTGATGGAGGGGTTCGTGAATGCCATTGCACCGTCCGGTGCGGCATGGTCAACGGTCATCGACATGGCCCAGTACCTTCTGCTTGAACTAAACGGGGGCAAGCTGTCTAACGGACACGAGTTCCTTCCGGAAGAGGCGGTACAGGCGCGATGGAGCGGCGGAATCAAGATCAACGAGAAGATGACCTACGGGCTGGGCTTGCTGCGGAGCGACGAAGAAGGGCTGGATGTTCTCAGTCACGGTGGCAATAGGCTCGGATTCTCGGCCGATCTATATTTCCTACCCAAGGAGGGGATTGGCGCAGTCGTGCTGACGAATTTGCGTGCCGCCAATTTATTTCTTGCAGCGGCTCGCGAGAAGGTATTCGAGTTTCTTTTTGACGCGCCGCCAAAAGCGGAGAAGATGATCGCAGCAGCCGCGCAATCTGAGAGAGAGGCAGTGGCGGGAAGGCTGGCTCGCGTGAAGACAGATGCCACCTCGCTTGCCCGGCTGGAAAAAATCGTGGGCGAGCACGAGAGTCGCGAGCTGGGACCGCTGGCTGTACGACGGAACAATGGCGAATATCGAGCTGAATTTGAAAGCTGGAGCAGCGCCTTGGGAGTCGAAGAGCAGCCCAACGGAGGCTTCCTTGTGGTGCTGACTGGCCCGCCGTGGGTGGGCGGGGTTCGCTTGCAAGTAGTGGATGACGGACGGGCGCTTGTGCTTGATGGCGGCCAGAATGTGTACATGTTCGAGAGGCGGTAGCGGTTCTGCCAACGCTCCACATCTGATCTGCAATGACTATGCTATTCGGCGAATTGCGCTAACGCGCACGTCGTGGACGCTGGCGTGGCCCCACAGCGGGCTTGCATTTCAACGACTCTCCAATACTCAACGGTGCGGCGGACAATGACCAAAACTTATTTCGTCTGCTACTCCGAGTTCCCCTGGACCTCGGTCTTGATTGGCAACCGCTCCTATATCCCGTAACGACGAAAATCACAAATTCGGACGGTTGCAGGGTTTGGGAGGTGATTGAAAGAGAAGACACTTTGGTTGCGGCGGCCGGATTTGAACCAGCGGTTCTGCCAATACGTATGCGCCAGTGAAGGCAAAGGAAAAGCAAAAAGTGCCGGGGGACCGGCATGCACGATACTGCCACAGGCTAAGTTCTTTGTTGACTTCGCTGCCTAACCTTGTGGGAGTGGATTTATGAGAGTTCCCAAGAAGCAGGCCTTTCGTCCAAGTTCACCCCCCGCTTAAGATTCAGGTAGCGGTAGGGACATTTCTACTTTGCTCAAACCGGACATTCTCACTTTCCGGCTACAGTGCGTGACGAAAGGTTGACTCGGCTTGTAGCGGCACATAAGATGGCGCCGCGATGCCCGAGCCCAAGTCTCTCATCGGACAAACGATTTCGCATTACCAGATCGTCGAGAAGCTGGGTGGCGGAGGCATGGGCGTGGTGTACAAGGCCCAGGACACCGAGCTGGGTCGATTCGTGGCCCTAAAGTTCCTGCCCGATGAGTTGTCCGCGGATTCCAATGCGCTGGAGCGCTTTCGCAGAGAGGCGCGAGCAGCCTCGGCGTTGAATCATCCCAACATCTGCACTATCCACGAAATTGGAAAACACGAAGATCGCACGTTCATTGCCATGGAGTTTTTGGACGGCGCCACGCTCAAACCTGCGATTGCTGGCCGGTCCATGGAAATGGAGACGCTGCTAACGCTGGCAATTGAGATCGCCGAAGCTTTGGATGCGGCGCATTCGCAAGGAATCGTGCACCGCGACATCAAGCCGGCAAATATCTTTATTACTAAGCGAGGGCACGCGAAGATTCTGGATTTCGGCCTTGCGAAGTCGCTGTTTGGCGGCGTGTCGGCAAGCGGAGCGGTATCAGGGGACTCCGTAACGATTGCTATGGACGAGTCGCATCTGACCAGCCCGGGCTCCACGTTAGGCACGGTTGCCTATATGTCGCCCGAGCAAGCCAGAGCCAAAGAAGTGGATGCAAGGAGCGACCTGTTTTCGTTCGGCGTCGTCTTGTACGAGATGGCTACGGGTACGCTGCCGTTCCGAGGCGGAAGCACGGCGGAGATCTTCAAATCGATTCTGGATGCAGCGCCCGTGCCGGCTCAGCGAGTCAATCCGGAGATTCCCGACGAATTGCAACGCATCATCAGCAAGGCGCTGGAAAAGGACCGTGAGCTACGCTACCAGGGTGCGGCGGAGTTGCGCGCGGATCTGAAGCGGCTCAAGCGGGAGATGGATTCGGGAAGAGGATCGGCGGCAGGCACCAGCGGCATGGCAGCCGCTTCAGCGGGCGTTGTGGCCGTGGCTTCTGGATCAGGGAGTGCCGCGGCGGTGCAAGCGGCGCCTTCTACAGCAACGGTGGCAGCGACCACGGCAGAAACAAGCACACAAAGCGGAGCCCGCTTCGGAAAGTGGGCCGCAATACTCGGGGCGGGAGTAGTGGGCGCAGCGCTTTTGGGATTTTTGTTTCGCTCGCCGGCAGCTCCGCCGCGGTTAGGAGCGACCAAACCGATCACCAACGATGGTTTTCCGAAGGGCGGGATGGTGACGGATGGAAGTCGCCTCTACTTTAATGAACAAACGCCCGCAGGTTTTGTGGTTGCACAGGCTTCGAGTGCGGGAGGCGACACGGCGAAAATTGAAGTTCCTCCTGGCGCTGGAGTGGTAGATGTTGTTCCGGAACAATCGGAACTCTTGCTTAGTGATGCCGGTCAATTTGACGGCTCCTTCTGGCGGATGCCTGTTCCGGCGGGATCGCCGCGCAAAATCGGCGAGTTAATCGGGCGCGGAGCTGTGTGGACTTCAGACGGAAGGTTGGTCTTTACGAAAGGAAGCGACCTCTACGCTGCGGAACCGGATGGCAGCAATCCCCACAAGCTACTGACCGTACGGGGCCAGTTGCAAGGTGACCTCAGCGCCGCACCCGATGGAAGCCGTGTAAGGTTCTCGGTGCAAAATCCGGTGAACCTTACTTACGAGCTCTGGGAGGCAGGAACCGACGGGAGCGGAATGCATCGCGTGTTTCCCGGATGGAACAATCCTCGTGCTGAATGTTGCGGGCGATGGTCCGCGAACGGGGAATATTACTACTTCCAGAGCACGCGAGACGGGGTCAGGAACATCTGGGCCGTATCCGATACGAGCCATTGGTGGCAGAAGACCTCGCGAGAGCCGGTTCAGCTTACAAATGGACCACTAGAGTTCTTCGGGGCGCTCCCCAGCAAGGACGGAAAGAGGCTTTTTGTTGTTGGGGAACGGCGGCATGCGGAACTCGTGCGCTATGATGCGACGTCGGGAGCGTTCGTGCCGTTCCTCGGAGGAATATCGGCAGGCGAGACGGATTTTTCGCGGGACGGCCAGTGGGTGACGTATGTCAGCTATCCGGATGATACGTTGTGGCGCAGCAAGCTGGACGGAAGCTCGCGAATTCAGATCACGTATCCTCCCATGCGGGCGGCGCTGCCGCACTGGTCACCAGACGGAAAGCAGATTGCGTTTGTCGCAACCGTACCCGGAAAGCCCTGGAAAATGTTTGTGGTATCCGGCGATGGAGGCAGTGCACAGCAGCTTTTCCGGGACGAATTTCAGGAGGTGGACCCAACCTGGTCCGCTGATGGAAAAACCCTCGCGTCCGGGAGACTCGAACCGATCAAGAATGAATGGACGATTATCATGATTGACATGGCGACTCGTGCAGTGCGGACATTGAACGGATCGCAGGGTATTTTTGCTCCGCGCTGGTCGCCCGATGGCCGGTACATCGTTGCGATCTCTTACGGGAACGGCAAACTGCAGCTCTACGACTTCCGAAGCGATAAATGGACGACGCCGGAGCTGCCCATCACCAGTTTCGGTTATCTGGCCTGGTCAAAGGACAGCGCATACGTCTATTTCGACACCGTTCTGTCGAACGATCCCGGCTTCTTCAGGCTGCGAGCGAAAGACCTGAAGTTGGAGAAGATGATTGACCTAACGAAGACTAAACTTTTCATCGGCCAGTTTGGGCCCACGCCGTGGACAGGGATTGGACCGGGCGACGTACCACTATTCCCACGGGACATCAGCACGCAAGAGATTTACTCCGTCGAGCTGCAGAAACGGTGACAGGAAAAATCGCCTCACAGAGCAGGGCGAACCACGTGCAGCGTCTATCCTAATTGGAAACGACCGCTCCGCTTTATCGCAGGGCGGCCATGAAAGATTGGCAGATAGCTTCAGAGCTATGTGCCGCCGTGGTTGCTGTGGGCGATCCGCTGCTTCATTCGGCCGGTCCGACTAGGGTCACCCCGCCAACGTACTTGTTTGCTTTCGCTGACGACAAAGAAAGGCGGTCTCGAAAGTCATGCCCGGAGGTTCCTTTCGCACCCTTGACGCGCCGACTTGCCACCTCTCATGAACCTAGATATTATCTAGATATGCTGCGGTTCGATTGGGATGAACGGAAGAACAAGAGCAATCGGATCAAGCACGGGGTTTGGTTTGAAGAGGTCCAGAGCGTTTTCAACGATCCACATGGACGCCTCTTTTATGATCCGGAGCATTCCGAGGCGAGGACCGGTTCATTCTCCTCGGTGTGAGTTCAGCGGCAAGAACGCCGGTCGTGGTTCACTGCTATCGGGAATCTGATTCCGTGGTCAGGATTATTTCCGCGCGCAAGGCGACTAAAAGGGAGGTGCGCTTTTATGAAGAAGGAATATGATTTCTCCAAACTGAAGGAACTGAAGAACGTATACGCCGGGAAGAAAAAGGCGGTGGGAATTAACTTGAGTCCGGAAGTCGTGGATTATTTCAAGGGCCTAGCGGAGCAGACGGGATTGCCTTACCAGAAGCTGATCGATTTGTATCTGCTCGATTGCGCGAGGAAACGCAAAAAACTGACGATGAAGTGGGTGGCATAGCAGCGACGCATTACTCAAGCAAGAGCGTGTTCGGCGCCGCTCGTGCCAGATCGCGTCTAAGGCTTTGACATTTTGTCCGCGCCTGTCCTCACAAAAAACTCTGCCCTTGTTGAACCAGTTAGATTTGAATGAACGGTGCGAAGAGTGTACCGAGTGCTAACCAGCGATGATGTACGTCGGCGAGCAAAATCTGGTGCCGGGGGCCAGAATCGAACTGGCTACGCCCGCCTTTTCAGGGCGGCGCTCTACCAATGAGCTACCCCGGCACAGGTGATTTAGAAATTGTAGGGGTGATGCGCGGTTGTGTCAATTCAGTGAAAAACACTGGGCGCGCGACTTTTAAAGGGAGAAGGGGCTAATATTCTTTTCGGGTGGCTATTTCCTTGCGTATATTATACGCTCGGAATAGGAGGGCCACCGTATGCCCCAATCCCTTTCTGATTTAGAACAGCGACGTGAACTGA
>WNFA01002454.1_pt1 | contig 15749 bp, 15 predicted proteins | sample 5400481 | NCBI WGS metagenome assembly WNFA01 (sample SAMN13153340, study PRJNA577476) | soil metagenome | isolation source: 120 cm saprolite under Douglas fir tree site 2 hole 1 replicate 2 | place: USA:California | collected 2015-04-18
GACCGCAAACAGGAGATGCTGCACCGCCTGCTGTCGAAAGAAACCGGACGCTGCCTGGTATTCGCGCGCACCAAGCGCGGAACCGAGCGCCTGGCCAAGAGTCTGAACCGCGAAGGCTTTGCCGCCGCCATGATCCACGGCGACCGCTCTCAATCTCAGCGCACGGCTGCTCTGACTGGGTTTCAGCAGGGACGCTATCGCATCCTGGTCGCCACCGACCTGGCCTCCCGTGGCATCCACGTTGAAGACATCGTCCACGTGATTAACTACGATCTGCCCGAGGTGGCGGAAAACTTCATCCACCGCGTCGGCCGCACGGGACGCGCCGGCGAACTCGGCGTGGCCTCCACTCTATTCGCCCGGGAGCAGCGCTCTGAGTTACACCAGTTGGAGCGCACCCTGGGAATCCGCATGGAAAGAGTCCCGGCAGACGACACCCCATTCGAAAGGCCGGCCCGCAGCCGCACCGATATCGAACCGAGTGAAGCCTCAAACCGATCGCGCATGGTCCGCCTCCCCGGAGAAGTCCTGCAAATCCAAATGGGAAGCTAAGCGCAGCCATGGAGGGACGGGCGTCCCAGCCCGTCCAGCGCGGCGAAGCTCCGCAGCTTCCGCATCGCGCGGAGATGCAACGACACCCGCCAGCACATATACTCTTCTCGACACCATTCCTCAGGAGGTAGCCATGGCCGCTCTACCCGACGGCTTTGCCGAGTTGAAACAGCGCCTGCGAGCCACATGGATGGCCGGCGATTTCGGTGAGATCGCGCGCCTGAACGCGCGCGGAGCCGAAGACTTCGTCAACCGACTGGATCTCAAACCTGGGATGAAGGTTCTCGACGTGGCCTGCGGTACCGGAAACCAATCCATTCCGGCCGCCCGCTCCGGCGCACAGGTCATCGGACTCGATATCGCTCCCAATCTGCTGCAACAGGCTCGCCAACGCGCTGAGTCGGAAAAACTGAAAATTGAGTTCATCGAAGGCGACGCCGAGAAGCTGCCCTACGAACCCGGTCAATTTGACGTAGTGATGTCCATGTTCGGAGCCATGTTCGCGCCCCGACCTGACGTAGTTGCGTCGGAGCTGAAACGAGTTTGCCGGCCCGGCGGCTTGATCGCCATGGGCAACTGGACTCCGGAGGGCTTCGTCGGCCAGATGTTCAAGATCACCAGCCGTCACGCTCCGCCTCCGCCGGGGATCCCCCCGCCATTACTGTGGGGGGACGAAGAAGTTGTGGCGGAACGCCTAGGAGCGGGAGTGCGTCTTCAAACCAAGAGACAGTATCTTCTTTTCGATTATCCGTTCGGCCCCGCCGAAACCGTGGCCTTCTTCAGAAAGAATTTCGGCCCGACTCTGACCACATTCGCGCGACTTGACGAGGCAGGCCAGAAAGCATTGAGCGACGACCTGACCATGCACTGGACGGCCAACAATCAAAGCGACACCGGTCACACCGTGGTCAAAGCCGAATATCTGGAAGTTCACGCCAGACTTCCGTAACCAGCCGCAGACTGTGCCGGTGGGTCTTTGACCCGCCCCGTCCGGTTCGTGCCTCAGTTAAAACCGCGGCCCTACCAATTTCCCCGGTGACTTCATGCCATATCATGTTGTGGCCTTGACCATGACCCAGGTCCGACAAGGCGGGCTGGCGTTTCAACGCGAACTGGGCGCCATCCTGCGGGACTCCAGTGACGTGAAGGTTTATTCGTGCAGCCCCTTCGACCTCGAAGAGCGCCGACGGATAAAAGACCGATTTGGCGGCGATGTGGTTTACTTTTTTAACGACGCCGCACGCAGGGAATGCGCGCGCCTGGACATCGATCTGCAATTCGTGGCCGAGATCTCCGACAACGAACTTCCTCGCAGACGCGCCCTGGTGGTCGGCATTCCCGAGCAGAATGTGAGAGCCTGACTGTTTGGCACGCTTGAACTCGCCTAAGAACCAGGACCGCTGAAAACTTGTAAGCTGGGAAGAGACTCGACCTTCCGCCCACCCTTCGCCGTGGAGGCAAAGGGTGGGGCAACGCGGCGAGAGCCGCATTAGTTCACTTGGAATTTCTTACCGGCGCCACGGATGACGCTCGATGTACTCGCGGTGTTCGAATCTACGCGCACCCCAGTATCCTGGCCGGACGTAATCCCGGCGGTAGTAGCCCGGATAGTCCCAGTGCGGGCGAACATACACCGGCCCGTAGGCGTAGGGATTCGGCCCGTACGCGAAATAGGGCGGCGGCGCAACATACCCGTACGGACGAACATAAACCGGACGCGGGTAAGTCGGTCCCAGCGAAATTATCACCCCGGCGTTAGCCTGGGGCGGATTGATACAAAGCAGCATTACTACCAGTCCAAACAGTGAAAGTGCGGTTTTCTTTAGCATTTCGGCACCCTCCATCCTCGTATTGATTAAACCCGCGGGGGAGGGAAAAGTTGTTTCCTGAAGTGAAGCTTAAATGATTGATTCGGCAGGATTAAGGTACGGTCGCGGCCTGTGGTTTGGCCACGCGCGCGAACATTATTCCCGACCATCTATAATTCGTTGCCGCACAAATTCGTCACCCATGAATTCCATGAAATCAATCTGGCTAAAAGTGCAAATCTGCCGCCTCTACGTTCTGTTGAATTTGCTGTGTCTCGCCGTCGCGCCCCTCTCTGCGCAGGACCGTTCTTACGGCCGCTCCATGGTCATCAACGACGGCGGTATTGTAGCCACCAGCCACACTTTGGCCTCGCAAGCCGGGGCGCAGATTCTGGCCCACGGCGGCTCCGCTATGGACGCGGCGATTGCCGCCAACGCCGTGCTCGGCGTCACCGAGCCCATGATGAACGGAGTCGGGGGCGATCTGTTTCTTCTTTATTGGGACGCGAAGACCGGCAAGCTGTACGGCCTGAACGCCAGCGGTTGGGCGCCACGCGGCCTTTCGATTGAGTATCTGAAACAGAAGGGCACCCTGCAGATGCCGCAGGCCGGCATCGACAGCGTGACCGTCCCCGGCGCCGTCGATGGTTGGGCCAAGGCCCACGCTCGTTTCGGGCGGGTGCCCTGGAAGGACCTTTTCACGCCCGCCATTTATTTCGCTGAACATGGCTATCCGGTGCCGGAAATCATTCACGATTTCTGGGAGGGCGACGCGCAGGCCCTGAAGCAAACGCCGGAGGCGGAGCGTATCTTTCTGCCCGGCGGCAAGGTGCCCGAGGTGGGCGAGATGTTTGCCAATCCGGACCTGGGCAAGACTTTACGTCTCATTGCAGAGCAGGGCCGCGATGCTTTCTATCGCGGAGAAATTGCGCAGTCGATTGTCAGTACTTCGGCAGCGCTGGGCGGAACCATGCAGGCGGATGACCTGGCAGATTTCTCGGCGGAGTGGGTCGAGCCCATTTCCATCAACTACCGGGGCTGGAAAGTTTACGAGCTGCCGCCTAACGGTCAGGGCATGGCCGCGCTCGAAATGCTCAACATCATGAGCACGCTTACCGCGGACAAGGCGGGACCACTGGCTCCGACGGAACTGCACAACCGCATTGAAGCCATGAAGCTGGCTTATTCGGACCTGTACCGTTACAACGCCGATCCGCGCTTCGCGAAGGTGCCAGTCCAGGGATTGCTTTCCGACGACTATGCCCGACAGCGCGCCAAGCTCATCGATCCGGAAAAGGCGAATTGCAGCGCGGCCAGCGGGAGCCCGGCGAGAAGCGACACTACCTATCTTGCGGCGGTAGATAAAGACGGAAACATTGTCTCCCTCATACAAAGCCTGTATGACGCCTTCGGCTCCGGAGTGGCGGTGAAAGGCCGAGGCTTTATGTTGCAGGATCGCGGCGGATTGTTCGTGCTCGAGCCCAGCCATCCCAACGCGCTGGCGCCGCGCAAGAGGCCCTTTCACACCATCATTCCGGCATTCATGGAGCAAGGCGACATCCATATCGGATTCGGCATAATGGGCGGCGCCAATCAGCCACTGGCTCACGCACAATTCGTTTCCAATTTTGTGGACTACGGAATGAATATTCAGGCGGCGCTCTCGGAGCCGCGATTTACCGTTCATCCGACAGATGTGGGAATTGGCTGCGACGTTCTGATAGAGTCGCGGGTGGATCCGGGCACGCTGCAACAGCTTCGCCAGAAGGGACACAAGTTCAAGGTGAGAAAAGAATATTCGACCGCCATGGGCCGCGGGCAGGCGGTGCTGCGCAATTCGAAGACGAACGTGAATTTTGCGGCGTCGGATCCGCGCGCCGACGGCTCGGCCGAGCCTGAGCCGGCTCCCGCGCAGTAGCGAAAACCTCGACCGTAGCGCCGCCGTCCCGGCGGCTGTCCGTCGAGACGCCGGCGCTACGAGAATCAACTGTGTTTCGTGCGCCACCAGTGGTCGATTTCTTCCAGGGTGCGGCCCTTTGTTTCCGGAACCGATCGCCACACGAAGATGAATGCGGCGATTGAAACCAGGGCATACATGAGGAACGTTCCCGGCGCAGTGAAAGCCTTGACCAGCGAGAGAAAAGTCAGTGTGACCAACAGCGTGCCGCACCACAGGAAGATAGTTGCCACCGACATCGCCCGTCCCCGTATGCGCGTGGGACAGATCTCCGACATCATTACCCAGGTGCCGGTTCCCACGCCCACCGCAAAACATGCCACGTAGGTGAGGACAAAAATCAGCACCATGATCGCTGGAGCCCGAAAATGAATGGCCGCGGAGACCCCCACCAATGACAGAGCCATTCCCGCAAAGGCCGACATCAGCAGCGGCTTTCGTCCCGCGCGATCGATCAGTGACATTCCGAGAATGGTGGCGATGAAGTTGATGGCGCCAATGACGACGTTTGCCCAGAGCGCTGTGGTCGCGGTCTGGTGTGGCACGTGCTCAAGGAAGACGAGCGACCCGTAGTAGATGATGGTGTTGATGCCGGTAAACTGGCTGAAGAGAGCGATGAGGATCGCTACCACCAGCGGTTTCCTGAAGGCGGGATCGAGCAGGTTTCCACTTTCTTCGGCAATCGCGGCCCGAATAGCCTTGATTTCCTCGCGTGCCGCGTCAGAGCCCACCATTTGCGCGAGGAAGTGCTCCGCGTCGCCTTCCCTGCCCTTCTGCACCAGCCAGCGCGGGCTTTCGGAAATGAACAGCAGCGCAACCAAAAAGCAAATTGACGGGACGGCGGCGGATGCGAACATCCAGCGCCAGTTGGCCGGCCCTGCACCGGTGAGCAGATAGTTGACGCTGTATGACAGAAGGATGCCGATAACGATCGCAAGCTGATTCAGGCTGACCATCAACCCGCGACTCTTGGCGGGAGAAATCTCGGCAATATAGAGGGGCGATAGGGTAGACGCGATGCCGATGGCGAGACCACCGATCACGCGGGCGATCACGAACTGCGCCAGGTCGCGCGGCAACGCAGACCCCAGCGACGAAAGTGTGAACAAAGCCGCGGCGGCCAGCAGGACTCGCTTCCTTCCGTAGCGGTCGCTGGTGAAAGCCGCCAGGCTGGCCCCGACCACGCATCCCAGAAGCAGGCTGCTGGCGGCAATTTCGGTTTGCGCCTCACTCAACCCGAATTGGCTCTTCAGAAATACAATGGCGCCGTTGATCACCGCGGTATCGAATCCGAACAGCAGCCCGCCGATCGCGGCCACCGCTGCGGGCAGATAAAGGTAGCGAGCAGCGCCCTGTTGGGTTTCAGCCATAACGTGATTCTTGCCAGCGCTCTTGGAGTCCACCTTCTAGACTTTCAGCAATCCCTGCTGCAGGAAAACCAGACCCGCTGCACCGGCGACCCCACCATAGCCCACCGCGCTCTGAAACACGATCGGGATTTCGCGGCCCAGCAAGACGCGAGTGCGACGCGCGACCCGGTCTCGAATCGGAGCGAGCAGCTGCGAACCAGCCTCGGCGATATTGCCTCCAAGAATCAAGACTTCAGGATCGAAAACGTGCAGGTAACTGACCACGGCGGCAGTCAAATATTCCAGAGCGCGGGCCAGCACATAGCTTGCGCTTTCATCTCCCTGGGCAGCGGCGCGAAAAATCGCTTCGGTGCTGGGCGGCTGCCCGGCGCTGTCGAAAGACAACGTAGCCGGTGCCGCGCGGTGAAGATGAGCCAGGTACTCGGACTCGATGGCACGGGAAGAGAAACGGGTCTCGACGCAGCCATAGTTCCCGCAGATACACAGTCCGCCATGGAGGTCGAGGGTCATGTGCCCCAGATGACCTGCCGCTCCGGAGGCTCCGCGGAGGATCACGCCATCCACCAGCACCGCTCCTCCAACGCCGGTGCCGAGAGTCAACAGGACGACATTGCGCTTTCCGCATGCGCTCCCCCACAGCACTTCCGCAATCAGCGCCGTGCGCGCGTCATTGTCGGCATAGAGCGGAACATCGCCCGCGCCGATCACATCGGCCAACAGCTTGCCTTCGAGAAAGTGCAGGTCGCCGGGGAGGCTATTCACGCGAGAGGTTGCAGTGTCGATCACGCCTTTGCAGCCGACTCCGATTCCGCGTACGGGCGCGCTGGCGCGTTTCAGGACAGAATGCACGAAGGCGTTGAGCGCAGCGGGTGTGCGGGGCGACGGCTCGCGGTAGCTTTCAATAAGATTTCCGCCGAGTCCCACCAGCGCGGTCTTGACTGCAGTCGCGCCAATGTCGACGCCCACCGCGATCGCTGGATCGGACTGAGCCGCTGGCCTGTCTTTGCTCACAATCGTTGTGCATTATACGCACTCTGTGCCATCCTAGTGAGCCGATGTGGACGCCCTCCGTGGACGATCAAACGCCTGCCAACAATGCGAAAGAGGCCAGCCTCACCTTTTTCGAACGTGCGATGGGCTATTTGCTGGAGCTGAAGCGCACCCAGGCACCGGTCATTCAGCAGGCCGCAGAACTTTGTGCCGAGCGGATCGCGCGCGGCGGCCTGGTTTTTCTTTTTGGCAATGGACACTCGCGGATGATGTGCGAGGAAATGACTCCGCGCCAGGGCTGTTTTGTCGGCTTCGTCGCACTGGTGGAACTGGCGCTCTCGAATCATGCGGCCATAGTCGGAGCCAACGGTCTGCGCGCGCCGCTCTATCTTGAGAACTACGAAGGCTATGCTGAGCAGATTCTGAACGGTTTTCATTTCGGACCTGACGACGCCTTCATCGTGATCTCGACCAGCGGGATTCGTCCGGTGATTGTGGAAGCGGCTATGGGCGCGCAACGGCGCGGGCTGCCAGTGATCGCCATAGTTTCCCGGGCGCATTGCGAACAGGCGAAAGCCGCCCACTCTTCGGGTAAGAAGCTCATCGATTGCGCTGACCTGGTCATCGACAACCAGTGCCCTCCGGGCGACTGTGTGGTCGAGTTGGAAGGGCTTGAGTGGCGAACCGGGCCGATCTCCACCATAACCGGGGCGATGGTCATCAACATGATTCGCTGCGCGACGGCCGAAGCGCTGCTCGCCCAGGGAGTAAAACCAGTGGTGCTGCCCAGTCATCAATTTGTGGGCAACACCAGTGCCGCCACACAACTGGAAACGTTCTACGAAGCCTTCCGCAAGAGTCTGAAGCATCTGTACGAATAACCAGGTGGACGAAGTACTCTTAATCACGGGCTCGTCGGGAATCGCGGCTGCGGTGGCGCGCATGTGGGCAGTGGCAAATCCCGTTCTTATTTTTGGGGTGGACGAAAATAGCTGCAGCGGTCTCGCCGCCGATTTGCCCCGGGCCGGTTTCTTCGTCGGCGACGTACGCGATGAATCTGCGGTCCAGCGCGGCGTATCCGCGTGCCTCGAGCGCTTTGGCCGGATTGACGCGCTCATGAACGTTGCCGGCGTCAGCGCCCGCGTTCAGGGTGACGGTCCCCTGCACCAGTGCACCGCCGAAGCCTGGGATGCGGTGATGGATCTGAATGCCAAAGGCACGTTCCTCATGTGTCGCGAGGTTCTCGGGGTGTGGACGAAGATGCGGCAAGCGGGAGTCATTCTCAATACCGGAAGCGTGCTGGCCCGGCACCCGCAGCGCGATCATTTTTCGACTGTCGGTTATGCAGCAAGCAAGGGTGCGATCGAGGCCATGAGCATCGCGGCGGCGGCGTACTACGCGCCGCAAGGCATCCGCATCAACGTAATCGCGCCCGGACTGGTGCATACTCCGATGACCGTCCGCGCTCAGTCAAACAACGAAATCAAGGAATATATGACTCACAAACAACCGCTGCGGAAGGGCATGCTGACAGCGGAAGACGTTGCCAAGACCGCATGCTTCCTGCTGGGTCGAGACTCAAGCCCGATCACCGGTCAGATCGTGACCGTGGACGCGGGATGGACGGTGAGCGCGTGATGCCAGCTTTACGGACTACGGTGGTCGGGAGTTATCCGTTTCCGGGCTGGTTGGAGTTTGCCTCGGCGCATCTCGATCAGTTCGGCGAGGCTGACATTGAGGAAATGCGGACGGATGCGGTCATCGCGGCGGTCCACGACCAGATTGCCGCCGGATTGGATGTGATTACCGACGGAGAGCAGACGCGATACGATTTCAACCTCTCGTTTTACGGTCGCCTGGAAGGCATCAACGCCACGCCATTTTCTCCTCGCCGTTTCGGGCCGCCGGCGCATGATCAACGGGGAAAATATGAAATCACCGGAACCATAAGGTCGGGACATGGGCTGGGCGCAGTCGAAGAGTTCAACCGCTTGCGGAAGATTGCGCCGCCGGGCCCGGTGCTGAAGGCCAGCGTCCCCGGGCCCTACACTTTGAGCGGTCGCATCAATCCTGGCGGAGCCTACCCAACCCGCTGGGAAGTGACCGAGGCGCTGGTGCCGATTGTTCGTGCGGAACTTGAACAATTGGTGCAAAGTGGTTGTCAGGAAATAACGCTCGACGAGCCGTCGATGAGCTGCTACGGCCATCGTGAAGATCCGAATCGCTTCGTCAAAATATTCGCCGAGACGGTCGAGCCGATCGTCGGCCGCTGCCGGCTTTCCACCCATCTTTGCTTTGGCAACTACAAGGGCCGCGCCGTGGGGTTGCGCCGGTACGCGCCTCTGTTTCCCGCGTTCTTCGAGTTGCCGGTGCAGGAAATACATCTGGAGATGGCGAGCCGCGAATTCGCGGAGATCGAAATTATTCACGAGATTGCTGCCCGTGGCATCGACGTGGCGGTCGGCATCATCGACGTAAAGAGCTACTACATTGAAAGTCCCGGCGACGTCGCCGACCGGGTGCGTTTGTGCCTGAAACATGCGCCGGCGGAACAACTCTCTTTTGCACCCGATTGCGGACTCAGCCAAACTGCGCGTTGGGCGGCGCGGCAAAAATTGGCCAACATGGTAAGTGGCGTGGCCATGGTCCGAAAGGAACTGGGGCTGCAGTGATTCGTCCGCTTCAGTCGCATGGCGCGCTGCTTGCGGACATTCGTGCTTCAGACCGTCGCGACGGCAACTTCCGTTTGTGGTGGCTGGGACAAAGCGGGTTCCTGCTGCAGTGGCAGAGCGTGCACGTCCTGCTCGATCCCTATCTTTCCGATTCACTCACCCGAAAGTACAGTCAGACCGACAAGCCCCACGTCCGGATGACCGAACTGGTAATCGATCCGGCCCAGCTCTCGTTTGCCGATATCGCTACCTCCACTCACAATCACACCGATCACCTTGACGCCGAAACCCTCGATCCCATCCTGGCGCGAAACCCAAGCCTGAAGCTCGTGATAGCGGACGCGAATCGCGCCTTCGTGGCCGACCGACTTGGCATCGACACAGCCCTTCCCGTCGGAGTCGATAATGGAACCACCGTCGAAATCTCAGGAATTCGATTTTCCGGAGTAGCCTCGGCTCACGAAAGCGTGGAGAGCGATGAGCAAGGCCGCGCCAGGTTTCTGGGCTACGTTCTCCAGTTCGGCGAATGGACTATTTACCACAGCGGCGACACGGTGCGCTATCCGGGAATGGCGGAAAGGCTTCAGCCATTCAGAATCCAAGTCGCCCTTCTTCCCATCAACGGACGCGCTCCGGAAAGACGCGTGCCGGGGAATCTGTTTGGGCGCGAGGCCGCACAATTGGCGAAAGATATCGCGGCCGAACTGGTCATCCCCTGCCACTTCGATATGTTTGCGTTCAACACCGCCTCGCCCGACGAATTCCGCCGTGAGTGCGGTCGGCTGGGCCAGCCGTACAGAGTCCTGCAATGCGGAGAAAAGTGGGACAGTAAAGGCCTGCAGAAAGCCGCGCACTTAAGCCCGGACGCCTCGACGGGCTGAGCCCGTGTGGGGACGGGTCGGAGCCTGCCCTGAGCGAAGTCGAAGGGACCCGTCCGGGTCGAGCGGAGCTCGACGGTTTCTTTGCGGATCTTAAGACCCGCCGGGCTCTGCCCGGCCAGGCGGGCGGGGACGCCCGCCCCTACATGGATTCTGGCGCGTCGGCGATCTCCAGCCCGGCTTTTCTGAGACCATCGATAATGTGCCCGACGAGCTCCGGATCCCACCACTTGCCAAGCTCCTCGCGCGCCACCACGGCGAAGTCCGGTTTTATCCCGACCAACTCGCGTACCGCGTTGTGCGCCGCGTCCAGCTCGCCGAGCTGTCCGTGGGCAGCCGCGAACGCGGCTTGCGTACGCCAGAAGCCCGGCATGTTGACCTTGAGTGCAAAGTCCAGCGCACCGCGGTAGTCACGCTTGCGGTAAGCATTGAACACGGAGGGAAACCAGTACCATCCGGGATGGTGAGGGTTGAGTTGTCGGGCTTGCTCCACCAGGGCGCAGCCACGATCCCAGTCGCCGGAATAGGCAATCAGGAAGCCCAGGTAGGCGAGGGTGAATCCGTCCATTGGATTGAGGGCCACCGCCCGTTCCGCCGCGCTCCGGAAGGCCCCGAGGTCCCGACGGAAAAACAGGGCCGAGGCCAGGGCGTGGTAAGCGAGGTGATTGGAAGGCGCCGGCTCGACCGCACGCCGCGCCGCTGTGAGCGCGCGTCCGATGGGATCGGGCCGCAGGTTGAATCCGTGCGTGTACTCTTCCCGGTACATCATCGACAGCATGGCCCAGCAATCGGCATCGCCCGGCGCCTGCTGGACCGCCCGTTCCAGGGCGGCCCTGGCCGCAGCGTGCTCTTCGGCATTGAGTCGCTGGAAGTGCGCGAAGCTGCGGAGCATGGCCTCGTACGGGCTGAGCCGGTCGGGGTCCAGGTTGCGTAGCGCTTCACTCATGGTGTGCGGCAGAACTCCGTGGGTGTCGGCGACAGTGGAAACAATTCGAGGGACGACATCGTCCTGCAAAGCGAAAATATCTTCCGGACGAAAGGGGCGATCATATGTCTCCGCCCAGAGATGGACACCGGAACTCGCATCGACGAGCTGCACCGCGATGCGCAGCTTGGACGCGGCCTGGCGAATACTTCCTTCCATCACATAGCGCGCACCGAGCTCCTTGCCGGCGGACCGGACGTCGACCGCCTCGTGGGCGTATCGCAACGTGGAGCTGCGCGCAATTACCCTGAGATACGAGAACCGGGAAAGGCCGGTCACCATGTCCTCCGACAGCCCCTCGGCCAATGCCACGAGGTCGGCGTTGGTGCCGCCGTACTTGAACGGCAGCACCGCAACCCAGAACCCCTGCTCAGCGCGAACCGCGCCGGAAGTGTCGGGCCCGAAAGCGCGCGCGGCGGCGGGAACCGGCACTGCTTTTGACGACGGTTGTCGCGCCAGATCGCGAAACTCGTTGCCGACATCGCGCGCAGTCTGAACCCGACGCTGCGGATCCTTCTCCAGGCAGCGCCGGATGATGCGTGCCAGATCGTCGGGCAAGTCGGCCCGCAGGTCGGTGACGAGGGGTGGAGTGTCGCGCAGGATCGCGGAGGCCAACTCGGCCGAAGAAGCCCCCTGAAACGGCTGCTGCCCGGTCGCCATCTCGTGGAGCACGATGCCCAGCGAGAAGATGTCGGTGCGGTGGTCCACCGCACGGCCCGAGATCTGTTCGGGCGACATATAGGCCGGCGTCCCCATCACGACTCCCAACTGGGTCTGCCCGGCCGAAGTCAGAGTGGCATCGCTGGGCTTGCCCGCCCCTACATCTTTGGCCAATCCGAAGTCCAGCACCTTGACGCGGCCGTCGGTAGTCACCATCACATTGGCAGGCTTCAGGTCGCGATGCACGATGCCTTTGTCGTGCGCCGCGGCGAGCGCCTGCGCGAGAGCATTAGCGATCTCGATGATCTGCTCGATGGACAGGCCGCCCGCCGGAATGCGGCGTTCCAGCGACTGCCCCTCGATCAGTTCCATGGTCAGAAAATGGACGCCATCGGCCTCCTCGACCGAGTACAGGGTGACGATATGCGGATGGTTGAGGGCGGCGACGGCGCGGGCTTCGCGCTGAAAGCGCGCCAGGCGCTCGGGATCACGCGCCATTTCGGCGGGCAACACCTTAAGGGCGACGTCACGGCCGAGCTTGGTGTCGGTGGCGCGATACACCTCACCCATGCCACCCGCGCCGATCGCGGCGGTAATGCGGTAATGCGAAAGCGTACTGCCGAGCAGATCGACCCTCCTGAGAGCCCATGGTCAGACTGTCGCTTTGTTTGGGGGAGAAAGCACCCCGATTTTACACCCAGGAGCTTCGGGGCACTCCGGCCGATGGGTCAATCGCATGGCTTCTAGTCCGTCGCTTCTAGTCAGTCAATGGATTGATCACACGCGTGGAACCGTACCTTTGGCCTGTCGCCAGATCTTCCGAATAAAGCACGGCGGCTCCGGCAGTCTCCGCCGCGTGAAGAATAAGAGCGTCCCAGAAAGACACCTTGTAGCGCGCCTCGAGTTGCAGCGCCTGCACCGCGGAATCCGGACTATTGACGACAACTTCCCAGCTCAAATAGTCCTCAATGAGCCGGATCATCTCATCGCTCGACAATGGACGATTCGACTTGCGCCGCAGATTCACGCACAACTCCTGAAGCACCTGGGTGCTGAGGACGCCCTCCCCGGAATGCCACAACTGCTCGACCAGCGCCCGGGCGCGGTGGTGTTTCTCGCCCGCGGATCGATCATGCGCGTACACCAGAATATTGGTATCTACGAAATATTTATCGCTCATGAAGGTCGTCCCGTGACCGTGGACGCTTCCACTCCAGGTTGAAGCCCTCGCGCAGCCTGGCCAAGCCTCGCCGTCTTGCGCGATCGTACGCCTTTCGCTCCCGTACCATCTTCTCCAACCGCGCCGCGAGTAAAGCACTGATAGAGGTGCCTTCTTCGGCAGCTAGGATTCGAACTTCGCGCAACAGATCGGCGTCAAGCTTCAGCGTGATATTTGTTTTCATGGGAATTTTGTGCTGGCACATATTTACGTGCAGCACCATTATACGTGCTATAGAATTCGGGTCAAGGCCCGAAGACAATCCCGTCTCTCCGCCGCTACTTCCACATCGAATCTTTGCGTTACAGCCCGCCCTTCGAGCGGTGGTATAGTTTTTTGCCTGATTCGGGAGGCCGCATGGCGGAAGCCGCTCCGCTCACCTTTCTCTGCATTACGACTTACGAAAAAGGCCAGGAATTCATGCGCGAATGCAAGCGCCAGGGTTGCCGCGTCTTTCTGCTCACGGCGGAAACCCTGCGCACAGCCGACTGGCCGCGCGAGAGTCTGGACGATGTCTTCTGCATGCCCGCCGAACTTCCCGTGCCCGAGATCGTGAAAGCTGTCACCTACCTGGCGCGGGAGAAAAAAATCGACCGCATCGTGGCCCTGGACGAGTTCGATATGGAGGCTGCGGCCACGCTCCGCGAACACATGCGCATCCCAGGCATGGGCCTCACCACCACGCGTTATTTCCGCGACAAGCTGGCCATGCGCATGAAGGCGATGGAAAACGGAATCCGTGTGCCCGATTTCATCCCCGTCCTGAATCATGCGGACATTCGCTACTACCTCGACCACGTGCCCGGCCCCTGGGTGTTGAAGCCGCGGTCGGAAGCTTCTGCCATCGGAATCAGGAAGATCGAGTCCGCGGAAGCTCTATGGCCCGTGCTCGAATCGCTGGGCGACCAGCAGTCCTCGTTCGTACTGGAAAAATTCGTTACCGGAGATGTCTATCACGTGGACTCGGTGGTGTCGGAGCAGGAGGTTGTCTTCTCCAGCGTCAGCCGCTACGGCTCTCCACCCATGGCGGTGGCGCAGCAGGGCGGCATCTTTACCACTTACCTTTTGCCGGGCCAGTCACCAGAGGCGGTCAGTCTGCGCCAGCTCAACCGCGATCTGATCAAGGCGCTGGGACTGGTGCGCGGAGTGTCCCACGCCGAATTCATCGGGGCGCACAGCGACGGAGAGTTTTACTTCCTGGAATGTGCCGCGCGCGTGGGTGGCGCGTACATCTGTGAAATGGTTGAAACCGCTACTGGCATCAACTTGTGGCGCGAGTGGGCTCGCATCGAAATCGGAGGAGGCAAACAGCCTTACCACTTACCTGCCACCCGCAACGATTACGCCGGCATCATTCTTTCCCTGGCCCGCCAGGAAGACCCGGATACCTCCGCTTACAACGATCCCGAAATTGCCTTGCGCCTGAAAAAACGACATCACGCCGGCCTGGTTCTGCGCTCCTCCGATCCCCTGCGGGTTCAGGCGCTGTTGCAAGCGTACGCCGAACGATTCGCCACGGAGTTTCTCGCCATCGAGCCTCCTGGAACCAAACCGGCTGCCTAGAAACCGCCGCCTCCTATGCCGTTTGTACTCCGACCGTAATAGAAGTGGTATAGCCGGAACCCGAGGTCGCAGACGCCAGGCTCAACAGCGTTTCGCTGTTGTAGATACTGTCCGTAGCGTTGGTGGTGTCTGGATTGCCGCGTGTGTTGTAGGGCGCCTTTGCCATGATGGTCAAGGTCAACGCGGGATCGAAAAACAGTTGCGTGGTGAATTCGAAAGTTTGAGCGCCCGACGAAGAAAACGTCCGAATCATTACGTGGATGTGGACGGTGCGGCCGGAATACCAGCCCGGGAAAATTGTCTTGAAAGTCACCAGACCGTTGGAGTCGGTCGTCTGGTAGCCGCGGAGGTAGGTTTGTCCCACGGTGTTCTCTACACTCTCATCGGAATAGACGCCGCCCGCGTCTGCGTGCCAGACATCAACCTGCGCCCCCGACAAGGCGCTGCATCCACTGCTGCTGTACTGCATGATGAACATCTGCAGCGTGAGCGGAACGCCGTTGGTCACGTTGGTGTCGGTAGTGTCGGCGGTGAGATCGGACCGGTTGAGTTTTTCATCCACAAAATACGGCCCGACCGTAAGCTCGGGAGTCAAGATGCACGAAGCATTGCCTGTGCTGGCCGTACTGGTTGTACTGGTGGAAGCCGCGGACTGCCCTCCCCCGCAGCCGAGCATTACGCCAGCTCCCGCGACCGCCAGAATCCCGATCGCTTGCCGCCGACTGATTTCCTTGCTTGTGCTCTCTGATGGCATCCTTTTCTCCTGTTTGAGACACCACGGCCCACGCGCCTCTCCGACAGTTGGGAGAATCGTCACCGGGCCGGGTTTGGTGGGTCTGAAAGGCTTAGACGACGGATTCGGGCTGGAGACTACGTTGGGCGCAACCCGGGCATCAAAAAGACACGGGCCAAGGCTCCGCCAGAGCTTGTAATCTAAACTGCGGCCGGATCGTCTGTATCAGTGATGACACCGACGACGATCCCGGTCGACCTCGTCGCACTCTCTGGAGAGCGCCTTATCTCAGAGCTGGAAGATATTGACGCCCTGGTCCGGCTGCACCGGCCGAAGGTGTTCCGGTTCGTGGCGTTCTCCGT
>WNFA01002299.1_pt1 | contig 15747 bp, 9 predicted proteins | sample 5400481 | NCBI WGS metagenome assembly WNFA01 (sample SAMN13153340, study PRJNA577476) | soil metagenome | isolation source: 120 cm saprolite under Douglas fir tree site 2 hole 1 replicate 2 | place: USA:California | collected 2015-04-18
ACTGCAATGCAACCTGGTCCCCAATGACTTGACGGCGCAGCACAAAACCTATGACAGAGCCGATCATGATCTGTGCTATTAGCGAACCATCCGTACGCCGCAATGCTCCCTTTTCCACCTGCGCTTCAAAGTACCCTCCCAGAAACTCGAACGCGCGCTGCATAAAAGGGGTAGCAATGGATGTCATGCCTGGATCATGTATTATTTCAGGAAGCAGCATGCGTATCAATCGAATAAAATTCTCCCCCTCAACAATGCTCAGCACTCGCAGCACCACCATACGCAGAAAGACCTGCGGCGGTAATTCAAAGACCTGCGGTGGTAAAGAAGTTATCATTTGCACAGGTGAGCGTGTTTCAATAATCGCCTTTAGCAGCGCCTCCTTACTCTCAAAATAGTAATAAATCAATCCAGGTGTGATTCCAGCCTCACGCGCAATATCTTTGTTAGTTGCCTTACCAAAGCCTTTTTCTGCAAATACACGCATTGCCGCATCGATGATCTGCTCTCGCCGGTCCTCTACAACTTTCGGTGTTCTCGCCATACTCCGCTCCTTACCCATCCATTCCATTTAATTAATCAATCAATTAAATTATAAAGAAAAATTCAGAGAAAGTCAAGCCCCCAACGGGCGAGATTCTTGGTGGAACCCACATGCAGTGGCCTGAAAAGGTACCTCTGTTAATACCCCACAACTGAAACGTTCTCATACGTAGACCAGCTTTCCCTGAATCCACCAGGGCACATCGTTCTTTTGGATAGACGAAAACAGCAGGAGGTGCAGAGGGACGCAGTCCCCCTGCCGAGACGGGTGTCCCCGCTCTATCCTCTTTTGGATAGACGAAAACAGCAGGAAGTGCAGGGGGACGCAGTCCCCCTGCCGGGGCGCGGGGTGTCCCCGCTTAATCCTCTTTTTTCTCGTGCGCCGCCGCAGGCGGCACGAAAAGAGGACCTGAAAAGTTACAACGAAATGATCAAAGGCTCACCGCTATAAGCGTATAAAGGAAAAGCTATGAGTAATAACTATTGGAACAACCAGCCTGAGAATAACCATGCTGCCCAGCATAATGGAACCCCTCCCTCAGGTGGCTTACTGCGCAGGTACTCCGAGCAGCTACCGCAAAGGCCTACCCAGTATGCTCCTCCTGCAGGGCAAGCGCCTCCAAACTCACCACCGGTCCCGCCGCCTCAACAACAAACCTGGCAGGCATCGCAAGGCGGCCCGGCACCCTCATTCTTTGCCAATACTATGCAAACCGTGCGCCGCTGGTCTGGCAAAATGACAGCTGCCCGTGGCGGCAGCGTCGACCAGGGGCCATTAGTCCTGTATCGCCCCTCCGCCCCTCCTCTGCCCGCCAGGTCGGAGCCCTGGAAACGCTCGCGCTCCACGCGCATCGCTTTGCAGATGCGTCACCGCCGTGAACGCTGGGAAAAGGCCCGCCCCAATAGCAAAAAAATCTGGTCAATTGCAATCACTATTTTCTTGCTCTTACTGGTCATCGCCATATCTTCAGGAGCCGCCTCCGCCTATGCCTATTACCAGAGCCAGTTGCCGCGCCTGCAGAGCCTGGCAAACCAGCAAGGAGAGCAGACCACCCGTATCTATGACCGCAATGGCCAGCTTCTCTATAAGGCATATGACAATCAATACGGGCGCGGTACCCCTATTTCTTACAACTACATACCCGGGGTAATGCAAGACGCCATGATTGCCGCAGAGGACCCCACGTTCTGGGATAATCCTGGCATAGACCCCGTGGGTATCATCCGCGCAGCTTCACAGTATGCCTCTTCCGGTTCCGTAGAGAGCGGTGGTAGTACCATCACCCAGCAGTTAATCAAAAACCTCACCCATGATACCCAGGTTACGCTGCAGCGCAAACTTCCCGAGGCAGCCCTGGCCATTGGCCTGACGCAGCAATATCCCAAGTGGAAGATATTGGAGATGTACCTCAACGTCTCCCCGTTTGGCGCTCAAGAACTTGGCGTCGAGGCTGCCGTAGAGGATTACTTTGGTCTCAAGCCCAGTTGTGACAAGAATTTTAACTGCATTCCCGCTATAGCCTCCCTTGATTACAATCAAACAACCCACAAACATGACCCACTGCTGGCCCTGGCCCGTGCCTCGCTCCTGGCAGGTTTGCCGCAGAATCCGGTCAGCTATGACCCGTCACTGGATTCAGCCCATAAAACACTTGCCCTGCAACGCCAGGACTACGTGCTGAATCAGATGCTGGCCCATAACATGCATATCAATACGGCGCTCGGCGACAAGACAAACGACTATGGTCCCATTACGTCTGAGATCATCCAGCAAGTAGAGGCCATAACCGCGAAAATCCTAGCCAACAAAAATTCTGTTGGCTACCACTATTTTAAGAATGCCCCGCATTTTGTAGACTTTGTTGTACAACAGTTAGAGATTGCTCTTGGCAATGGAAACCAGGATGTAGGAGTACTCCGGTTCTTACATGGCGGTTTCAATATTCGCACGACGATCGACGCGGACCTGGAAACGTATGTCGAGAAAGCTGTACAACGTCATCTTGATCAACCAGAGCTCCAATATTTTCTCACTACATATCCTTACGGTCCGCTCAACCAGTATCACAATGTCAATGACTCGGCGGTTGTGGTCGAGAATGCGAAGAACGGTGAGATCCTGGCAATGGATGGCAGCACTTGCTACACTTCTTGCGACAGTGGGGTCAGCTCTACTGACCCCAAGGTCGCAGGAAATTTCAATGCTGCGCTGTCTCCTCGCCAACCGGGTTCATCTTTTAAGCCCATTGTCTATGCTACAGCTTTCCGGATGGGTTGGTATCCAGGTATTGTCTTACCAGATCAGAAGACATATTTTCCAACCTCGTATGGACCACAAAGCGGTAATCCAGAGTTAACAACCTACCATCCTTACGATTATGGTGGGGGTTACAACAACAAACGCTGGCCCATTCAGCTTGACATTGCCAATTCGTTCAACATTCCGGCAATCAAAACGTTAGAGTTTGCTCAGCCTGCTAATGTACTTGATATGGCAGAGCGTTTGGGCATCACAGGCATCGATCCAAAGTCGATAGGCCCCTCCTTTGCGATTGGTACGGCTGCTGTTTCCCTGCTACAGATGGTGGGTGCCTACCAGGTCTTTGCCGACCAGGGTGTGCGTGTCCCTCCCCAGTATATCCTCGATATCTGGGACAATTACGGCCACAATCTCTATCACTTTGACCCCAATAAACCAAATGGTGTCCAGGTGCTAAGTAAGCAAATTGCTTACTTGATAACCTCTATGCTTACAGATGAGAAATCAAGAAGCTATGAGTTTGAAGGCGATCATGTACTGTCCATGTGGGACTGGACGCTGCCGGATGGTACCAATCCTCAAGTAGCGACTAAAACTGGCACCACAGATAGCTTTAAAGACAACTGGACAATTGGCTATACGCCCGACGTGGTAGTGGGGGTCTGGTCAGGCAATGCAGACGATAGTGCGATGGATAATCACGTAGTTGGTATCACAGGTGCCGCTCCCATCTGGCACGATGTCATCGAGCGTGTAAGCGGTCGATGCAACGACAATCCATTCCCTTGTGGTAACATTCGTACCCTCTTTCCGCCTAAACCGTTCCCTGTACCTACCGGAGTGACCCAGCAATCTGTCAACACCGTCAACGGCCTGGCCGGCAGTGGTTATACTAGCTGGATGCTCGATGGTGACGTACCCCAGCAAAGCGGCTTGACTACTACCACCGGAAACGGCAATGGCACTCCCACCCCCACGCCAACACCGTAATACAAGCAACAGGTCCGGTTCGAGGGCGCTATCAATCGCGCCTCTACGAACCGGACCATCTGCTCCCAATAAACTCCGCTCTTGACAATCCCCCTCATCGAGTGCTATTCTGTATTTGCAGTCTCACGTGGAGACTGCTAGCAATCATCATTGACAAATGCAGTACCATAGCTCTGAGGTTCTATCAACACATGATACCACTGAGCGAGCGCAAGCAGCAGATTCTGCGGGCGCTCGTCGAAGAGTATATTCATAGCGCAACCCCGGTTGCGTCCGAAACCCTGGTGCGCAAGTATGGACTGAATTTCAGCTCCGCCACCGTTCGTCACGAACTGGCCGGGCTGGAAGAGTCGAACCTGATTTATCAGCCGCATACTTCGGCAGGGCGTGTCCCCACCGATCTAGGGTACCGCTACTTTGTAGAACATCTTATGGGAGAGTCGGCGCTCTCGCTCAGCGAACAGCGCCAGATCCGCCACCAGTTCTACCAGGTACAGGACCAGCTCGATCAATGGGTGCGCCTGACAGCTTCGGTGATGGCGCGTCTGCTGCACAACGCGGCGGTCATGACATCTCCACGCTCCAGCGAGGGACGTCTGAAGCATTTTGAGGTCCTGTCCGTCACCGACCTCTCTGCGCACCTGGTACTGGTGCTGATGGATGGCACAGTCAAGCAGCAGCGGCTGCTGCTGGAAACCCCCATCGAGCAGGAAGAGCTGAGCGCCTCGGCTGCACATCTGAATAGACTCTTTCAAGGGAAAAACGCGGCACAGGTGGAAGCGCTCCTGGGTCAGCACGATCTCTCAGCAACGGAGCGTTTGATCGGTACTACCATCGTGCGCATTCTGGAGCAGCACGGCGACCCCCTCGGTGATGTTTTTTATCGCGAAGGCGTGTTGAATATACTCGAACAGCCTGAATACAGCAGCATGGGGCCTGAAGAAGAACGTAATGAGCGCGTGCGCAAGGTGATGGAAGTTTTGGAGCAGAATCGTTTCCTCCCGGCTCTTGCCTCTCACCTGCACGAATCCGGTGGGGTGCAGGTCATCATTGGCGGCGAGAACGAGTGGGACGAAATGAAAGATGTCAGCCTGGTCGTGGCGCGTTACGGCCAGGAAGGCAGAATCGGCGGGTTTCTTGGTGTGCTTGGTCCAACGCGCATGCAGTATGGACGCGCTATTGCCGTAGTCCGCTATATGACCCAGGTGATGAATGAACTACTGGCCGAAGTTTACGGATTTGATGAGTAGTGTGGAGAACTATGTCTGAGCAAGAACAACATGATGTATCGCAGGTAGCGCCATCAAATGATTCTCAATCCTCTACGCCTGAAGACAGCAAAGAGGGGGCGCGTACTCAGGCTCCAACAGAGCAGGAGTTGCCGATTGAGCAGGTCCGGCAGCTCAAAATACGTATCGAAGAGCTGGAGAAAGAGTTGACGCAGGAGCGCGACAAAGCCACCGAGTATATGAATCTCGCCATGCGTTCCCAGGCCGATGCCTCCAATATGCGTAAAAGGCTCCAGCAAGACCTTGCCAGGGCCATGCAGGATATGCTCAGGTCGGTTGTCTATGAACAGTTGGCTGTACTCGATAGCTTTGACCGCGCGTTCAACTCGTTACCTCCTGAGTTCCGCCATTTCACGTGGGTGGAGGGGATGAGCATGATCCAGTCCCAACTGTACAGCATCCTGTACCGGGCTGGAGTCACACCAGTTGAAGCGCTTGGCAAGCAGTTCAATCCAGTCGAGCACGAGGCGGTAGCCTTCGAAGAGACCGGCGACCGGCCCGAAGACACAGTTACGGCTGAATTACAGCGTGGCTACAAGCTTCAGGACCAGGTGCTGCGCCCTGCGCTCGTAAAAATAGCCCGCGCGCCTCAAGCAGCGGCAGCGGCGACGGGCAATGAAAATGAAAAAACAGAATCGTAGGATTTGATGAACTTTGAGCAAATAACCCGGATACCAGTAGGTGCCTCAGCGAAGCGAAGCGGAGCGCGTATCAATACTTCGTGCACACCGCCGATTTATCGGCCTTTGCTGGCTGTTCCGCTATCCCGCTTAATTTGTTAAAACTCATTAAATCCTACACGCATAGCAAATACATTAGTAAGTAATAGGAGGCAATTGTGCCAAAGGTTATTGGAATCGATCTGGGAACGACCAACTCTTGTGTCGCCGTTATGGAAGGCGGAGAACCTGTCGTTATTCCTAACGCGGAAGGTTCGCGCGTCACACCCTCGGTTGTGGCCATGAACAAGAGTGGCGAGCGTCTTGTCGGTGAAGTGGCGAAGCGCCAGGCCGTCACCAATCCTGAAAATACGGTCTACTCCATCAAGCGCTTTATGGGCCGTAAGTACGACGATCCAGAAGTGGACCGTGACAGGCGCCTGGTTCCATTTAGAGTCGTGCGGGCTGGTAATGGGGATGCCTGGGTAGAGATTCAAGGCAAACAATACAGCCCGCCCGAAATTTCAGCCATGATCTTGCAGAAACTTAGAACCGATGCCGAGGCATACCTCGGTGAGCGCGTGACGCAGGCCGTCATCACAGTACCGGCTTACTTCAACGACGCGCAGCGCCAGGCTACCAGGGATTCGGGCAGGATCGCAGGGATTGAAGTGCTGCGTATCATTAATGAGCCGACTGCCGCGTCACTCGCCTACGGCCTTGATAAGCAAAAAGACGAGCGTATCGGCGTTTATGATCTTGGCGGTGGTACGTTCGACATTTCTGTCCTTGAGCTGGGCGATGGCGTCTTTGAAGTCAAAAGCACTAATGGTGATACCCACCTGGGTGGTGACGACTATGACCAGCGCATCATCAACTGGCTCGCCGACGAGTTCCGCCGCGAGCACGGCATCGACCTGCGCCAGGACCGCATGGCCCTGCAGCGCTTGAAAGAAGGTGCTGAGAAGGCCAAGAAAGAGCTTTCCAGCTCGATGCAGACCGAAATCAACCTGCCCTTTATCACGGCTGATGCCAGCGGCCCCAAGCACTTGAACGTGACCCTTACACGCTCTAAGCTGGAACAGTTAGTCGAGGACCTGATCGAGAAGTCGCGCGGCCCCGTCATGAAGGCGCTCTCCGATGCCGATGTTCGTCCAGGCGATATTCAGGAGATTGTCCTGGTCGGTGGCCAGACGCGCATGCCCGCAGTGCAAACCCTGGTCCGGCGCATCTTTGATCGCGAGCCTCATCGCGGCGTGAACCCGGACGAGGTGGTAGCTGTTGGTGCCGCTATCCAGGCCGGTGTCTTGACAGGTGATGTCAAGGATGTGCTGCTGCTCGACGTGACCCCGCTCTCGCTTGGCATCGAAACCCTGGGTGGCGTGTTCACTCGCCTGATCGAGCGCAACACCACTATCCCGACGCAGAAGGGCCAGGTTTTCTCAACGGCCAGCGACAATCAGCCGAGCGTAGAGATCAATGTGCTGCAAGGTGAGCGTGAATTCGCCAAGGACAATCGTTCGCTGGGCAGCTTTATTCTCGATGGTATTCCACCCGCTCCACGTGGTGTACCTCAGGTCGAGGTCACATTCGATATTGACGCCAACGGTATCGTGAACGTATCGGCTCGCGATAAGGGCACAGGGCGGGAACAGAAGATTACCATTGTGCCGTCCAGTGGTCTTTCGAAGGACCAGATCAATCGTATGGTGCACGATGCTGAGACGCACGCGGCCGAAGACAAGCGTCGCAAGGAAGAGGTTGAGGAGCGCAACCTGGCCGATAGCGCAGCCTATCGTGCCGAAAAGAGCATGGCCGATCTCGGTGATAAGCTCACTTCTGAGCAGAGAGGCGAGTTGGAGGCCAAGATAGCCGATGTTCGTGCCGCCCTCGCGACCGACGACGTGTCTCGCATCAAGTCCTCGCGTGAGGCTTTGGAGCAGTCTTTCTACAAGATCAGCGAGTCGATCTATCGCCAGGCTGGCGCTGGTGCCGGGGCCTCCGGCGGTTCAGACTTTGGTGGCACACAGCAGGATACACCACCCGACCAGGGCGGTGGCCCCCGCGACGACACCATCGAAGGCGAATACAAAGAAATGTAGGGGCGGGGCTTGCCCCCGCCCGGATGGGGTTTGGGCAAGCCCCCTTGGATAGGGATGGGACCAGGGATGGAACCAGGGTAGGGGCAGGGCAAGCCCCCGCCCGGATGGCTGACTTGGCGGAACGATTCGTATATGGTAGGGGCGGGGCTTGCCCCCGCCCTGGATCGTCTCTAAACCCATACTGAGTTGGTAAAAAAATAGGGACGCTCCAGAAGCCCTACTTGGCTATGTACTTGCATATACCTTGTAAACAACGTAGTATTACATAGTATAATCTGTTTTGAACTAGGGAGCGCAAATCAGACCGCGACCTGTTTCTGATGGTAGGTAAAGGACCATTTGATGGCCAATAACAAACGTGATTATTATGAGGTACTGGGCGTATCGCGTAATGCGAGCGACGAAGAACTGAAAAAGTCATTTCGTCGTCTTGCCAAGCAGTATCACCCGGATGCCAATAAAGAACAGGGAGCGGAGACCCGCTTTATTGAAATCAATGAAGCCTATGAAGTGCTGAGCGACCCGCAGAAACGAGCCGCCTACGACCGCTATGGGCATGCGGGACTCAATGGCTCAGCAGGGGCAGGCTTTGGCGACTTCGCAGGGTTTAGCTCTATCAATGATCTCTTCGAGACCTTCTTTGCCGGGGCTACAGGCGCAACACGCCGCTCGGGAACACAGCGAGGCGCAGACCTTCGCTACGATCTGACCATTACCTTTGAGGAAGCCGTTTTTGGCTGCCAGAAAGAGATTGAGCTACCTCGCTGGGAAACCTGCTCTAGCTGCCGGGGCAGTGGCGCACAGCCCGGCACATCGACAGCTCGTTGTTCCTCCTGCCAGGGCACCGGCGAGATTCGCCGCGTGCAGCAGTCCATCTTTGGGCAGTTCGTCAATGTAACAATGTGCGAACGCTGCCGTGGCGAGGGTCGCGTCATTACCACACCCTGTGAGAAATGTCGTGGTCAGGGGCGAGTACGCAACAATCGCCGCGTCGTCGTTAATATTCCCGCAGGCGTAGACGATGGTATCAATGTGCGTGTTACCGGCGAAGGAGAGGTAAGCGCCCGCGGTGGTACGCCGGGCAACCTGTACGTCATTCTCACGGTAAAGCCTCACCCATACTTCAAGCGCTCGGGCAACGATATCCTCTATGAATTGCCCATTAGCTTCACACAGGCCGCCCTTGGCGACGAGGTCGAGGTTCAAACCGTTGACGGCAAGACAACGGCACTCAAGATTCCTGCTGGCACCCAGACTAACCGTTCATTCCGCCTCAAGGGTATGGGCGTACCCGTCGTGCACAGCAGCGCCCGTGGCGACCAGCACGTCATCGTTAAAGTGGTCACTCCGTCCAATTTGACGCCAGAACAAAAACGCTTGCTCGAAGAATTCGCTCGCCTCGAACGCGAACAGGCCGAGCAAAACGATAAAAATATATTCCGCAACCTGTTTGAAAAGACAAAAGACGTCTTCCAGTAGGGGCGTCATTAATGTTTCCAACCAATAAAAAGGCTGCATGGACTTGTCATGCAGCCTTTTTATTGGTTGGCGATCCTATTTTACTCGCTAAGCGCCGGAATCCTCTCCGCCTCAACTATTTCCCCGCGCTCCTTGGCTCGTTTCGCAGCCTCGATAGCCGGGTCGCGCCCAACGAACAGCGCCAGCACCGCGCACACCGCGCACACAATCAATACCAGCAGAAAAGTATCGTTCAAACCCATCGTGGTTGCATTTTGTCCGATGCACACCTTTAGAGCAGAGACATTTCTACCTGCTGCCGCGACACAGGTTGCAGCCACACCCGTCAATGGCAACGTGTGCAGCGCCGCTGCCACGTTGTTAGCGTGGGCCACCGTTTGCTGGGTCAGGTAGGTGGTGAGCACGGATACTCCCAATGCGCTGAACACCATGCGCGTCACGCTCACCAGCGAAGAAGCGCGCGCCATCGCCTTATTGCTCACCACAGACAGCGCGAGCGTCTGCAGCGGTGTATTGAGCAGGCCAAGCCCCAGCCCGCGTATGATCAGCCATACTTGCACTGAAAGGCCTGTTGTTCCAACTTCAAGGCGTGTAAAACCGATCATCGATACTGCCATAAGCAGCGCACCTGTCGCGGCGAGTATTCTTGGGCCTACCCTGTTATATAACCTGCCTGCTATACTTATGCCGACTGCTGCCGCCAACCCCTGGCTGATCAAGATCTCGCCTGTGGTCAGTGATGACAGGCCCTGCACGTTCTCAAAGAAGAGCGGTATCAGGAAGACACTGCCAAAGAGCACTGCTCCCACTGCCCACATCAGTATATTCGAGACCGAGAACGTGTAGTTGAGGAAAAGGCGCATATCTAATACCGGGTCTCTCACAAACAACTCCACAATCACGAATGCAACAAGTGCCACGCCGCCGCCAATCAGAAAACGTATGACGGTTGGATCACCCCAACCATGCGGTCCCGCCTGCGTGATGCCATACACGAGCGCTGTGAAACCAACCATCGACAACAGTAGCCCAACAATATCGAACCCCCTGCGCTCTGGCTGCACATCGCCGTTTGCTTCACGCTCCGGGGCCTTCCCCTGTAGAATAAACAGCGCCAGCAAAAAGGCCACGATGCCAATCGGAATATTGACAGTGAAGATGGCGCTCCAATCAAACGTCGTACTCAGGTAGCCGCCGATCGTCGGGCCAAAGGCTGGGGCCAGCAGGAGAGGCACGCCTATAACCGCTGTCGCCGGGCCGCGCTCGGTTGGAGGAAAGAGGCGGTATATAATCGCAAACGCCAACGGCAAAAGTGCACCCCCGCCGATGCCCTGGATCACGCGGAATGTGATCAGCAGTTCTTTGGTCGGCGCAAATGCGCACATTGCCGATCCTACGGTAAACAAAGCCAGTGCCGTGAGAAAAACAATCTTCGTGCCAATGCGGTCGCTCAGGTAGCCTACCACGGGAATGATTGCCGCCTGCGCCAGGAAGTAGCCCGTCACGACCCAGGTGATCGTCTCAAAATCGGTATGGAACGCTCTCTGCATTTGCGGAAGCGTCACGCTCACAATCGTATTGTCGAGTATCGCCATAAACAGGCCCAGCGCCACGATCAGCGCCGCCTGCCACTTGTAAGTCAGTCGCATTGCCCATCTCCTATTGGGAAGCTAGAATACCATCCAGTAAAAGTCTGACGATTTGTTCTCGCCCGTGCTCCAGTCCTTCAGGGGTCTGTGTAGCTTTGCCGTTCAACAATGAGTAGCGCGGGATCGAGAGCAAATATATGATGCACATATTTGTCACACTGATCAGCAAAAACATTGGATCAAACTCTGGCGCAATCAACCCCGCGTCTTGAGCCCGGCGTATAAAGTTGACATACGTCTCGACATATTTCAGTGACCGCTGCACCTCTGCCTCCGTCGGGAATATCGAGTTGAACATGCGCCAGCCCTCAGCTGCTTCCCACGCCAGTATACGTAGGATACGCGGGTGTTCCGCCAGGTAATTGAAGTACCAGCTAATAGCCATCTCGAATACTGTACGAACCTGGCTGGCGTTTAGCGGAGCTGCATCGCTGGCGAGAAATGGTGCTAGCAGGTGCTGCATTTCCGCGTAACTCAGTTCTTTCATACGCCATACAATCGCGCGATAGAGTCCCAGCTTGTCTTCAAAGTAATGAAAGATCAAGCTCTTGTTGTATCCCGAGGCCTCCGCGATTGCGTCAACCCGCGCTCCATCAAACCCCTCGCGTGCAAAAATTTCTTCCGCAGCGTCTAATATGGCTCCGCGTGCAACTTCAGCATCACGTTCTCGTCGTAGCTTATCCGAAGACATCTTTGTCCTCCCACGTTCTTAACGATATATCGTGTTATATCGCTAATTATAACGATATATCGCTATCTGTCAAGTCCCTTTCAATTTACAGCGTCTCTATTATCTAACCGGTCAGTTGTATTAACCAACTGGTTGGATAATAACACGGAACAATGGAAAAGTCAAGTGTTTGACATTCCGCCAAAAATCAGGGGTTAGTGAGAGTACCCCCCGCGTAGGGGCGGGAGTGGTGCGGATGGGTGGTGGGGATGCTTGCATCGCCCCGGCGACTTACCCTCAACCCCAGATTAGTGGTGGAACCAGTGTTTGAGAAAGATTGAAAGATTTGCCAGATTGAATCAAAGGAAAGCAAATGTTACCATTATACGAGTTGTCACTAGAGACCCACGTGAGCCTCGCATTGGAGGCGAGAAGGAGAAGTGGAGAGAGACTGTAACGCGCAACTGTTCTAAGTAGTGAAAGGCCATGACGAGGAGGAACAAGAAGCAGCTATGGGATCATCCTTCTCGGAAGAGAATGAGCAGCGACGTGCTCTCATGGAAGCGATTTTTCGGGAACACTTCACCGAGATCCATCGCTATATCTCCAACAAAGTCAGACAGCCTGATTGGGTCTCACCTACGCTGTCTCCCAGTACGGTATGAAGACGCAGGTTCCCTTCCGTTCTTATGCAACTCACTGGATTCACCTGGAGATCATAGAAGGAGTACTTGAGCAATAGATGGGTGGCCGTCTTCTCTTGAGGAAGACATCTGCGTCCAAACAGCGCCCTGAAGGCCGTTCCAATGTGGGGATAAGTCTTCTATTTGCTACTCGAAGCGCCGATTCGTAACCAACACCGGCTCTAGAGCAACAATATATACAGCAGAAAAAATTATTGCGCCTGCTTGTAAGACGGTTTTTCGGCGGTTATAAAATCATTGAGAGAGGAAGTATGAACGCGGAGGAATTTAAAACAATTGCAATCGGTGACACCATCACTTATACCTTGTCGCCAGATCAACGACCAAGAATCCCCCAAAGAGAATACAGGGGAGTTGTGAATAGAATTTTTCCTGCTGATCAAATGGTTATTGTTACACTACTGGATGAGGGATACGAGGGATTGAGTGAGCCTGTGAGGATGAGCCAAATTAGTAGCGTTGCCAAACCATAGAGCGAATAACTGAGGAGTTACGAGCGGATGTCAGCCGAGTTCCTGGCTCCCCCTACACCCGCCTCAGAAAATCAACTAACTCCTCCCGTCTCACCTCCACCTGCTTACTCTCCTTCCCCAATCCCTCCGCCAGCAGGTCTTTCACCGTCACAAAGCCGCCCTCCAGCTCCTTCTCACCAATCAGTATTGCATACATTGCCCCAGCATTATTAGCCTGCTTCATCTGCGACTTCGCGCTGCGGTCGCCATAGGCCATCTCCGTCTTGATCCCAGCGTGGCGCAGCTCCGCCACCGTCCGCACGGCAGCTTCCTTATACCCCGGCGTCTTGCCAAAGTAAACCACAAAAGCGCGTGGCCGCTCCTCTCCCGGTGGCGTAATCTTTTGCCTTTTGATCTCCAATATCGTGCGCTCAATGCCCGCCCCAAAACCAATACCGGGCGTTGGCTCGCCCCCCAGTATTTCGGCCAGCCCGTCGTAACGTCCGCCGCCATTGAGCGCCAGCTTGTCGATATCGGACGTGAACTCGAAAACCGTGCGCGTATAGTAATCCAGCCCGCGCACGATCAGCGGATCAATCTCAAAAGGCACATCGTATATCCTCAGAAAACCCTGCACGGCGGCAAAGTGTTCGCGGCAGGGCTTGCACAGGTAATCGATCATCTTCGGCGCGGCAGCGATCTTCGCCTGGTCCTGTGGCTCCTTGCAGTCCAGCAAGCGCAGCGGATTCTTCGTGAAGCGCACCTGGCAATCCTGGCAGCACTCGCTCAACAGCGGGCGATAGTAATCCTTCAAGATCTCAATGTACTGCGGGCGGCAGTTACTATCTCCAATGCTATTGATGAAAACCCGGATATATTTTAACCCCAGGCGTTCATAGAACTGGTAGAGCAGGCCGATCATCTCGGCATCGATCGCCGGGTCCTCATCGCCCAGCGCCTCGCAGCCAAACTGGTGGTGCTCGCGTACGCGGCCCGCCTGTGGCTTATCGTGGCGGAACATCGGCTCACCCAGGTAGTACAGCTTGACGGGTTGAGCCAGTCGAGACATGCCATGCTCCAGGTAGGCACGCACAACCCCTGCCGTCCCCTCCGGGCGCAGTGTCAGGTTGCTACGGTTGCCCTCCTTGTCGGCGCGATCGTCGAAACTATACATCTCTTTCTCGACAACATCGCTCCCCTCACCAGAAGTGCGACGAAACAGCGCAGTCTCCTCCAGCACAGGCGTCTCGATGCGCCGGTACCCATACAGGTTCGCCACCTCCGTGGCTGCCCGCTCGACCATGCGCCAGTAGGGCTGTTCATCAGGCAATATATCTTTGAAGCCTTGCAGGGCCTTATATTGTTCCGGCATAGATGTCCCTTTTCCTCCATCAGTAATTGATCTGTGCCGCCAGTATACCAGAAATCACCAGCCCTGTCATGCAGGAGCACAATTCCTTCACCGGCTCAGATGACGCGCGTGGCGTGCTTTCCGCGGTCAGGCATCCCTCTTCCTGGGAAGGGTTACCGTAAAGGTGGAGCCTCTCCCGACTTCGCTGTCCACCACGATCGTTCCCCCATGGCGCTCGATGATCTCCGCCACAATGTACAGTCCCATGCCCAGACCGGGAATGGCTCTCTGCTGTGGACCAGCGGCCCGATAGAAGCGCTCAAAGATTTTCTCGCGCTGCTCTCGCGGGATACCGAGGCCATGATCACGGACACGGACCGTGGCCGTCTCTGGGGAGGCGCTCAGGTCCATCTCGACGGTCTGGGCGTCGGGAGAATACTTGATCGCATTGCTGAGCAGGTTGGTGAAGACCTGTCCGAGCCGGTCTCGATCCCCAAGCAGGCTGGCCTGCACCGCGCCGTGCACCAGGATGCTATGACTGGGATGGGTTTGCTGCATGGTGTCGGCGATCTCCCGCAGCAATGCGTCGAGATCCACCGTCTCCTGGAGATACTCCAGCCTGCCCGCCTGGATCTTGGAGACGTCCAGCAACTCTTCCACCAGCCGGGTGATGGCGTTGATCTGGACCTCCATGTTGGAAAGGGCAGGAGCAAAATCCTGGAGGCCTTGCCTGGCCAGTTGCCTGTGCAGCAAGCTGGTCTGCAGTTTCAAGACCGTGAGCGGGTTCCTCAGTTCATGGCTGGCCATGTTGATAAAATCATCCTTGCGTTGCTCCAGTTCCTTGCGCGCGGAATTATCCAGCACAAAGCCGATCGCCTGGAGCGGATCAAGGCGTAAAGCCACGGCTCCCACGACCACGGGAAGACGGCTGCCATCTTTACAGATGTATTCTTTCTCGTAGCCCGTCACATGTTGTGACACCTCGAGTTCCTGGCGCGCTTGCTGCGCTTGAGGGATATACTCTGGAGCCGTCATGCGTAACCAGCTGATGCTTCCAGCACGCAGATCTTCCTGTGTATAGCCGGTCATGTGCAGATAGGTCTCGTTCGCCTCGACGATCTGGTCTTCTTCGGAGACAAAGATCCCGATAATGCTGGAGTTCATGAGGGCGCGGACGCGTTCCTGACTCTGGCGTAAGGCTTCCTCAATGCGCTTCTGGTCCTCGATGTCGGTGTTGGTGCCAAACCACTTCACGATCTGGCCTGCTTCATCGCGCACCGGCATGGCGCGGGCTAAGAACCAGCGATAGTCCCCTGTTTTGCCGTCCTTGAAACGATTTTCGATCTCAAAGGGTTCACCCGAGGCACACGCCTGATGCAAGACCGTCATGGTGTGCTGATAATCGTCGGGGTGGATGGCCTGGAGCCAGCCGTCCCCTTGGGATTGTTGGGAGGTCATGGTGGTATAGTCACGCCATCGTCGGTTACAGTATTCACTAGAGCCATCGGGGCGTATCATCCAGACAAATTGGGGAATGGCATCGATCAGGACACGCAGTTCGTCTTCGGCCTGCTTTTTGTCATGAATATCGGTGCAGGT
>WNFA01008066.1_pt1 | contig 15739 bp, 14 predicted proteins | sample 5400481 | NCBI WGS metagenome assembly WNFA01 (sample SAMN13153340, study PRJNA577476) | soil metagenome | isolation source: 120 cm saprolite under Douglas fir tree site 2 hole 1 replicate 2 | place: USA:California | collected 2015-04-18
GTTGGGCATGGCGCGGACGACCGGGGTCGGTGTCCCGAGGATGTCCTCGATGTAGCGCGTCGGCACCGAGGCGGCGACCGAGATCACGAGCTGGGATGGGGTCACCTCGGTGCGAATCTCTTCCAACAGCTCGCGCACGTTCTGCGGCTTGACGGCAATGAGGATCACATCCGCCCCGCGCACCGCGGCCAGGTTGTCCGTTCCCACCCGCACCGCACGCGCCGGACTCTGGGCGCGGGTGCGCTCCGGGTGCCGCACGGTCGCGACCGCCTGCTCCGGAGGGAGGCCGACTTTGAGCAGGCCCTCGAGCAGGATGCTGCCGATCTTGCCGAGCCCCAACACGGCCACACGCTGGTGCGTCATCGCAGGTACTCCTCGAGCAGGGTCGCCAGGTCGGTTTTTGCGTCCCGGTATTTGACGATCACCGGCGCGTACAGGGAGATCCCCCAGCGCTCGGCGGTGCCCCGAACGGTCCGGGCACCGGGCACGACGACCGCGCTGGCCGGGATCTCGAGCGGCCGGTCGCCGGCGCGACGGTGCACGGTCTCGCGTACCAGGTCGTAGACGGGCGTCGAGCCGGTCACGACCGTCCCTGGGGCGAGGACGGCACGCTCGCGCACGATCGTCCCTTCGTAGATCCCGCAGCCACCACCCACGAGCACGTCGTCCTCGATGATCACGGGCAGCGCCCCCACCGGCTCGAGCACGCCCCCAACCTGAGCGGCGGCGGAGAGGTGGACGCGCTTCCCGATTTGCGCGCACGAGCCGACGAGCGCGTGGCTGTCGATCATCGTTCCCGCGTCAACATAGGCGCCCACGTTCACGTACATCGGCGGCATGCAGATCACGCCGGGCGCGACAAAGGCGCCGTCTCGGATGCTCGATCCCCCGGGCACGATGCGGATCCTATCGGCGAGCGTGGTCGGGCGGACCGGATAGGTGTCCTTGTCGAAGAATCGCAGGGTCGCGTGTGCCGACATGTCGGTGAGCGTGCCCATCTTGAACCCGAGGAGGATGCCACGCTTCACCCAGGCGTTGACGCACCAGGCGCCATCGGCCGCGCGCTCGGCGGCGCGGATCTCGCCGTGCGCGAGCGCGCTCCGGAACTCGTTGAATAGGGCGCGCTCGGCGTCGCTGTAACGGGCGCGCTCCGCCGCGGCGAGCGCCTCGATGCGCTCACGCAGCGACATGTGCGGCGCTCGGCACGAGGCCGAGGGCTCCGAGCACCGCGCGTAGGCGGGCGCGCGTCTGCTCCTGTACCGGGACTAGCGGCAGGCGGAGCTGCTCGTCCAAGAGGCCCATGAGGGCGAGCGCCGCTTTCACCGGCCCCGGATTCGACTCGAGGAAGTTCGCCTCCATGAGCGGCAACAGCCGATAGTGCAGCTCGCGGGCGGCGTCCCACGCGCCGCCGAGCGCGCACTGGGTGAGCCGTGTCATGAGCTCGGGTGCCTCGTTCGCGGCGACGGAGATGATGCCGTCCGCGCCGAGGGCGACGAGCGGCAGGGTCAGGGCATCGTCGCCAGAGAGCACCCGGAATCCCGCGGGTCGTTCGCGCAGCACGGCCATGATCTGGGTCAAGTCACCAGACGCCTCTTTCACGCCGACGATGTTCTCGACCTCGCGCGCGAGCGCGAGCGTCGTCGCGGCCGCGAGATTCGATGCGGTGCGGCCGGGCACGTTGTAGAGCACCACCGGAACGTCCCGCACGGCCTGCGCGACCGCCCGGAAGTGGGCGGTGAGCCCCGCCTGCGTGGGCTTGTTGTAGTACGGGGCGACGATGAGGAGCGCGTCGGCGCCCGCCGCGCGGGCGGCGCGGGAGCGCTCGATGGTGGCGGTGGTGGCGTTGCTTCCGGCGCCGGCGAGTACCGTGGCGCGGCCACGAGCGGTCTCGACCGTCAGCGCGACGACGCGCTCGAACTCGGCGGACGTGAGCGTCGCCGCTTCTCCGGTGGTCCCGCAGGGGACGAGCAGGCGTACGCCCCCCGCGACTTGCCGCTCAACGAGCGCCCGATAGCGCGCTTCGTCTACGGCGCCGGTTGCCGTAAACGGGGTGACGAGGGCGGTGCCGCACCCAGCGAGCCAGCCGACATCGCGTGTCATGGGCCCTTCCTTTCCAGCGCCAGGAGGTCGTCCAGCACGTCCGCGAACGCATACACGCCCCGCCGCCCCACGATCCAGCGCGCGGCGAGCAGCGCGCCCACAGCGAACCCCGCCCGGGAACGGGCGGCGTGCACCAACAGGATCTGGTCGGCGCTCGAATCGAAGCCGACGCGATGGGTGCCGGGGATGTGCCCGGCGCGCGTGCTCGCCACGGGCACGCGCTCGCGCCCGAGCCCACGCGCCAGGATCGCCTGCAGCTCGAGCGCCGTGCCCGAGGGCGCGTCGCGTTTGCCAGCGCGGTGCGCTTCCTCGATGAACGGATCATAGTCGGTGAGACCGCGCAGCAGCGCTGCGGCGGCCGTGACGATCCGGTAGAAGACGTTGACGCCGAGGGAGAAATTGGCCCCGTACACGAGGGCGCCGCCGCGCTCCTCGACGACCCGGCGCACCGCGGCCTCGTCGCGCTGCCACCCCGTGGTGCCCACCACGACCGGCACGCCCGCGGCGACTGCGGCGGCCACATGAGCGGCGACGGCTTCGGCCACGGAGAAGTCGACCGCGACCGCGTGGCCGGGCAAGAGCCGCGGTGCGTCCGTGGCATTGCGCGACGTGAGAATGACGCCGACCTCATGCCCCGCCGCCCGTGCCTGCTCGGCGAGCGCTCGCCCCATCGCCCCGTGGCCGAACAGCGCGAGCTTCACGTCTCGGCCCTCCCGACCGCCAAGGCGCGGACGAGTCGCACGTATGTGTCGACGCCCGCCGCGAGCTCCGATTCCGAGATCTGCTCGTCCTCGCCATGGGCGTGGAGGATCGATCCCGGTCCGACGAGGAGCGGAGTCCCCCAGTTGGTAAGATGCGGGATGTCGGTGGTGAAGCGGACGAGGCAGGTCGCGAATCCGGGGACGGTCGCGAGCCGCAGCAGCGGCGCCGCCGTGAGGTACTCGATCTGGGCCCGCCCTGCGGCCGCCTGCTCGAGCAGCGCCTGCACCGGCTGGGCGTCGGTGACGAGCCGGATCTGCAGATCCGCGCGCGCCTCGGCGGCCACGACGTTCGGTCGCGTGCCGCCGGCGATCACCCCGATGTTGACGGTCGTCTCCCCGAACCCGGGGTCGGTCGGCCAGCGGGCGCGGCGCACGTCGGCCAGCACGTCGAGCAAGGCATCGACGGCCGAGCGTCCGTGCTCCGGATAGGCCGAGTGGGCGGCGAGGCCCTCGGTGCGGAGCGTCACGCGCAACGACCCCTTGCAGCCGGTGGCGAGCCGGTTGTCGGTCGGCTCCCCGTCGATCAGCCAGCGGCACTGGGCCGCGAGCGGATGGGCATTGGCCGCTCGCGCCCCGAGGCTCCCCATCTCCTCGTCGACCACGAACAACAGCCCGATCTCGGTCATCCCGTCGGCGCGGAGCCGCTCCGCGGCGGCGATCTGCGCGGCGACGATGCCCTTCGCATCACACGCGCCTCGCCCGTACAGGACGCCGCCCGCCAGGCGCGCCGGGATATGCGGCGGCACGGTGTCCAGGTGAGTAGACAGCACGACGCGCGGCGGGGCGGCGGTGGTCGCGAGCACGTTGGGGCGTCCCGGCGCCGCTTCGAACAGCTCCACTCGGTAGCCCAAGGCCGTGAGGTGGGAGGCGACAAACCGTGCGACGGGCGCCTCCTCGCCCGACACGGACGGGATGTCTACGAGGCCGCGCGCCAATGCCAGCGGGTCGGTCACCGCGCGCCTTCTTTCGCCGGAAAGGCGACTCGCCGCCCCGCCGGGTCGCGCTCGAACAACGCCTCATGCAGTCGCCGCACGACGTCCGCCACCTGGGCTTCGTCGACGACGAACGTGAGGTTGACGCGCGAAGCGCCCTGCGAAATGAGGGCGACATTGATGTCCGAGACGGTCGCAAACACGCGGGCGGCGATCCCCGGCGTGGTCCGGAGACCTTCACCCACTACGCACACGATCGCCCGCCCGGGCTCCACGGCCACGGTCCCGAGGCCACGCAGCTCGGCGGTGATGTCGGGCAGCGCTCGGGGGTCGTCGACCGTCAGCGACACGCTGACCTCGGACGTCGTCACCACGTCGACGACCGTCTGGTGGCGCTCGAACGCCTCGAACAAGGCGCGCAGGAACCCGTACGCGCCGAGCATCCGGGCCGAGCTGATCTGCAGGACCGTGACGCCCGTCTTGTGCGCGATCGCTTTCACCGCCCCGGGCCGCACCTCCCCGTGGGCGGTCACCTGGGTCCCGGGATCCTCGGGCGCGTGCGAGTTGCGGATCCGAACGGGGATGCCGCGCTCCAGCGCCGGCTGAATCGTGTTGGGGTGCAGCACCTTGGCGCCGAAATACGCGAGTTCGGCGGCTTCGGCGTAGGAGAGGCTCGGGATCGTCCGCGCGTGCCGCACGAGGCGCGGGTCGGCCGTGAGCACGCCGCTCACGTCCGTCCAGATCTCGATTTCTCGGGCCTCGAGCGCCGCACCGAGGAGGGCCGCGGTGTAGTCCGACCCGCCCCGCCCGAGCGTGGTGGTCACGCCCGCGCGGGTTGCCGCGATGTAGCCGCCCAGGACGGGGACGAACCCACCCTCGAGCAGCGGGAGCAGTTCGGCTCGCGTGCGCTCTTCGGTCGCGGTGACGAGCGGGGTCGCGCGGCCCTGCGTGTCGTCGGTCACGACGCAGCGACGTGCGTCCACGCAGCGGGCGGGCACGCCTGCCCGCACGAGGACCGCCGTGAGCAGCGCGGCCGAGAGCCGCTCGCCGTAGGACGCGATCTCGTCTCGCAGGGCAGGCCGCCGCTTGGGCGCTCGGGCCGCCGCCTCGAGGAGCTCGGCAAGCTCCCGGCGGGCGCGCGCGAACTCGGCCAAGAGCGCTGCGGTCGCCTCCGGGAGGCAGAGTCGCCGCGCGATCTCCGCATGCCGGTCGAGCAGCGCGTCCAGCGAGCCGGCTCGGCCGCCCGGGTCGCCACGAGCGGCGGTATCGGCGGCCGCGAGCAGGGCATCGGTCGCCCCGGCGAGCGCGGAAACGACGACGACGGGTGGCGCGCTAAGCTGGGCCTGCCGGACCAGCGCCGCGACCCGCTCGCACGCCGCCGCATCGGCGACCGACGTCCCGCCGAACTTGAGGACGGTCGGCTGGGCTCGACGCGCTGCCGGTTCTCTCGATTCACTCACGGACTCACCCCTGGAAGACCCTTCACGCGCCGGGCCCGCTCCGCCCCGCGCACGCCACTGGACGACATCGATTGTGGGAAACCGTTCCCGAAGAACGGTCTATCGCGGCGAGGTATGCGCCCGCTTTCGAGCGGCCCGCGCCTGCGGGCGACCGTGCGGGAGCAGGTGAGAACATCTGAATCGCGGGTTCATGGCAAGGGCGATGCGTGAGCGCGAAAGCTGGCAGCGCGCGGCGCCCCCTGTCAAGCGGAATGCGCAGCCCGACGCACGTCGCTGTGAGCGGCGAGTTGGGGTGGGGGTAGCGGGCACCGATGCGAAGATCGGAGCTCGCAGGCGAGTCACCCCGCGGTCGCTCGCCCGACCGTGAGAGCGTCGGGGGTCGTTGTCGCCGTGTGGTGCGGCGCAAACAATCCGCGGAGCCGCCCGAAGAGGGCCAAGGGACTCTTGTATCCACCCCGTTCGATTCCTTCGCGTCGCATGGTTCGGATGGACGCGGCTTGCCGCCGTGCCAGCTCAGACTGCGCCAAGTTCCGGGCCAGGAGTGCGGCTTGGCGCGTGTTCTCGTCGGCCTTATCAACCACGCGCAACCGCATCCACAACTCGCCCATCTTCAAGTGGGCGATGAAGCTGTGCGGCGCAAGGCGGACGGCGGTGCGAAGCTCCTCGATCGCGGGCTGTATCTCGAGGTTCACGCACAGCGCCATTCCCAGCAACACTCGCAGCTCCGTGACCTCCGGATATTCCGCCACCGCGTGCCGCAACTGGCTTGCCAAGTCCCGGCGCTCCTCTGGCTCGAGGAGGTAGGGATCGGCAAACATTCGAAACAAGAGTCCGCGGGATCGCTGGGTAACGCTGCCCGCAGGAAGCGACACGACCGCGTCGTGTTCGGGCTCTATCACGCTCGTATTGTCCATGGCTGGATCAATCCTATGGTGGTGCCAGCGTTCGTTCGGGTCCGGCAGGCAGGGCGTTGCCTCCACCCCTTGCCCGCCGGCGCACCGAGATCTATGGCCGCTATGCTACGGCAAACCGTCGTTCCGCCTGCCTAATGACGTCGGGCTCCGGCGCGAACACGAACTCCGGATAGCCGAGCTGGCCCATCTCCGGGATGTCGAGGCCCTTCACTTCCGTTTCTACGGAAACGCGATGGCCGACGAAATACTCCAGCACGTAGTTCAGCACGAAGCTGAAGGTGAAGACGAAGCCCAGCAGGGTGGAGATCCCCACCAGTTGCGCTGCGAGCTGACTTGCGTCCCCGTAGAAGAGGCCGGTGACCGAGCCGGTGACGCCGTTCCAGCTCCCGCCGTAGTTGCTCGTGCCGTCTGCGAAGAGGCCGACCGCGAGCACGCCCCACAGCCCGTTCGTGCCGTGCACCGACACCGCGCCCACGGGGTCGTCCACCTTCATGACGTTCTCGACGAAGGCGACGCTGAGGCACACCAGCACCCCGGCGACGAATCCGATGATGGCCGCGCTGGGGGCGCTGACGAAGCCGCTCGGCGCCGTGATCGCCACCAGCCCCGCCAGCAACCCGTTGCCGCTCATGGAAGCGTCCGGCTTGCCTTTCAGCGCCCACATGTATAGGATCGCGCCGAACGTGCCCGTGCAACCCGCAAGCATGGTAGCGACCGCGATGGAGCCGATGCGCAAGTTGCCGTTCGTCGAGGCGCCGAGGGTGCTGCCCGGATTGAACCCGAACCACCCGAACGCCAGAATGAAGCAGCCGATCAGCACGGCTGAAATGTCGTGCCCGATGATCATATTGCTCGAGCCGTCGCGGTTGAACTTCGCTATCCGCGGACCGAGGATCATGGCAACCGCCAGCCAAGGTTGGTGCCCAGTTGCGACAGCCACCCGCCGCCCCACGCCCAGTTGCCGTAGAGCGGATAGGTCAGCGCGCCCATGAGGACCGAGGAAACCGCGAAGGCGAAGAACTTCCAGCGCTCCGCGCAGGCGCCGGTCACGATGGTGAGCGCCGTGTCCATGAACACCATCTCGAACAGGAAGATCACCATCACGCCGACGTCGTACGCGCGACCGGCGAGGAATATCCCGACGGTGCCGAAGAGGCCCCACGTATGGCCGAACAGCGTTATGGTCTGCTCACCGGTCAACGGTGCCAGGCCACCGAGGTTGGTATTTCCTGCCGAGCCCCCCATCTGAATCGCGAAGCCGAGGAGCCAGTACGCCAAGAGACCGCAGCCGTACACAAGAAAGTTCATCATGTAGGTGTGGTTGGCGTTCTTGACCCGGGTTAAACCGGACTCGACCATGGCGAAGCCAGCCTGCATGAACATGACGAGGAAGCCGCACACCAGCGTCCACACGAAGTTGATCGCGATCTTGTTCTGGCCCGCCAGGCTGGCGAGATCGCCGATCGTCGGGCCGGTCTTCGGGTCCGAGACAGGGACGTCAGTGATCGTTCCGGTGATCGTGCCGCCCGGATCGCCCTTCTGCAATGCGGTGGCCGGGGGCGCCTTGGCCAAGGCGTCCTTGAGTTCGGCGGTCGTCGAGGACACGGGCGCCTGCGCCTGAGGCTGAGCCTGCGCCCGCGCCGTGGCACTCATCGCCGCCATCGCGACCGCGCAGAGAAACAGACTCGGTAAACAACTTCGCGCGAGTTTCATCGTGTACGCTCCAGTAGTCGTGCCGGTTGTCGTAGTGGCCGCTTCAGAGGGCGGGTGGTCACGTTTTCCAGATCGCGTTCCGATTGAGCGCCGCGGGCAGGATGGCGACGATCCCGTACAGACTCGTCGCGATCCCGATCAAGGCGAGCAGAATGCGGCCGCCGGTACTGGCGACCACCTGCAAACCGCCGAGCGTGACGAGCCATCCGAGAAGGGCGACGAACGCTCCGGCGAGCTTGGCCGCTTCTCCTCCCGGCCGCTGCGCGACCCTTCCCTCGAGCGGCTTGATGCGCCGGGACATCACGAGACTTGCCACCAGCCCAACCACGCCGACGATCAGCAGCAACTTCCCGGACCCACCCGACCAGGTCGCGAGACCGGCGCAGGCCAGCGTCAGGCCCACGAGAAACACCGTGAGCGTGCGTCCTTGTGCCTTATTTGCGGCCATCGAAAATCGCCTCCTCGACCCCCGTAGGGATCGGTGGTGAGGGGACGGTCACAGCGGACGCGTCCCGGTTCACTGCTTCAGCGGGGTCCGCGCGGCCGTCGCCTTGACCGGCAAGGCGAGGAACAGCGCGAACTCCAGCGCGGCCATCAGCTCGACTGCCACCGGCAACTGGTCCTGGAGCCTCAAGACCAGCATGAATGCCACCATCGAGAACCACTGCCAGCGAGAGCGGCGCAGCCTCTCGAGACGAGTCGGCATGGAGAAGAAGTCGCCCAATGTGAGCGGCAGGTTCGGGCCCGCGCGCTCGTGGGCGCGCATGCACGCCACTGCGAAAAAGCCCGCGACCATCAACTCGATGAGGATCGTCTTCGCGTCCATGGGCGACTCCCAAAGAGGTGGCGCGCGCCGAGCCCAGGGAGGTCCCAAACGGGCGGCGGACAGCACACACCAGGCCGGATGGAACCGAGCCCAGCAACGACAGCTCCCGATGTGATAATCCGCAGAAGCAGCGGTGGCGCAGGACAGCGCCGTGCACGGAATTGTGCATCGTTTGCACGCCGGAGTCAACGCCCCGCACCTATTGTGCGAGCGCCACTGCTGCGTGACTGCTATATCTTGTGTGACGCGCACAGCTGGGATATCATTAATCCAGTCCGGTCACCATTTGGCAGACCGCCAAGATGGGTGGAGCTATGCTCGTGCTATCCGTCATCCTCACAGGCATTGCTCCTCCGATCGCTGGGCCCATCGATCCGGTCGCGCGTGTGATTCTGGCACTCGCGGTCGTCCTCGTCGCGGCCAAGCTCGGAGGCGACATCGCGGAACGGCTGGGGCAACCGGCCGTGCTCGGCGAGCTGCTCGGCGGCATTCTCTTGGGCAACCTCGATCTGGTGGGCCTCTCCTGGGTTGGCTCGATCCCTGGGGATGGCACCATCGACGTGCTTGCCAAGCTGGGCGCCGTGCTGCTGCTGTTCGAAGTCGGTCTCGAATCCACGGTCGGCGACATCATGAAGGTGGGGGGGCGAGCGTTCGTCGTCGCCGTGCTCGGGGTGGCTACGCCGTGGGCGCTGGGTTGGGGAGTCGGCGCGCTCGTCCTGCCTGGCGGCTCGTCGTACATGCACGCGTTTCTCGGCGCCACGCTCACGGCCACGAGCGTCGGCATCACGGCGCGGGTCCTTAAGGACCTCGGGCAGGCTCAGTCGGCCGAGGCCCGGATCATTCTTGGTGCCGCCGTCATCGACGACGTCCTGGGACTCGTGATCCTTGCTGTGATCACGAGCATCATCACCACGGCTAATCGCGGCGTCGGAATCTCCTACATTCAGCTCGCTCTGGTATTCGGGAAGGCCATGGCGTTCCTCGTGGGCGCGCTGGTGGTGGGTCGGGCGTTATCCCCGAGGCTGTTCGCGCTGGCGGGCCGACTGCGCGGCCAGGGAGTCCTACTCATCACGGCGCTGGTGCTCTGCTTCCTGCTCGCCTACATCGCCTCGGTGGTCGGCCTCGCTCCCATCGTCGGCGCGTATGCAGCGGGCCTCGTGCTCGAGGAGGCGCACTACACCCAGTTGGTCGCGCGGAGCGGCCGCTCTCTCCCGGAGCTCGTGCGCCCGCTTGCGACATTCTTGGTGCCCGTTTTCTTCGTGGTCATGGGCACCCGCGTGCGGCTCGAGACGTTCGCCCACCCCGAGATCTTGGGTCTGGCCGGTCTCCTCACCGTGGCCGCGATACTCGGCAAGCAGGCCTGCGCGTTGGGTGGACTCGGAGCCCCGCTGAATCGACTGGCGATCGGAATCGGGATGATTCCCCGAGGCGAAGTGGGCTTGATCTTCGCCAACCTGGGACTCGGCCTCACGCTGTACGGCGCGCCGGTGGTGGATCAAGGGATCTATTCGGCCGTCGTGATCATGGTCGTGCTCACGGCGTTGATCACGCCGCCGGCGCTGACCTGGTGCTTCCGACGCGCCGCGTCGCAGACGGCTGCCGCTCGGAAGGGAATTGCGCCGGTTCCCGCCTTGGCTGCGGCGGCGCTTGACGACGGCGCGAATGGAGCGCCCCATCGCTTCCTGTGGTCCGCCTACCGCCAGGCGCAGCCATGGCTCAGCGCCAGTCGGGCTGGCCCCATCGCTCGGTCCGACGGTCCCAAGAAGGCGCGGCCGGCGGGGGGTGCGCGGCCGCCCGCGAGGTCGGCTGGGTAGCGGTTTGCCACGCGGCGCGACGTTCGGCGAACCTCGCGCCGCATGCCACGTTTGAAGAGCCTTTTGCACGTGAAGCGCCACCAGGACGTCGCGGGCGCGGCCGGGTCGCACGAGCGTCGAGTTTTTCTTGACGCCGTGTCGCAATGACGATACGTTTCCGCCGCACTATGGCCGCGGCGCTTTCGAGGCCGGCGTGTTCACGCCCGATCTGATCGAGACTACAGGCGGGCCAAGGAGATCGCCCCGTGGCCCTGCGGCCCCCATCCGTACGAGTTCTTCTTGTATTACGACGTGTAATGCGAGGGAATGAGGCGGCCGCGGCGCTCGGGCCGCCTCTCCTGCCATGACCGCGATCATCGAGAAGACCTCGCGAGCCACGAAGCGGGACATCCTTAATCTCTGCCGCGAGCAGGGAGTGGCGTTCCTGCGGCTCCAGTTCACCGACATCCTAGGCGTCAACAAGAACTTCGAGGTGCCCGAGAGCCAGTTCGAGAAGGCACTCGACGGCGACATCCGCTTCGACGGGTCGGCGATCGAGGGCTTCGTGCGGATCGAAGAGTCGGACATGGTCCTGAAGCCGGACTTGGACACTTTCCGGATTCTCCCCTACGACGACGAGGGCGGGCGCGTCGCCCGCCTGCTGTGCGACATCTATCACCCCGACGGCACGCCGTTCGCCGGCTGCCCGCGCCAGACCCTGAAGCGGCAGATCGCGCGGGCCACGACGTTGGGCTACGAGGTCATGGTGGGGGTCGAAGCCGAGTTTTACATCTTCCAGCCTGACGCCGAGGGGCGTCCCACCACCATCACGCACGACAGCGGCGGCTACTTCGATCTGACGCCGGTTGATCGCGCCGAAGAGATCCGGCGCCTCATCGTGCGGGACTTGGTGTCGTTGGGGTTCGAAGTAGAAGGCGGCCATCACGAAGTGGCCCCGGGCCAGCATGAAATCGACTTCCGCTACGCCGCGGCGCTCGAGACGGCGGATAACCTCGCGACGTTCAAGTTCATCGTGCGGAACGTCGCCTACCGGCACGGCTTTTTGGCCACGTTCATGCCGCAGCCGATCTTTGGGCAGGCGGGCTCCGGCATGCACACGAGCCACTCGCTCTTCCGCAAGGGCACGAACGCCTTCCATGACCCGAAGGCGCAGTGGGAGCTCTCCGAGGTCGCCCGCCAGTACATCGCCGGCCTCTTGGCGCACGCGCGCGGCTTCTGCGCGGTCACCAACCCGCTCGTGAACAGCTACAAGCGACTCGTCCCGGGTTACGAAGCGCCGGTGCACGTCGCCTGGTCGATGCGGAACCGCTCCCCTCTGGTGCGCATCCCGGACCGCCGTGGCCTCGGGACCCGCTGCGAGCTGCGGATGCCGGATCCTGCCGCCGACCCGTACCTGTCCTTGGCGGTGCAAATCGCCGCTGGGCTCGACGGCATCGAGCAGCGGCTCACGCCGCCGGAGCCCGTGGATAAGAACATCTTCGAGATGAGCTACCGCGACCGGCGCCATCATCGGATCGACGACCTGCCAAGGGACTTGCAGGAGGCGCTCCAGTCGCTGGAGAAGGACACGGTGATTCGGGCCGCGTTGGGCGACCACATCTACGAGCGCTTCGTCGATGCGAAGCAACGGGAGTGGCAGGAATACATCGCCCAGGTGAGCGAATGGGAGCTCAAGCGTTACCTGGGGCGTTACTAGGACCAGGTCGGACCGGCGGTCTCCTATCGCTTGGCCGCGTGAGCACCGCGCCCTAGCGTCGTGAGGCTGGGGGCGTGATCCACAAGAGACCCGTCGGATCTCCATATCCCGACCCAGCCCTCTGCCGCGCGAAGCGGGCGGCCGCGCAGCACCCCCGCATTCCAGTCCCCCACGCCCTCGAGAACGCTCGTTGCCGCCGGCGCGGCGAGCGGGCACTGAACCATCAAGCCCCCTTGAGTCCATTGTATCGGTCTCCCCAATCGGAAGCCCTTCGGATTGCATATCGTCAGTAAAATCGTGCATGATCTGCAGGAAATGGAATACGCTCCAACAGCGCACCTGGAGTACATCTTGCGCATCGTGGCATTATAAGTGCACTTTATGCACGAATGGCGATACACTCGTACAGCCACTTACTCACGACTAGCTCCAGGAGAGTCCATGCGTCGTTTCCCGATCTGCGTTGCGCGAGCCATGGTCCTCGGCACGGTGCTCGCGCCGGCGTGGCTCGCCGCCCAGAGCGCACCGCCGGCGCGAGCAGACACGGCAGCTAAGAAGACGAAGACCGACACGACGGCGAAGAAGGCTGAGCCGCCGCCGACGCCCCCGCCCCCGGCGAACCATCTGGAGACGTCGATCGCCGGGATCAAGCTCACGGGGTTCGCGGAAGGGTCGTACGCCTACTCGGGGCGCTCGAGCGGCGACACGGTTATCGTCGGGCGACTGTACGACCGGTTCCAGAACCAGTTCATGCTCAACGCGCTCGCGATCGTACTCGACAAGCCGTACGACCCGACGAAGTTCAGCGCCGGGTTCCACACCGAGCTCCTCATCGGGCAGAACGCAAAGCTGATCCGATCCCCCGGGCTCGACCTGGGGCAACAGGCCGACTTGCCGCATCTGTACGTCACCTTGAACGTCCCGACCGCCAGTGGCAACGGGCTGCAGTTCAAGGTGGGGCGCATCCCGACCCTCATGGGCGTCGAGGTGATCGAGACCCCCGCCAACCCCAACTGGTCGGAGGGGAACCAGTTCATCTACGTCGAGAACTTCACGGCAACCGGCCTCAGCATCGAGACGAAGTTCAGCAACTACGTGGACGCGCAGTTTCGCGTGATCAACGGCTGGGACCTGGTCCAGGACAACAACGCCCACAAGTCGCTGATGGGGCGGGTGGGATTCTATCCCGATACGCTCAGCTCGATCGGCATCGTGGGGTTCGTGGGACCCGAGGAGCCAAACGACAACCTGCACAAGCGCTCCGGCGTGGAAGGACTGCTGTGGCGCAAGTTCGGCAACGCGCAGGTGTGGGTGCAGGGAGACTGGGGCAAGGAGCAGGCGAACGCGGCGCTGCCGGTGCCGACCCAGGACGCCACGTGGTCGGCGTACGGCGCCTGGGTGACCTACGATTTCAGTGCGAACGTGGGCCTGGCCCTGCGCGGCGACTACGTCAACGACAAGAATGGCGCCCGCACGAGCGGCGCACTCGGTTATCCGGCGAACATCGGGCAGAAGTTCGGGAGTGCGACCGCAACCCTGAACGTGAAAGCATGGCCGAACGCGATGGTCCGGCCGGAGCTGCGGTACGACAGCTCCTCGTTGCTCGCGTTCGCCGGCCATGCGAACCAGGTCACGATGGCCGTCGGTGTGGCGTACGTGTACTGAGTCCGAGCGGAGGAGACGGCTCACCGGGTGGCATCGGTCAGGGAGGGGGATCGACGCTGCCCGGGCCTCAGCTCACTCTCTTGGCGTAACCGCCCGCCTCGGACCGACAGGATGGCCAGGGTGGTTGCTGCGGTCCGGTACGGTTTCGGTACCGTGGTCTAGAGCCGCCGCTCGGCTGCGCGGGCGTGCGCTTCGAGACCTTCCGCACGGCCGAGCCACACAGCATCCTCGATGAGCGGTCGCGCGGCCCGTCCGTCGTCCAGACGCAACCAGGTGCGCACACGGAGGAAGGTATAGACCGACAGCCCACCACGCGCGCGGGCGGTGCCGCCCGTGGGCAACACGTGATTGGGCCCCGCACCGTAATCACCCAGCACTTCCGCGCCGAGCGGGCCCACGAACATGGCGCCGTAGTGGGCCAGCCGCGGCGCGACCGCCGCCGCGTCCCGCAGCTCGAGCTGCAGGTGCTCGGGCGCGATCGCGTCGCAGACCGCGATCCCCTCGTCGATGTTCGCTACGACGATCACGCCGCCGTTCGCGAGGGCCGCGCGGGCGACGTCGCCGGTCGGGAGATCGCCGAGCTGGCGCTCGAGCGCGGCGTCGACCCGCGCGGCGAGGCCGGGATCCGTGGTCACGAGCAGCGGGACGGCCGCCGGGTCGTGCTCCGCCTGCGCCAAGAGATCGGCGGCGACGCGCTCGGGGTCCGCGGCGCTGTCGGCGAGCACCGTGAGTTCCGACGGGCCGGCGAGCATATCGATCGCTGTGGATCCGGCGACGAGCTGTTTCGCAGCCGTGACATAGCGGTTCCCCGGGCCGACGATGACGTCACACGGCGCGATCGGACCGGCGCCGTAGGCGAGGGCCGCGATCGCATGCGCCCCGCCCGCGGCCAGTAGTCCGTCGGCGCCCGCCACGGCGGCGGCGGCGAGCGTCAGGGGCGCGGGCTTGGGACTCGCCACCCACACCTCTCCTACGCCGGCCACACGCGCCGTCACGACTGTCATCAGCACGGATGAGGGCAGGGGATAGCGACCCCCGGGCGCGTAGCAGCCCGCCCGTTCCACGGGGACGATCCACTGCCCGGCGGCCCCTCCGGGCAGTGGCACTGTCACCGCAGCGAGCGCACACCGCTGCGCTTCGGCGAACACCCGGATCCTCTCTGCGATGCGCTCGAGCCGCTCGCGATCGGCGGCGGGAAGCGAGGCGAGCGCCCGGGCGAGCGCCGCGCGCTCGTGCCAGAGCGGCGCTCCCGGCGCCACGTCGCCGAAGCGCTCGGCATACGCACGCAGGGCCGTCTCGCCGTTGGCGCGTACGGCCGCGACGATCGGCGTCGCTGCGGCGAGCGCCTCGCTATCGACCGCCGCTCCTGGCCGGCGCTTGACGTCCGCCGCCGAGCGGCGTCGCAGCAGGGGGGCGCTCACCGCTCGGCACCACGTTTCGCGGCCATCGGGCGGCGCGTCACGGCACCGTGGCGCCGCGCCAGCTCGGCGCGCACGTCCGCGAGCGACCCGCCGCCGCGGGCGAGGGCCACGAGCGCGAGATAGACGAGGTCGGCCGTTTCGTGCACGACCGCCGCCGGCGTTGCGGCCTGCGCCAGTTCGACCGCTTCCTCGGCGAGCTTGGCGGCGAGCAGTGCAGGATCGGCGAGCAGCTGCGCGGTGCCGGAGGCAGGATCGGGCCGCGCGGCGCGTTCGGCGATTGTGCGCTCCAGGTCTTCAGGAGCGAACTCGGCTGGCCAGCAAGCCCGCCGCTCCAGGTGACAGAAACCGGCGCCGTGCTGGCGCACGGTAAAACGCAACGCGTCGCGATCGCAGTCGAGGTCCACGCGCACGAGGTCCTGCCGGTTGCCAGACGTCTC
>WNFA01004315.1_pt2 | contig 15737 bp, 16 predicted proteins | sample 5400481 | NCBI WGS metagenome assembly WNFA01 (sample SAMN13153340, study PRJNA577476) | soil metagenome | isolation source: 120 cm saprolite under Douglas fir tree site 2 hole 1 replicate 2 | place: USA:California | collected 2015-04-18
GACAGCCCGCGTGTGGGACGTAACCTCGGGGCGCGTACTCTCGGTCTTGCGAGGGCACACGGATTGGGTCTTTCGGGCAGGGTTCAGTTCTGACGGCAAACGCGTCGTTACTCCCTCGCGGGACAGAACGGCGCGCGTTTGGGACGTCGCGTCAGGACACAGTCTCGCGGTGTTACGAGGTCATACGGATTGGGTTTTCTCGGCTCGTTTCAGCCCCGACGATACAACCATAATCACCGCCTCTAAGGACGGTACCGCACGGCTGTGGAATACGACCTCAGGGCAGGAGTTGGGGGTGCTGGCGGGCCACACTGGGTGGGTCTTTCCAGCGGTCTTCAGTCCAGATGGCAAACGCATAGTTACTGCCTCGCAGGACAATACCGCGCGAGTTTGGGACGTTTCCTCGAGGCGGACTTTGGCGCTGCTGCGAGGTCACACTGGATGGGTTCTCTGGGCAGCCTTCAGTCCAGATGGGAAACGCATCGTTACTGGCTCCGACGACGACACGGCACGGGTGTGGGACGCTACCGCCGTCCGAACCCTGCCCTGCTTAGTGGAGTTGCCTGGCACGAGTTGGGTCGCCTCGGCGGCCTTCAGTCCCGACGGCAAGCGCATCGTTACCACCCACTCCGACAGTACGGTGCGCGTTTGGGACGCATCATCGGGCCATGCCCTTGCCGTGTTCTACCGGAATCGTCTACCTATCCAACTGTCAATCCCTTTACCGCATCGGTCGGGATTGGCTCGGCGGTGTTTAGTTCCGATGGCCAGCTAATAGCATCGGCGACTGGGCTAGACAACGATGCTCGGGTTTGGGACAGACCGCTTGCAAATAGCCTGAGTTTGCAGCGTGGCCGACTCCTACGGGGTCACACTGCTAAAGTCAATTCGGTGGCCTTCAGTCCAGACGGCAAATACATCGTCACCGCCTCAGATGACAACACTGCGCGAGTATGGAATGCCAAGTCGGGACAAAGTGTTACAGTCCTGAAGGGCCACGAGGCTCAAGTGAATTCGGCGACATTCAGTCCGGATGGCAAATACATCATCACTGCCTCGAATGACAACACCGCGCGCCTATGGAATCTTCCTTCTGGACATAATGTAATGGTTCTTCACGACGCAGATTGGGTCCTGTCTGCGGCTTTCAGCCCCGATGGCAAGCGTATTGTAACTACGTCCCCCCTCCACACGGCACGAGTATGGGATGCCATCTCCGGACAGAGCCGGGCGCTTCTGCAAGGTCATGGCGATTGGGTCCGATCGGCGGTATTCAGTCCGGATGGCAAGTACATCGTAACCGCTTCCGACGACAACACCGCGCGACTATGGGATGCGGCTTCGGGTAGAAGCCTTCTATCGCTGCAAGGCCATACTGATGCAGTCGTTTCGGTCGACGGCATGCGTATCGTGACTGCCTCCAAAGACGGCACGACGCGAGTCTGGGGCGGACTCTTCTCAAATCCTCAATCGCTGATTAATTACGCTCGAGCAGCGGTGCCCAGGCAGCTGACACCAGAAGAGTCTCACCGCTTCTTCTTGGATTTGGCCATTAGCAGATGACCACCGGAGCGAGTGAATGACCGAAACAGAGACGCCAAGAAACGATCCGACTCTTGAACGCCTCGACGACCAGATCAAATGGTATGATCGTAAAAGCGCGAGTCAAAAGACGTGTTTTAACAATCTCAAGGTAGTCACTATAGCGGTGGCGGCCATGATTCCTTTTTTGTCCACTCTCCCCCTAGATACGCAGCTTAGCCGGATTATAATAGCTGCGCTGGGAGCCCTTATAGTAGTAATCGAAGGAATACAACAATTGTATCAATTGCAGACGAATTGGATACTTTATCGATCCACTTGTGAAAGCCTTAGACATGAGAAATATCTTTTTCTCGCGATTGCGGGTCCGTACGCGACTGCCCAAAATCCCCACTCTCTTCTCGCCGAAAGAATCGAATCGATGGTCTCGCAGGAGCACGCCAAGTGGGCGAGTACGCAGCAAACGGCTCAGAGTAGTGGGCAGACCGACTCGTCACCCAAATCATAGGTCCCGAAACTCTCATTAGACATAAGCTAAACGCCATGACCGGGTCGGCCAACACCGTTTCCAGGGTCCTCGGCGTCAATTGAAGCCGGTCTAGCAGTTCATTCGACCCGGAAGACATTGCGCAGTTGCTCGGCAGCCACACGGGCTTCGACTTCGGCGCCAACCGTCGGCGGCGTGATGCTGTAGTGGACCCCCTTCAGCCCATAGGCCTCGGCAAAATCGCCTTCGACCCGCAGTCTAGCCAGGATCGCGTCAACGCTGCCGAGTTTCTGCTCGATCTTTATGTTCTCCAGCCAGCCATCCACGCTGATTCCGTCGATCTCCATCACGATCCCCTTGTCGACTATAATGAGCGAGTACTTGCCCTGCGTTGTCTGCATCCGTTCTTCGAAGGAGAATTCCGGAGCTCCGCTGGCCTGAGTCCGGTATTGCGGCGTGCCGCCAACCTCGGGTGTCTCCTCTGCGGGACCGACATATTTGCTGCCGAGCGCCCGTTCCTTCGGTCGGATATCGAGCGACTTGAGCTTCGGGTAGCGTTCCTTCAGTTGATCGATATACGCCCGTTCCGCGTCCCGGCTGGTCCGTGCGGGGCCCCGGCCGGAGGAACCGCCGGCACCGCCTGGCCCAGACGAGCCGCCGGAGGCGACCGACAGCAGCGGCCCCGTGATGGGGACGGCTTTCGCCCCGAGCGCTGCCGCGGTGGTCACAGGGACGGTCGCCGGCACCGTCTCAGCGGCAACCGGCACCGCGAAACCTTCGGGAGTCACTCCGAGACGGACGGTAGGAGGGGGCGGCCCCTCAAACGGCGCGCCACCCCGCCCGCCCCCGATGCCGTGGGTCAACAGGAAGATGAGTGCATCGACCTCGATCTCGGCGACTGCCGCAGCGAATTCCCCGCCAGCTGCATCAATTTGCTCGGATGTGGTTGCATTCCGAGCTTCGGCAAAATTGACCAGATGCTTGATGGCCGAGAACAAGGCTGTCGTTACGAACAGCGCGGTCAACCCCAGCGCAATATCGGCCGCCCAGCCCACCGGGGTGAACTGGGAGGCGCTCAATCAGCTTGTCAGTAGGCGTCATAGCGGCGAGCGCACTGGCAGGAGCCGGTACCGGCTGCCGGGGCGCGGTAGCCGAACCAGGTGCTTCCCGGGCCGTATCTTGTCGGTCGTAGGCAACGCTCTCGAGAACGGATAAGTTCTGCGCAGCCCCGGCATCATCAGGTACCTCACGCAAATGGCTGCGCAGGATATTCATCTGTTGCGTGAGCTCATCGTCCGTCATGCCTTCGGCCATGGCACGAGTAAACTGTACGGAGAGAACGTCGCCGCCTACGAAACGCTGCGGGCGGGAGCGGCCAGTTTGACGTTGATGCGCAACGTGAGTGAGTTCGTGCGCGATGAGTGCGCGGCCGCTTCCGGTCTTAGGGTCAAAGCGGCCGTGACGAAACAGGATCTGGCTGCCGAACGCGAGGGCCTCCGCGTGGAGCAAGCGGGCCGAACGATCAGCGCTAGCATCATCGCGCAGCCGGAGCTGTGGTATCGTGGCGGCGACTGCGACCGGCGTCAGTGGGGCGGAGGTGCCGTTCTCGACATTCGCCTGGTGGATGGCTTCAGTGTTGGCGAGGGTCTCTGAGGGCAATAATTGCGGTGAGGGCAGTGGCGACTGCTGTGCCGCGTGCGCTGAAAACAACGGGATCTTGCTGAAATCCCTCAAGACGCCTGGCCTCGCCTCTCGGGCCGTCAGGCTCGCCGGGTTAGGCCCTTGCTCGTTGTGACCGTGAGGCTCGTTCTCAGTCAGGTTTAGACCCCATCGCGAGAGAAGCCGCAACGCCGCCTGATTGCCGACGCCCCTGTCGAACGCGTGCGTCCGTTCTGTCGGACCACCGACAAGTGGCCGCCCTACAAGCGTTGCGCGCTGGAGCGCCTGTTTGCTGATCAGGCTTCCGACTGCCTTCGGTGTTCTGGCGAACATGGCTGCGCCCCTGACTGATGCGGATAGAACCGGAGGAACGACCTCTTTGCGTTAACCTGGATCTCGCTGAGCAGGGACAACCATAGTCGACTATCCGCCGTTAAGCGAATAGAGACTGACGCGTCTGCCGCTAGCGAACAGAAGCCTCTTGCAATCGGATACATAGAAGTCGCTGAGCACCCAAAGCTGGTTTCTGCCCTGGGCCCAGCACAGGCGAAGCGGTAGTGCTGGAGCACGCTCTCGCGAAGTCCGCCGAAAAAAAGGGATTGCGAAAGCGAACCGACGAGACCGACACAACCTCCCACCGGGCGCGTAGTTCTTAGCCGCGCCCGTTAGGCTACTGCTTCCCTCTTGGACTGCCTCCAACCACGTTGTAGGGCGACCCTCTAGCGACTGCTTTCCCTGTTGTCTATCGGGATCGTATGTCCCCAATTGGCGCGAATCCAATGCCGGTCCGGTGAAAGCGTGAAGCGCGGAGTGTCACGTTTCGATTTGGATGTTACGACGAGAATTTCAAGACCATCCAACATGAGGGGATATCCCGCTGCCTCGAGGCCCTTAAGGAGTGTGGAGACATCGGCCCAGCCCTTCGAGTCGAGGGTGACGCGAGCGGCGTCCGGGTCATGCCGAAGCACCCGGGCGAGAAAGCGGCTAATCTCCTCGGTGGTGCGCGCGCGGGGGTTCGAATTTAATTGGTTCTCGGTAGGAGCTCCGCTTTCTAACCCTCGGAGAGGACGAACGGGCTTCCGTGGAATTTCAGGCAACCGGCCGAGCGGAGGGGCCGGCTCGCTTAGGCCGGTAAGACTCCGGAGAAGGTTTCGATAATTGGGCTCGAAGTTGGCCATGTTGGATAGGTCAAAATATGGCAGGCCAGTCAGAACATCAGGAGATGCGTCTCTCCAGGAGCCGCGTAGAAGAACTGGAGTAATCATTTTGCGGTTACTAACATTGGACCAGATGCTGGACGTCAGCAGCAATGACTCCCATCCTACGCCGGTCATCCGCTCGCCATCCTCCATTGCGTGGACCTTTCGGCGATACTGTGGGGAGCACACGACGATGATCTTATCGGCGTGTCGGACCTCACGGCTCATAAACTCTGGGATGGTTAGTCCCTCGAGGTGCCAAACGTCGAGCCGCGCATCGATGCCGTCCTCTCTCAAGCGCACGGCCAAGCTCTTGACGAGCGCCCGGTATTCATCGTCTTCCCATGCATACGAAATGAAAACACGCATCTCGTCATACCCTCCTGAGGCATTTTCGACTGCTAGCAAGCGGCCTCCAGCCTGTTCGCAAGACAAGAAGTAAGCAGTTTGCCAACCCTCGTGTTGCGCCAGCGCCGCTCGACGTCGCCCTCGAGGGCCTGCAACCGGCGGCGCAGTAGGTCGATATCTGTGCAGGCGCAGCGCACCTGGAGCCCTGGACTCGGCATCTTCCCCGCCCGTTCCAACCATTTACCGCTCGTACCCTGGCCGCGATCTGGTGCGCCACCTGCCCACCGCGAGGTCCGGATACAGGCTCATCTGATTCTACCTTGACGTAGCTATAACAGGGAAAGTAAGAATTAGGAGCGCTTAATTCCGTAACGCTTGATCAGCCGCCCGAAGGCACGTCTTTCCTTTTGCGCGAGCCGCGCAGCGCGAGATACATTGCCACCGGCTTCACGCATCAACTGCTCGACATATCCTCTCTCGAATGATTCGATCGCACGCGAACGTGCTTGGCGAAAGCTGTCATATGCGGGAGTGCTATCCCGATTGGCCGTGTCTTCTGCTTCCAGGATATCCGCCGGCGTGACATCAGAACCTCGACAGAATACAACGGCTCGCTGAATTACGTTGTGTAGCTCGCGGACATTACCAGGCCAATCATGCTGACAGAGCTTCCGCAATGTTGCTGGGGTGAGCGATTTTGTGACGATCCCGTTTTCCGCACACACTTGGTCAACAAAATGACGTGAAAGCAACGCAACATCATCCCGGCGCTGCCGAAGGGGGACCAGATTAAAACGGAGTACATTCAGACGGAAGAAAAGATCCGGTCTGAACTTTCCAGCTTGGACCATATGTTTAAGATCAGTGTTGGTTGCAGCAATGATGCTCGCGTCGAAGTTGACGAAGTGTTCGGATCCTAATGGTCTATAGGAACGCTCCTGGACAAGCCGCAGCAGTTTCGATTGCGAGGTAAGCGACAGGGAATCGATCTCATCTAGAAATAGAGTGCCGCCGCGGGCAAGATTGACGAGCCCTTTGCGATCAGTACGTGCATCGGTAAAGGCACCGCGAACATGACCGAACATCTCGCTTTCAAACAGATGCTCGGGCACCGTAGCACAATCCACCGGTATGAAAGCACGTTCGCGGCGAGGGCCTAAGGCGTGGATAGCTCTCGCACATAGTTCCTTGCCCGTACCGGTCTCACCGGTGATTAGCACGGGACCGGTGCTACGCGCTGCTACTGAAATCTTGGAAATCTCATGCAAAAAGTGAGGATTTCGTCCAATCAGTCCTACGAGTGTGAGCTCTTGAATCAAGCGTTCGTCGACATCGGATACGACAGAGCATGGATCTCCGATTATCCGCGCGATTCGGTATCGAAGCTCCGAAGTACGGACTGGAGCGAAAATTAAATCGTCAACAACCTGAGATGCGAGGCAAATCAATTCGTTGGCGGCGTCGTTGGGTATGATTGCGAGCATTGGCGTCAAGAGCGGCTTCTTCTGAAGGGCTGCCATCAGGTTAGTCGCTTCCTTCGGGGCTGACTCCGCCACCACAATGAGCAAATCGGGCCTTCTCTCCCGGACACGATCGGGCAGCGAGGGATCCCAGTCGATTCGCTCCCGTATAAAATTCGGCGCGGCGTCGCTGAAGCACGCTTCATTCGCCGATGACAAGGACTGAGATTCGATGATGAGCAACCGGCGAGGCATAAGCCCCCCCTCCCCGCGCCGCCAGGTGCAACCAACCGGCTCTAGTGCTGCTCGAACGTGACAACCAGCCTGTTAACAGGATTTCTCGACGATGGCAAACAGAAGTACTCGTTCGGTACATGAGTGATACATTGAGTTTTCCAGTCATGGCGCGCGAGGCGAGCCAGCCTCAAGGGCGAGCGCGCGATGAGCGGGCTCGCGGCGGTCCGTGACCTCGGCTCACCCGCGTGCGGAGCGCAGTTAGGCCGCGAAGCATAAGCTTCGCGGTTCGACCGCGTCGCGCAGCCGCGCGATAAATCGAGTGGGTCTCATCTGACCCAGGGTCGGGTGAATCTCGACCCACCCGGATAGGTCCGGAATTTCATTGGACATAACCTTTTATGATGAGAGAGCTGATCTTGGCCACTGGGCTAAATTTGACCCGGATGAAGCATTCTCTCAACGAATCGCTAGAGCATTTCCAAGGCGGCATTGTGGCATCGCCCTTGCTCGACTCACTTTGCGATGCGGTGGTGAGTGACAGTACACCATACAGATGAGACAGATGTGGCGAAGGAGATCGTCTCCTATTTTCTGCGTAACCCGAGTGCAGCGGACACTTTAGAGGGCATCGCTCGGTGGCGCCTTTTGGATGAACGGATTCACCAAAGCGTGAGAATGACCGAGGCGGCGCTGCGGTCGCTCGTAAAGGCTGGGTTACTCCTAGCAGAACGCACAAAAAGCGCGGGAATAATTTACCACTTGAATCGGAATAAGCGGAACGAGGCAGAAAATTTTTTGAAGAGCCTAGAGTTTCGCTCGACAGCACGACCAACGATGCAAAAAAGGGGGCGGCGGAAGTAACCTAAGCACGTCGCGACACTTTGACGTTGACCCTAGGCGCTACCGGAGAATCCAACTCAGGTCGGGGATGTCAGCAACAGGTTCCTGACGATTAGGGACTCACAACCCGCTGAAATGAGTCCGCTATCGTTGGGGGGCTTAGCTCGTAGTCGTGAGTGGTACGCTGGTTTTGATTCGTTCCCAGGGTGAACCAGCAAGATCGGCAAAGCGATGAGCCGGCAGAAGTGGTCTACGGTTTATACGAAACGAAGATCGGGCCGCAACAACAGACTGAAAACGTGAGCACAGAATAGGAGACTTCCACGATGGCCGTAGCTGTAAGCTATCCCGGCGTCTACATTCAAGAAATTCCCAGCGGCGTGCGCACTATCGTAGGCGTAGCTACCTCCATCACCGCATTCGTCGGTCGTGCCGCGCGGGGACCATCAAATACACCGGTCACAATCACGAGCTACGCCGACTTCGAGCGGAATTTTGGGGGGCTGTGGGCCAGCAGCACACTGGGGTACGCGGTGCGCGACTTCTACCTGAATGGCGGCACGATCGCGATCATTGTGCGAGTCATTCATGACGATGCGACGCCAGCGGCCATTCCGTTGCCGGGGGGACCGCCTACCCTAGTTGCAGCCTATGAAGGAGCTTGGGGCAATCAGCTCCACGCCGTCGTCGATCACAATGTCTCGGCCGATGTTGCCACGAGCTTCGGCCTGACCCCCGCGGACTTGTTCAACTTGGCTGTACGCGACTTCGGGACAGGAGTGACCGAGGTCTTTCGCAACCTGACCGTGAAGGACAGTCCTAATCGAATAGATAACATCCTGAGCAATCAATCCTCGCTGGTTCGTTCCGCTGGAGCGCTTACTTCCGTTCCCACCGCGAACAACCCTCCAGCATTGGGCAAAACCATCTGGACCGATCCTAATGCCTCGACTCTCGCAACCGCTGGTTCCGGAAAGGACGGCAGTCCGCTGGTCGAAAACGACTTTGACGGACCAGGAAAGGATGCGGCGAAGCAGGGTTTGTATGCATTGAAGAGTGTCGATCTGTTCAATCTTCTCTGCATTCCTCCCTACCTGGCCGCCGGCGACGTCGATCAGGGGCTAATCACAAACGCCGCCTCACTATGTGAAGATCGGCGGGCAATGCTCCTGGTGGATCCGCCAACCAGCTGGACCACTATAGCGAACGCGAGCGCAGGAGTGGGTGGGCTCGGAACCAACAGTAAGAACGCGGCGGTTTTTTTCCCTCGTATCATCGAGCCCGATCCGCTGCAGAAAAACAACCTCGTCCCCTATGCGCCAACAGGCGCGATAGCTGGAGTTTTTGCGCGCACCGATGCCCAGCGAGGTGTCTGGAAGGCACCGGCTGGATTGGACGCGGGCCTCGTGGGTGTGCCTCAACTGAGTCTTTTGATGACGGACTTGGAGAACGGCCAGCTCAATCCGCTCGCTATCAACTGCCTGCGAAGTTTCGCCGCAGCGGGTCGCATCGTTTGGGGCTCGCGGACCCTGCAAGGCAAGGATAGCCTGGAGTCGGATTGGAAGTATATCCCCGTCAGGCGCCTGGCGCTTTTTATCGAGGAGAGCCTCTACCGTGGGACGCAATGGGTCGTATTCGAGCCCAACGACGAACCATTATGGGCGCAAATTCGCCTGAACGTCGGCGCCTTTATGCACAACCTTTTCCGCCAAGGCGCCTTCCAGGGGCAAACGCCGCAGGATGCCTATTTCGTTAAATGCAACAAGGACACCACCACACAGAACGACATCAATCTAGGGATCGTCAATATAGTGGTAGGATTCGCCCCGCTCAAACCTGCCGAGTTCGTAATCATTCAGATTCAACAAATTGCGGGGCAGATCGCGAGCTAAGGAGAGACCATGGCCCAATTCACCGTTAACGCTCAGCGCTTTGACCCCTACAAAAATTTTAAGTTTAGGATCAAGTGGGACGGTAAGTATGTCGCTGGAGTCAGCAAGGCAGGAATGCTGAAACGAACGACGGAGGTCGTTAAGCATCGTGAAGGCGGCGATCCCAGCACTAGCCGCAAATCTCCGGGCCGCACCGAGTTCGACGCGATAACCCTTGAGCGCGGTGTCACGCACGACACCGAGTTCGAGAAATGGGCAAACAGGGTCTGGCATCTGACCGCTGGCTTGGGCGCAGAGGTCTCTTTGAAGAGTTTTCGCAAAGACATCATGATCGAGGTGTATAACGAGGCGGGCCAGTTGGTCCTCACCTACAAAGTGTACCGTTGTTGGGTTTCAGAGTATCAGGCGTTGCCTGACCTCGACGCCAACGCCAATGCCGTCGCTATTCAGCACATAAAGCTCGAAAACGAGGGCTGGGAGCGCGACCCTGATGTGCCTGAACCGAGCGAGCCGGACTTTACGGTGCCAGCGATGTAATTTTCAAATGCGTACTCTGTCTGCTGCGGAGCTTTTGCGAGTCTGGGAATGCGGCTTGGACCACGGACCGGTCGCGCGAGCGCTGGATCTTCTGGGGGCCGCATGCCCCGAAACCTCCCCGGATGTGTTGGCCGATCTCAGCATCGGCCAGCGTGATGCGATGCTGCTTACGCTTCGGGAACTGACATTTGGTCCCGAGATGAACTGTCTGATTACTTGCGCACGCTGCGGCGAGCGTCTTGAGTTGAGCGTCACGGTCAACGACCTACGAGCGGAGGGTGGAGTGAAGTCAGAGCAGGATTTGTCCGTAAGCATGTCTCGATCACCTGCCCGCGGAGGTGATCAACGCCGCCGCCGATCGCCTTGCCGAGGCCGATCCGCAAGCTGACATTCAGCTCGCCGTCAGTTGCCCTGGCTGCCAGCATAACTGGCAGGCGATCTTTGATATCGGGCGGTTTTTCTGGAGCGAGATCGAGGCGTGGGCCGCACGGCTGCTGCGCGAAGTCCATTGCCTGGCATCAGCGTACGGATGGCATGAGCGAGACATTATCGGTTTGAGCTCCCTGCGCCGGCAGTTCTACTTGGAGATGCTGGGCAGATGAGCGATTTCCTGAACAACCTCGTGGCTCGCAGCCTCGGCCGCGCCGCTGTCGTAGAGCCGCGGAGGCCATCGATATTCGAGCCAGTCCGTAGCGGCCTCATTGCACCCGTCGAGGGTTCTCTAAGCAGCGAGGAAAAGGCGGAGTGGGCCGGGGAGAGCGTCGAGGAAATTGAGGTGCCGCGCTTCGAATTTTCGCGACCGAGTCGGCGCGAGTCGAGGGGGCTGGCGAACACCGAGCGTCGCGAGGCGGACGACCGCTTCGCGTCAAAGTCCGTGGCTATCGATCGGAAGCAATCACAGATGTCGCAAGCGGCGCAGCAGCTCGCCCAGGCCCGGCATGGCAACGCGAAAGATCGATTCGCGTTAAAGTCTCCGCCGGTCGATCGGCTGCAATTGCGGACACCGCATTTTGCACCGGAGCAGGACTGGAAGCTGGATCACCCAAGGGACCTGAATCTGCTTTCTCACGCCGCCAAGGAATTGCTGGAATGGCCGGGCCGGCAGCTTCGCGCTGCACGTGTGAGCACTTCTCTTGTTCTGAACGACGCCGAACCATTGAGTGATGGCGGAGATTCGGCTGTGCCGCAGAAGCACGCGGCGAGCATGCTTCGTCGTGAGGCCGAGGGTCCGCCGAGTACCGCCACCGCGTTAGCGTCTTTTGCTGGACCTGAAACATCGCTTCTTCCTTCAGAAACAATCGAGTCACAACCGGCATCAGCGATTCTGCTTAACTCGTCGATTGCGCCGCGCGCTGCAGCGGTGCTCACGTCGCGAGCAGATACGACGCAACCAGCGGTCTTCCTGCTGCCGCGCTCAGAAGTTATCGTACCGCTAGTTGGAATGCGCAATCCGTTCGGCATGCCGGACCGAAGCCGAAACAACGAGCCCAGCATCCACGTAAGCATCGGTCGTATAGAGGTACGCGCCGTAGCAGCGGAGGCAGAGGTGAAGCGAACAGAACGTCTGGCCTCTCCAGTCACAAGCTTAAATGAGTATCTGCAGCAACAGGCGAAGCGCCGGGGACAATGAGCAATTATCTGTCGATCGGAGCGGTTACCGCTACGCTGCAGCTGATCTTGATGAATGGCTTCAGCGATCCAACTGACCCGCTGTTGAATGGAACGTCGGTGACGATGCTGCCGCTGGATAAGGCTCGTCAAAACCATACCGGTAAGCAGCTCAACCTGTTTCTCTACCAGATTCAGCGCAACGCAGCTTGGGTCAATGCCGATATGCCGCAACAGGTACGGCCGGGCGAACACGGATTGCCGCCGATTCCGCTGAATCTCTACTATCTGCTCACGCCATTTGGGCCAGACAGCGACCAGGCTGCGCCGTGGGACCATCTGATACTCGGGAAGGCCATGAGCGTGCTGCACGATCATCCCGTGCTCAGTGCCGCTGACATCAAGGCGATCGAGGCGGGCCCGTTGCAGGGAGTTGATGTGGATTCGCAGTTGGAGCACCTGCGAATCACGTTTCAGCCACTGTCGATCGATGATTTTTCGAAGCTATGGACCGGCTTTGGCAGCCAATTTCGCATGTCCGCCGCGTATGAGGTCGCGGTCACACTAATCGCCAGTACTCGCCCGTCACGCGCGCCTTTACCGGTGCTCAGTCGCGGCCGCAGCGACTCGGGAATAACATCACAGTCCAACCTGATTCCACCGTTTCCGACGCTCGACAGTATTACGCCGCCCAATAATCAACCCAGCGCAAGACTCAACGACATCGTGACGCTCAGCGGATTCAATCTGGACGGATCGAATATACGCGTCCAGTTCACGCATCCATTGAGGACTACGCCGCATGAGGTCGCCCCCCAATCGGCCACGGCGCTGCAGTTGAAGGTCCAGATTCCATCTGCCCACCCGGCCGCATGGCCACCGGGCTTCTACAATGTCGCGGTCCTCGTCCAGCGCCCGGGAGAAACATATCGCCGCTCCACTAATCAACTGATGATGGCGCTGGCCCCAGCGATTGCAATTGCTCCTTCTCCCGCGGCTGGTCCCGATATTACATATACGGTTACCACCACGCCGCATGTGTGGCCTGGACAACGGGCAACGCTGATGTTGTCCGATCTGGAGATTCCCGCCGTCGGGCCTCCGCCGGCCAATCCAATCAATACTCTTACGTTTTCAGCATCAGGCCTGACGCCAGGAAACTATTGGGTGCGCCTGCGCGTCGACGGGGTCGACAGCCTGTTGGTGAACCGGACCACTGTTCCGCCAACCTTCGACGCTTCTCAAAAGGTCACCGTCACATGACTGACGCAACAACCTGGCAGGAAGCCAATACCCGATATTTGTCGGCAGCGGTCGCGTGGGTCCGCGCGCTCTTGGAGAGCCGCGGTGGCCGTGCAGGGATGCCGGCGCCACCGCCGCCCAAGCCAGCCGAAGAACCGCGCGGCTGGTGGCGCCGTGGGGCGCGAACTGGGCCGCAAACCGGCAACACGAGTCCCCCAATCGTGCTGATCGCGCAGCCGAGCGGGAGCCCCGACAAAGTTGTCGCGCAGGCCGCAGCTGATATGAACGCAGCCGGCGCGCAGATGAAGCGGCCGCCCGCGCTGGTCCTGCTCTGTGAGCGGCTGGGGCTGACCCCCTTGGAGCGGAACTTGCTGATACTGTGCACCGCGATGGAACTGGATACCTCCGTGGCGGCGTTATGCGCGCGGGTGCATGCTGATCCCGCCAGGCCCTATCCCACCTTCGCGCTGGCGCTTTCGATCTTCGACGACCCAGCATGGGATCTCCTTTCCCCCGATCGGCCGCCGCGCTACTGGCGGTTGATCGAGATTCACCAGGCATCGGGGCAAGCGCTGACCACTAGTCCGATTCGCGCAGACGAACGGATCGTCAACTATCTCAAGGGGCTTACCTACCTTGACGATCGGCTGACGCCGCTGGTCTCGCCATTGGCGATCGCTGAAGAACCGGATACCGTGCCCGCTTCGCAGCGGGCCGCAGCGCAGATGATAATCGACCAGCTAAGGCAGGCCCCCCAACGCCAGAACGTGCCCGTGATTCAGTTGTTGGGTGTCGACTGCCCGAGCAAACATCTGGTCGCCGGCATCGCTTCCGCTCCGTTAGCGCGCCGCCCCTACAGGATCCACTGGAGCTTGATCCCGTCATCACCTGCCGACCTCGAGACCTTTGCGCGACTATGGGAGCGCGAGAGTCTGCTGATGCCCGTCGCGCTCTACGTCGACACGCAGGGGATGGAAGGCGAGGGAATGCAGAGCTCTCAGGCGACGGGCGTCAATCGTCTGCTGACGCGATTAAATAGCTTGGTGTTCCTCGACACGCGCGACCCCTTGCCGGGATTGCCGCAAACCGGCATTTCGGTTGACGTTGCAAAACCAACGCCCGATGAGCAGCAGGCCGCGTGGACGGCCGCGCTTGGCGATGACGCGGGTGATAGTCCGCAGTTGCTTAGCGGACAGTTCAAGCTGAACCTGGAGAGCATCCGCGAAATCGCTCGCAAGGCGCGTTCCGAAACGGCGCCCAAAGACCAGCCCCTACACACTACGGTCTGGTTTTGGTGCCTGGCCGCGACACGCCCGCGATTGGACATGCTGGCACAGCGGATCGAACCCAAGGCGACTTGGGACGACATCGTGCTGCCAGCGGCCGAGACAACTCTGCTCCATCAGATCGCTGATCAGGTCGCTCAGCGCGCCACCGTGTATCAGAAATGGGGATTTGATGTAAAACTTAGCGGCGGACTGGGAATCAGCGTGCTGCTGGCCGGTGAAAGCGGAACCGGCAAGACGATGGCTGCGGAGGTAATCGCAAATCACCTGCGGCTTAACCTCTATCGGATCGATCTTTCCGCCGTGGTCAGCAAGTACATTGGTGAGACCGAGAAGAACCTGCGTCGGCTCTTCGACGCGGCTGAGGACGGCGGCGTGATCCTGTTTTTCGATGAGGCCGACGCGCTGTTCGGCAAACGCAGCGAGGTGAAGGACAGCCACGATCGTTACGCCAACATCGAGATCAACTATCTGCTCCAGCGGATGGAAACCTACAGCGGCCTGTCAATTTTGGCGACCAACATGAAGAGCGGGCTGGATCCGGCCTTCCTACGCCGTTTACGCCATATCGTGAACTTGCCGTACCCCGGCCCCGCCGAGCGCAAGGCTATGTGGCGGAAGGTATTTCCACCGGGTACGCCCACCTCGGGTCTCGATTTCGACCGCCTTGCGCGGCTGCCTTTGGTTGGCGGTCACATCACAGATATTGCGCTCAACGCGGCGTTCATGGCCGCGCACGCGGGTGGTGAAGTGACGATGCCCCTGGTATTTGCCGCCGCCCGCAACGAGTTTCGCAAGCTTGAGCGGCCAGCCAATGAAGCGGATTTCCGTTGGCCGGTGGGCCCGGTGAGGGTGGCATGAAGATCGATGTGTACATCGACCGCCTCCTTCTCGAGGGATTGCCGATAACTTCGGCGCAGGGAGCGCAGGTGCAGGCGGCGGTCGAGAAGGAACTCGCGAGGATGCTCGCTGCGGGCGGCTTGTCGGAACATCTGCGCAAGGGCGGCGCGACGCGGGCAGTCAGGGCCGGTGGTGTGCGATTCAGCAAAGCGCAGGAACCGGCCACGCTGGGACAGAGCATTGCGCGGGCCGTTCATCAGGGGATCGGCAATTCACCAAAGCGAGGAAATCCTCGATGAGCAAGCAGTCGTCGTTTCAGACGAAGCCGAATGGCGCGGCGTTGAAGAGATCGAACGCGAGCCCCCTGTTGGAGCCGCGGAACACGCTGGGGCCGCACGTGGGCGTGCAGCCGGAGGCGACGGGCGTCGAGACGGATGGCGGCATGGGATCGCGGGGACAGTTCGCGCAGCGGAGCCCGGGATGGAATCTCGGCAGTGTTCCGACGCATGGTGACCCAGAAGGCGCAGCTTTGGGCGGCGCAGCCGGCCGGACGGCCGATC
>WNFA01002300.1_pt1 | contig 15725 bp, 11 predicted proteins | sample 5400481 | NCBI WGS metagenome assembly WNFA01 (sample SAMN13153340, study PRJNA577476) | soil metagenome | isolation source: 120 cm saprolite under Douglas fir tree site 2 hole 1 replicate 2 | place: USA:California | collected 2015-04-18
TCAAGGTAATGCTTGAGACACGGGGAAGGGATACAGGAAGCCTGAAAAAGGCTTCTGGAGAGCCGAATGCGCTGAAAGGCGCCCGTTCGGTTCGGGAAGAACATAGTTGGCTCATCAATACGAATCGGCCAACAGAGGGCTTCGCACGGGTTGTTGGGGGTTCAAGTCCTCTCGCCCCTGCCTAAACCTCCTGAACATTCAACGTTCAGGAGGTTTTATTTTGCCTTTTTTGCTGTTGTTCATATCTAGAGGAGGATGCAGGTATCGCTTGACCACTGGAAGAGGCTGAGATGGATAGTATTCGAAAACCTCTTGTATTCCACCAGCGTCAAGCACTCCTCCGACATGCAGCGCCTCGGCATCTTGCCAGACGGCGACAAAGAGTCCATAAGCGCACTGGAGGACAGGCACCCATACATGGACGTACCATGTTCCAACCAAATCGGTCTTGCTACCTGCTGTCCTGGTCAGTTCAAACTCCAGTGGCCCATTGCATGTTGTCGTAAATGGGCAATGCGCATCGGCGTATTCCTTTATCTGATCCGTGATCTCCAGGTCTTGCATGGTGTACACACCTTCCTTGGAGAGGCATTGCGAAGAGGTTTTCACGCCTTCATTAAATAACGATGAGATAGCCAAGAATTAAATCATATTGACAGATAGAGGATAATCAACCTAGACTCTACACGAAGTCAAGAGAAGGCTATCGAAGAACCTATGAACATAGGAGTACTGGAGGACAATCCGGCCATCCTGGATTATATGACCATTGCACTGGAAATGGCAGGACACCGCGTTCAAACATTTACCAGTAGTACTCCGCTGATCGACATGCTCCTCACCAACTCAGAAATCCACGGCCCGCTCCCCTATGACCTCATTGTTGTTGATCTGCTTCTCCCCGGCAGCATTAGCGGTTTCGAAGCCATTAGACACATCCAGCGCAGCATCCCACTGAGTAGGCTTCCTGTCATCATCATTACGGCGGGCGTTAAAGAAGAATTAGAGCATGTCCAGGCAGCTCTTCCCGATGTCCCCATTCTCCGCAAACCCTTCAAGATGAGCGACCTGCTGCGTCTGATCGATGATCTGCAGGCAGCTTAACGCTTGGGTAGTTCAGCCACAAAAGTGCTGCCGTTGCCCGGCAGCGAGTCACACCAGATACGGCCATTGTGGCGTTCGACGATATCCTTGCATATCGCAAGCCCGATCCCCAGGCCATTTTTCGCAGATGCTCCAGCTTTTGGATCGCGGTAAAACATCTCAAAGATTCGCTCTTGTTGCTCCCTGGGAATACCCGGCCCGGCATCACGTACCCGTATAACCGCTACATCATCGTGCTGGCTGACGCTCACCTCTATAGGGCAGTCCTGTGGCGAGTATTTGATAGCGTTGCTCACCAGGTTGACGATCACCTGGCCCAGGCGGTCGCAGTCAGCTCGCAGTGTTACCGGCTCGTCAGGAGCTTCTAACTCAATGGTGCGACCTGATGTGGCGCGCTGGTCCTCAACCACGTCCCGGCAGATCTCAACCAGGTTACAGTTCCCTGGCCGCAGCTCTAGCTTGCCTGCGCGAATACTGCCGAGGTCCGTCAGGTCATCGACTAAACTATTCAAGCGGCGTGTCTGTTCATCAATCTTCTGCAAAGCAGCTCGTACAGGTAGCAGGTCGGCTTGCAGCCTTGACTCCCTCGATAAACGTCGCAGCATGATCTGCGCCTGGCCGCGAATAGAAGTGATCGGTGTCTTCAGCTCGTGTGATGCCATTGAGAGGAAACGGTCTTTCAATTCGTTAGCTTGCTCGAGTTGCTGATTGACCTGCTCCAACTCGAAGGCATGCTCTCGCACCTCTTGTTCGGCGAAGAGCGCCTGCCGCCGGGCCACTTCCCTCTGGCCGGCAATGATAGCGATGATGATGCCGGAAATGACAAAGGGCAGAATACGCAGCACGCCATCCCAACTGGTGATGTTGAATGCTTCTGGAGGGAGGAAAAAATAGTCAAGCACCAGCGTCGCCAGCAGAACTGATAGCATTGCCGGGCCAGTACCCCACATAAGTGCTACTACCAGTACCGGCAGTATCAGAGGTAAAGCAGGAAAGTAGACCCCACGTATGAGAAGTTGCTCCAGGTGGGCCCCCAGTAGCCCTAGCCCTATAAGAGGAACACTAAGCACATAGCCGACCAGGGGATGACGCCACCTGGGAATCTGAGCAATATAGCGTTTGCGTCTCTCCGCCTCCTGCTGCAGGCGCACAACCACCATGGGGCGTCCTCGCTGACCAGTTCGTATCTTGCTGAGGTACATTCTGTTCCCTACTTCTCACGGCTCAGGGTCCCTTTCATGCATTGCAAGTATAGCATACCAGATGAGTAGGAGCAAACTTTACCGCCTGTCCTCGCACTTGCCTTGCCCAGGTGATACTTGACAGCCCCCTGCTCGATCATGTATGCTTGGCACGAACAATAGAAGACGAATAACGCAACGATCAGGACCAGTAGACGGCGCAGTAGTCGAACAGCGAGCCGGGTCAGTGAAAGCCGGTAGATGGATAGCCCGTCGAACCCACCTGAGAGCGCCAGTGAAAAACTGGCCGGAGCCTCACCGTTAACAGCAGGAGCGATTAGGAATTGAAAGTATTCGGCTAAATAGCCTGTGCAGCCCGTCTGGTATTGAAACTTCAAACTGATCGCGTGAGTGGAACTGCGCTGCAGTTCAATCAAGGTGGTACCACGGGTAACAAACTCGTCCTTGCAGAAGGACGAGTTTTTTGTGCTTGTTTGTAACTACACAGTAGGGGGTGCCGGGGGACGCAGTCCCCTGGCCGGAGCGCGAGGTGTCCTCGCTTCCTTCACTTTTTCCTCGCTGCCGCCGCAGGCGGCACAAGAAAGGCACCTGAGTAGTTACCAGTGAATATTCGGGAGGCAACATGACGGACAAAGAAAAGTACGTTGAGGACCTGGCCGACCAGGAGGACAACTTCTCGCAATGGTATAACCAGGTGGTACGCAAAGCCGAGCTGGCTGATTACTCGCCTGTGAGGGGCTGCATGATTATTCGCCCGTATGGCTACACCATCTGGGAAAATATTCAGCATTATATGGATGCACGCTTCAAGGAAACAGGAGTAGTCAATGCCTACTTCCCTCTGCTCATCCCCCGCAGCTTCCTGGAGAGAGAGGCCGAGCATATTGAAGGATTCGCGCCGGAAGTGGCCTGGGTGACACGCGGGGGCGGTGAGGAACTGGAAGAGCCATACGCTATCCGTCCTACCAGCGAGACTATTATTGGCCACACCTATGCCAAGTGGGTACAGAGCTACCGTGACCTGCCCATCCTGATAAACCAGTGGAACAATGTCATGCGTTGGGAGAAGCGCACAATACTCTTCTTGCGCACATCCGAATTCCTGTGGCAGGAGGGTCACACCGCTCACCGCACCATTGAAGAGGCCGAAGAGCGCACGCTCATGATGCTTGAGGTATACCGGGCCTTCGCCGAGGAAGACGCCGCCATACCCGTTATTGTCGGCCGCAAGAGCGAGAATGAAAAATTCGCCGGCGCGTGGCGTACCTACTCTATTGAAGCCTTGATGGGCGATGGCAAGGCCCTCCAGGCTGGCACGAGCCACAACTTCGCTCACAATTTCGCCCGCAGTTTCGATATCCAGTACCTGGATACCGATGGACAGCGCAAGTATTGCGCGACCACAAGCTGGGGCGCCAGCACCCGCCTCATTGGCGGCATCATCATGGTGCATGGCGACAAATCCGGCCTGATCCTGCCTCCTCGCCTCGCTCCTTACCAGGCGGTAGTGGTCCCGATCTGGCGCAAAGATACGGAAAAGACCGTAGTTGTCGGCATGGTAGAGCGCGTGGAAAAGATGCTCAAGGGTAAAGTGCGCCTGAAGGTCGACCTCAGCGAGAATACTCCAGGCTGGAAATTTAATGAGTGGGAGCTGCGCGGCGTGCCGGTACGCATAGAAATCGGGCCGCGTGACGTGCAGAACAACAGTGTCATGCTGGTACGCCGCGATACCCGCGCCAAAGAGCCGGTACCAGTAGAAGCCCTTGAAGCGCGGCTCCCCGAACTGCTGGAAGAAGTACAGAAGGCGTTATTCCAGCGCGCGGTTGAATTCAGGGCACAGAACACCCACTACACCGACAGCTACGAGGAGTTTAAGCAGATCATCGCGGAGAAACGCGGCTTTGTGCGGGTAAAGTGGGCTGAAGACAGCGAGGCTGAACTGGCTATCAAAGAAGAGACAAAAGCAACGCTGCGCGTTATTCCTTTTGACCAGCCGGAGGGCGGCGTCCAGGGAAAATGCTTCTATACCGGCAAACCGGCCACGTGCGAGGCCATTTTCGCCCGCGCCTATTGAGGAGGGAATGCTTGACAGTCACGTCTACGTCTGGCGAACGATAATCACAATGGGTAACTGTGCGGGGGAGTCAATTGCAACGTGCTGGCTGCCAGCGTTCACGTACAACCCGGTGGAGGCGCCTCCATCGAGGTTGAGAGCCATGTTGATGGACAGGTCCGAATGGACAAGCTGATCGGCCATCTCATCAAGGGTAAAGACCAGGCCGGGGCTGACGATGAACAGCAGTCGGCCTTGCTTGTCCATCGCCACCACGCTGCGGCGCGAGCTTGCCGCATTTGCGCTGAACTTCGCGCGTTTGCCTCCCGGCAGAACGAGCATGGGGGCCGACTGTGTTGCCTGCTTCAGCTGCTCGCTCGGACCATAGGGCTGCTGGACCAGGTAGCGCAGTCGCAGGCGCCCCTGGCCATCGACCGAGAGCATACCCCCGAATCCGCTGTAAGATGTACCAAAAACCTGCCCATTGGAGATAACCAGGCCGGTAGCCCTGTTCTGCTGGTCGAAGTATCCTCCATTGATGATCGCAGTTGCCTGTTCTTTGTGCATCCAGTCACTCATGTACAGTGGGTGTGCGGGCTGATACTCCACGCTCAAGCGCACATGGCGCACATCAAATCTCACGATGGTCACGGTGTCATCATCGCCGGTCGGGCTCTTCCAGTCTTCATACCGCAGCTCAACTCCTGTTGCGACCTTGCTCCACACGTTCAACTGTGGTGTGCCCGCATCATCAGGTGTGTTGTTCCCTGTTGTAATGATGGGGGTGCCATTGACAGCAACAGACGGAATCAGGTCACACGAGACGAGGAAAAACAAGAGGAAGCATAACAAAAGAGATAATCTATAATAGTTCTTTAATAGCATAAGTAGAGCTATCTTTTCCACGGCGTCGCTTCGATTGCCGACATCGTCCCCTTAAACTCCATTGCCAGCTTCAACGCAGCGGCATGGGCTGCCTCTTCCGTGCTGTTGTCCAGGGGCGCCAGTTCAACCTTGCCGTAGCGGCGTTCCAGGGCGAGCTGGATCAGCAGATCGGTGAACCAGGGATTCTTGGGCAACACCGGCCCGTGTAAGTAGGTGCCGAATACATTTTTATAGATCGCGCCTTCGCCGCCATCCTTACCGTTGTTCCCCCAGCCGGCCAGTACCTTCCCCAGTGGCTTAGCCTTCGAACCAAGGTACGTGCGCCCGCTGTGGTTTTCGTAGCCTACCAGGATGCGCTTCCCTGTTTGTGCAAAATTGCACTCCAGCGCCATATGTGTCATGAAGCGCGTGCTGCCACCTTCAGTATAAAGATCGAGCAAACCCACGCCCTTCAATTCTGGTCCCTGGAACGGCTCATAATAGTGTCCGAGCAGTTGATAGCCAGCGCACACGCTTAACATAACCGTATTCGCCTCCGCCGCTTCCCGCAGCGAAGAAGCCTTGGCTTGAATATCGCGTGAGGCCAGTTCCATCTCGCGGTCTGCCCCGCCGTGAAACAGGATCAAGTCGTATTTACTGAAATCGGGCGTCTGTTTCACAAAGACCTGCTCGACCTCAGTAGCAATGCCTCGCCAATGGCAGCGCTTCTGGATAGAAAAAAGGTTGCCGCGATCCGCCGCTACGCTCATTAACGTGGGGTAGAGGTGACCGATCTTCAGCACCATACCTGTATCTTTTTGCTCACTCATCTGTATTTATTCCTCCCAGAAATGTTTGACCCACCCACGTTTCTGCATAATGCGTCTCAGTTCATGCGTGGGAGTATAGGTGCACATAATGTAGAGCGTACCGCCGGGGCCAGCGTTTTTGAGGGCGGCATCCAGCGCCTGCTCGCGGTCATAGATCAGACTGAACCTGTCCTGGGGAACCTCGGCATATTTCAGGCGCATCGCGAGTTCTTCCGGCTTGTTCCCACTGCATACCGCGTCCAGGATGGCGGGCGCCATTGCTTCGATATCTACATCCCACAGCCAGGCGAAATCTTCACCATCCACCAGGGTATGGCTCGCGGCGAGCAGCAAATGCTTCTGCCCGCGATGCTGGTTAACCAGGCGTAGTATCAGGTTGAAGGACGTGGGGTTCTTCACAAAGGCCAGGTAAATGGTCTGATCGCCTGCCTGGATCTTCTCCAATCGTCCGAAAGCCGGGCGAATAGTGGCAAGCGCCGCTGGTATCTTCTCCACGTCAAAGCCCGCGGCCAGGCTGGCGCCGATGGCAGCCGCTGCATTATAAACGTTGTGCATGCCGGGCAGGGGAATATCCAGCACGATCTCTCCCGCGGGCGTGCGCATCTTTACATGTGAAGGACCTTCTCCATCCGCTGCCAACTGCACCGAGGTGGCGGCAATATCAAGCCTGGGCAGCGTATAGCCGCAGTTGGGACAACGATAAATGCCAAGATGCGACATATAAGCAACTTCATAGAGCAGGTCTTCCTGGCAGCGGACGCAGCGAATGACATCCGCCGATTGCTCAGGCACGGGCGTTCCCACCTCTAGTGTCTCCAGGCCAAAGAAGAGGCGTTTCGCCTTGGTGTTCTGTCCAAAATTGGCGACCTGGGGATCATTGCCATTCAGCAGGATAGTAGCCGATTCTGGTAGCTCATCCAGCATCTTATCGAGTGCCCTGGCAACAGAATACATCTCGCCGTAGCGATCCAACTGGTCGCGGAAGATGTTCGTAATCACCACTACATCGGGCCGGATCTCAGGCACGGCCAGCGGAATCGTGCCCTCATCGACCTCGAAGAGCAGCACGTCGCTATCTAAACGCCCCAGCAGGTCGGCAAAGTTGACGGCCACGGAAGTCACTCCCTGCAGCATATTCGACCCGCTGCGGTTCTGTGAAATGCGCTGCCCACTGGCGTCTGCGATAGCAGCAGTCATGCGCGCAGTAGTCGTCTTGCCATTGCTGCCGGTGATCACAATCTTTTTAGCCTTGCTCGCGCCGATGACCGATTTGAGAACATCGGGATCGATGCGCCGCGCGATCATCCCTGGTAAACTCGTGCCGCCTCCGATGCGGAAGAATCGTCCCGACGCGCCTGCTAGCTTCCCTGCTGAGATGGCAAGTGCCAGGCGTGCTCTTCTCAGGCCCGAGGGCGCTCCACCACCATCACCATTGCTTCTATAGTTATCTTCTGTCTCTGTTGCCATGCTCTACATATCCCTCTCCGGCATCCTTTGTGGATGCTGCCAGGGCGAGGGCAAGCCTCGCCCCTACATTTCATTTGTATGCGTTACGTGCAGTATAGCAAACCTAATCCTCGTGGGCAAGTAGCAAACCCCTTGCCTCCGAGTCTTGCACTGCTACTTCTATCGGCATGAGGTACAATAAGCCTATCAGTCTACCTGATAGACCAACTTCAACAGTCCTCCATTTTGGAGTCCCCTGCATTCATGCATGGGGAGGGAAAAATGGCTGTCCGCAGACAGAGAACATCCTCACTCACCAGTACCGGTTGACAACATGCGTGAACCAAACTATACTCCTCTCATGAAACAGCTCATCACCGCCAAGCTCAAACTGCATACGACACCAGCACAATTCCAGGCATTGCGAGTCACACAGTTGGCCTATCGTGATGCCCTGAACTCCGTGAGTCGCTACGCTTTTGCGCATGGCAAGATGAGCAGTGGACGTGCCTTGCAGCGTGAGTGCTACGATGAGATTCGTCTGAAGTACGGCTTGCCTGCCCAAATGGCTTGCAATGTCCCCCGCCAGGTGGGAGCCACCTACAAGACGCTGTGGACCAAGGTGAAGCAGAATGCTGCTCTGCGCGCAGCAGGCAAGACCAAGAAACGCTACAAGGGCTTGGATACTCCCCCCAAGTATGTGTCTCCCACCATTACCTACAACTACCATCGAGACTACAGCAGCAAGCCTGAGCAGCAGATGAGTATCCTCACGCTCTCCGGGCGCGTGATGGTGTCCTACACCGGATACAGCAAGCATGTGGACCTCATGCAACAGGATGCTCATATCGGAGCGGCGAAACTGTGGTACGACAAACCGCACAAGCAGTTCTACCTGCTCGTCACGCTGGAAATAGCAGTGGCAGAACCAACAGCAGAAAGCCATCAGCAGGTGGTAGGGGTGGACGTTGGGCAACGCTACCTGGCGGTCACTGCTACTCCTCAGAATGATGTCTCCTTCTATGCTGGGAAACAGGTCAGAGCCAAGGCAGATCATTATGCTCGACTGAGAAAACACTTACAGCAGAAAGGCACTCGCTCCGCGACCCGCCGTCTGGTGGTCATCAGTGGACGAGAGAGACGGTTGAAAGCTGACTGCAACCATCGGATCAGTCGGCGCATTGTGAACGCGCACCCACACAGCGTCATTGGCCTGGAGGACTTGACACACATTCGCGAACGCACGAAACGGCGCACCCACAAGCGCAAGAAGAACGGAAAGGGCTCCGAGCGTGTCTCCAGCAGACAGCGCAGGAGCAACCGGCATGCGTCGAAGTGGGCCTTTGCTGAACTGCACAACTATATCGCCTATAAAGCCACGCTGGCGGGCAGTATGGCGGTGAAGGTGGATGCCCACTACACCAGCCTCGCCTGCCCCAGGTGCGGCTACACCTCGGGTGCGAATAGGCCAAACAGGGGCTTGCTATTCGTGTGTCAGAGTTGCCACGCTATCCTCCATGCCGATTTGGTGGGTGCGCGGAACGTTGCCTTGAGAACGCTGCTCATCCGGCAAGACTGGATGAGCACGGGCGTCTTGTCAGTACGCCCTGATGTGTCATGTGATGAAGCCAAAGCTGCACGCCTGCAACGGTATGCAGAGTTGCGGTGGAGCATAGACACAAGCCCCCGCCTTCCAGGCGTGAGGTAATTGACCGTACCTGTTGAAAGACGATATATTTCTTACCAAACACCCGCTATATCGACCGAAGGAGAACATTGTAATGCTACTTGCCGGTGACATCGGAGGAACCAAGACAAACCTGGCCGTCTTTTCGCCTGAAACAGGCTGGCGTGTGCCATTGGTGGAAAAGACCTTTCCCAGCTCACAGTATCCCAGCCTTGAAGCAATCGTACACGAATTCCTGGCGCAAGAGCAGTTCTCTATCGACCGGGCGAGCTTTGGGGTGGCCGGTCCGGTGGTAGGTGGCCAGGCTACCATCACCAACTTGCCCTGGAAGCTGGACGAGCAACAACTCCAGGCCGCTCTGGAGATTCCTTCTGTTCACCTGCTAAACGACTTAGACGCCATTGCGCACGCCGTGCCTTTGCTGGGGCCTGATGACCTACACACCCTCAATGTGGGCCAGCCGGTAGCAGGAGGCGCCATTGCCGTCATCGCACCGGGTACCGGCCTGGGCGAAGCCTTCCTCACGTGGGATGGATCACATTACCGGGCCCACACCTCCGAGGGCGGCCATGCCGACTTCGCCCCCACCAATTCATTTGAAATTGGGCTGCTCCTTTATGTCCAGGAACGTTACAGGCATGTTAGTTTTGAGCGCGTGTGCTCCGGCAAGGGATTACCCAACATCTACGCATATCTCAAGGAATCTGGCTATGCGGAGGAGCCGCAATGGCTGGCCGAGCAACTGGCTGCAGCCGATGATCGCGTGCCGGTCATCGTGAATGCTGCCCTCAAAAGCGATAAAAATGCGCCTGGTGACCTCTGTGTTGCAACCCTCAACGCCTTCGTCTCTATTCTGGGTGCAGAGGCAGGAAACCTGGCTCTAAAGGTGCTGGCTACCGGCGGCGTCTACCTGGGTGGTGGCATCCCCCCACGCATTCTATCTTACCTGGAAGATGAGCGCTTCTTGCAGGCTTTCAGGCAAAAAGGACGCTTTACCGACATGCTCACTCGCATACCGCTGCATGTCATTCTCAATGACAAAGTAGCGTTACTCGGCGCGGCGTGCCACGGCTTTGAATGAATTTCCATTCTTTTTAGGGTGATTGACGAGGGCGGGCCGATAATGAATTTTAATAAATTCATCTGGATATCGGAATAGGCACCGAGGGCCGATACATCGGCGCTGGCGGCGATAAATCGCGCCCTACGGGTATCCGGGTTAATTTTTTAATGTTCATCATCGCGCTCTACGGTTCACCCGGAAGGATGGAGATCCTTTGAATATAGTACTTGACGACGGGTAACTTACATGCTACTCTGCCAACAATGAGAAACCTCATCGTTACACAGAGCTAGGAGCCTGCACCATGCATTTGAGAACCGCAGTTATGCAATTGAACTCGCGTGATAACCCCGCTGAGAACCTGGCTACCGTAGAGCGCTTCCTGGATCGTGCCGCCGACATGGGCGCACAACTCGTAGGTCTCCCCGAATTCTGGACGTACCTCGGCCCTTATGCCGGGTTTGCCGAGGCGGCGCAGACAATTCCTGGTCCCGCCATCGAACGCTTGCAGGAAAAGGCTCGCCGGTATCGGATGATCGTGCATGGCGGGAGTATCATCGAGCGTCACCCCGACCTGAACGGAAAGTTCTATAACACCTCCGTACTCATCAATCGCAATGGTGAAATTAGCGCTCGCTATCGCAAAATCCATCTCTTCGATGTGGACCTGGCCAACGGCGAGAAACACCACGAGTCTGAGCGTATTGCGCCTGGCAATGAAATCGTGACCGCCGAAGTTGACGGAGTTACCTTTGGCCTATCCGTGTGCTACGACCTGCGTTTCCCTGAACTCTTCCGCTCGCTGGCGGTACGAGGAGCGCAGGTCCTCATGGTACCTGCCGGTTTCACCCTGCATACTGGTCGTGATCACTGGGAAGTCCTGTTGCGCGCGCGGGCCATCGAAAACCTCTGCTACGTCGTCGCCCCCGCGCACGTCGGGAAATATCCGCCCAACCGGGAGTGCTTTGGTCGTTCAATGATCGTCGATCCCTGGGGCCTCGTCCTCGCGCAGGCGCAGGATATGCCAACAATCATCATGGCAGATATTGACCTTGCGCAGATTGAACGCGCTCGCGCGCAACTTCCCGCCCTGGAGCATCGCAGGCCAGAGATTTACAGTGCGGCCCTTTAGCTGCCATATTGCAAGAAAGGATGGGCATAGCTCATGGACATTGCTACTATCAAGCGCTATATTGACGAGGGACAGGTCGAGTTTGTCAAGATTGGCGCCCCCGATATAGAGGGAGTCTATCGTGGCAAACGCGTTTTGGCAAATTACTTCCTCAATGCCCTGGAAGATGGCTTTGCTCAGTGTGATGTACTTTTCGGCTGGGACATCGCTGAGAACGTACTGCCCAACCTCAAATTTAGCAACTGGGAGCGCGGCTTCGCAGATATCGTAATGAAGCCCGATCTCTCTACCTTCGCGCTTGTGCCGTGGGAAGAAAACGTCGCTTCCTGTATTTGTGACCTGTGGAGCGAGCATGGCGACCCGGTGGTCATTTCCCCGCGTTACGTCCTCAATCGAGTGGTGGAGCGTGCTCGCTCTATGGGCTACGAGCCAATGGCTGCGGCTGAGTTAGAGTTCCGCTTCTTCCGCGAAAACCAGATGTCGTTGCGCGAAAAAGACTTCGGCCCGCACCTGACCCCGCTCAATCCCGGTATGAACTGCTATGCCATCAGCCAGTCGAGCGCCGATGATCACCTCCTGGGACGCATCGCTCGCATGATGCGCGATTACGGAGTTGAAATCGAAGGCTACAACCGCGAGCATGGCCCCGGCATGTATGAAATGAACATACACTATGCACCGGCCACTGCCGGTGCCGACAAAACCATGCTCTTCAAAACAGGCGTCAAAGAAATCTGTCACCAGATGGGTTACACCGCCTCCTTCATGGCGAAGTGGAATGACCAGGAGGATGGCAGCAGCGGCCACTCTCATATGAGCCTGTGGGACCGCAGTTCAGGCCGGAACGTCTTCTGGGACCAGGGCGCTGAGGACCGCATGTCCGAGACCATGCGCTATTTCCTGGCAGGCGTATTGGATAAGATGCCCGAATTCATGGCCTTCTATGCTCCAGTTATCAACTCCTACAAGCGCTATGTCGAGGGAACCTGGGCGCCGCTGAATACTACCTGGGGCATGGACAACCGCACCTGCTCCGTTCGCATCATCAACAATAGCTCGCGTGCCATCCGTATCGAGAACCGTGTACCGGGGGCCGATGCAAACTTCTACCTCGTCTTCGCCGCGACGCTGGCAAGCGGCCTGTACGGCATCGAGCGCGAACTGGAGCTGCCGCCTCGCCTCGATGGCAATGCCTACGATGCATCAACCGTTGCGCGCGCCCGTGAGTTGAGCCATGTTCGACCGCTCGCGCGTAATCTGACGGCAGCCACAGACCTGCTGGAGCAGAGTGAGCTTGCCAGGGAGTTCCTGGGCGCGGACTTTGTCGATCACTTCGTGGCAACCAGGCGCTGGGAAGTAAAAGAATACGACAAGGCCGTCACCAACTGGGATCGCCGCCGCTACATGGAACTCATTTAGGCGGGAGGGGATAATCAAAAGGGAGCGGGTTCCTCGCTGAAAAACTGCTCGATCTCCTTCAAGTTGGCAGTCCTGCGAGCAGGTGGCAGGGCGCTGAGAATCGTCCTCCCATAGCTTTTTGTATGCAGGCGCGTGTCGAGGATTGCCATCACACCCCGGTCCTCGCGCGTGCGCAGCAGGCGTCCTAGCCCCTGCTTGAGGCGCAAGACGGTCTGCGGGAGTACATATATGCCGAACCAGTTCTCCCCGGCTGCCTTCATCTGTGCCACGCGCGCCTCGTGTACAGGATCATCGGGCGGATCGAAGGGCAATTTATCGATCACCACCAGCGAGAGCGCCTCGCCCGGGATATCGACGCCCTCCCAGAAACTCTTCAGGCCGAAAAGGACGGCTCCCTCTTCCTCTTTGAACCTGCGCGTCAACTCGATGCGCGGCAGATCACCCTGGCGTAACAGGGGAAATTCCAGCTGCGGCGCGAGCTGCTCGTACACCTCGTCCAGCATGCGCTTGCTGGAGAAGAGCAGGAAAGCTCGCCCGCGCGACGCCTTGACCAGGCGCAGCATCTCACGCGCTATTGCTTTCGTATAGCCGCCAGACTCTGGACCGTAGACAGGCTCCGGCAGATCACGCGGCAGATACAGCAGGGCGTTGTGCTCGTAATCGAAGGTAAGCGGCAGGATGCGTTCCAGCGTGTTGGGATATCCGCTATAATCAAGCCCGGTGCGGCGGCGGAAGTAGCCAAAATTCGGCCCTTTGCTGTCAGAGCCTTGAGGTCCCGGGCCGACAGTCGCCAGCGTTGCAGAGGTGCAAATTACATTATATTTGCTGAACAGGTGCTCTTGCAGCCAGGTAGTAATATCCAGTGGAGCGGCCGATAACTCTAACTGCGCGCCGCGCCTCCCAGGCGTATATATGCGCTCTACATAGTAGACGAACTTGTCCAATTGATCGACTGAGAAGGCTTTGCGAGTGTTCTCCGCCAGGTTCCGTGTGCGTGCCAGCAGCCGGTCATACAGTTGATTCTCCTTCTCCGGCAGATCCTTCTGGCGCCCCGTATGCAGCGCATCTGCCAGCTTGGTGATGACGGTCGCGAGGTGCAGACCCTCCTCCAGGGGTTGCTGTAAATTGGCCCTGCCCTTGAAGCCTGGATCAGCCACCCGTTCCAGCTGCTCCCATGTTGTCATCATCACCTGGTTTGCTTCGTCTTGCAGGCTAACCGGGGTATTCGCCTTGAGCATGCGCTGAGCAAGCAGTGTACCGACCTGCGCCTGGCTGACGGTGATGGTGAAACAGCGTGTAGCCTCTTCCTCCAGGTGGTGCGCCTCGTCAATCACGATCACATCGCGTTCCGGCAGCAGGTAGCCCCCCATGGCCGCGTCGAGCAGCAGAAGCGTGTGGTTGACGACGATGACCTGCGCGTTCGACGCTTTGACCTTCATCTTGCGCACATAGCAATCCGGGAAGAAATTGCACTTGCTCCATGCGCACTGATCTCTATCGCCGTTGACCCTGCCGCGAATATCACCCGGCAGGGGGAAGCCGAGCGTTTCAAAATCGCCGTTGAATGTTGACTCTTCATCCTCGGTCATCTTGAGCAGGCGCATGAATTCACGGTTCTTGGCATAAAATTGCATGCCGATGCGTTCCTCTTGCAGGCGATCAAGACACACGTAGTTGCCCATGCCCTTGACCAGCGCGGCCGGAAAGCGCTTGATGTGTTCCTGCACAAAAGGAATGTCTTTGTAATAAAGCTGCTCTTGCAGCGCCTTGTTCGCAGTGCTGATAATGGCGACCCTACCGGAACGTACGATGGGCACGAGGTAGGCCAGGCTGTTGTGGGTTGGAATCATTGATCGGCCAGCGAGATACAGATGGCTGTGAGACTCGACCCGAATGCATCGCACTGGACGCGAAGGCACCTCGCGAACCGCAACGACATAACGGAAGCAGTTGCGTTCAAGGCTGTAGTTGCGCAGCCGCTCCTTGTGGGCAACGACCTTGCGCCCTAGCCGGAAGACCTGCTGATCCGTTGTGAACGCGAGCGTCCATTTTTGACCACAGTCCTTCCCGTTGAGCCGGGCGCGTCCTTGACGGAGTGTAGGGCGGAAGCCAAGTGAGCACGCAAGTTCATACACATCCTGCGCGAGCCTTGGGTTAGTCGTGGTATATTCAACGGCGCCACAGCGGCTGACCGTGCCATCTGTATCGAGGAGACCAGCGAGAAGAGTACGGCGCTGTTGTTCGGACGCACGCAGATAGGTCGCGGGGATGTGCTTGTTAAGAAGGAGTCCGAGCGCACGCAGGCGACCGGTCATACCAGGCTGCCACCGGCTTACGGCCTTGCCGTTCTCATCATCAACTGCGTAGAGGTACGGGTGACTCTTCAATTTTCGAACGGTGTAGCCAGCCTTCTCTATCTCAGTGATGAGGGTTGGATCAGCGGTCGTGATCTGGTTGCTGCGGCTACTACCGTCACCGAGCCATACACCCAGGAAATATGGTGCGATAGGCAGGTCCGCGTCTGGCAGCACGAGTGCGCCAGCCACTGCGATGGCATGGTTTGCACGTGCAGGTGAGCCAACCATCAGTGTTGCAGCCATCTTCTCAGTAGTGACAAGAGTATACGTTCGACCATCGCGGCTCTGCTCGTCCAGGTCTCTCGCCAGGCTACTCCGAACAGCATTGAGGAGCGTCTGGCGCGGGTAGCGTGTAGGTCGACCGCCTGAATTGATTGGCGGTATCTTGCGCGTGGCTTGATACACACTCCACTGGTGGCCCCCGATGAGCGCTCTCGCGCCATCTACCGAGAGGGTGTCGTCGTTTCGGGATAAAGTGATGAGCTGGTCAAGAGCGACGAGCTGGTCAAGTGTGACGAAGTTCTTGGTCAAGTAGGTAGCAGTTCGCGGTCGACCGGCCCATTTCAGA
>WNFA01002301.1_pt1 | contig 15721 bp, 10 predicted proteins | sample 5400481 | NCBI WGS metagenome assembly WNFA01 (sample SAMN13153340, study PRJNA577476) | soil metagenome | isolation source: 120 cm saprolite under Douglas fir tree site 2 hole 1 replicate 2 | place: USA:California | collected 2015-04-18
ACACACCATTCTGCGCGAAATGCGCGGGTCAAATGAATATGTCTTCGAGCCCGCGAACTTCAATAGCCTGGCAACCCCAACACTCTTGCTCCTTGGAGGTGATAGTCCTGTGTTCTTCAAGGCAGGGATAGAGGCGGTTCATGCTGCTCTGCCAAATAGTCAGGTGGTCGTCATGCCTGGGCAACAACATACAGCCATGAATACTGCACCTGAGTTGTTCACTCGCGCGGTATTCCAGTTCCTTGCTCAAGAGGACGAGATCGCGCGTCTCTAGATCTCGTTCCTCTCGTGTAGTGATGGCGAGTTGCAAAGGAGGGTACATATATGGGCACTCGCGATGCCTACTGCTTCATGAACGACCTGGACGCATCTACCGTTGAGGGATTGATCGCTCGTCTTGAGTTTCGTGGGAAGGACCCGACCTTTACCCAGATGCGCGATGCCTACCTTGCTCGTCTCGCTTTGCCCCCGACAGCCCACATTCTTGAACTCGGCTGCGGGACAGGGGTGGTTCTGCGAGCGCTGGCACAACGGAGAGACTTTTCAGGGCGCCTGATCGGGGTGGACCAAAGTCCTGCACTCATTGCAGCCGCTCGTCGCCTGGCGGCAGAAGAAGGCGTGGATCAGCGCATTGAGTTCCAGGTGAGTGATGTTCATCACCTCTCCGTAGCAGAGAGCAGCTTTGATGCGGTCATTGCCCACACTCTGGTGAGTCATGTCGCAGACCCCCTCATGGTACTCAAAGAGGCGGCTCGGGTTGTCCAAGCGGGAGGCAATGTGGCCATCTTCGATGGCGATTTTGCTTCGCTCACGTTTGCTCATCCTGATCCCGCCTTTGCGAAAGCCATGGACGAGGCCCTGGTAGAGGCAGTGGTCACTAATCCTCGCGTGATGCGGGATTTGCCGCGCCTCCTGCAGCAAGCTGGACTCGAGATCATGGCGACAACAGCTTATGTGTATGCAGAATTTGGCACAGGCGCCTTCTTTGCAGGGTTTGCTGAGACATATGCTCCGCTGGTACACCGCGCTGGTCTCTTGACTGCCAGGCAAGTGGAAGACTGGCTGCTGGAGCAACGGCGAGCGATAGAAGCAAAGCATGCTGGTGTGACCCAGGTGGCATGCCTGGGCACATCAACATGGCACTTGCGAGGGTATCCTCGCGCTGGACGAATGCACGCTACAGCTATGCCGTTTTAAAACGTAACAGCACGCGGCCGAGCCTGACCTCATCGTTGTCATGCAAAGGCGTTGGCGTTTTCCCGTTAAGCCTCTGGCGATTGAGGAACGTGAAATTCGTGCTGTTCTCGTCCTCTAGCATGTACTGGCCATTTTCGACAAAGATGTGAGCGTGCATACGCGATACGCCACCCTCTTCTCCACCATGCGGAGTCAGGTCCACATCGGGGTAGATGTTGCTGACGGCGTCTTCACGGCCGATCACGATGTTATCTTTGCCGCTTATGTCGAACTCTTGATTGTCTGCTTCGACGATGAGCCGCGCGTTCAATGCCGCCGGAGCTGCGACAGGAGCCGGAGCTGGAGCAGCAGTAGCATCGGGAGCGGCGGCTATCACAGGGTTAGAAGGTGCTGTCTGCACGCTGGGCGCGCCCAACAGGCTAACACCGCAGTTAGAGCAAAAAGCCTCACCTGGAGCATTGACTGTTCCACATGAAGGGCACACTTCACCACCAGCTACCGGAGCAGGCGCTGGCGCCGGGGCCGATGCCACGGACACTGCTGGAGCTGACGCAGCTGGCGCCGCGCTTGCCAGGGGCTCGCCGCACTCATCGCAAAAGGCGGAACCATCGGGATTCTCATGATGTAACGAACAATATACTGGCATGTACTATATCCTCCTTACGGTACTATGTCGTCTAGCCGCTGAGTAAGTTTTCGCGTCTTGTTTCCAATCGACTTTACCTGATCCTGCGAGATCTGCTGGCCCTGGTTGATTTGCTCAAGGGCCGCGCGAGTCTCCTCGTCGAGGACGCGGGTTACACTGGGCGCGAGGCGCGTTGTTGCTTTGCCGGTTTTTTTGTACTCATCCAACACACGAGTCACCAGGCGATGTGCATTGGCCTTTTCGGCAAAGTTCATCACATATGCGTTCACCTGTGCCGCCTGGTTCGCATCATTTGTAAAAGTCACCTTGATATCATCACGTAAGTTCTCGCCTATAAGATTAGCGATAGGAACATCGTAGGAGAGTTCCGTCTGGGCGATGCGGAAAAGGCCTGCCGGGCGTGGGTCAATCATCAATTCTATCAGTACCGACTGCGCGTTATCTTTTTCCAGGTCGCCCAGGGGAATAACGATTTGCCGGTCTGAGAGCACCGACTGACCGAGATCACTGATGATAGGCAAGACTTTCACTGCTTTTTTAGGTGTGACCCCGGCGGGCAGGCGCAGTATTAAGGTTGCGTTGCGCACAGCTACCGCGACAGCGCTCTGGAGCTGCTGCTGGAAGAGGTTCAAGGCATCTGCAGGGTTCCTGATGAACTCGGCGGGCATACCGCCGCTCAATTCGCCTACATCATCCAGCAAACTTTCATCCCAGTCTGCCCCGATGCCCAGCGGATAGATGGAGATGCCAGCAGCTTTCGCATCCCTGGCAAGCTGGCGACAGCGATCCGAGTCGCCATAGGTCACGCCATCGGTGAGCAAAATCATGCGATTGATAGCGTTAGGGATATTCCAGCGGCGCAGCTCGTTGAGGCCCTGGATCATACCCAGTGACATCGCTGTGCCACCTGCATCACGAATCCGGTCAATAGCTGCTTTCATACCAATGGGATCGTTAGCCGGCATAGAAGGAATGATTACCTGGGACGTATCATCAAAGATGACCACAGAGACATAATCCGTGGGCTCTAAGCGATCCAGCACCATCTTAACCGCTTCTTTGACATTGTTGAGCTTGGCTCCCTTCATTGAGCCGGAATGGTCAAGTACGAGCGCAAAATTTAAGGGCATGCGCACCTGTGCCATCATTTCGGTAGGCTTGGTTTCTAATAAAACGTATGCGAGCTGGCTGCCACCAGTTACGGGCATGAAATCTTTTCCTAGCTGGTTTGCCAGTGTTACCTCACCGGGCATAGTCTATGAACTCCTTTCACGTTAGGCTGGCCTTATAGTATATCATATCAGCGCACAAAGACTACGACGGCGCTGATATTGTCCTCGCCACCATTGGCGTTAGCCGTGTCGATCAACTGGGCGCTAGCCGTTTGCGGGTCAGGCACCGCATTCAATATGCTTTCAATTTGTGGGTTGCGTACCATCTCCCACAGGCCATCGCTACAGCTTAGCATGATATCGCCCGGGTGTAGCTGCTGTTTGAAAATGTCGATCTGCACATTGAGCTTATCACCCAGGCTACGGAAAATCTGACTGCGCTGCGGATGGGTATAAACCTCATCTGGTTCGATCAGGCCTCCGGCCACCAACTGCTCCACAAGTGAATGATCATTGGTCAATTTGTAGAGCTGTCCGCCACGCAGCATGTAGGTGCGACTATCCCCTACATTAATAATGTACGCGTGGTCTCCTACTATCATAAAACCAGTGATAGTCGAACCCATGTCGGTTTTATCGCGCTCGTTCACCTGGCAGAGAGCTGTGTTGGCATCCTCAACTGAACCTTTTAACAGCGCAACACAGCCATCTTCATCGAATGGCTGTGCGGATTCGCCTGCCTTTTCGCTAGCAAGTGGGCCAGCCAGCAGTTCACGCGCCATGCGTTCTGCAATAAGAGCGATAGTCATGCGGCTGGCAACCTGACCATTGTCGTGACCTCCCAACCCGTCGGCAACAATAAACACTCCCACGGGCTCTGAGATCGATTCGTGAACCCGCTGGAGCATCAAAACGAGGGTGCTATCCTCGTTCGGCTCGCTACGCCGTACGTCACCGGCGTCTGAGTGGGTTGCAGCTTCCAGGTGGACTCCATCGGGGAAAGCATTTTGCGCTACTTGCTGCTGCTCAATCACAAAGGTGTGTCCCTGGTCGATGAAGGTGTTGACGATGGTTCCATGTAGCACGCGAGCATCTGCCTCGGGACTTGCTGTCGCCGGGTACTCGTGCATTGTGTAGGGCGCGTTGAGCAGTTCTGCCCCACAGCTCATACAGAATTCATCACCTTGAGCATTCTGTTCGGAGGCACAGTTCCAGCAACGCTGGTACCCTTCGTGATCGATTACCTGGTAGACGTGCTCTTGTGCGCTCTCGCTTACTACCTGGGTGATCTCGTAGCGACCCACGACGGTCGCTCCAACCGCCAACGTCGAAAAATCTGCGGCTGCTTCAGCCGTATCAGGCTGATCAGATGATGGTTGCATCGACTCACTCGCTTCCTCTTCCGTCGTACTATGAGCCACGTCACTAGTAGCAACTGCGCTAGCTACCTGGTCCTTCTCTGTAGAAGCCGCTGGCATGTCGCCTTCGTCACTGCCTGCCGGAGATGGCGGAGGAGGTGGAATAGCCTCATCACCACTTGCCGGAGGAGAGTCAAGCACCGTTGGCATATCCGCAACATCCTGTGCCTGTTGACCCTGGCTATCTGCCGGATCTGGTGTAGATATGAGCGCCGGCATATCTGCAATACCGGTCGCGGCTTGCTCTCGCTCCTCTTCTTGCTGCCAGCGGCGGCTGTGATATGCCATCATCTGTTCATGGGTAAGGATGAGCGTGGGTGCCAGGCTTACATCACTCAGTACCTGATCATTGACGGGAGCCTCACTCGTCTGTGTCGCTACGGCTGGCTCTGGGTAAGCCGGGTTCGCCACTGCCGCTGCCGTCTGCTCTAGAGGAGCTTCTCCAGCGGCAGATGGTATATTGGCTTGCCCTCCAGCGGCAAGAGTATTCGCCGCTTCCGTGTGGAACGAGTGCCCGCACTTTTTACAGAATTTAGCATCATCACGATTTGGCGTATTACATGTCGGACAGAGCATCCTGCCCTCCTTCATTCTTATTTAAGATCCTGGGCACCTGCAAGAGCAGGCCCTAGAGTTGTTTTTGTAATCGGACTATCTCCGTGTTGTTAGGATCCCTCTGAAGGGCTTCCTGGACCATCTGCCGGGCCTGTGCCTTCTTGTTGGCCTTGAGGTAGCCGGAGGCCATTACACTATAGAGTTGCGCCGTATCCAGCCCTTGCTGTCTTGCCTGTTCGAAGGCAGTGAGCGCCAGTTGCCACTTTCTTTCCTTCATATGAGCGCGCCCCAGCTCGTACCAACCTTCGGCCAGTGCCGGGTCAGTCTGAGTAACCCGCCGCAGTATGTTGATGCCGGATGATACCTGGTTCATCTCGATATACAGGCGTCCAAGCGCAATCAGGATGAGCGCGTGATCTGGATTAATCTTGAGGCCTTCCAGGAAATAAGCCTCAGCTTCACGTTTATAGCTCTGCGCATTTGCTACCATGCCAAGCTGATAATAAATAGCAGGGTCGCGCGGTGCCAGTTGCAGAGCTTTCTTGAATGCCACCGTTGACTGCGGATAGAGGCCCAGGTCATGATAGGACATGCCAAGCTGAAAGCAGGCATCCAGGGCATCCGGCTTTATTTTCGTAGCCTGCTCAAACTGTTCGGCAGCGAACGTCATGTTTTCAGTAAAGAGTTTTTTATCCTGATCTTTTACTGATTGCCCATACTGGCGATACGTGCGGCCAAGGTTGTACAACGCATCGTATACTGGCTTACCGAGGGATTGCGCTAACTTAAACTGGTTGATTGCCTCGACATAATTTTTATTATTGAGCTGCTGCAGGCCCTGCCGGAACGCGGCATCAGCGTTGGACGGGGCTGCTGGTGTTCCGCTGGCGGTGGCTACCGGCCTGGCTCGTATAGGCTGCTGCACTGGTGTAGCCCGTATAGGCTGCTGTACAGGCCTGGCCTGGATGGGGACGCGAGCAGCAACTTGCGCCCGCACCTGTGGTGGGGGCAGCGTGGCACCCTGTGTGAGCGGCTGACCGTCGCGTTTGCAGAACTTCGCGCCGGGCCGGTTTTGAAAGCCGCACCTGGGGCAGATCAGACCGTTGACTCCGCTGTTCGCACTGTTGAATCCAGCGGCTGGCACCACAATTGTGGCGCTCGGTGAAATGGCCGGAATTTGTATAGTCGATGCTGGCGTAGTGCTGGGCAAGCAGGACTGTAACGCCACGCGCATCGCTTCAGCATTTTGAAAGCGCTGTGCCGGGTCCTGCTGCATAGCCTTGATAATCACTTGCTCCACGGGACACACAACGCCGGTGGTTGTGCGTACCGTACGCAGGCGCGGGTTTTTTGCGCGGATACTACCTGATGCCGGTGTCTGGATGGGGTCCGGCTCGTAGTTAGTGAGCAGATGATACATGGTAGCGCCCAGCGAGTAAATGTCCGAGCGCGCATCGGTCTGTACCAGCCTGCCTGGATTGTGCGCGCTGCGGCGCTGGCCGGGTGCTGTGATCGACCCCAGGTGTTCAGGCGATGCGTAGGAAATGGTACCCAGGTTCTCCGTATTGGTGCGCTTATTTGGATCAAATCTGCGCGCAATACCAAAATCGATCAGTTGCACATCGCCTTCCGGTGTGACCATGACATTGCCCGGTTTGAGGTCGCGCAGGATAATGGGCGGTGTGCGCGAATGAATGTAGCTCAGTGCCTCGCAGACTTGCATCATCCAGCGAATAACTCGCTCTTCATCCAGCGGACCTTTGTTATCTTCAAGCATCTTGTCCAGGCTGCGCCCAGGGACAAACTCCATTACAAAGTAGTAGTTACCCCGTTCCTGAAAGTTCAGGATCATCGAGGGAATACGGGGGTGCTTGAGATTAAACAGCAGGTCAATCTCTTTGTCGAAGCGTTCGATGGCGGTTTTACGTTCCTCCGCGCTCGTATTGGGCGGAATGAGCAGTTCTTTTACCGCACGAAAGTAGCCGGGCTTCCCTACCTGTTCAACCCTATAAACAGTACCCATACCACCCTCACCAAGCACCTGTACAATTTTAAATTTTCCATCAAGAATAGTACCGAGAGGGAGAGCCATATATTAAGTCTTCTCCTTGAAATCCAGCCCTATAACGCCTCCACGATAAATCGGGAGGCTACTGTAGAGTGCCGATTTATCGAGCACGTGGCTGATCAGAAGCTCCATACAAGCAGATTTGTCTCTTCATCCTGCCACGATCATATTGCAGCACGAGACAAGAGGTGTACCTGCTCAAGCTATAGCGTACTTACATGTACCACCACGGCGGTAATATTGTCTTCGCCGCCATTGGCATTTGCCAGGTCAATCAATGTATCACAGATTTTCTGCGGGCTAGTTGGCGTGCTGAGCGCCTTGACCAGGTCTTGAGGTCTCACCATCTCCCACAGTCCATCAGAGCAAAGCAGCAGTGTGTCCCCCCCTTGCAGGGTTTGCTGAAAAACATCTACTTCGACCGTCTTATGCCCGGCCCCCAGTGAACGATAGATCAAGTTACGTTGTGGATGCGTGTACACCTCGTCGGGCTCAATCTGTTTCGCCTCCACCAGCCTGGCCACAAGCGAATGATCCTTGGTGAGAGCTATAAGTTCGCCATTGCGCAGCAGGTAGGTGCGGCTATCGCCGACGTTAGCAATGTAGGCCGTTTCGTTCTGTACCAGAGCAGTAGTAACAGTGCATCCGAGTCCACGGGCAGCGGTATGTTGTTCACCATGCCGCAGGATGGCTTTATTCGCGTCCTTGATCGCCTCAGTAAGCTGGCGCTCAACTGCCAGCGACACCGGCGTATCCGGCAACTTACGCGTCTGCTGTGGCTTCACAACTTTGGTGGGAGTTATCTCTTTTACGGGTTTCAATTCAACCGTTGTATCTCCCAGGTCATGCAGGTTGAGTTTGATGGTTGGCTGCTCATCAACAGGGACGAAGAGGGTCCGCAGCCCTTCGCTGATCTTCTGTACGGCAAGCTTACTGGCCACTTCGCCAGCCTGGTAGCCGCCCATACCGTCAGCCACGATAAAGAGACCACGGTCCCCATTCTCCGATGATTCAATGCGTTTATAAGCCGAGTCTTCGTTTTGTTCTCGTTGTTTTCCTCTATCAGTCTTATCAGCAGCAGTAAGTTTAAGTAGCATAGGTATTTCCCTCGTATAAATGACTTTTAAGGTTGTCATTTTTATGCTCACTATAGCATATAGTTGTATTCATGACAAATGCAGTTGCATAAGCGTATAAGCACAAGGTAATATAGAAAATATTGCCCAGATGTTATTAAGGTATTTTCCAGTATATACGAGGCAAGCAGGGAAAGGTTTTAGAAAGTCTATGCCTCCGACTTCGGTCTGGCCTTGAATTGAAGGCGAATCGCTGTGCCTTTGAAGCTGAAAGCCTGGCGCAACTGATTTTCCAGGTAGCGCTCATAGCCAAAGTGTACAGCCTGGGGATCATTGACGAAAAAGACGAAGGTGGGTGGGTTCACTCGTATCTGGGTGGCATAAAATACCTTCAAGGGTTTGCCACGAATAGTTGCAGGCCGGTAGCGGCGAATAGCATCCTGCACAACCTCGTTGAGGCGCGAGGTCGGCACGCGCAGATAACGCATATCCGAGATGTTGAGCGCCGTTTCAAGCAAAGACTGCACATGATAGCCAGTTTTCGCCGAGGCAAAAAAGATGGGCGCATAAGGGATGAACTTCAAGCCTTCGGCAATGATTTTGCGGTAGCGTTCGGCGCTTTCGATCTCCTCCTCGGGATCTGGCAGCTGTCCTTCGCGAGCAGCACGCCTCTGAGCCTGGGCCAGGTCCCACTTGTTGACCACAACTATGACACCCTTGGCCCTCTCGTGAATCTCACCAGCAATATGGGTATCCTGCGCTGCCAGGCCTTCGGTCGCGTCGATCAATACCAGCGCCACGTCGCAGCGTTCAATCGCGCGGCTGGAGCGTATGACGCTATACTTTTCGACGCCTGGGACAACATGTCCCCGGCGGCGGATGCCGGCGGTATCGATGAGCATCAATTTCCTGCCTTCGAACTCCATTTCGGTATCGATAGCATCCCTTGTCGTGCCCGGGACTTCGCTGACAATCGCGCGCTGGACACCGAGGATAGCATTGAGCAGCGATGATTTGCCCACGTTGGGACGCCCCACGATAGCAATGCGTGGAACTTCATCCTCTTCTTCTGCGTTTTCCGTTTCATCTGCCGTGGGCAGCTCCTCGACGATACGGTCAAGTAAGTCGCCCGTCCCTGTACCCTGAATGGAGGAGATGGGGATGGGTTCACCCAGGCCCAGGCTATAGAATTCAACGGCATCCTGTCGCCGCGCGGCGTTATCCGCCTTGTTCGCCGTCAGAATGACCGGTTTCTCCGTGCGGCGCAGCAGGTCGGCAACCTCTTCGTCGGCCGCGGCGATGCCGGAACGAGCGTCGACCATGAAGACGATCACATCGGCCTCTTCGATAGCCAGCTCCGCCTGCGCCCGTACGTTTTTCATGATGTCGCCAGGCTGCCCGTTGAGCCCTACCTGGCCCACAGGTATCTCGGAACTGAGTTCGAGGCCACCTGTGTCGATGAGGGTAAATTCGCGCCCATTCCAGTCCGTGTCGCCATAAATGCGATCACGCGTGGTACCGGGCAAGTCCTCCACAACGGCAACCTGGTCTGCCAGCATGCGGTTGAAAAAAGTCGATTTGCCGACGTTCGGCCGGCCTACAATGGCAACAAGTGGCTTCATATATCTGTGCCCTCTCCACCCTTATCATAAATTGGGCACCCACCAAGGGTGCCCACGCTAAAACCGTTTCTAATTTGGGTTATTATAACATACAGCAGCCAGAAGCAATAGGGGAATCTCAAGCCGCAGAGTGGGGATGCGCTTCGTTTATAGGAGTGTCTTTATGCATATCAAGTCGCACGGTGATGCCCGCGATAGCGTCAGTCACGTTATCCATGAAGCCGCGCACGGTGTAGGTGAGTTTCTGCATATCGCGCTTGAGGGTGCCCGTGTTTTCTTCAACCCTTTGTTCCAGCGCAATCTGACTCATTTGCAGCTCATTGATCTTGATAGTCGCCTCATCCAGCACCGTCGAAACCTTCACAAGATTGACTGCCATCTGCTTCTGTATTACTTCATCCCTCGACAATCGTTCTTCGACTCCCGTTAGTCGCCCTTCGACTCCCGTCAGCCGCTCTTCGAGTCCGGTTAGGTGTCCTGTGATTTGATCCAACCGCTCACCAACGCGTCCTGTGATTTGATCCAACCGCTCACCAACGCGCTGCTCGCTGGCATACACGGCAGCGTTAACTTCTTCACGGAGCATTGCCCGAAGCGCATTTTGCTCGTCTTGTTTCATATACACACCTCTAATACGATTATGTTAGGAGGAGTATACCACGAGAATCTAAAATTCTCAATATCCATTGCTCGAGATGTAGGACGTAACGGAAAAAACTGATTACCGTGATCACATTCTCCATCATGAAAACAGTTCAGATACCGAGCGGCCATCGTGGATGCGATGAATGGTATCCGCAAAGAACTCGGACACAGAGAGCACCGTTATATTAGGGAGACGTTTATGCTCAGGGAGAGGCACAGTATCCGTGATCACGATCTCCTTTACCGGAGAGTTTCTCAGGCGCTCGATAGCAGGTCCAGAAAAAATGCCATGGGTGGCGCAGCAATAGACATTGCACGCGCCTTGCTCGTGCACAACGCGTATCGCCTGCGTGAGTGAACCGGCGGTATCGATCTCGTCATCCACAATGATGGCATGTTTGCCCTCAACGGAACCAATGATGCCCATCGCCTCCGCAACGCTGTTATTGCCATGGCGGCGTTTCTCTACAATAGCAAGTGGCGCATTCAGGCGATCAGCAAGCTTGCGTGCTTTCTTTGCAAAGCCCTCGTCGGCAGAAACGATGACGAGATCACCTAGCTTCTTCTGAGCAAAGTAACGCGCCTGAATAATTTGCGCGGTGAGTTCGTCAACAGGGATGTTGAAGAAACCCTGGATCTGGCCGGCATGCATGTCCATAGTGAGCACGCGATGCGCCCCGGCAACCGTAATGCAGTCTGCAATCAGGCGAGCTGTGATAGGCACACGCGGCTGATCTTTCTTGTCGGTGCGGCCATAAGCATAGTAGGGAATGACAGCGGTGATGCGCGCAGCGGAGGCCCGTTTGAACGCGTCGATCATGATGAACAATTCCATGATGGAGCGGTTGACAGGGGAACTGAAGGGTTGAACGACGAATACATCGTGGCCGCGCACATTATCATTGATTTTGACAAAGATATTTTCGTTGCTAAACTGAAAAACATCGGCATCGCCAAGTGGAATGCGCAGATGCTGGCAGATAGCGACAGCCAGCGAGCGATTGGCATTCCCGCTAAAGACACTCAAGTCGTCCATATGCATGTGCGCATTTGTTGCCTCTCAGCCTTACCGAGCCTCGCCGAGCCGAATAAGAACCATCTTGAAGCGACAGGGGGTAGCGCGTTCTACTCCTTTCCTCGCAAGCTGATGCCATGATACGGTGCCTGTTGACTCGCACCTTCTTTTCTCATCCTAATGATTATATCATAACAAAAGCCTGGCCTATGCAATCAACACTGCTCTTCCCCTGACACATGTGGCGGATGGTGTCCCATGGGCCTCCATTCCTCCTCGGGGAGATACATGCGCGGAGTAGAGGCGACATTTATGGCGCGAGTCCAGTCCCAGCCGCCAGCGCGATGAATCGCGCGGCTACGCCTTCACCGGATGGGTCAAATGTGTCGGGGAGAGAGATCAACACTGCTCTTCATTGATCTGGTGTGGGCGTATCCGCCGGTATCACCGGAACAACAGGTGTATCAGCCTGTGTCACGCCCACTGTTCGAGTATCTGTCGAGGTCGTGCTGTTGGGCGTTACCCTGGGCAACTGCACAGGCGGAAGAGTAGCAGAAACCGCAGCCGGGTCGGCAGTAATAATCTTAATCTGCTGCGGGTTAGCAGGCAAGGTATCCGTGTCTTTAGGAGTGGTATTTTTTCCAAGCGATGTAAAGCCGATCGACACCGTCTTCGGGTCCACGCCCACCTGGCTCGTGATGAAGATGCGCGCATCCTTTACCGTCATGCCCTTGACGCGATTCTGCATGTAGAGCAGTTGGGAACCCGGGAACTGGTATTCGATGTAGCCACCAGCAGCAATGTTGATTTTGACTACCCCTGTAGCGCTGACTCCGGCTACAACCGGTTGACCGATCTGGAGCGCAGGGTGATCGACCAGGTGGTAGTGTGCGCCGAAAGTCTGCATCTGCTCCAGCAGCAACTGCCGCGCCACAGTTTTCACATCGTTGTCGACGAAGTATTCGAGGCTACCTTGCTCGGTCAGCGTGACGGTCACCGTCTTGCTAATCGACCCCACGGGCGGGTTGGCTGTCTCTGCGAGATCGGCAAATTGTACAGAGCCGACGGCAGTGGCACCGGCGGCCTGTGCCTGCCTTTGCAGATCTTGCGTGATCTGCGCTACCAGGATTTGTTTAGCCTGTGCAGCCAGTGTATCCACGTCAGACGAGGATACTATTTGATGGCAGGTGAAGAGGATACACGCTTCACCTGTGGTCTGCCCCGTTTGGGAGCCGGTTTTGGTGCTGCTCAATGCCCTGGCCGGAATCGACTGTGTGCCAGGGTCAACATGCTTTTGAAACGGCTCTGCTTTGACCTGAAAAATCTGACTGACAAGTTGGGTCTGCGGGCTAAAATGAATGCTGGCCGTTGAGAACAACTGGAGTCCAAAGATGATGATACCGGTCATTGTCAGCAGCACTGCGACAGTCAGGCCACCGAAGATAGCGACCCACGGGCTCCTGCGCTGCCCGCCTCCGCTATGGCGCGGAGGCCTGCCAGTAGACACCTGCTCTGTATGACCCCGGCCCGCTATTTGCGAGGCGCCGACAGCGGTGGTAGGCGCATCGTAATCCTCGGGACTAAACGCGTTTGAGGAGGAAGGCACGTCCTCAGTGCGCTGCAGCGTCGCGACCTCTTGTTTAGGGTCTGCACCAAGTGCAGGAGCAATGCTCTGCTTATCTCTCATATAGGGCGCATTCCCCATTCTTGCCTGTGTAGCGATGGATAGGGCATCCAGGCCAGAAGTTGGGGGTAACGCGCGCGTAGCACTCATTTGCTGGTAGGTTTGCTCAAACGCGTCCCGCACCTCCTCCGCGCTGGCGAAGCGCTGGTCGATGCGCGAGGCCATGCAGCGCCGCACGACATAATCCAACGGCGGCGGCAGGGAGATGCGTTGGTCCGATGTGGGTAGATATCCTGTCAACATCTGGTAGAGGATGACACCGAGAGAATAGATGTCATTGCTCGGAGCAGCAATTCCTGAGAGCCGCTCGGGCGCCATATAGGCAACGGTGCCCATCTCGTGACCCGCCACCGTCAGCGGCGGGCTGGCAGCCGTACCCTGGCTGCGAGCGATACCAAAGTCGATCAAGCGCACGTAGACCTGGCCTTCGCTGCCTTGATCGAGCAGGATGTTGCTGGGTTTCAGATCGCGGTGGACCACGCCCCGCCTATGAATGTATGCAACGGCATCGACCAGCGCCGAAAAGAGTTGACGTACCTCTGGCAGTGGCAGCGGGCCATTTTGCAGGCGATGAGCAAGGTTGCCGCCCTCGATATAGGGAGTGACAAAGAAAAGACGCCCCTGTACCTCGCCAAACTCGAACAGTGGCAAAATATGCTCATGCTTCAGGTGAGCGCTGACTTCGGCTTCGCGCAGAAAGCGCTCGCGTGCCGTAATATCGTGAACCAGGTCTTCACGGATAATTTTGATCGCTACTTCACGATCAAAAGCCGTGCGCTGCCGCGCCAGGTAGACCTCGCCCATGCCGCCAACGTCGATGCGACTCACTAAATCGTAGTTACCGAAGCGGACTCTACCTTGTCCTTCCATATGCTGGCCGTGTCATTCTTTCACTGCTGTGCTCTCAATCCATCTGCCCTGCCATGCAGCATTACAGAATGGAACTGAGAGAATGCTTATACTCCCTATTACATTAGACGTATTTGGCAACACTTTTGTCAAACAATGCGACTTGTTCGCCAACTCTGAAGCAGTATGCTATCAGGTCATCCGACTGCCTGGGGCACAGGCATAGCGCGCCAGGAGGGCTCAGCCGGCAAAGAAAGTGGAGGTGGGGATTCCCCCTGCAATCTCAATCTTCCTGTTATGTAGATGAAGAATGCCAGCATACATATGGCCTCGAAGATGTTGATGAGTATATAGCCAGGCAATGAAGTAAAGCCGAGATTCAACGTCCAGTTGTTAAAGAAAGGACCGATGGGAGCAGGAAGCAGCACCAGACCCCATGAGCCGTTCCAGATAGCATGCTGTAAAACGGCATATAACCAGCAAGCAAATGCTCGCAAGAAACGGCGCTTCTTCCCATGGATCAGGTAATACCAGCCAAGCGAGACCATTGCCGCGCCGAAGCCGTGCAGCAGGCCAGCCGCCGTACGCAGGAGCGCAATGTTCAACCAATCGTGATAACCAGAACTGATGTAGAATGAAGTTTCAACAAGATCAAAGCCAATGCCGCAGGCCATGCCCAGCGCGAAGGCCTCCGCCGCGCTCCGTACTCGCCCGATAAGCAGCACCACTGCCAGCGGCTTGACCGTCTCTTCCACCACTGGCGCTACTACCGCCACCACAAACAGCAGTAGGCCATAAATGCCTGGATTCTGGCAGCTCTGCGCGTCTGGCGTATTAATGCACTGGGCGACGCTTTGCGTATTCTGTATATGAACGAACTGGGCAAGTATAAGCACAATGACGATCTCCAGCACGGATGCCAGCACGATGCTCAAGGTCGTTCCGCTAACGAGTGCTACTGTAAAACGCCGCCAGCTCGTGGGCCAGGCGGGCTTCAAGGGTTTGGCTACACGCGACCGCAGTCGCCTGGTGCCCAGAGCCGCCAATGCCAGCGCTGGAAACACCCCGGCAAGGGCAATGAGAGCCACGGTCAACGCTGGGTAAGCGACCTCCAGTCCCCTGGTTTGAAGCAAAAATGCAATGCCAAGCACGGCCAGGTAGAGGATGAGAAATATCCAGAACCTGGGCAGAAAAACATTGGCTGAAGGCTTTTTCATCAGCGAGCGGATGCTATGATAGAGGCCGACAGCGCCTCCTAGCACACACACACAGATGAGTATGGCGAATGTCGAGACGAGGCTGAACTGCTGGCTGCCGCTCGATGGTGTGGTCGGGGCAATAGCAACTAGCAAAGCAAAGAGTATTAAAAAACCTCCGCCCAGCAAAACCAGGCCTGATCCGATCACAGAGACGATGGCCATTGCCATAAGATAGCCGTCCTGCTTCGGTTGGGGCGGCATCCATGCATACGGTGGGTAAGTATAGCCGGGATAAGCAGCATAAGGTGCGTATCCTGGCGGATAACCTGGATAAGCAGGACGCGGGGGATAAGGTGGATAAGGTGGATACACCTGCCTTTGAGGTTGGTACACCTGCGGCGGATAGGGTAAATAAGCGGGGCGAAACAGCGGCGCCTCGTTCAGGTGAACAGGCAGCGCACCCGTCACATGTTCGCGGTGCGAGAACTGCGCATCGACAGCATTTTGTTCCATCGCCTGGGCATTACCTACCCCTACAGTTTGACCGCTGCCAGAGAGTGGCGTTCCGGGAATGTTGGATAGTGCGGGGCGTGGTCGAGTATCCTCCTGGCTTATTTCCCAGGGTCCCCATAGCT
>WNFA01019053.1_pt1 | contig 15716 bp, 12 predicted proteins | sample 5400481 | NCBI WGS metagenome assembly WNFA01 (sample SAMN13153340, study PRJNA577476) | soil metagenome | isolation source: 120 cm saprolite under Douglas fir tree site 2 hole 1 replicate 2 | place: USA:California | collected 2015-04-18
GCCGCGGCTTTGCTCCACGCTTCCTTCAGACCCCGCCTCGCGACGACGCCCTTGCGCTTTGCTAATCCTTCGCCACCATCAGGCTGGATAAAGGACTTTCACCTCCAAGCTGTCGATCATGCTCGGCACACAGCCAACGTGTCGCGCGAATGCGCGCCCGATGATAGACTCCGCGATACCCATCAATTGCGTTTTATGTGATCGGTTTCGCACCGCTTAGGACGGGTGGAGCGAAGCGATACCCATCAGTTGCATTTTATGTGATGGGTTTCGCAAGGCTCAACCCATCCTACGCGCTGCACCGCGTCCGGGACACGAGCGGAATTTGCTCTCGCCGCCGTGTGGTGATTTGCCCGTCGGGCGGTTTGTTGACAGGGCTGTCCAGCCCTCTTTGCAAAAATATTTCGCTTCCGTGGTCGGTAGAAACATCTCTATGAGTCTCGTCATCCCGTCCCACACAGAGGGGCGTATCGCGATCGTCACGGACGTAGGGCACGGGATGCGGTGGACGCGGCAGCGTTTTGCGCGCGATGGGATCGCAGGGCGGGTTCTTTGAATCCGTGAGCGATCAACAGCACGCTGACGAGAGATGCTGGTCGCGGACGGCAAAATCGTGTGGTCCTGACGCCCCGACGCTGGCGTCAAGTCCGCGGAGTTGCGTCGGCCCAACCGGGCTTAGACAAAACCTATCCGCTGACGACGGTGGCAAAAGAGCCCGGTCACCGGGGAGAGCACGACATAAGCTGTTAAAACCACTGCGTGCGGGAATGCCGGGCGTTCCGGTGTACTCGTTGTTACTCGTGTGCGTTCTACCAATACAAAGTGCACACGAGACCGCGGGTGCAGTGGGCACCCGGTATTCCCCACGCCCTCTAGGGGGCGGAAGATTTCATGCACACTCGGGCGCTTCGCGCCGCGAGGTCGCGAAGCTGCGTCTGGTTTCGTCGTCATTGCGAGGAGCGAAGCGACGAAGCAATCCATTCTTTCTTCGCGGCGAGATGGATTGCTTCGCGGAGCCTGTCATCGGGCGCGCATTCGCGCGACCCGTTGGCTCGCAATGACGGCTCTACAACGAATTGTCTTTGGCTGTTTGAAGATTGAATCGAGGATCAGAGTGCGCAGCACTCCTCAACCTCAGTCACACGAAACCCACCCGTCATGCCCGGACTTGATCCGGGCATCCATCCATCTTCGTAAAAAGTTGTTTCGAAGAAGATGGATCACCGGATCAAGCCCGGTGATGACGATCTCACGGCGCAGCCGGAACGCGAGCCTCCCCTGTTCGCTTTGTATTCGCGCTCCAGCCAGCCTAAGCTGCGCGCCGAGGCAACGCTCGAATGACAACCCAACAGCCGAAAATTCTTCTGAGCGAAGGCTCCAGCCTGTCGTCGCGCGAGGCCATCACGGCGCTGGGGCTCGCCGGCCACCGGGTCGAACTGGTCTCCAGCACTCCCATGAGCCTCGGGCGCTTCTCGCGGTTCGTCAGCCGGGTCCATCGTGCTCCCGCCTCCGGCGCCGATCCGGATGGCTATCTGGCCGCGGTGACCGACATCGTCGGAGCGGAAAATATCGACGCCGTGATCCCGGTGCATGAGCAGGCCTACCTGTTCGCCGCCGCGCGCCAAAAACTTCCGGCCGGCGTTGGCATAGCGCTGGCCGATTTCGCGGCGTTCGAACAGGTCCAGAGCAAGGCAAGGCTTGCGACGCTGCTGACGCAACTGAAGGTGACCCAACCCGACACCGAAATTATTCGATCGGCGGATGACTTCGCAGCCAACCGGCCCTATCCGTTTTTCGTCAAGGCCGCCTTCGGCACCGCCAGCGCCGGGGTCTGGCGGGTGGGCGACGCGCACGCGCGCGATGCGCTGCTGCTTGGGCTCGAAGCGCACGATGCGTTCGCGCAGGGCCTGCTGATCCAGGCCGCGGTGACCGGGTCGCTCGAGCGCACGCAAGGCGTGTTCGATCGCGGCCGTCTCGTCGCCAGCCATATCTATCGCCAGGTGGTGGAAGGACCGGGCGGCGGCGACGTGCTCAAGATCAGCGTCGTCAGCGCCGGGGTTCGCGACACCGTCGAACGCATCGGACAAGCGCTGCAATGGCACGGCGCGTTGTCGTTCGACTACATCCGGGACGACGCGACCAACACGCCGCATTTCATCGACGCCAATCCGCGCCTGGTCGAGCCGATGAATGCGTGGTTGAGCGGTGTCGATTTGCCCGGCGCCTTGTTGCGGGTCTCGCTCGGTGAGACGCCGCCGGTTCAACCCGACGGCCGCGAGGGTGTCCTTACCCGGCTTGGACTGATGGGACTGCTGGATGCCGCGCGGCGGCGCAACCGCAGGCGCGACATCCTGCGCGAGATCGGTTTGCTCGCCTTTGGCATGGGGCGATATCGCGGCTCGCGCGAGGAACTGGTGCCGCTGCTGACCGATCCGTGGTGCGCGATTCCCCTCGGCGTGGTTGTGGCGAGGCTGTTACGTGCTCCCGAGACCGCCGCGCGATTTTCCGAGACCACGGTGGCGGCCTACAGCCTGACACCCCACGCCATCCAACGGCTGCGCACATGGCACGATGCCGCATAGGCCGATCGCGCGGCTCACCGCGGCGGGCGCAGCTCGATGCCGTAGCGGGAATAGATCCGCGCGATGGTGCCATCCGCCAGCAGCGCCTCGATCGCCGCATCGACACGCTGTCGCAGTTTGTCGTCGGGGCGGAACAGCCCGGCCGCGATGTTCCAGTTCAAATCCGAATCGTTGTCGAACGCCGGAATCAGGCGCAACGGCTTGTCGGCATGCTGCAGGTTGAACCAGCCGACCGTCGCCGGCGTGACCGCGGCCGCCTCGATCTCGCGATTGGCCAGCGCGGCAAGGATATCGTCCTCGAACACGAACGGCGACGTGACGGTGCCGCCCTTGCCCAGCGTCATGGAGACCAGCGAGCCGACCGGCACCCCAACCCGCTGATCGGAGCCGAGACTGGCCAGCGACGACGCCTGCGAGTCGGCCCGGACCGCGAGCACGACGCCGCTGCGATGGTAGGGACGCGATACCTGCACGCCGCCCGCGGGTGGAGTGTCCTTGCGGGCGATGGTGTCGAGCACGAGGTCGCAGTCGGCGCGGCGATACTGGATCGCACTGATCACCCACTCCCGCGTCAGCTTGACACCGAGCTGCTGCGCAATCTTCTCGCCGAGCTCGATCTGAAATCCCGGCAGCGGTCCGGTCTTGCTGGCGAACGGCAGCGCGTTGGGATTGGCGCAGAGCGTCAACGCCCCGCGCTCGGTGATGATTTCGAGCGAGCGGGCATCTGCCGCAGCACTCGCGAGCGCCAGCAGGCAGATGCTGACTGCGTATCGGGCGAGGCGGTATCGCGGCTTCCACGCCGCGGTCCTGACATCGCGAAGTCGTTCGCCAAGTCGTTCGCGATGTCGTTTCGCACCTGCGCTAGTCATCGAGCCCCCGAATGTAGGCCAGGATCGCGATGATCTGGCCGTCGCTGAACACTGAGCCAAACGCGGGCATGGAGCCCATCTTGCCCTTCTTGATGCGCTCGATGATGAATTCGTCGCTCGGACCCCTGCCCGCGGCGCGGCCGCCGTCCTGGTGGCAAAAGCCGCAGGTGGTGGCGAACATTTGCTCGCCATCGATGTCGCTTGACGAGGCCTCGGGTTGCGCCGGCGGACTTGCAGATCCCGCCGAGGTCGACTGTTCGGCGACGGCGGCGGTCGACAGACATGGCCAGATGATGGCCATGGAGGCAACAATCACAAACAGGATTCGCATTCCGGCATCCGTGTTGACCGGCAAAGGCGGCAAGGAAAAATCCTTGCCGCCAACGCCGTCGTCGCTGTCATTTCAGCGCGAAGACAACCAGGGCGCCGGTATTCTTCGCCATGCTCTTGAAGGGCTCGCCATAGAGCGCGACGAACTCGTCGGCGACCAGGCTGCCCCAGCCCGCCGGTACCGCGATGTACTGCTTGCCACCTGCCATGTAGCTGATAATGCCAGCATTATGGCCCATGCCGTTGTTGTGCGACCAGAGCTCCTTGCCGCTATCTGCATTGTAGGCGTGCACGACACCTTCGGCATCCGGCACGAACACCAGGTTGCCCGCGGTGGCGAGGACGCTGGCGAGCGGCGGCTGCTTGTAGTTGACCTCCCACTTCAAGACGCCGGTGACGGGATCGCGGGCGTCGAGATGACCACGGGCGGCCCCGTCCGGCGGCGCCACCAGCTTGAAGTCGGCGCCGATGTTGAGCTGGGCCATCGGCTCAAGGATCGGCGTGGTCTTCAGCACCGTGAGCTCCATGCACCACTCCTGGCCGATCTTGTAGTAGAGCCCGGTCTTCGGACTGTAGGCGCCCGAATTCCAGCTGATGCCCCCGGCGATCGCCGGGCACAACGGAGTTTCCGCCTTGCCAGCCACGAGGTCGCGGCGACCGATCAATTCGCCGGTCTTCGGATCAATGCCCTTGACGAAGTTGATGTTCTTCACCAGCGGCCAGACGTTCTCGACCTTGGCGTTGGAGCGATCATAGACGAAGACGAATCCGCTCTTGTTGGCGTGCACCACGAGCTTCTTGTCGCCACGGTTGATCATGACGAACTCGCCCACCGCGGAATCGAAGTCCCAGGCATCGTGCGGCAACTCCTGGTGATAGAATTTGAGCTTGCCGGTATCGGGATCGAGCGCGATGACCGAGGTGGTATAGAGATTGTCGCCCGGCCGCGGTCCGCTCTTCTTCCAGTCGGCGCCCGACCAGTCGTAAAGCGGCGCCGGATTGGCGGTACCCCACCACACCGAATTGGTCTCCGGGTCATAGGCTCCGGGCATCCAGCCGCCGCCGCCGCCGGTCCGCCAGGAGTCATTGCCCCAGGTCGCCATCGCCTCTTCGGTGCCGGCGACCGTGTCGAACTGCCATTTCTTCTGTCCGGTCTTGCCGTCGACACCGAAGATCGGTCCGCGCCCGGGCCATTCGCCACCCTGGGCACCAATGATCACCATGTCCTTGACCACCAGCGGGGCGCCGGTGAAGCCGACCGTCACCTTCTTGGAATCCAGGAGCTTCAGATCCCACGCCGGCTTGCCGGTCTTCAGGTTGAGCGCGATCAGGCGCCCATCGACCGTACCGACATAAAGATTGCCCTGTCCGAGTGCGATGCCGCGGTTGTACGGCGAGTGCGTCTGCTTGGCGACCAGTTCCTCGTCGAGCTCCGGGGCATAGGTCCAGATCGTCTTGCCGGTCGCGCCGTCCAGCGCGTAGACCCGGCTGTAGGAGCCCGAATAGTACAGCACGCCGTCCATCGCGAGCGGCGTCGACTGCAGACCGCGGGTGGCGCGCTCCGGATAATGCGTCCACGCGACTTCGAGATTCTTGACGTTATCGGCATTGATCTGCTCGAGGCCGCTGTAATGGTAGGACTTGTAGGTGCCGTGATGCGTCGACCAGTCGTTCTGGGCCGCCTCGGCATTGAGCGCGGCCGCGTCCTGGGCGTGCGTCGGCGAGGCCGTCAATACGGCTGCCAGCGCCAGCGCGGCGCAGCCTCCGAGATATCGTGCATAATAAAGAGCCATCTGTATCCTCCTGTGCTGTACGTTTGTTGGACCGCGTTGTCGTCGCGACCTTTGCAATGTTCTGATGTCAACGCGTCATCGGGCCAAGGGTCTCGACATAGATCGCATGGACCGACGGAAGTGCCGTCAGGAAGACACGGCTGCACTTCTCGCCGCCGAAGTACGAATAGGCAGAGGTTTCCGGCAAATGACTTTTTCGATGAGGGCGCCGCTCGCTGCATGGCGGCAGATGCCGTCATCGCCGGGGTTTACCTGCCCCCTGCTGCACCCCACACTGCCGGCGATATCGGTGCGGTGCACCATGACATGTCCCCCGATGTCTCCGGATTAATTGATCCGGATTGTTGTTTTTTTGTGAGCGCAGGTCACCCGTCGAGACCTCGAAACCGAAATCCCTCGTCCGAAAACGGATATTCTCTACGCTCGCTATCGTTGATCGCATCCAGGCTCCACCGTTGCGCGCGCCCGCGGCCGCTGCGCGATTTTCGGAGACACGGGGTGGCAACCTGCGGCATGACACCCCCGGTGATCCGGCGGCTGCGCGCATGGCAGACACCCGATCCCTGAGCTACTCGTGACCGAAAGCGATTTGCCATGAGGCGGCAGGACCCGTAGTTTGGCATCAGTAAAGCAACAAGAATTGCCGTTCGGAGAGAAAACTCATGGCGCGCCTGAAATTCGGAGCCTTCCTCGCCCCGCATCATCCGATCGGCGAGCATCCGATGCTGCAATTCCGTCGCGACCTGGATTTGGTCGAGCAGCTCGACGCGCTCGGTTACGACGAGTTCTGGTGCGGCGAGCATCATTCCTCGGGCTGGGAAACCATCGCGTCGCCAGAAATGTTTTTGGCCGCGGCCGGCGAGCGCACCAAACGCATCAAGCTCGGCACCGGCGTGGTGTCGCTGCCCTATCACCACCCCTTCAACGTCGCCCAACGCATGGTGCAGCTCGACCACATGACGGGTGGTCGCGCCATCTTCGGTTCCGGACCGGGTGCGCTGGCCTCCGATGCGCATACGCTCGGCATCGATCCGATGACGCAGCGTGACCGTCAGGACGAGGCGATCGCGGTCATTCGCCGGCTGTTCAACGGCGAACGCGTCACCGCCAGGAGCGACTGGTTCACCATGAATGACGCGGCGCTGCAGATCCTGCCGCTGCAGGAGGAGATGCCGTTCGTGGTGGCGTCGCAGATTTCGCCGTCGGGGATGACGCTGGCCGGCAAATACGGCATCGGCATCATTTCGCTCGGCTCGATGTCGACGCAAGGCCTGATGGCGCTGCCGACACAATGGGGTTTTGCCGAGGATGCCGCCAGGAAGCACGGCACTACGGTGAGCCGGTCCAACTGGCGCGTATTGTTGAGCTGGCACATCGCCGAGACCCGCGAGCAGGCCCGGCGCGAAGCCGGCGCAGGACTGATGCGCTGGCATAATGAATATAATGTCGGCACACTGCAGCGGCCCGGCCTGCAGCCGTTCACTTCGCCCGAGGATGCCGTGGAGAAAACCGCCGGCGGCGAAGCCGCGGCTTCCACCATCGGCACGCCGGACGATCTGGTGAAAACCATCAAGAGCCTGATGGATGTCTCTGGCGGCGTCGGCACCATCGTCGGCTTCGTGCACGACTGGGCCAACCCGGAAAATACCCGCCGCAGCTGGGACATGGTGGCGCGCTATGTGGTGCCGGAAATCAACGGTTATATCGACGGCTTGCGCAAATCGCAGAAATTCGTGATCGAGAATCGCGCGGTGTTCGAGCGCGCCGGCCAAGCCGTGATGGCGAAGATCATGGAAAACGACAAGGCCGCGGCAGCGCTTCCCCTCACCGGCCCCGGACGCGTCGCGATCCCGACCATCAACGCGCCGGATCTGCAGAAGGAAGCGGCGAAACAGAAGGCGTAGCGAGGACAGCGTGGCGCGATCGGCTATCCGCCTGGTCCCCCAACCATTTGGATGACACTTGTCGGTCGCACCGACATTGAGCTCAGACTGCTTGCCGATGGCCGCGCGGCTTTGTCGCGCTATTTGGATCGGCCGAGACCCCGGCCCGCCCTGCTTGAGGCTTTGCACAGGACGGGCAAAGGGTTATTTACTGGCATCGGCCTCGCTTGTCGGGGACCAACCGGAGCAATTGCCATGTCGATGCAAAGTGTTGCTTCCCCCGCGATCAGCTTCACGCCGCCGAAGCGCAATTCGCTCACGCATATTCCCGGCGACGAGGGCTGGCCGCTGATTGGCAAGACGCTTGAGATCCTCGCCGATCCCAAGGGGCAGGTCGAACGGCAGGCCGCCAGATACGGGCTGGTCTATCGCAGCCACATCTTCGGCGAGACCAGCCTGTCGCTGCTCGGCCCCGAGGCCAATGAGCTGGTGCTATTCGACCAGGCCAAGCAATTCTCCTCGACGCATGGCTGGGGCCGGATTCTCGGCCTGCTGTTTCCGCGCGGCCTGATGCTGCTCGATTTCGAGGAGCATCGCCTGCACCGGCGCGCATTGTCGGTCGCCTTCAAATCCGGACCGATGAAATCCTATCTCGCCGCACTCGATACCGGCATCGCGGCGCGGGTCGCACAATGGAAAGCGCAGCCGGGGCCGATGCTGTTCTATCCGGCGATGAAACAGCTCACCCTCGACCTCGCCGCCACCTCGTTCCTCGGCGCCGAGATCGGGCCCGAGGTCGACGAGATCACGCGCGCTTTCGTCGACATGGTGGCGGCTTCCGTCGCCGTGATTCGCAAACCGTTGCCGGGCACCGCGATGGCGCGCGGCGTCCGGGGCCGCAAGCGCATCGTGGCCTACTTCTCGGAACAGATTCCGATCCGCCGCGCCAAAGGCGGCGGCGAAGATTTGTTCTCGCAGCTGTGCCACGCCACCCATGAGGACGGCGCGCTGCTGTCGACGCAGGATATTGTCGACCACATGAGTTTCCTGATGATGGCCGCGCATGACACGCTGACCTCGTCGCTGTCGTCTTTTGTGGGTGCGCTCGCCGCCCATCCGCAGTGGCAGGACAAGTTGCGTGACGAAGTGACGGCGCTGGGTGTGGCCACCGGCGAGGCGACGACATTCGATAATCTCGAGGCCATGCCGTTGTCGGAGATGGCGTTCAAGGAGGCGATGCGGCTGAAACCGCCGGTGCCCTCGATCCCGCGCCGTACCATCCGGGATCTCACCTTCAAAGGCTACGCGATCCCGGCCGGCACCATGGTCGGCGTCAATCCGCTGTTCTCCCACCACATGCCGGACATCTGGCCCGATCCCGAAAGGTTCGATCCGATGCGCTTTACCGACGAGGCGCAGCGCGGCCGCCATCGCTTCGCCTGGGTTCCGTTCGGCGGCGGCGCGCATATGTGCCTCGGGCTGCACTTCGCCTATATGCAGGCGAAATGCTTCACGCGGCATTTCCTGCAAAATCTCACCGTCTCGCTGGAGCCGGGCTACACGCCGGACTGGCAGATGTGGCCGATCCCGAAGCCGCGGGACGGATTGCGGGTGACGCTGTCGCCGGTTACGTAAGCGGATCGGGCCTCAAGCCAAGGCAAGGTCCGGTAAAGGTTGCGCGTCGATGCCGACCACGTCGATGCCATCGGCGCGGCCACGAATCGGCAAGCGCCCGAGATCGCGAACCGCAAACGGCAGCGCCGAGCTGAAGCGCTCCATCGCGGCGCGGGACGCCAGAAAGCCGCCGTCCACGTTCCGGCTGAGCTCTTCAAGCCTTGCCGCGGTATTCATGACGTCGCCGTTGAAAACGATCGCGCGTTTGACGTCACCGATCTCGCCGACGATCACCGGCCCGAAATGCAGGCTGCCGCGAATGCGCGGGGCCGCGCCGAACTCGCGCTCGAGTTGGCCCGATGCGCGCGACAATTCATCGCGCATCGCCACAAAGCATCGCAGCGGGCGACAATCGATCGCGCCGCCGCGTTCCGGCCAGGTCACGATCACCTCGTCGCCGACATAATTGAGCACTTCGCCACGATAGTCCACGACCGCAACGGTGAGCAGACGAAACGTACGGTCGAGAAGCCGGTGAATGGCGATCCCGCCAAGCCGCTCGGCCAGTCCGGTCGATCCGGCAATGTCGACGAACAACACGAAGCGTTTCTCCTCAACCGGCGTATGGTACCGCCCGATGAAGAAATTCAGGAATGCGCGGGGTCCGATGATGTTGGTTACCCCGAGAGCCAGATTCATGACGACCGAGAGCACCGCGGAGTAGATAAAGCTGGACCAGAAAGTTGACGTGTCGGGGGACAGTCCGGCGATGACCTCACCCAACTGAAACCACTGGATGACAGTGATAATCGCGACATAGATCGTGCTCCGCACCATCAGACTGGTTGCGAACGAAAGACCACCGAGCCACTCGCGCATCGGTCCTTCCAGGACGAACAGTTCGGTGCTCCCGAGCGCGACGGACATCAGCAGGCCATACGAAGCTCCCACCACATAAGAGGAGGGCGAGGTACGGCCCTGCGCGATGGCAAACACGATTCCCGCGACGAGCCCGGCAGCAACGAGGGCAGCAAGAGATCGCAGTTTTCGTTCGAGCCTAGCGTTCATGCCGCCTACCCCCGCGTTGTCGTCGCAGCTGACTATACACGGGCGTGGCCAGCGGCCCGAGGCTTGGAGCGTGGCGAGGCATCGTTACTCGACAAAGGTCGTGAGCTGCGCGCCCTCGTCCGCCACGAACACCGCAATCAGTTCGGCTGTTTCGGTGGCGCTGGCGTTCGCCGATACCAGGTGCGTTGCGCCGGGCGGCTCGAAGAAGGATTGCCCGACCTTGAAGGTCTCAACGGGACCGCCGGCAAGCTGCGAGCGGATTTCACCTTTGGTGATATAGGCGGTAACAGAGCCCGCGTGGCGATGCGCAGGGGTAAACCCGCCGGGACCGTAGAATACCCGCACAACCGTCACGCGCTTCCCCGGCACATTGGGCAGCGCGTGCGAGGTGATCGGTTCGACGGTATCGGGCGTCGATCCGGAGGAATCGCCGACCGCGCACAGCGGCGCAACAACCGCCGAAAGCGTATCCATCATGATCGGCAGCGTTTTTCCGATGGCGAAAGCGCACACCAGCCCGGCGATAATTGCTGCATAAAAGGGGCGGACTTCAGGTCGCGTCAGCGTCATAGCGGATGTTGTGGACATGATGATCTCCCGCAGTCTGGTTCAAAGCATATACAACCCGGATTCGTCATTCCGGGATGGTGCGTCAGCACCAGACCCGGAATCTCGAGATTCCCCGATGTGCAATTGCACATCTGAGGTTCGATGCGGAGCCTGTCATCGGGCCGGCCAGAGGCCGGACCCGTTGGCATCGCCCCGGAATGACGGCGGCGGCTATCCGGCGCCCTGATCGAACGCCTTGCGCAAGGCGACATAGCCCTGCTGTTGCTGGGTCCAGTTGCGGCCGCCGGTGATGGCGCCATCGACCACCAGATCATGGCCATTGATGAAGCTGGATTCGTCGCTGGCGAGGAACAGCGCGGCGTGGGCGATGTCTTCGGGCAAACCGGCGCGCGGTATGGGCTGCGCGGTCTTGTAGACCTCGCGCATCACATCGGACGTCTTCTCCGCCGCCTCGACCGAAAGTCCGAGCGCCTTGCCGAAGATACCGGTGGCGATCGCGCCCGGTGAAATGCTGTTGACGCGGATGCCGGATTCGCCGAGTTCCATCGCCACGCATTTGGTGAGGTGAATGACCGCGGCCTTGGCCGCCCCATAGACCATCGACGACGAGAAACCGGCGAGCCTTCCCGCGATGCTGCCATTGTTGATGATGCTGCCCGACCCCTGGCGGCGCATATGAGGTGCGGCGTGCTTCATGCCGAGCATCACGCTGCGCACCAGGGTCGCCATCGCGGCGTCGAAGCGGACAACCTCGAGGCCCTCAATGCCACCGGTCTGCGCCGGGCCGCCGGCGTTGTTGAACAGACAATCAAGGCGGCCGAATTTCTCGACCGCCTGCCCGATCAGCGCGCGCAGCCCGATGCCGCTCGTCGCGCCGGTGATCACCGCAACCTTGCCGTCCAGCCGTCCCATGTCATCCTCCTCTTTTTTGAATAATATTGTGTTCCGCTATATTCCCACCCCGCCGGAACAACGCAAGCCCATGCCGGTTGCGTGCCCTGATGCCGGGCCGGGTTGTCGCCTTTGTGGCCGCGGGCCGCGTATTTTCTCCTATACTCCGCCCTTTCAGGATTCGCTGATCGCTTGAGCTTTGTGACGCATGGTGAAATTGATCGAGGAGTTTCGGCGCGGCTGGCATGGAACATCCCAGCCAGCGCCGATTTTTAACGTTGGATTTGCGGCCACCTGCCTCGCTCTGTCGACCGCGGCGCGGTGGGGCTTTGCCCTGATCCGGCCGGACATATTTTTCACTCCTTATATTCCAGCCGTATTCTTCGCCACCGCACTCGGTGGTTTGCGGGTCGGGATCGCGACAGCCATCGTCGGCGGCACGCTCGGCGTGACCGTCAGTTTCAGCAACGCCCCGGCCGATTTTACAAGAATGGTGCTGCTGGCGATCTATCTGATCGTCTGCGGCCTCACGATATGGGGCATCGAGCACTACCGATCGATCGCGTCGCAGCAACGGGAGATCTCAAGGCGCCTGATCCGGGAGGAGGAATATCGAAAGCTTATTGTCGACGAGTTCCAGCACCGGCTGAAAAACAAATTGTCGACCATTCACGCCGTTCTCCATCTAGTGCTGCAGGATCAACCGCAAATCTGGGCCGGCATCGATCAGCGGTTACGGGCGATGTCCGCGACCGATGATCTGATCGCAAAGGTGGACGGCAGCGGTTGCGATATCAGGGATCTCTTGCTTTCCGAACTCGGACCTTACGGGCATGTTCGATTTACCCTGAACGGTAATCCGCTGTTTCTCCCCGCCAAACTGGCCGTGAGCCTGGCATTGATCTTTCACGAGCTCGCCACCAACGCCGGAAAGTACGGCGCGTTTTCTTCGGCGCGCGGGCTATTGCAGGTATCGTGGTCCGTGTCAGGCGATCGCCTCAACATTACCTGGGACGAGACCGAGGGTCCTCCGGTCGCAAGTGTCGGGGAGGCCGGATTTGGGACCAAGTTGCTGAAAGCGGCGCTCACTCCTTTTGACGGCAAGAGCGAGATCAGTTTTTTGAAAACCGGGGTTCATTGCGCGATGCAGTGCCGCATACCGCTGGCGTGAACGGGTCCTGGGCACGCAGGAAGACCCGTTGACACGTTGTTAACGACGCCTCGCGGGGTTTGGATCCCTCGGCTGTCTACCCGCCGTCTCATCGAGTTTGTCGCTGCCACTTAACCAAAACTACAAGAGAGCTTGGCAGACTTCGCGGTTATGCAAAGCCGCGCCAAACACGACCCGCAGACCGCCGCGACGGAAGCCGGTGGCGGATTCGCCGTGGATACCGAGCTGAGCGTTCTGCGGGATGTTTTCAGATTGCTCCCCGGCGGCGTGACGGTTCAGGACGAGCAAGGCCGCTTCCTGCTGGTTAACGATGCCGCCGCGGCGCAGCTTGGGATTGCCGTCGGCGGGCCGGCAGCGCCGGATTCGAACGAACTGACCCACCGCCGCGAAACCGGCCTGGAATTGCTGCGCGCCGGTCGCTGCGCCGTTATCGAGGAATCGGTGACCGGCAGTGAGGGCAAACGGACGCTTCTCACGGCCCATCGGCCGGTTCGTATTGCAGACCGCACTCTGCTGCTTTCGAGCTCTGCCGATATCAGTGAGCAAAAGGCCATCGAGGCTCAGCTGTTCCGGTCGGCTTACTATGACGAGCTGACCGGTCTGCCGGCGCGCCGTGTGATTGAACGTCGCGCCAACAGTCTTCTGCAGCGCGACGAAACGCAGGCGAGGTTCGCCCTCGCATTTCTCGACATCGACAATTTCAAGCAGATCAACGACTATTACGGGCATGCGATCGGGGACGCGCTGCTGGTGGAAGTCGCAAAGCGGATCGGGTTGAATTTGCGCGAATCCGACATGCTGTCGCGGATCAGCGGCGACGAATTCCTGCTGCTGCTTGATCCGATCCAGGGCGAGCACGAGGTGACGGAATACGTCGACTTTGTGCTGCAGCGGCTGCGGGCTCCGTTTTTCATCGATGGATCGGAAATATTCGCATCTGCTTCGATCGGGGTCGGCCTTTGTCCCGAGCACGGCCGCAGCTTCGACCAGTTGTGCCAGAACGCCGATATCGCGATGGATAGCGTCAAGAACGACGGCAAGGGCGCCGCGGCCTTTTTCGACGCCGGCATGGAGCGCGATGCGCTTGCGCGAATGAAGGTCGAGCAGTCGCTGCGGCTCGCTATTCTGGAAAAGCGCTTTTGCTGCGCCTTCCAGGCGAAAGTCGACATCCGAACCCAGGATATCAGGGGCATCGAGGCGCTGGTCCGGCTGCGCGATGACGACGGGGTCATTCAGGCGCCCGGCACATTCGTCAATCTCGCCGTGGAGCTCGGACTGATCGACGAGCTTACCCACCTGGTGCTGGCGGAAATCGTCAAATCGATCGACCTGATCAACGACACCTTCGGCCCCGACACCAGCATCAGCATCAACGTCGCGGCCAGGCAGGCCGGCAATCCGCAGTTCATGCGCCCGTTTGCGTTAGCCCTTGAGGCGACCGGCTACCCCAAGCGCTTCATGATCGAGGTGACCGAAGACGCCTTCGTTGCCAAGACCCATTTCCAGGACGAAATTCTGCCGATGTTCCGCAAGCTCGGAGTTGGGGTCTCGATCGACGATTTCGGCATTGGCTATTCCTCGTTGTCGGCGCTGGCCGACATCACTGCCGACGAAATCAAAATCGACCGGTCGTTCATCACCGACATCCATAAGCGCCCGCGCAGCCAGGGGATCTTGCGGGCGATCGAATCGTTGAGCGAAGCCCTCGGCATGACCGTCGTCGCAGAGGGCATCGAAACCTTCGAGGAACTCGCCTATCTGCAGGCCGCCACCAAGATCCGCTACGCGCAGGGTTACTATTTCTCCAGGCCGATTTTTCTCGAAGAACTCAGGCCGCCGATTCGGGTCCTGGACCATGCGCGCGCCAGTGCGGCGAGCCGCCCGCACCAGGAAAGCCGCTCGGTTTATGCGCGCAACGAGCGTTATCGCGGCTGACGCGCGGGTTCACGCTCGCATTTATTTCGATAAAGCCTGCAGTGGCGGCACGCTGTCGTTCGGCGCCTCGGCCTGCATGGTGATCAGCGTCATCGAGACCAGATCGTAATAGCCGATGATGCCGATGATATCCATGATGCCGCGCTCGCCGAATTTTTCCAGCGCTGCCTTGTAGATCGGGTCCGAGACTTTGACTTTCCTGTCGCGATAAAGCGCGGTGGCGAGATCATAGAGGGCCGCCTCGTCGTCCTTCATGTTGTCAGGGCGTCTGCCGGCCGCGATATCGTTCGCGACCTTCGGATCAAGACCGCCTTTGAGCGCCAGCGGGTAGTGCGCAAACCATTCATATTGCGCGGTCCACTGCCGGGCGGTGATCAATATCGCAAGCTCGCTCAGGCGCGGCGGCAGCGACGTATTCCAGCGCAGATATTCCGACAATGCCGACAGGCGGGGCGCCAGATCGGGGTTGCGGATATAGGCGCGATAGGGCGGGTTGACGAATTTCCCATTGCGCGGCGGTGCTGCGATCATGTCGGCCCATGCCTTTTGCGCCTGCGTCAGTTCATCTGCCTTGGGTGGCGCAAAGCGGATGATGTCCTCGGCGCGGCTGACATGCGACGTCGCGATCAGAATGGCCAGACCGATGGCGGCGGGCAGATATTTCATCGCTTCTCTCCCTGGTGTCGCGGACTTCCGCCGCGTTGACCTCCACCAAGACTATGCTGATGGAGCGGCGGTTCAATGGAATATTGGACGCCGGGAAGCGACCGTCCGCACCACTGCCGCCTTGACCCGGGGCGAGCCGTCACACTATCTGTGGCGTGCAGATCACTAAAAATCGAAACTGGGAGGAGAGTAGCCGTGCGAACGACCTTAATCGTGCAGGCCATTGCCGTCGCGTTACTCGGGACAGCCGCCCAGGCGGATGATCTGAAGATCGCCCTGATCTACGGCAAGACCGGACCGCTGGAGGCCTATGCCAAGCAGACCGAGACCGGTCTGCGCATGGG
>WNFA01002304.1_pt1 | contig 15714 bp, 21 predicted proteins | sample 5400481 | NCBI WGS metagenome assembly WNFA01 (sample SAMN13153340, study PRJNA577476) | soil metagenome | isolation source: 120 cm saprolite under Douglas fir tree site 2 hole 1 replicate 2 | place: USA:California | collected 2015-04-18
GGCAAATGGCTGATCACGCAGGAGCACGTTTCGGTCCCGGTGGACATGGAAACTGGCAAAGCGGACCTGGCCTCCAAGCCCTGAAAGGCAAGCTCGCGCGGTCGACCGTTTGGCTCGAAGAACAGATTCTCAGGCGAGCCTCGCGGCCGTAGCCGTTCCAAAATCCCCCTGAAAGCCACGTGTCCAAGTGGTTCATTTTAGAGGGTGGGTAATGATGGTTTCTGGTGTTCGACAATCACTTGTTTGTGGAACGGGCTCGACGGCAAGAAGAAACGTCCCCAACAAATTCTATTGCAGCTTCGCGTGATGGGGACCTTGTTGCCCAAGTCGCACATGTTTAGAAATACCTTTGCCGTCGAACTTCTGAAGAAGCGTGTGAGTGTGGATCACGTTGCCATGCTGCTGGCTGACGACCCAGACACGGTGAAGGAACACTATTATCCCTGGGTGCCGGAGCTTCAGGATTTGCTGGAGAAAGAAGTGAAACGTTCGTGGGATGAGGATGCGCCGATCATCTTGGCGGACGTGGACAGGGCGCTACAGGGGACCGCGGGACAGGCTTAAGGCTGTCCTACCAAACATTCCTTGACCGATAACGAAATCTCCCTGCTATCGCCCCCTAGCCAGAAGCATCTCTGAGCCGGATTATCACGGAGATGGAGAAAGAGGTATGAATCGGCGCGCCGGCTTAAGGTAGTTGGCCGACTCGCCCTCTTTGCCGTAGACAGCTTCTTTGTGCTCTTCGGGGACCTTTCTCGTGTCTTCACGTGATGCGTTCAGTGTTTGAGCCCTACTAGCATCCGCCCAACAAACGGAATTGATTTGGCCAACCTGAGTATTGAGCGCAACACGAGCTTTGGCAATCCTACGTTACTATCTGCATTCCGGACTAGGTCATAATACTGTGGCATGTGCGCCCTCTCGGATAACCCCGCCAAATCGTCCGTGGTTTTGGATCGCGAGCTTGATCAAGAGAAAAGCCTCGACCCCTCCGGCCCTCGCATACGATGTCCCCTATGCGGTTGGTCGCCCCGCAAGGACGACCGCTGGTCCTGTACTTGCGGCCACTTCTGGAACACGTTTGACACGGGAGGAGTGTGCCCGGCATGCCTCCATCATTGGACCTCAACACAGTGTCTCTCCTGTACCCGCTGGTCGCCGCACTCCGACTGGTATGCGGAGCCATGAAATCCAGAGTCACTGCGTCAGGGTACCCTCAAGATCAGTGAACGAAGAACTCAAGATCGCTTCGGGCCTTTAGAAGTACGATATGAAAGCAACCGCTCTGGTAACCGAAGACCCAGTCCCGCTCTCGCCCCGCACGCGTTTTCGAGTCGCCTTGATTCTGGCCATGGCGGCCGATGCACTTCAAAATTTTGGTTTCCGTTATTTGCCGAAGGCGCTTTGTCGCCCGCTGATGACGTGCTCGACCTTGCGGTCGCAGCCGTGCTGGTGAACCTGCTCGGGTGGCACTGGGAATTTCTGCCCGCATTCCTTGCCGAACTCGTGCCCGGAGTCGATTTGGTTCCCTTCTGGACGTTTGCGGTCATCAACGTTTATCGCAAATGGAAGCAGATCAGGATCACCGCAGAAGAACCTCGTGAGCAGCGCCCCGCGCTAGAAGGCCGACAAAATTCTTCGTAACCCGCGAATCCGATGGGGCAACGTGGGGATGCCGAGGTCATGCACCCCGATTCGTCCGCGGCCAGTCGATCCGCCAGCGCCCGCCCGATGCGGGCAACCAGAACAGTCCCTTTGGCGGCGTCCCCCGGACATGGTGGTATAGCGCGGCGGTGCGCTCGTAGAAACCGCGTGTGTGCCATGAATCGGGATACCCGAACCGCTGGAAATCGAGATGATGGCAGAATTCGTGGCAGAGGGTACTGAGGAATGTTCCAAAGGACGTGATCTCCTTGCGCACCGCCGTCCGCATCCACACGCGGATCAACATGGTCTCGGGGTTGTAGTCGCCGAAAAGCTCTGTAGCCCAGTTTTCGCGGACTCGCAGCGGTCGGGCTGCGAGCACGCGGACGCCGCATATTGGCGTTCCGTAGAACTCTGCGGTAGCCGCCAGAAACTCTGTGCAGGTGCGGCGGACATCCACGCTCGTCACACATTTCATTGCCGACTCGATGGATTGTGCAATCCTCGGCAAACGCCCGTCCTGTGGCAGTTCGAGTGTCCTGATCTGATCGCTTTCCAGAAATCCTGCGCGGTTCGTCTTGCGCGGTGGAGAATCCGTCAGCATTGCACCTTTATCCGATGACTAGTGAAATTAGGAGCGTGAAACGGCAATGCCCTCGCGGCAGTTTCATTGGGACTTCGGGTTGAGCAGAGATGCAAGCTCCTCCTTGATTTGTTCCAATGCTTCGCGTCTGGCATCACGAGCGTTCTTCTGAATGTAAGAGTGTGCCGTGCTGCGCCTGTAAATGGCTTCCGAGTCTTGGATTGCAGCGATTGCGATTCTTATCGTCTTGATCCGCTCTTGAATTGCTCGCCCATCCATACCGAAATATTACCCTTGACGGGCGTCTGTGTCACGGTGCCGAACGGCGGCACCGACCATGCTGAAAAATTAGCTGGCCTTGTCGGGCGAAGAACCAAAAGTGGTTGGAAATGGCTGGCGCTGGTTTTGAACTGGTTTCTTTACGCCGGAATTTGTTGCGTGGCAGTCATAGCAGAGTTCACAGAATGAATCACCGCAACACTCCAACTGGCAATCAGAACAAATCGAAGCTCCACAGTCGGCGCACTTAGCCACGGCGGGCTTACCGCAAGGTATTCCCTGATCGCTATCGCTCGAAACGTATTCGATTTGACAGTCAGGCATTTTCCACCTCTGCGCAAGCCAATTCACAACAATGCCACCCCGGTACTGGCATTTTCGGCGCAAAGTAATTAGTAGCTCATGGATGTGAAGGAATGTCATGGTAATCGGGATGGATCACGCAGGTCGGGGTACGGGGTGTTACGAGTCGGGGAGTGCTCACGAACTTGGCCCCCGTGCGTCTTAGAAAAGGGTCACCATCGTCGCCGTTGGGAGTAAGAAGCAATGGTCAGCAAAGCTGCATTTTTTGCCCTTCCCATTTTCGCGCTGGTTCTACTCACTTCGCCCTCGCAGGCCTCTAATGCGGGGCAGGCAGGATTTGAGCTTCCCCAACCCAATGGCTGCCACCCCGTAGGCACTAGAACGGTTGTATTGAGAGACCCGCACCGCAGCCGGGATCTGCTAGTCACGATGTGGTATCCGGCAGTGGAGGGTACGTCCGCACTTGCGCCCTACATGGACAAGAAGACTGCGGATGCGCTGGCCGAAGAGTGGAAACTGCAACCGGATTTCCAACGCCTTGTGCGCACGCACGCTAGACTCCTGGCACCCATCGCTGAGGGCGGCCCCTTTCCAGTTGTTCTTCTGGAACACGGCTCAAGTGTTGTGCCAGCCATCTACACAGTTCTGGCTGAGGGCCTGGCGAGTAGTGGCTTCGTTGTGGTCGCCACCAATCATCCCCCTGACTCCCTGATTTCGGTGTTCCCGGACGGGCACGAACTCAAATTCACGCCCTACTGGCCCGCTGAAGCCGATCGACGAACTCAAGGCGTGGCCATTGGTAAGTTCGCGGACGAGGTTTTGGTGGCAGATGTGCGATTCGTTCTCGACCAGCTCCAGGAAATGAATTCGCATGATCATTTCTGGCATGCCCACCTGGATTTGTCCGAGGTTGGAATTGTAGGTCACTCGATGGGTGGAACGACCGCAGCACTGGCCACGCAGGAGGAGCCCCGTATTCTGGCTGGCGTCAACCTGGACGGCTCCACCTATCCCGGCATGAACGCGGATGTTCGCCCCGTTCCAGTACACAAGCCGCTTCTGTTTCTTGCTACCGAAGAGCACGCGTCGGGTGAATCCCGAGCTCGTGAGTACATCGGCAGCGAATCCAATACCTACTACGTGGTGGTGACTGGGGCCGATCACATGAGCTTTACCGATGCGGGCCTCGTTTCGAGCAGGTTCACGCGTGACCAGAAACCAGACGACAGTGCATTTGAACGGGCCCTGCTCACGAGCACCTTAACCCGATCCTTGGTCGAGGAATTTTTTGCCAAGTATTTGAAAGCTACTGTTGCCCCCGATCTCGACCTGATTGTGCGGGTAGATAAAAAGTAGCGAGCGACCAACGCGGAGTCCTTCGGAGATCGGAATAGGGGGTCCGGAAAACCTCTGATCCCTGGCGAGCACGGACATTTTGAAGATCAGCCGTGAAATGATTTTAGACACGGCCTGCTAGCCCTTGCCGCTGGCTTATTGGGCGGCACACTCTCCCGTTACGCGACTCCGACAACTGTTTTTGCTCAAGCGCAATTAACAGCACCCAAAGAAATTCGCGCTCAACGCTTCACTCTCGTGGATGGGCACGGTACGGTCCGCGGGGTATTTGCCATCGACAATCCCGCGCAGAAAGGCGGTTACGCCATCATTAAGCTATTTGATGGTGGTGGACGCGAAGTCTTTAGCACTAACCCCGCTAGAGAGAGACTGGTGGACCAAAGATAAAATCAAAGTAGCCCACTACCGGAATTTGGCACAGATTGTGGCCCGGGAGCAGGGGTTGTAAGCTAGAAAGCTGCGCACTTTTGGGGGTGGCATACGCTTCCTTCTTGTCTCGCCTCGGTTCTTCTACTCCTGTCAGCCCTCCCGACACAAGCCCAAACGCTTGAAGGTCGGATTACGGGAACCGTACTCGATGAGCAAAGCCAATCGATCAAGAACATCGCGGTGCATGCGGTACTTGAGCGAAATGGGATGTATATGCCTACAGCCGTGAGCGATGACTCTGGTCAATTCGTAATCGAGGGGTTGGAACCGGGAACCTATGATGTATTCGGGGAAAGCGATGCGGCTGGTTATCCAAACACTGCGATTTCGTTCTACAGCACTAAAGAACCGACGAGGGTCGTGCTTGGGAGCGATAGCCCCACCGCGAGGGTAGTCTTGAACCTTGGCCCGCGGGCCGGTGTGTTGAGCGGAACTGTAATCGACAAGGTCACCGGCAAAGCTATCGTATCGCGGCACGCCTTGCACTTCATCGTGAAGAGAGCTTCAAATCCGGAGGACTCCATCTTGTTCGGGGGTCCTGCCAAATTCCGTTGGCTGATACCTCCAGCGGTCGAGGTCACTTTGGAGGTAACCGCTGAAGGCTATAAGGCGTGGTCGTATACTGATCCGTCGAACCCTTCTCAGCTATTGCCCTTGCGACTGGAATCCGGCGAGCAGAAGTCGTTGGATATTGAGTTGGAGCCAGATGCGACACAGACAACTACGGGGCAGTAGCATGCCATGCAGTGCCATGCCGATGCTGCTGTTTCTGATTGCGACCGCCGCGGTCGCCCAAACCGCAAGTGACATCACCGCTCGTTATGGCTATCCTGACGTTGAGCGATTCGTTGTTCGTCCCGGAATTACGATGATGGCCAGTTACGCCGAGGATCGAACTGCATGTGAAATGGTGATTGAACCTAAACACTCAATCCAGCAATCCGATAACAAAGAGCAGTCTATGGCTCGCGCCACTGTGACGCAGATTCTCGAGGAACTTGTCCCGAGGTCGGAACGAGGCATTCTGCTAGATCACACGATTGAAAACATGGGTGCTGCGGAGCTACAGGTTGCCGAATATCAGAATGTGACAATCAGCCGATATTTCGTCCGCTACCTACCAGCGAATCAGGACGAGAAGTCAGCGACGGTCGTTCGCAAAGATGGGATATGCAGGTCGGCAGTCGCTTCTCAAGAGTACATCCCTGCCATCGAACTGACGGCCACCGATCTCCACGCCCGGTACGGTGATCCCGATGTTGAGCGATTTAAAGTTCGTCCCGGCATCACGCTGATGGTTGACTACGGCACGGATCAGTCCGCTTGCCAGATGGTGGTGGAGCCGAGGCGCTCGATAATCCCACGCGATGAGCCAGCCAAATACATGCGACCGGAAGTGATGACCGAGATTCTCGATGAAGTTGTGCCAGAAGCAGACCGTGGCAAACTGCTCTTCAACACAATCACGAAGAGCGGATGTAATGACTTCCAGATCACCGACTACCAAAACGTCACCGTCTCACGATTCAGACACAGGTGTCGTCTGCCAAATCCTGAGATAGAGGGAGCGGCAACCGTTACGCGCAAAAACTCCTCGTGTGGCAACAGTGTGAACTAGGCTGCCCGTCCCAGACGCCTTTCGGGAGTGCCCGGCTGATGCGATGCTATCCCATAAGCACTCGCATCAATCACGTGGCACGACGAAGCCTGCTCTACACCCGTGGAACTCGCCGAGACTCAGGCTCGTCTCTTCTTGTAGCGGGGCTGTGAGGCTAAACGGAAACATCAGGATCGTGGACGACTCGGGGTTCCGGGCGCGACTTTTTTGGAAAATGGGTAAGAATGCAGAATCCGGCCACTTCTACAGCATGTACTGTATCGAACAGCGCCGCCTCTAATAATTAAAATGCCTCCGCTGACGCCCGTCGTCCAATGATTTTGCCCGGCTCACAGCATCTTCCCAACCCCCGTTCGCCGACCTCGCTGGCGTCTCCCTGTATTCCTGAAGAAGACCAGATCGGCAATCCAGCCATAGAGGGACACGTGAAGACCGTCAAGCCCCGACACCGAAAGGCTAAACATGCCGAAACGCAATCTTAGGGTCGTCAAATGGGTGGGCACCGTTCCCGCTATCGGAGTCTGTACTTTTTGCAATCGCCAGTTCAAAGTGCCTTTGAGTTCCATGAAAAGGGTTGCCGACGCGCAGGAGAGTCTCCGGGTCCAATTCACTGAACACAAATGCAAGGGCGAGAATGCCAGCTAAAGCCCGCTCGGATCGTGAGAGAAGCCACCGCGGACAAGTGATTTACTGCCGCTACGAGGAACGATAGTTCCCTTGTTTGCTCGAAGGCTTACGCCAGAGCAGAACGCAGAACGTGCTCTTCAGGGCCGCGCCCCGCACAGCAGGAAGCAAGTCTGCCGTCAATTACGACGGCAGGTACGCTGCGGATGCCGTAATTATTCGCCTTGGTAGCTGTCTCGGACTTTTGCATGTCGTGGATTAGCAGTTCGTGCGAAGAACCAGCGAGCCGCTTGACCAGTTCAATCGTCTCTTTGCAGGTTGAACAGCCTGCGCTGAAAATTTCAATTTTCTTCTTTGTGCTCATGATGTTGTTTAAACGCTCCTTTGATTGGGTTCATTGTCTTTCTGATAGCAGCCGGGACAGATTGCCGCGCTCCCGGATGTCACGTGGCGGGGCCATGCATTCCAGATCGACGCGATAACCAACAGCCCGACTGCGCTATACATGGTGGGACTAGACTCCCACACAAACTTCCCCAGCAGGACACTCGCCGCCGCGACCAACCCAAGTAAAAATGGGCCGTACCCATGACGGCTGTTCGCCCTGAATGCCATTGCCGCCAAATGCAAAGACAAGGAACGCAGCGGTTAGAGGAAGCAGGTACACGGCAGATATTAGGAAGCCGAGGCCAACCGAACCCAGCAAACCTGCGTAGGCAGGCCAGCACAATGGGCAAGCCAGCTTCGGAAGCAGCGAAAAAACGACGCCCGGTAGTGCCAAGAGGCTCCGCTTCCACGTGCGACTCATATGCCTCCCTTATCCAGACTCTCCAGAATGGGGCACTCCGTAATCGGCCCGCACCCGTCGCATGACTTGGTGAGCTTGCGAAGTGTCTTTTCCATGGACTCAAGGCTTTTAATCTTGCTTTGAACGTCGGCGATTTTGGACTTAGCCAGCCTGCGGATTTCCGCACTGCTCGTTCTGGGTGACACTCGCAACGAAAGCAGTTCCCGAATCTCTCGGAGTGAAAAGCCTAGTTCCTGAGCGCGTCTGATGAACCTCAAGCGGCGTGTTGCTTCTGCGGGAAACAAGCGATAGCCGGATGCGCTCCGTGGCGGTTTCGGCAGCAAACCCCGACGTTCGTAATAGCGAACCGTTTCTAGATTGATTCCGGCTTCTCTTGCTAGATGACCAATCGTGAGTGAGTTCGTCTGCATCCTTCGCCCCGTCGTTCTGAATTTAGTCTAAACCCCGTACCATACTACGGAGTCAAGGCGAAACATCCTCAAGCGCGGACGAAGGCCGGTGGCGCGTTCAAGCAGCAGCAACGATGTGAGTGCGGCGTCCGAACTGTTGAGGCGCTAGCAGCACAGGCTGTCAATCCTCAGCGCGGCAATCGTGAGAAGCTTTTCCGCGCCTGCTGGACCATGCCAGCTTTGCCGAAAGAATCAACGATCTATTTAACCCACTCCAGCCAGGCCCATCCCACGACCGACGTCATCACGGTAATCGGCAGCCCCACCCGAAAATAGTCCCAGAACCCGATCTTCGTCTCCGGCTTGGCACTCTCGACCACGATAATGTTCGCCATGCTTCCCGTGATCGTCAGATTCCCCGCCAGCGTCGAAGCCATCGCCAGCACCAGCCACGCAGTATGCGGATTCGCAAAGTTCGGTGCAAGCGACTTCAAGAGCATCACCGCAGGTTACATTGCTCACAATATTGCTCAGCAACGACACAGCAACCGTGAAGACCCCCAGCTTGTGGAGATTCCAATGCTCTGCGATCCCCAGGAACTTCCCGACGATGCCCGCATTTTTCGCTCCGCCCACAATCAGGAACAGCCCGACAAAAAACACCAGAAGCCCCCAATCCACTTCCTCGTACAGCTTTCGCGGTTCGAACGTTCGGGTAATTAGCAACACCGCCGCGCCCAAAGCTGCTGCCATCGCTGGAGGCACACCTGCAAAAAACGCGACCACAACTGCGGCTACCACAATCGCTGGTTTTGTGAGCCTTGAAAGATCGAGCGGCGGCAGTGGAATCCCGTCGTTCACTTCTCCCGCATGCTTCACCTTCCGCATGTGCATCCAGTGCAGCACCAGCCAATTCAGTAACAAACCCACCACCGCCACCGGCCCAAGATGCAGGAGGAAGTCGCGATAAGCAATGCCGGAAAACGACCCGATCAGCATGTTCTGCGGATTCCCCGTGATACTCGCCACGCTGCCGATATTCGATGCCGTCGCTACCGCCAACAGATACGGCACTGGTTCCAGCCGCAGCCTGCGCGTGATGCTCAGCACAAACGGCACCATCACGAGGCAAACAATATCGTTCACGAAAAATGCGGAAAGCACTCCCGACGTAAAGACCACCGCAGGCAACAGCCGCGACGGCTTCAGCCGCCGCAGCACCATCTCCGCGTTCCACTCGAAGAATCCCACCAGATGCAGAATGCCCACAATCAACATCATCGAGAACAACAGCACCAGCGTGGGGAAATCGATGAAACGCAGCGCGTCGTCCGGCTGCACAATCCGGAACGCCACCATGCCCACCGCGCCGATTATCGCCGCGCCCGGACGGTCAATTTTTAGCCCGGGAAATTTTCCCAGTGCAAAGACCAGATAGCTCGCGAGAAAGATGACGTAAGCGGCCAGAGCTTGAACGTCGGAAACTGTCGTGGGCGAGAGGTGAGCCATTCTGTTCGCAGCCGCCTTGTGCGGGCACAACTCATGGTAGCAAAACGGATCGGGCACTCGGCAGTCGAGGAACCGTCCAGCCGAATGGCCAACTCCCGCGGTGTTGCCCTCTGACTTGCCATAGCATCTATAATCAGGTGGAAGACCAACGGTGAAGGAGTTCACCGTCAACCGCTGCCCCGCTTTCTGCTCGGCAGATGATGACTCCTGACAGGGATCGCCTGTCGGAGTCAGTTTCCGGCAACGATCGCACAGACATCAGAGTTCGGAGTTGAACCCATGGAGAACGTGTGGGGTTTGGCATTTCCATCGAGGCGAGACACTCTCGTCAGCGTTGCACCTTTCCTTGTGCGCATTGATTTTTGGGGAGCCACAGGCACGCCCCACGGGATCAGGAGCCGGCTCGGCGGCATGCCTGCCGGATGTGCGGCAGCCAAGTTTAGGGCCGGTGGTATTTTTGTTCAATTCCGGTAAACCACTCCGCCCTTCATCACAAATGACACCTCTTGCAACACGTCGATGTCCTGCAATGGATCGCCCGGAACGGCGATGATATCGGCCAGATGACCTGGCTTTAGGGCTCCAATCTCTCCCTCCCAGCCGAGCAGTTTTGCCCCGTTGAGCAGGTCGGCTTGCAGCACTTGCAACGGCGACATCCCGTACTTCACCATGAGCACGAACTCCCGTGCCTGCGTGCCGTGCGGAAATGGGCCGACATCGGATCCGGCTGCCATGGGCACGCCGGCCGCCAGCTGTTTCCGAAACTCCTCCGCGTGCAAGTCGAGCATTCTTTGCTCAATTGCCGCCTGCTCGGCAGTGCCCGCATGATCGGCAAAGTACTCGGAGATGGTGAAGGTTGGCACCGCGAAGATTCGTTTTTCATGCATTAGCTGCATGGTCTCGGCGCTGAGCTGATAGGCATGATCGATGGAGGCAACGCCGGCTTGCGCGGCGTAAAGCGTGCCCGGCTCACCAGTAGCATGAACGGCAACTCGCTTGCCAGCACGCGCCGCCTCCTGCACCGCAATGCTGAGTTCTGCTTCGGTGTACTGGTAGGGCGTGGAGAGCCGGCCATCACGTAACGTGTCTGGCCCGGTCTCGTAGATCTTGATGAAATCTGCCCCTTCCTTAATCTGTTGGCGGATCACCGTAACCAGCTCGGCAGTGTTGTTGGCATAGGTTGCGTTCGACAGGATGTGCTGTGCGGGGTTGTAGTGAATGGCGTCTTCGTGGCCGCCGAGAATATCCACGGCATTGCTGCTGATGCGCAGGCGCGGCCCTGGAATCAGTCCCTCGTCGATCGCGTCGCGGACGGCAGTATCCGCCGAGCCAGCGCCTTCAGTCCCCATGTCACGCTCCGCCGTAAAGCCGGCCCTGAGGTCGGCCCGAGCAGCCAGAACCGCAAGAATCGTTCGCTGCGATACTGACTCTTGAACGGTCTGCAGATCCTCCGCACCAGGATGCAGAAACAGGTGCACATGCGCATCAATCAAACCGGGTAGGAGAGTACTGTCGCCGAGATCGATTATCTCCGCCCCGGCCGGATGCTTCACTGCCGATCCGACCTCTGCGATCCGTTCACCTTGCACCAGCACCTCGCCGGGCCGCACTATTCGTCCCCCGTCGATGTCCAGGAGCCGCGCAGCACGCAAAACAATCGCATTTGCGGGTGTGGCTCGGGACCGCGCCGATCCCGCGCCAAGCGGGGCGCAGAACATGGGAAGGGCGGCGAGCGCGACGAAGAGACGAGACTTCAGGATCATGTCGGGCGCGATGGTATCACTCTTGAAGGCCGAACGCGCGCTACCTTGCTGCCCGATAAAGCAATAGGGATCTGCCGCCTCCGGCGCGAGCACAAATATCTATATCGTTACAGGGTGGTACACCTTTCCCGGCGTGTAGACTATCTCATCAACGTCGAGGCGGGGTTAGAACATAGCGGGATGAATTCTCACCCCTATCAAGTTAGTAAACCCCCATTTGCCATACAGTTGACGCGGTTCAATGCCCTGTTCACCTTCAACTTCGACGGAAAGTACTTTGCGAAAATGGATTGTTGGTTTTCCTATAGGTAAAGTCTCTACTTTTTCTGCACATCCGCGAGCGGCTGTGTCACACGATTTTCTCGTTATCAGGACTCGGCGATTTAAAACCCTGGTGGCCGATCGTTGGCGACGCCGAAGCCGCGTTCCAGCGCCAGGCCGGCCCGCCCCAGCGTACCTTCATGAAAGAGCCGCCCGATCAGAGTCACGCCGTGGGGTACGCGGCGTGGTGGTGAAAACTTCGGAAGCGGATTGTTTGGATCCGGTGCCCAGTCGCTGCGCGCTTCCGATACCTGAACGAAACCGGCGCGCAGTGTGAGCGAAGGATGGCCGGTGAAGTTTGTGATGGTCAGCATCTCGTCGCGCAGTGAAGGCACTAGAAGCAGGTCCACCTGAGAGAAGACACGCGCCATCTCGTTGGCTACTTTTCGCCGGAATCGGTCACTCTGCACGAAGTCCACTGCGGAAAGGAACCGTGACTGGCGCAAGAGGTTGGGCCACGCGTCAGGCACCTGGACTTTCAGTTGGTCCACTTGGTGATTGAGCGTCAGTTCCTCGAAGGCCGCTGCCGCCTCAGCGAATAGGATTACGTCGAGACAGTCATAAGGCCAGTCCGGTATCGCCACCTCAACTGGAACCATGCCCACATTCTTGACGGTCTCTAGAGCGGCGCGGTCAACTTCGGTCGCGGGGTTGGTGTTCATCCATGCCGCAAAGTAGCCAACCCGTAGACCTGTTACCGGGGCGTTGGCATCGAAGTCAAGCTTACTGGGTACGCTGGAGAGGTCGCCTGAGTCCGGACCGGAAATAGCATGCAACACCAGCAACGTGTCTTCGACGCTGCGGGTCATAGGGCCAAGCTTGTCGAGGGACCAGCAAAGCGTCATCGCGCCGGTACGGGGGACACGACCGTACGTAGGCCGCAATCCAGTGATCCCGCAGCGCATGGCGGGAGCGACGATGCTACCGCCGGTCTCGCTCCCGATAGCAAAGCCTACCAACCCGGCCGCAGTGGCGGCGCCAGGACCCGCGCTGGACCCTGACGCTCCTTCCTCCAAAAGCCACGGGTTCATGGTCTGTCCGCCAAACCAGATGTCATTGAGCGCCAGCGCACCCAGACTCAATTTGGCCACGAGCACCGCGCCAGCCTGGTGCAGACGTTGCACTACGGTTGCATCCGCTCGAGGCACGCGGTTCCTGAAGGGCTCGGCTCCGTAAGTGGTACTAATGCCCGCCGTGTCGAGAAGGTCCTTGGCGCCCCACGGAATGCCGTGCAACGGTCCGCGATACCTGCCTGCAGCAATCTCCCGATCGGCCTTCCTAGCCTGCGCGAGCGCCAGTTCACTGGTCAGTGTGATCACGCACCGCAACTTGGGATCGAAGCTTTTCAAGCGCGCGAGATAAAGTTGCGTCAGCCGTTCGGAACTTAGCTGGCGGTCCTCGATCCAGCGTGCCAAGCGAGTCACCGGGGCGAAGGCGATGTCCTCTTCGCGCGAAGGAAGTGGTCCTGGATCAGCTTTGGTCCAGATAAATTGATCGCGCTGCGGGTCGGCTTTTTCACCCGGCAGAACCGGGTCCCAGCGCGAATAGGGAGCGAGCGTAAGCTCGATTTCCACTTTGCGTGGCCCAGTGCGTCGCTCATAGAGCGGCGCTATAGCACTGCGCCAGGAGCCTGCGGCTTCGGCGCGCTCGGCTGCAGTCAACTGCACCTGCATAAGCTTTTCTGCCTCGGCAAAGGTGGAAGGCGACACTTCCGGTCCAACCGGCGGCGCCGTGCCGAACGCGGGCGGCGCCCCCGGTGGCGGCTCCGAAGTTTGCTGAGCATGAGTGCGGGACGCAACAGCCGCCCCCAAAAGGCCCACAGATGTCTGGGCCAGAAACCGCCTGCGCGATTTCGACATTCATTTTCTCCGCCGCAGATTATAGCGCGTGCCCCCCACCTGCCCTGGCGGAGCCGTGGAGCTTGCCGTCGATCCTTCTGGTTTGAGGCTAAGAGTGGGAAGGAGCAAAGATTCCAGTTGTCAGTGTGGAGTCATTTCCATTTAGAGTTCGCGTTAATATAATCGGAGTTATCCGTACCGCAATCGTGGGAATGCCTGGTCGCAGGCGGCACCTTGCCGCCGCGGTCTTGGGCGGGCCAGCCTAGGCCAGGAGTTATGCGCACTTCCCAGTCACGGGCGCAGGCGACGAGTGTGAAAGACGTTTTCTTTCGCCAGTCCGTTCCTTCGATGAGATCAGTAAATACCCGATCCGATTTGCCACGCCCGTGTTCTTCGGGGAGTCGCCCGCCCGCCTACACTGACCGCAAGGACCGGGTAATGGTGGTGTAAGTTTCCAGACCCTTTGAAAAGGAGTTCCATCCGGTCATGATTCGCGATCGAATTATGCAATTCGTACGTGTCCTGAGGTTTCTGCTGATTGCTGTGCCTCTCGTGGCGCAGACCGCTCCATCGCAGCAGTACCCCACCTTGCCGAGCGAAACGCCCGCCATGTTTCAGCCGGTCACCGATAGTTTCGATTACATCAGGCGCGACGTGATGCTCCCCATGCGTGACGGGGTGAAGCTGCACACGGTCATCCTCGTGCCGAAAGGCGCCAAAAGCGCGCCGATCCTCCTTACGCGCACGCCCTATAATGCCACCGAACTTACCAGCCACGACCCGCGCGGCGGAGCACTCACGAACGCGGCCCCCAGCGCCCACCTCGCCCCCATCCTGCAAGGTTACGACAACGCCACCGAGGTGATCATAGAAGGAGGCTATATCCGCGTGGTCCAAGACGTGCGCGGTAAATATGGCTCCGAAGGCGACTACGTGATGAACCGCCCACTGCACGGGCCGCAGAACCCAACGCCGGTTGACCATGCCACCGATACGTATGACACCATCGACTGGCTGGTGAAAAACATCCCGGAAAGCAACGGCAAGGTGGGTATCCTCGGCATTTCCTACGACGGTTTTCTGCCCTTGATGGCGCTCGTCAATCCCCACCCGGCGCTTAAAGTGGCCGTGCCGATGAACCCCATGGTCGATGGCTGGATGGGTGACGACTGGTTTCACTACGGCGCCTTCCGCCAGCAGAATATGGCTTACATCTATGAACAGGAGGCGACGCGCAAGAACGAGGCCAAGTGGTGGACGAGCCACTTTGACGACTACGACATGTTCATGCAGGCGGGTTCGGCGGGGGAACTCGGGCGAAGCCGCGGGCTCGAACAAGTCAGATTCTGGAGAAAGATTCTTGAGCACCCAAGCTACGACGCCTTCTGGCGCGACCAGGCGGTCGACCAAGTGCTGGCGACCCAACCGCTGAAAGTGCCTGTGATGCTGGTGCATAGTCTCTGGGACCAGGAAGACATCTATGGCGCCATTGCCGTTTACAAGGCGATCAAACCGAAGGACCCAAATAACGACAAAGTGTTCCTCGTCATGGGTCCCTGGCATCACGGCCAAGAGATCGACGACGGCAGCTCGCTGGGAGCCTTAAGATTCAATAGCGACACCGCTCTTTATTTCCGTCAAAACATCCTGCGGCCTTTTCTGGATCAATACCTCAAAGATGGTGCGCCCAAAGCCGACATCGCACCCGCCACTGCGTTTGAAACCGGAACGAACGTGTGGCGGCGCCTTCCCGCGTGGCCCGCCGGCTGCACCAGCGGCTGCACGATCCGGCCAACGCCGCTCTATCTCACCGCCAGTTTGAAGCTGGGCTTCACTGCGCCGAAGTCTGGCGATGCAGTGTTCGATGAATATGTCTCTGACCCCGCTAAGCCCGTACCCTTCCGCGTACGCCCCATTCAACCCGTCGGCTACGGAAACGGTTACACGTGGTCGGAGTGGCTTGTGGACGACCAGCGTGAGGCGTCCGGCCGTCCGGATGTCCTGGCTTTCGTCTCGGATGTATTGAGCGCGCCAGTGAAAATAAGTGGGCAACCGGTCGCCAATCTGATCGCTTCGACCAGCGGCACCGACTCCGATTGGGTGGTCAAGGTGATTGACGTGTATCCCGACGAAGTGGCGGGCCAGGCGGCGATGGGGGGTTATCAATTGATGGTGTCGGCCGACATTTTCCGTGGCCGATACCGCGAGAGCCTGGAGACGGCCAAACCAATCGCTGCCGATAAGCCACTG
>WNFA01004483.1_pt1 | contig 15710 bp, 3 predicted proteins | sample 5400481 | NCBI WGS metagenome assembly WNFA01 (sample SAMN13153340, study PRJNA577476) | soil metagenome | isolation source: 120 cm saprolite under Douglas fir tree site 2 hole 1 replicate 2 | place: USA:California | collected 2015-04-18
CCGTTCCGACTGGCACCTCCGCGCCCTCGGTCTCGTCGAGACCGTGCTGGAAGACGTATCCGAGTCCGTTGACTGGATCCTGGATCAGCGAGATGAAGCGTTCGCCGGTCAGCTCGGCTCGTTGCGCCGCCTGGCCGTCGTTCTCCAGGTCGAACAGGCGGCTGATGATCTGCTCTTCGCTTCTGTCTTCCATTCCGATCTCATTCTGTATCAACCCAGCCACCGCGCGTTGGCGTTGTCAAGTGGTAGCTGCGCGCCGTTTGACATTGGCGGCCAGGCGGACGACATTTCGCGTGCGCGACCTACCAGCAGCCCATTGGCCGATGGGTCGCGGCGTGGGCGCGCCGTTTCCCGGTTCTCGCCTTCTTGCTGGCGGCTGTGCTCGGTTTGCTGATCGGACACTTCTACTGGTCGACGCCGCCGGTCTGTCCAATCGGGCCCCACGGCCAGGTCTTGCAGGCGGGGACCGATCGCGACTGCGTCCCGCCGCACCCGAGCCCGCCTGTGAACACCTGACGCGCAAGGCGCGCCAGACTTAGCTGCGTGTTTGCGAGCTCCAACTATCCGCCCGACCAGGCGGCCGCCGAACGGTTTGTCGCCGAGATGCGGCATGGGACGCTGATCGCGTGCACCGCCGAAGGCTATCCGCAGGTCAGCATCCTCCCGTTCGTGAAGACAGACGACCTCATCGAGCTCCACTGCGTCCAGGCCGATCCGACTTTCGACGCGGTCCGGGCCAACCCACGCGTGACCTTTTTCGTCTCCGACTTTCTCGCCTGGTCACCCCATAGCTGGGTCAGCGATCAGGACGCCGGCCGCGCCACACTCCACTTCCGCGCGGTTGCCTTCGAGTGCGACGTGGAACGAGTTTCGACTGATCCGAATGACGTGGCCGGCGCCCTGAGCCGGCTGCTGGCCAGGTACGAGCCGGGGGCCTCGTATGAGCCCATGAAGATGGGCGAGTTCTACGGACCGCGCCTGCAGCGGCTGGCCACCATGAGGCTGCGGATCGTCCGCCGCCACATCAAGTTCAAGACCGGCCCGGCGGGCACGCCGGAGACGAAGCGGCGCGTGGCGGCCAAGCTGCGCGAACGCGGCCAGCCCGGCGACCTTCGCGCCGCCGACGTCATCGAGTCATACCTGCCTGAGCAAGCCCGCTAGCTCATAGGAGACGCCGGCCGTCGGCAGAGACCTCGATCAGACGGGCCAGCCGCTTCGATCGGGTTTCATCGCGTTTGGCGTTCATGACCCAGTAGATCGCGGTTTGCCGGTAGGACGGCGGCTGCTTGCCGAAGAATTCCCACGCCTTTTTTTGGGCCCGGAACTTCGACTCGCGTTCGGCGTCGAGCGCCGCCAGATGGCGGTTCTCGTACGAGTACACGCTCGAGCGTGCGTCCTCACGGCGCCCGAATGCCGCCAGTCCGGCGGGCGCCATGAGCCCCCGCGCCGTCAGATCCTCCACCTTCTTGGTGTTGACCGCGCTCCAGTTGCTCCGCGGTTTTCGTGGCGTGAACCGCTGGACTCGGCTGGTCTCGTCGATCCTGCGCGCGACGCTGTCGATCCAGCCGAAGCACAGCGCCTGGTCGACAGCATCCGACCAGGTCATGCTCGGCCGGCCGGAGGCTTTCTTGTGAAACACGACGCCGATCTCGGTGGCAGTCTCGTGGTTCGCCGACAGCCAGGCTCGAAACTCAGCCGGGGTTTCGAAGAACCTGGTCTCCATGAGCATCAAAGCCTACCGGCGCGCGGCTGTGAGCGACTTCACGCTCTCTACATATAAGAAGGACGGGGCGTGAAACCCCACCGACATCGCGGCGCTGACCGGCCGCGGGCAGCGTCTGCAAACAATTACAAGACTTAATTCATATCTCCCCCAAAATTTCTTAACAAAGTCTCTGGCCGGTGATATGCTTCGCCAACTACATCGGGATCCGGTCGTCAGCGTCAGGAGGAAGGGAGGGTTTTGGGTCGTCTATTTGGTGCATTTCAGCACGCGCTGATTTGCGCTCTTTTTTGTGTAGAAGCAGCGTGACAGTAGCCGCCGTCGACGGCGGAGGGACGCCCTGAAAGCGCTCCTCAAGATGCTGCTTGGGACTGGTGCCATGGCCGCATCGGTGGCCGTCGTGCTCGTCGTTCAGAGCGTCGCGAGCTATACCACCACCTCGCCGATACCGGTCGCCACGGCGACGACCGCCGCCGCGCCGTCGGACAACACGTCTCGATCGCCGGTGGTGACCGATGTTTCGGTCGACACGCAGCGGAACGTGGCGACGCTGACCATCGCGCCCTTCACCTCCGAGAACACGGCGTCCGCGCTGGGCGCGAAATACGGCATGGACCTGCTGGCCGAGTTTCCGGCGTTCGGCCGCTATGTTTTCTCACTGCCGCAGATCCGCATCGGGCCCGGGCCGGAGCTGCACACGGCGACGATCTACTTCCCTCCGTACGCGACGACGGCCGACATCAACGCATTCATGACTCGCAACGGTCTCGGCGTCAGCACGTGGGTGTCCACGGAAGACGCCACCGGTCGCACTGCGGTCGTCACTTTGCCTCAGATCCAGCCGCACTTGATCGATGAACAGCGTGGTATCTGGCAAGCGTCGGTGCCGGTCGGCCTGGACCGCAGCAGGTTGGATGGATGGGCGTCCGCGAACGGCGTGCAGATCATCGGCTACGACCCCAACAGCGGTGAGGTTCAGATCCAGGGCCCCAAGCCGCAGCCGGTCTACACGCGCGTGGTGCACACCGTCGCCCCGGTGGTCACCACGACGACCCCACCGGCACAGCAGACCAGCAAGCTGTACATCGCATTCAAGCCAGGCACGACCTTCAGCCAGGCACAGCAGGCCATCGAGCAGGCGGGCGGACAGGTGACCAGCTTCGACAGCGGCACCGGGCTCGCGGCCGCGACCGTGCCCGTCGGCAAGGAGAGCCAGGCCACCACCGCGCTCACGGCTTCGCCACAGGTCAGCTGCGTCGGAGCGACATCGACAGCGTGCCCCGCCGCCACTCCAAACCCAACCACCACCCCATCGCCGGCGCCGAACACGAGCACGACCCCGGACACGACCACTCCTCCCGCCGACACCACCGCAACGGGCAACGGCTGGACCACAACCACAACGCCCACCGCGACGACGCCTGCGCCGACGACGCCCAGCGCGCCGCTCGTGCTCCAGGCCACCCCAACCGACGGCCACGTATCGCTCAGCTGGTCGGTGGTGAGCGGCGCGACCGGCTACCAGGTCTACCGGTCGACGGGAACCGAGGCTCAGGTGTTGATCGCCACCACCACCGCCACGATCCTCACGGACACCGGCGGCACCACCGGGACCTCATATGGGTACAGCATCGTCCCCGTTCTGAGCGCCGGTCCCGATCCGACGCAAGCCCAGTCCGCGAGCGCGACCTGGACGGCGGCGTCATCGAGTCCGGTGGTGCTGAAGACCGACCCCGCATCGAGCACGTTGAGCGGGTCCGTTGCATTCAGCGTCGACGCGCGCACGGGTGACGGAGCCGGCAGTGTGACCTGGTCGATCACAAGTCAGGGTGGGTCCGCCACGCAGGTCGGCACTGCGACCGGCGCGCCCCAGGCGGCAGACCCACTCACCTGGTCGGCCCGCACGGTCTGGGACTCGCACGGAGTCGCTGACGGTGAGTACACGCTGGTCGTCACAGTCGCCGATGGCTCGGGGCACTCGACCCAGACCGGCGCGCAAGTCCGCGTCAGCAATGCCGCGCCCGCAGCCCCGACCGCGCTGGGCGCCGCGACGGTCACCTCCACCGTAGTGCTCACCTGGCGCCAGCCCGCGACTGTCAACGGCGCCGCGTACCTCGTCCAGAAAGACACCGATGTCGAACCGGTGGGCACAGTCGCGACCGGCGCGCTTTCGTGGACGGACGAGACCCCGGCGCCGGGCTCGCACACGTACAAGGTGGTCCTCGAGGACAAGTTCGGAAACACCAGTCCGGCCGCGTCGGTCACCGTCTCGGCCACCTCGGGAACCAGGCCGCTCACACCACCCACGCTGACGCTGACGCTTCCGAGTGGAGACAAGGTCGCGCCGGACGGTGCGGTCGACGACCGGCTGATGTTGGTGAGCGACGCGTCCGCAGGCAGCGGTGTGGCTTTCCAGTATGCCGGCGACGGGGGAGCGTGGCAGACGGTGCACGGCACGATGTCGTGTGCGCCGACATGCACCGTCGACTGGAACGTCGGTGAGGGCGGAGGTGCCCGCTGGAGTAGGGCAGGCGAAGGGATTCACGCTGCGAGGCGATGGTGGCCTGCCGGCGCCTTCCGCACCGACGGCCACGATCACGCCCTTCGGTGTCTCGCTTCACTGGAGCCCGTCGCAGGGTGAGATGCCGGCGTCTTACGCCGTGAGCCGGCTCGACGGGAACAGCTGGGTCGTCCTCGACCGGGTGATCGGAACTCAGTACGTCGATCGCAGCGCGCAGCCGGGCAAGAACCAATACCGCGTGCAGGCATACAACTCCGACGGCGCGGCGGGTCAGGCGTCGGCGACGACCGCCATCACCGTGCCGGACGTGGTGCGGCCGTCGACGGGAAACCAGACGGACTCGTTGGCTGCGCCCATCGGTGTTCATGCAGTCGCCGGTGGTGGTTCGGTGACCCTGCTCTGGAACGCGGTCCCGCAGGCCGCCGGTTACACCGTCGAGCGCGCGTGGCAGGCAGACGGACCGTTCAGGGTGCTCGGCACCACGGGCGAGATGGTCTACCGCGACTCCGCGACCGTCGGCGCGGTGGCCTACTACCGAGTCCGCGCCTTCAGCGGCAACAACGACGGCCCCGCATCGCAGGTCGTCACCGCAGCGCTCGTGCCCGTGCCACAGCCGGCCTCGTCGACACCATTTGTGCTGTCATCTGGAGGGCTCGCGGCTCCGCCCCAGAGTCCCGGCACGCTGACGCTCGGCAGCAGCCAGACCACGGGATCTGCGGGATCGACGGTGGACGTCTCCGCATCGGGTCAAGGCTCGGTCAGCTTTTCATCAGTCGAGCTGCAGGCCTTGCAGCAGGGCGCCTGGGTCGTCGTCGGTCAGCTTTCGGCCATCGTCAATGGCCAGACCTGGACGGCGAGCGGCAGTGTCGCGACCGGCGGACTCTCCGAAGGTTCTCACCAGGTCCGGGCGGTTGGAGTGACGTCGGGCGGCGCCGTTGTGACGCAGACCGCCACTTCGGTCTTGAACGTCGTCCACACCGCGCCCACAGTGACCGGGCTCAGCTCGTCGATCTCGGGTGACAGCGTCCGCGTGAGCTGGACCGCAGTCGCGGGCGGAACGTACAACGTCTACCGCTCCATCGGCAGCGGTTACTCGCTTGCCGCCACCAGCCTCTCTGCCAGCTCGTTCCTGGACGCGTCGCTCGCCGGCGCGCAGTCGATCGCCTATGTGGTGACGCAGATCGACGTCTACGGCAACGAGAGTGCGTTCAGCGAGACGCAATGGATCACCACGCCGGCGGTCTGGAACCTGATGCCGCCTGACCTCACGATCCTGACTCCGAATGCCGCCGACCGGCCCGACCAGGCGATCGTCGACCTGGTCGCCCAGGTCTCCTCTCACCTCGGCATCGCCTCGGTCGACTTTTCCTTTGCGCCGATCGGAAGCAGCGATTGGACCGCAATCCCCAATGTGCTGCCGACCAAGCCCGCGACCCCGTCGGCTCCTGGCGGGCCAGTGGTCGGGGTGGCCGGCTTGATCGCATGGTCGACCTCGTTCAGCACCGCCGGCCTCGCCGCCGGCAAGTACGTTTGGAGAGTCACCGCGACCGATAACTCAGGTCGCACCGCGCAACAGTTCGACTCGTTCGCGGTTGGCGCGGTCGGCGCTCGCGGGCCGCCAACTCCCGGCTTCAATCTCAATTCCACAGCGACCTCTACCGGCGTTCAGCTGACCTGGACAGGGGCGGCCGGAGACCTATTCCAGGTTCGCCGGGCATATGGCTCCGGCTCGATCTTCTCTTCGTTGGGCACGACCAGCGCCACTAATTACGTCGACACCGCCGTGCTGCCCGGGAGCAGCTACCAGTACCAGGTGGTGCGGCTGAGCCCGTCGATCGCCTTCACCGCGATCCAGAACGCGACCGCGGTCTCCTCTTTCGATTCGAGCGGCAAGGCGACCTCATCTGACGGCAACCTGGCGGTCGGCGTCCAGGCCGCGAGCAGCGAGAGGCTCGCCGTCGGCGTCACCCCCGAAACAGCGCCGCCCGCCATGGGCACCGGCATGACTGCATTCGGCCCGGTCTACGACGTGAACGCCACCAGCCTCGCCAGCGGCGCGCCGGTGCACCGGCTTGACCAGCCCGCGACGCTCGCCTTCGCACTCCCGGCCGGAACGACCCAGGCGCAGGCGCAGGCGATGTCGGTGTTCCACTGGGACGCGGCGAGCCAGACATGGGTCCGCGAGCCCACCACTCTGGACTGGCCGAACCGGCAGCTGATCGCGACGGTCAACCACTTCAGCTTCTTCACTCTCGGCGCGACGTGCGACGGGGTCTTGAACTATCTGTGCTGGACCAATGCGGCGGCCGCAGTCATCAGCCTCAAAGAGCCAACGGGCGTCGCGACGCTGCATGTGAGCGACGGCGGCGGCACGGGACTGGCATTCTTCTACACGCTCCCGCTGATTGGCACCATCGCTTCCGGGTCGATCGCGACAGCGCGCTCAGCCATGACCTCGCTGATCATCAACGCCGGCAAGTCGAACGTGGAGATCAGCGGGACGCTCGACTCCTTGGCGGCCCCAGTAGAGGTGGACGGCTCATCGATCAAGCTCGACTCTGCCGCCAAGCTCACCACCACCAGCACCATCAACCTCAACGCGACCTACCAGAGCAACGGGCACAGCCTCCTGGGCATCACGACCACCTTGCTGGGGGTCAACGCTGGCATCGAGCTGGACGGAGCCACCCTCAGCGGCTCGTCGATCGACCTCGAGGCATTCGCTGGAACGTTGAGCACCACCGTGACCCCGGGCGGCGACAGCCTGGCTTTGGGCACGCTCCACGTCGCGTCGACGTTTGGTTTCGACGACACCGGCACGTTCAGCGTCGACGGGGGCTCGGGCCCGTGCAGCTACAGCAGCAAGACCGACACGTCGTTCACCTCGATCACCGTCTGCACCGGCACGCCGGCCAACGGCGCCGCCGTCACGACTGGCATCGCCGAGACCGGAAGCGGAACCGGCATCAACCATGCCGGGCTGCAGCTCATCTACCAGGGCACGATCAACGTCCACGGCGCCTCGACGATCACCGCGACGGGTGGCGACGTGAAGATCGCGAGCGTCGCGAACGTCCTCGCCTCCGCCAACGCGGCCGGTGGCGCCGACCTGGGTGCTTGGTCGTCGGGCTTCCCCTACACGAAGGGCGACATCGTCACCTTCAACAACAAGCGCTACGCCGCCCTGAACAACGTGACGAGCACGACCAACCCGGCGTCCGACACCACGAACTGGAAAGACGCCAAGGCCAGTGACTCCTCCGTGACAGTTGCCCAGGTGCTGGCCAACGCGGTGAGCCAGCTCTCTGGCACGAGCGCCATCACCGCGACCGGCAACGTCTCGATCACCTCCAACGTCAAGACCAACATCTCCTCCAAGGCCGACTCCACCGGCGCCGGTTCGGGCGCAGGCATCGCAGTGGCGGTGCTCACGACGGACTCCGAGGCATTCGTCGACAGCGCCGCGGCGACCCCAATCACATCGGCCAACCTGACCATCTCGGCCGACACCAGCAACACCGCACCCACCACCGCCAAGGAAAGCCCGGGCGCCGCGACCGGGAACGACTCGGGCCAGGACGCGAACAGCAACAGCTCTCGGCTCGACTCCAGCCAGCCAGGCTTCAAGGACACTTCCGCGAGCCAGGCGGACGGCAAGTCCAAGACAGGCGAAGGGAGCCAGGGTCTCGCCGGCGCGCTGGCCGTGACGGTGGTGGTCGAGACGACCAAGGCCTACATCGCGCCGGCCAGCGGATCGGTCGCCATCAACGCGACTGGATCGCAGAAGATCCACGCCGGGGCCACCAACAACACCTCCGCGATCGCGGACGCCGGGAACGTGCAGTTCACGCCCGACGTCCCGACGTTCACCGCCCCCGCCGTGACCGGCGGATTCCTGACCGGCGGTACGACCTACTACTACCGGATCACGGCGCTGACGACCGGCGACAACAGCACCACCGTCAGCGGCGCTGTGCCAAACCTCTCGGGCGGAACCCTCAACGTCGTGTCGACGGGCGGTTTCGACCCGAGCGGCGTATTGACCGTCGGCGTCCTCAGCGCCACATGCTCCTACACGATCACGTCGCTGACCGCGTTCCACGTCACCGGATGCGCCGGCGTTCCGACGGGCGGCGCCGCGGTCACCAGCGCGAACGAGAGCCTGCCCGGCCCCGAGGGTTCCTACAAGGTGCCCGGCACCGCGGCCATCAACCAGATCACGGTCAACTGGACCGCGGTCGTCAACGCGATCGGGTACCGGATCTACCGCAGCACCGCCGCGGGGAAGGAGTTCCTGCTGGACGGGGTCCTCGGCGGAACGATCTACCACGACAACACAGTCATGACGGATCCGACCACCGGTGACCTGCCGAGCAGCGACGCCAAGTCGGGCTTCGCCATCGCTGTCGCCGTCAACGTCGCGGTCGTCGACACCCACGCCTACCTCGGCGGCGACACGAGCCTGACCGCGCCAGGCGGTGTGACCGTGGAAGCCCTGGGGCCCGGTGCCTCCAGCTTCACCACGCACTCGACCTCAGGCGCCGGTGGCAGCAGCGTCGGCGTCGCGGGCTCGATCGCGGTCAACGTCATCACGACGCACACCACCGCCGACGTCGAGACGCCCGCGCCGGTCACCTACACCGGCGGCGATCTGACCCTGACCACGACCTCGAACCAGGCCAGCAACGCGACGGCCGACGCCAAGCAAGCGAGCGATGGGAGCGCAAGCGGTATCGGCGCCTCGGTAGTGGTCAACGTGGTCAACGACACGACGAGGTCGGGCCTGGCCGATCTGTCGCAGCTCACGGGCGCTCACAACCTGGCCGTCAACGCGACGGCGGCGGACTCGATGACGACCAAAGCAGACGGCGGCGCCTCCGCCGGTAGCGGCAGCCTCGCGCTCTCGGCGCAGGTCGCGATCGCCATTTCGAACGTCACGACGAGCGCCTCGATCGGGACCGGCCCCGACCTGACGCTCGGCGGGACCCTGACCGCTCACGCGAAGCAAAACGCGACGACCACGACGACCGCGAGCGGCTCGACGAAGGGAGGGACTGCCGGGATCGGCTTGTCGCTCGGTCTGCTGGTGGCGAATCACATCGTCAGCTCGCAGCTCAACCGCAACCTGGCCGGCGCCGGCGGCGCCGTCAGCTTCGCCGCCGACGGGGCGTCAGTCAATGACACGGAGTCGAACGCGAGCTCCGCCGGCGCGCCTGGAAAGAAAGACTCTGGCGACACCTCGACCGACAGCTCCAACAAGGACGTCAACGGCAAAGCCGACGACAACCTGAAGCTCGGCAACGACACGTCGAAATCCGCGGATAACAAGGATTCGGGCTCGTCGAGCACGCCCAAGGCGAAGAGCGGTGAAAACGGTGGCACGACCGTGACGGTCGCCGCCGCCGCCGCCATCGCCATCGTCACGGCGAAGGCGCTCGCCACGCTCGCCGACGGAATCTCGGTCACGACGGCCGGCACCCTCAGCCTCACCACCTCAGAGGACGTCGACTCGAAGGTCATCGCCAAGGGCAGCGCGACCAAGGCCAAGACGGCCAACATCGGGGTCGCGGCGGCCATCAACCTCGTGAAGGTCACCAACCAGGCGACCACCGGCACCGGTCCCGACCAGGGCATCTGGTCGTCGACGCCCGGCAACTACAGCCAGGGCGACGTCGTCACCGACTCGGTCGACGGAAACAGGTACGCCGCCAAGAGCAACCTTGTGGCCGACGCGCTGGCGCCGCATTCCGACCCCACGAGATGGAGCAACGCCAACACGGTGGTCAACTCCACCGGCCTGACGCTCACCGCCGCGCTGAACAAGTCGGCTCAGAGCAAGGGGAGCTGGACCTCAGGCACGAGCTACAGCAAGGGCGACGTGGTGACCGACAAGCTCGACGGGCACATTTACGTCGCGAAGAACGCCGTTGCCAACGACGTGTTGGCTCCGCACCACGACCTGGCGAACTGGACGCTCGTCAACAACTGGCTGTCCGGCACCAGCTACAGCCAGGGCGACGCCGTCATCGACACATTCGACGGCAACAAGTACGCGGCGCTGAACGACGTCGCGACCGACATGGTGGCGCCGCACTCCGACGCCGCGAACTGGAAGGCGGTCAGCAGCGAACCCGACGGCAAGAGCACCCTTGACACCGAGGCGACCGCCGGCGGCGGAGCCGGCAAGGTCGGCATCGCGGGCTCGCTGGCACTGACCATCGCCGATTTCGAGACGAGCGCCTCGATCCGCGCCACGGGCACCGCCCACGACACGGTCGCGGGCGATGTCTCGCAGTCCGGCACCTCATCGGTGGACAGCACCGCGAAGGCGATGGCCAGCGACAAGGACGCCAGCACCGTCGGCATCGGCGCCGGCGCCGCCATCAACATCGTGCGCGACGCGACGAGCGCGTCGATCGACGACGGTGCGGACGTCAGAAGCGCCAAGAAGGTCACGCTGGCCGCGACCGGCACCGACTCGATGACGACCTACGCCGAGGCGGGCACCGCCGGCGCGGATGGCTCGACGCTCAGCCTGACAGCCGATGCGGCGATCGCCCTCCCGACCGTGATCACGACCGCGAGGATCGCCGGTGGCGCGTCGCAGTCGCTCACGACGAGCGACGCGATCAGCCTGAGCGCGACTCAGACCGCCAAGGCCACCACCACCGCGAAAGCAGACGCGGTCAGCGGCACCGTGGTGATCGGGCTGGCGCTCGCGCTCGCGATTCCGGACGACGAGGTGACCGCGACGGACTCCCGAACGCTCAACAGCACGAAGTCGGTCAGCTTCTCGGCCACCGGCTCATCCACCACCGTGACGGAGGCCGACGCCAGCGCCACCGGCGCCAAGGGCAAGGACACCACCTCAACCACCGACAGCGCGCACGACAGCTCCGGCAAGGATGTCAACGGCAAGGCCGACGACCAGGTCAAGAACGCAAACACCGAAAGCAAGGACGGCACGGGCAAGACCTCGAGCACCACCGACACGAGCAAGGCCAAGGCCGACACCGCGGACAGCAACGGCAATACCGACTCGAGCAAGGATTCGAACACGGTCACCGTGGCGGGCGCCGCCGCGATCAACATCGTGACCTCCATCACCCAGGCATCGCTTGCGGACGGCTCCAACGTCACGGCGGCGGGCGGGGCGCTCACCCTCAAGACGCGGGCGAACACCGACGCCAGCGCCAATGGAAGCGGCAAGGCCGCCGAGGCTGGATCCGTCGGGATCGGCGTCGGCGTGTCGGTGAACAAGGTCGACATCACCAACATGGCGACGACAGGCAACGCAGTCGTCAGCGCCAAGGGCCTCGACATCGAAGTTGGAATGCTGGTCAACGGCCAGGACCGCATCCAGCGCTTCGACGGGACAGACTGGAAGACGATCGACACCGGGGAGACGTTCCCCGAGTCGCCATCGAAGGACGACCTCTTCCAGCTCACCAAAGCCACGCCCGCAACGACGACGGTCGATGGCGCGACGCAGAACCTGGGCGGCCTCACGCTCAAGGTCAAGTCGACTGCCGGCTTCGGCGCGGCCGCCACGACCGGCACGCTCAAGATCGACGGCATCGACAAGGAGTGCAACTACACCGTCACCGACTCGACCCACTTCGCGATCGCGGGCGACTGCACGACCTCGACCGTGAAGCCCGACGACAAGGCGACCGTCACGATGACGACCGGGACGTTCGTAGGCGGGGCCGGCCAGGACCTCGCCGGTGGGACCCTGACCGTCACCTCCACGTCGGGCTTCGAGCCGAGCGGGTCGCTGACCGCCGCCGGCGGCACCGGCACCTGCACCTACGTCGTCGCCGACGGGACCCACTTCGGCGTCAGCGGCTGCACCGGCACGCCGAAGGATGGCGCAGCCGTCACGCGGGTCACCAAGCTGCCAGGCGTCTACAAGTGGAACGACTCGACGTCGAACTGGGACTTCCAGATCGCCGGCATCGCGACCGGGTCGACGCTGCCCGTCAGCCCCGCGACCGGCGACTATTTCCAGCTGCTGAAGGCGTCGAACGCGACGACCGCGGTAGTTGGGGCGCAAGACCTCACCGTCGGGACGCTCCTGGTCAACTCGACCGCCGGCTTCAACGCGGGCGGCGGCACGTTCAAGGTCGACGGTCTGGGCGTCACCTGCACGTACGGCGGCACGACGCCGACGACGTTCACCTTCGTCGGCGGGTGCGTCGGCACGGCCGACGACAAGGCCACCATCACATCGGCCGCCACCACGCCGGAGTTCGCCGCGGGCATCTACAAGTGGAACGGCAGCAGCTGGGTCTCGCAAGGCGACGGCGTGACCTTCCCGCCGAGCCCAGCTGAAGGCAATTACTACCGCCTCGCCGAGCACGACATCAGCGCCGAAGCCACATCGGGCGCGGGTGGTGACAAGAGCACGGTCAGCATCGCCGGCGCGCTCGCGTTGAACATCGTCTCGGACCACACCGAGGCGATCGTTTCCTCCGGCGCGAACGTGACGGCCACGGGCGGCGACGTCACGTTGAGTGCGGAAGGCAACGAGGAGGACAGCGCGAAGGCCGACTCTGACGCGAAGAGCGGCAAGGTCGGCATCGGCGCCTCGGCCGCGATCCAGGTGCTCACCGACAACGTCGTCCGCGCGGCGATCGAGAACGGCGCCGTCTTCGTCGGCGGCAACAAGCTAACGCTCTCGGCCGCCTACCACCACGACATCGGCACGGAGGACAAGGCCGGGTCGGAGGGCGGGACGCTCGGGCTCAGCCCGTCCCTCTCCCTCGCGATCGTCACCGACACGGTCTCCGCCTACATCGGCACCGGCGCTCTGCTGACCGTCACCGGCGACGCCACCATCCAGGCGCAGGACGAGACCAGCTCGAGCGCCGAGTCGAACGGGGCAGCCGGAGGCAAGAACGTCGCGATCGGCGCCGCGGTCTCGATCAACGTCATCAAGACCACGTCGACCGCCGATCTCGAGCGCAGCCTCACCGCCGCGTCGCTGGCTGTGAGCGCGTCGACCGACGCTTCGAGCGAGGCCAAGGCAGAAGCCAGCTCGAAGGGCGAGAGCGACTCGGGCGACAGCTCCGGCAAGCAGACGAACAGCCAGGTCGATGGCAACCCGAACACGAAGGGCAAGACAGACACGGACACCAAGGGCAACTCGACGCCCCAGGCGACGGATTCGACCAAGACGGGTAACGACACGTCGAGCAGCGACTCGGGGAATGACAGCGGCGGCGTGAACATCGCCGCGGCGGTCGGCCTCAACTGGGCACAGCACACCACGGCAGCCACGATCGGGAACGGCACGAACACCCCGATCGTGACGGTGACCGGCGCCGTCAAGGTCAGCAGCGAGAACAAGATCGGTGCCAACGCGAAGGCGCTCGGCCTGAGCACGAACCTCGAGTCGGACGTCGCCATCGCGGCCGCGGTCGGGCTGAATGTCGAGAGCATCACCAACTCGGCTTCGATCGGGGCCGGCTCGACGGTCACCGGCGCCGGCATCACGGTCGAAGCGGTGACGCCCGACACCAAGGAGAACGACTTCGTGGTCTGGGGCCTGGCGGGAGCCGGTGGCAAGGCGGACGCGAGCGTCGCGGCCTCAGCCGGAATCCAGGTGCTGAGCTTCCACACCACGGCGTCCATCGGCCAGGGCGCGACCGTGAGCTCGACCGATACGCTGGACCTCAAGGCCACCGCGCCGATGGGTCTGCAGAACATCGCCGTCGCCGGAGGTCTGTCGACCGAAGGCACCGCGGTTGGCGGCGCGATCATCGTCAACATCCTCAACGACCTCTTGACGCAGGCCTTCATCGACTCGGGCGTCGCGGTCACCCACGTCGACGCGGCCAAAGCGATGACGATCAGCGCGACCTCGTCGCTGAAGCCGATCGTGCCCGATCCCAAGATCACGAAGATCACCTTCCCGGCCGTCTCGAACGTCGCGGTTGGCGGCAGCGCCGGCGGCGGCGATGCCGCGGTCACCGGGTCGGTCATCGTCGACGTCTTCTCGATCACGACGCAGGCGTTCATCGCCGGCGGGGCGCAGATCAACCAGATCACCCACGGCGGCGGCGACCAGACGATCTCCGTCACCGCGCAGGACGACACGCACCTGGTCAACGTCGCCGGCGCGCTCGCCCTGAGCGAGGGCGATGCGGGCGTCGCGATCGGGTTGATCGTCGATGTGATCAGCAAGGACGTCGTCGCCTACATCGGCGCCTCGGCGAACGTCTACGCGGGCGGCAACATCTCCGTCAAGGCGAGCTCGAGCATGGCCCTCTTCGAGCTCGCGATCGCCGCAGGCGCTTCGGAGAGCGCCGGCGTCGCGGGTTCTGTGATCGTGGTCGTCCTCAACCAGGGCGGCCCGCACTCGACACGCGCATACATCGACGGCGGCGCGTTCGTCCACTCGCTGATGGGCGTCGACGTCGAGGCCGCCGACAATCCGGACGGCACCAAGAAGATCGAGATGTACGCGGGCCAGGTCTCGATCGGCGAGACCGCCGGCGTCGGCGCGGCGGCCACGATACTCGACCGTAACAGCACCGTCGACGCGGCGGTACACAGCGGCGCGCACGTCGATGCTGACGGCGGCACCGGCCTCACGGTCAAGGCAAACCAGTCCAGCAACATCACCCTGCTTGCGGTCGGCGGTTCCGGCGGCGAGACCGCGGGCGTGGCCGGCTCGGTCACGGTCGACGTGTTCACCGACGTCACCAAGGCCCATATCGACTCTGGTGTCATCGTCGGCGACGCCCCGAGCGCCGGTCTCACGATCAGCGCCACCGATACGACCTCGATCCTCGCCATCGCCGGGGCGCTGTCCGTCGGTGGGACCGCCGGAGTCGGCGCGGGCATCGACGTCGAGGTCGTGAACAAGGACACAGAGGCCTCGTTCGCCGGGAACGCAACGCTCAGCTCGCTCGCCGACGCCGCCGTGACGTCGACCTCGAACGAGACGCTGGTCTCGATCGCGGTCGGCGGCAGCTTCGGCGGCACCGCGGCGGTGAGCGTGAACGTCTCTGTCCCCGTCTTCTCGGTCACAACCCTGGCCTTCGTCGCCGGCGGGGCGTACCTGGACGCCGGCGGCAGCGTGAAGGTGGCGGCGGAGGAGTCGCTGAAGCTGGATGCCATCGGCGGCAATATCTCGGCCGCCGGCTCGGCGGCAGTCGGCGCCGCGGCAGCGGTCGAGGTCGTGACCAAGGAGACCCACGCCTACATCGGCGATGGCGCCCATGTGAACGGGCACGGCGGCGACACCATCACCGTCAAGAGCGGCAACTTCGGCGTCACCACCGTCGATACCCGCTTCGACCCGCGCGCGGCAGTCGACGCCACCACGGACGAGATCAACCTCGGCTACACGCACAACTTCAAGACCGGCCAGGAGGTCGTCTACGACGCCGGCGGCGGGACCGTGACCCCGGGCCTGGTCGACGGCAACACCTACTACGTGATCGTCGTCGACTCGTC
>WNFA01003276.1_pt1 | contig 15707 bp, 18 predicted proteins | sample 5400481 | NCBI WGS metagenome assembly WNFA01 (sample SAMN13153340, study PRJNA577476) | soil metagenome | isolation source: 120 cm saprolite under Douglas fir tree site 2 hole 1 replicate 2 | place: USA:California | collected 2015-04-18
CGCTCTCGCGTCATCATCACACTTCGTGCTTTGTGTCTGCTGGCGATAGTCCGGGCCAGTTCTTTCTTCACCCTGCGTACGGCCCTGCGCAGACGATCGAGGCGGGGCGTTACGTGGCGGAGCTATGCGTAAGAGGCCGAAACGCGACTGCGACAATAGCGCGAGTCGAGATCATTTGCGCGCTGCCACATTCGCTCACCGTGCGTCTGGTGCCTGAGGGTGAGGATGCATGAGCGGGCCTAACGACGCTTTGATAGGTCAAAACGACTCAGCCTCGCCCAAATCGACCGATCTGACGTGGCTTCGCGGGCAGTGGGCCGGTGATCCAGCGGGCAAAAACTTGACACGCGAAACCGCGAAAGCGCATATTACACTCGCCTAGTAGGTGATGCCATAGCAGCGCCGCCAGGCTTGTAGGTCCGGTCAGACCCTCCGCCCGCTCGGTCGAGTCCCTCCGGTACCAGAAAAGAGTTCTCGATGTCCAAGAAGTCCACCGTCGCACGGGTGTCGCTCCGCATCGACAGGAAGCTCATGAAGCTCGTCCGCCGTCTCTCGCTCCAGTTCGACACCAGCGCGAACAACGTCTTGAATGACGCGGTTCGTTTTTATAGCCGAGCCCTCACCGCTCGCAAGGAGAAGTCATGAATCGCCACACCCGAATCCTCCTCCGCATCCGGGAATCTGCCCGGCGCAACGGCGGCAGGTTCACCAGCACTGCTCAGGCCGCGATCTACGAATTTCACCGAATGATGGAGGCAAGCTCCGAAGGTCCGTCACGAAGTCTCGTGCCGAAGGCGACCGAGGACAGCATGGGCGTGTTCCCAATTCGCGGCCGTCCGGGTTACGGGCGTTCCGACGAGGACGAGCGTCGTGTGCGTCGCTGCACCGGCGAAGGCCGTCACCGCGTCCGCGCCGATGAAGACGACGCGTTTTGTCCCAAGTGCGGCGCTCGCATGCAGGACGAGGACGAGGTTCGCGCCGACGAAGACGAGGGCGACCGCAGCGACCGCGACAGTGTGAAGAACCGCCAGGACGAGGAGAACCCACTCGGCTACACGGGCTGGAAGGGCGAGGATCGGAAGCCGATCGTGGTCAAGTCCGGCCGGGGCGCAGAGGCGGCTTCGGCCTTTCGCCGCGAATATCAGGCGCTCAAGGAATCCAAGTCGTTCAGCGCCGATCGCGCCGTCTCAGCGATCGTGCGCACGGGATTCTAGCCGTGGCCGATGACGCGAAGGTCCGAATCGTTGTGCGAGACCGGCAGGGCCTCGTGACGCAGATCGGTTCTTCGAGAAGTCCGAGTTCGAGTCTGTCGTAAGGACACTGCCGGTGTACCTGAAGGACGTGGCACGGTTTGGCTACTTCACGGGTTGGAGGCTCAACGAAGTCCTCTCGCTCGAATGGCAGGACATCGACCGCGAGCACGGCGAGATTCGGCTTCGCCCCGAGCGGTCCAAGAACGGGCACGGCCGTATCGTGCCGCTCGTCGGTGACCTGGCCGACCTGATCGAACGCCGCCCGGAACCTGATCCGGTCAGGGACCAGCGAGACGGTCGCTATGGCCATCACCGGCCACCGGACGCGCAGCATGTTCAGCCGGTACAACATCTCGACGACGGCCGACCTTCGTGACGCGCTCAGGCGCTACCAGGCGCACGACGCCGCGATCCCGGTTGAGGCGAAAGTCGTTGCCCTGGCGGGTCGTCGGCGGTGAAAACTGCACATTCACGACATAGTGGGGGGATAGATGCCCCGCAACTTTGCGAAACGAAAGGCGGTGGAGCGAACGCGCGTTCGGAGAGAACCTTAAAGCGCGAAGGCGTGGCGGGAAGCGTCCTCGCGGAGACCGTCTTTCTTGATCTTCCGCTTGATACGGTCGCGCGTCATCGGGTCGACGCGGTCGATGAAGAGGACTCCGTCGAGGTGGTCGATCTCGTGCTGCAGGACGCGTGCGCGCAGGCCGCGGGCGTTGATCGCCAGCGGCTGTCCGTTCACGTCCCGCGCCTCGACCTTCACCCATGCGGAGCGGACGACCGGAGCGAACACGCCCGGGATCGACAGGCACCCTTCCTCGCCCGTCGTCTCGCCGCCCTGCTCCACGACCGCCGGGTTCAGGAGCGCCTGCACGCCTCGGCCCTCCTCGTCGGCGATGACGATGAGCCGGAGCGAGATCCCCACCTGAGGCGCGGCCAGGCCGATGCCGACCTCGTCGTACATCGTCTCGGTCATGTCCGCGATGACCGCCCGGATTTCCGGAGTCACCTCGCCCACCGGTGAGGCGCGCCGTCTGAGCCCCGGCTCGCCGTATTTCAGGACTTTTAGAACTGCCATTCGACCGGATCGACCTCCACGTCAATGATACCCCGGCTCGCTGGACGCGGCGTTTTGAACTCCCGCAGCGCCTCCTCGAGGAGGCGCGGCAGATCGGCGTCGCCTTTTACGACGATCCGATGGGCGCGATCCCTCCGGTCGGCGACGGGCGCATAGACGGTGAGCCCCGTGCGCCCGCGCAGCGCGGCGCCGGCCGCCTGGGCCAGCCGGCGCGTCTCGGCGGCCTCGGAGGCGCGCGTGGTGACGACGGCCAAGCGTCGGAAGGGCGGATAGCCGAGCTCGCCGCGGAACGTCAACTCGTGCTGGTAGAACTCGTGCAGATTCTGGCGCGCGACCGCCTCGAACGCGTAGTGCCCGGGGTTCTGCGATTGGATGATGAGGGTGCCGTCAGCGGCGACCCGCTCGGCGGCCGCCCACGCCAGCCCGAGCGTGCGCTCTCCGGCGCGGAAATCCGGCGCGCGCAGGAGCTGGTCCGGCGCCACGAACGCCGCGAGCCCGAGCGACGCGGGACCGAAGAGGCGGAGCGCGCCACGGGTGCCGATCACGACGTCGGCGACGGCCGCCGCCGCGCGCTGCGCTTCGCCCCGGCCGCCCCGCGCCGCGTCGGGATCCCAGCGCGCGATGCGCGCCGCCGGGAAGCGGCGGCGCACGGCGTGCTCGACCCGCTCGGCGCCCCACCCGAATGGAGACAATCGTCGCCCGCGACACTCGGAGCAGGTGTCCGGCAGCGGGTGCGCGGCGGCGCAGAGCCGGCAGACGAGCTGGGCGGCGGCGCGCGAGTAGACGAGCGCGATCGCGCACTCGACGCAGCGGACCACGGTCCCGCACTCGTCGCAGGCGAGCGACGAAGTGAGCCGGCTCACCGCGAGGAAGACGCGCCGCCTGGCGGCCAGCGTCTCGCGGATGGCGCGCGCGAGGGACGGCGTGAGCGGCTCGCGCCGGAGGATCCCGCGCGTGTCGGCGATGTTCACGGCGGGCCAAGGCCCGGGCTGCGTCGGGGGCATGTCCAGGAGGCCCGACTTGGCGCGCCACCACGCCTCGACGCTCGGCGTGGCCGCCGTGAGCAGGAGGGCGACCGGCTCCCGCGCGGCGCGCTCGAGCGCGACGTCGCGCGAATGCATCCGCGGCGGTCCGGGCGGCTTGTGGGCCGCCTCGTGCTCGTCGATGAGGACGAGGGTGGCCGGCGGGGGGAGCGGAGCGAGCAGCGCCGACCGGGTCCCGGCCGCGAGGCGCACCGATCCGTCACGGAGCAGATTCCACGCGGCCGCGCGCTCCTCGTCGGTCACGCCCGAATCGAGTCGCACGACGCGGTCGATCTTGGCGAGTCGCTGCGCCCAGCGAGCGGTCGTCTCGAGATCGGGCGCGATCACGAGGGCCGAGCCCGGCATCGCCTCGATGCGCTCGAGAAGCCGCTTCTCCCGGCCAGCACCGACGAGCAGCGCCGGCCGCTCGAGCGCTGTCGCCGGCCGGCGACCGGGGGCGCGATTCGGTCTGGATCCGCTTGCGGCGAGCGGCGGCGGCAGGAGCGCGGCGCACGTCGAGCCGACCGACGAGAGGCTCTGCGCCGCGATCCAGTGGACGAGGTCGAGGTGCGCGCGAGACAACACGGGCTCGCGGTCGACGAGGCGGTCGAGCGGCTTGAGCCGAGGATCGGCGCCGTCGTGGAGCGCCACGACCATGCCGACACGCGAGGCGCCCCGGAGGGGCGCGATCGCACGCTGCCCCGGAGCGAGCGCCCAGCCGTCGGGCACGCGATAGGAGAAAAAGTGGGCGACCGGGGCGTCGAAGGCGACTTCCGCGATGGTCATGTATCGGAGCGTGAGGACGGCGCTACCGAGGGTGGCCTGAAACAGATGCGACCCGGCTCCGTCTCCGCGGACCACCCGTGACAGGTGCGGCGCGGCTCCGTCTCTGCGGACAACCCGTACGGCACCGTCATCGCGTGCGGCGGCGGTCGTACTCCCGTCGGGCGAGCTGAAGATCCTCCCACGCCATGCGCTTGTACTCCTCGCCCGGATTGCGCAGGAGGAACGCAGGATGGAAGGTCGGGATCAGCACCGCCGAGCCGTAAGGATGCACGCGGCCGCGGAGCTTGCCGATCGGCTCTCGGGTGCCGAGGAGGCTCTGAGTCGCGACGCTGCCGAGCGCCAGGACGACCTTGGGTTGCAGCACCGCCAGCTTCGCCGCGAGGAACGGCGCGCAGGCGGCGAGCTCGTCGGCCTCGGGATTTCGATTCCCGGGAGGCCGACACATGACGGCGTTGCAAATGTAGACTTCGTCGCGCGACAGCTCGACCTTTCGCGCCTCGAGCATTTTCGTCAGGAGCTGTCCCGCCCGCCCGACGAAGGGGAGGCCCTGAGCATCTTCGTCGGCGCCCGGGCCCTCACCGATGACGACGAACTCCGCTCGCGGGTTCCCCGAGCCGAACACGACGGTCGAACGCCCCTCGCACAGCTTGCACTTGCGGCAGCCCTGGAGGGCCTTCTCCTGGGCCCGGAGCGCCTCCGCGGCATCGAGCAGATAGTCGCCGGTGAGGGGGAGCTCGGTGAACCCGAGATCGCGGTGATGGCGCAGTGTCTCACCGAGTGCGCCGAGGGCATCGGCGAGCATCGCGCGCGGATCGGCGGTCGCCATCGCGCGCTAGGCGGGTGTCTTCCGGGTCGCGGCGCCGGCGCGCAGGCCCAGGACGTGCGAGAGGATCGCGTCGGCGACCGCGGCCTTCGGCATCCGCGGCAGCGCGCGAGCCCCCCCCCAGCGGTCGAGCAGCAGCACCTCGTTGTCCTCGGCGTCGAAGCCGATGCCCGCCTGGCTCACGTCGTTCGCCACCAGGAGGTCGATCCCCTTGCTCTCGAGCTTGGCGCGCGCGTTCGCGGCGACGTCGTGCGTCTCGGCGGCGAAGCCGACGACGAACGAGTTCGTGCGCCGCGCCGCGATCTCCGCCAGGATGTCGGGGTTCGGTGTCAGCTCGAGGGTGATGTCGCGCTTGCCCTTGATCTTCACGCTCGACGCTTGCCGGACTCGATAATCGGCGACCGCGGCCGCCTTGATGACGATCGTGGCGCGGTCGAGGTGGTGCAGCACCGCCTCGCGCATCTCCTCGGCAGTCTGTACCGGGACGAAGACGGCGCCGGGCGGCGGGGCGAGCGCGGTCGGGCCTGAGATCAGCGTGACCTGTGCCCCGCGCCGGAGCGCCGCCACCGCGAGCCCGTAACCCATCTTGCCCGAGGACCGGTTGGAGATGTACCGCACCGGGTCGATCGGTTCGCGTGTGGGGCCGGCCGTGACGAGCAGTCGGTCGCCGGCCAGGTCGCGGATCGGCGCCAGCACGCGGCGCAGCGCTTCGACGATGTCGTCGACCTCCGGGAAGCGCCCCCTGCCGCTCTGACCCGAGGCAAGGGCGCCCGTATCCGGCTCGAGAACGGTGACGCCACGGCCGCGCAGCGTGGCGACGTTGGCAGCGACGGCCGGGTGCTCCCACATGCCGCCGTCCATCGCCGGCGCCATGAGGACCGGCGCCCGGGCCGCGAGCAGGAGCGTCGTCAGGAAGTCGTCGGCGATCCCGTGGGCGGCCTTCGCGAGGAGGTTCGCGGTCGCCGGCGCCACGACGATAGCGTGGCACCGCTCCGCGAGAGCGACGTGCTCGACGGCATCGGCGCTCTGCGGGTCGAAGAGGTTGGAGAGCACCGATCGCCCCGACAGGGTGCGGAACGTCAGCGGGCCGACGAACTCGCGCGCGTGCTCGGAGAGACACACCGTGACCGAGGCGCCGAGCCGGCCGAGCTCGCGCAGCAAGTACACTGCCTTGTAGGCGGCGATCGACCCGGTGACGCCGAGGATCAGCTCGCGGCCTTCGAGGCTCATGCCTTCGGCGTGTCGTCGTCCTTGACGCGGTACTCGACCTTGGCCGCCGCGATCTCCTCCAGCGCGCCGCTGGTCGGCTTCTTGTGCCGGCTCTCCACGCGCGGCGGCGCGCCCCGATTGAGCTGCCGTGACCGCTTCGCGGCGAGGACGACGAGCAAATACCGGTTCGAGACCTTGTTCAACGCGCTTTCAAGCGAAGGGAATGCCATCAATTGCGTACCTCCAGATCGGGCAGGGTAAGGCCGAGGCGTGCGACTCGACAGCGCTCGGCCAGGATGATCGACTCGAGCTGCTCCATGGCCTCCTTCACATCGCGGTTCACGATGAGGTAATCGTACTGCCGCCACAACGCAATTTCCTCGCGCGCCCGCACCAGGCGCCGCTCGATGTCGGCGTCCATGTCGGAGCGGCGCTCGCGGAGCCGCTGCTCCAGCTCCTTCACCGACGGCGCCAGGATGAAGATCAGCACCGCGTCCGGGTAGCGCGCCCGGAGCTGCGCGGCGCCCTGCGTGTCGATGTCGAGCAGCACGTCGCGGCCGGTGGCCAGGGCGTCCTCGAGCGCGCGCGCCCGCGTGCCATAGAGGTTGCCGTGCACGGTCGCCCACTCCGCGAACTCGCCGCGCGCCAGCATCGCCCGGAACTCGGGCGCCCCGACGAAGCGGAAGTCCGCGCCGTCGATCTCGCCCGGCCGCGGCGGCCGCGTGGTCACCGAGACCGAGTACGCCAGGTCGGGTAGCCGGAGCCTGATCTCGCGGCACAGCGTCGTCTTGCCGGCCCCCGACGGCGCCGAGACGACGAACAGCGTGCCGCGTCGGCTAATCACCAGCCGGGCTCCGCTCCGTCACGAGACGCTGCGCCAGCGTGGCGGGCTCGAGCGACGAGAGGATGAGGTGGTCGCTCCCCGTCACGATGACCGCGCGCGTGCGCCGTCCGTTCGTGGCGTCGACCAGCTTCGTGCTGCCCTTGGCGCTCTCGATGAGCCGCTTCACCGGCAGCGAGTCCAGCGCGACGATCGCCACGATCTGCTCGGCCACGACCACGTTGCCGTGTCCCACGTTCACCAGGTGCGTCACCAGTCGGCTCCCGCCGTTCGTGCGATTATTCAAGATTCTGCGCCTGCTCGCGCATCTTCTCGATGATCCCCTTGGCGGCGAGCGCCGCCTGGCTGAGCTCGAGGTCGTCCGCCTTCGACGCGATCGTGTTGACCTCGCGATTCAGCTCCTGGATCAGGAAGTCCAGCGCCCGGCCGACCGCGCCGCCCTTGTCGAGCAGGAGCGTCAGCTGCTCGAGGTGCGCGCCGAGCCGCGTCATTTCTTCGCGCACGTCGGTCTTGTCGGCCCAGATCGCCACCTCGGTGAGGATCCGGCCCTCGTCGCGGACGATGTCGCCGAGGAGCGCGCCGATCCTCTCCCGGAGCCGCTCCTGATACCGTGCGAGCGCCGCCGGCGTGCGCGCCGCGATCGCGTCCACCTGCATCCGGAGGGCGGCGTGCAGGGTGCGGAGCTCGGCGCCGAGTGCCTCACCCTCCGCTCCGCGACACGCCACGAGCTCGTCGAGTGCGCGGCCGAGCACTTCGGCGAGGACCGGCCACGCGATCCCGCCCGCGGGCGTCTCTGTGTCCTGCATGCGCACGACGCCCGGGCGCTCGAGAACCCACGCGAGCGTCACGTCACCGCCGAGCCCCACGGTGCGGCCCAGTTCCCGCGCCTCCGCGACGTATTGCGCGGCGAGCGCGGCGTCGGCACGGACCTGCTGCGTAGACTGGCCGGGCGCCGGTCCGAGCTGAACGGCGACGTCGATCCGCCCGCGCTCGAGACGCGACTGGATCATCCGGCGCGCGTCCATCTCGCAGGCGCCGAGCGCGCGCGGCAACCGCAAGGCGATGTCGAGGTGGCGATGATTGACGGAGCGTGCTTCGACCGTCACGGTCGCGGCGTCCCCGGTTGCCTCGGCTCGGCCGAATCCCGTCATGCTGCGAAGAGCCGGAATCGGGGTGATCCGGGAGGGAGTCATTCAGTGATCATAGGGCGAAATCTCCTGTAGTGTCAATATGTTGCGGTTGACACGGCGCGATCCGGCGGCTAGACTCCCGCGGGGAGCGCGCTCGTGTCGCTCATCACACTCATCGCCGGCCGCGGACGCGGCGCGAAGGTCACGCAGTGACCCGGTGGGCGCTCGCCACACTGGGCGCACTCCTCCTCCTCGGCGTCGTCACCGTCGCGGTCGCCCGGTTCTTCGGGAAATCCGGGGCGCGCGCCTCGATCGGCGTGTCCATCGCCGCCCGATGGCTCGCGGTGTACGTGTTCTGGAGCTTTGCCGGCGGCCTGGCGATGACGTACGGCCTGCTCGCCACGTACTACTCGCCCGCGTTCGCTGTGATCGGTCTCCTCGGAGCCGTCTGCGAGTACCGAGCGCACGTCCGGGTCGGGCGCCAGCGCGGCCTGGCGATTTTCGTCGGCGTGCAGATCGCGTGGCTGGTGTTCGTGCTCTTCCAGAACGGTATGTTGGCTGCCTGGTGGTGATAGGCTCGAAGGATGGGCGAGCAGGACGCGATCCTGGTCGTCGACGCTGACCCCGAGGCCGCTCTCCTCCTGAGCGACTTCCTCGAGCGCGAGGGATACTCGGTCGTCGCCGCCGCGACCGGCGGCGAGGGCCTGCGTCTCATCCGCCAGGAGCGCTTCGCCCTCGTCCTCCTCGATCTCCAGCTCCCCGATGTCGACAGCACCGTCATCATGCGCGAGGCCGGGCGGGTCGAGGCGCCGCCGGAGGTCATCGTGGTCACGGGCCACGCGACCCTGGACTCGGCGATCCAGGCGGTCGAGAGCAGGAGCGCGGGCTACATCTTGAAGCCCGTCGACCTCTCCCGGCTGGGCTCGATCGTCGCCCGGGTGTTCGAGCGGCGGCGGTTGACGCAGGACAACGCACGGTTGCACACCGAGCTGGCGGAACGACTCGGCGAGAGTGAAGCCCTGGCCGCGATCTCGGCGACGGTCAGCTCGACCCTGGACGTCCGCGAGGCGCTGCGAAGGATCTGCCGAGAGCTCGCCCGTCTGCTCGGCGCCGACACCGTGGCCGCCTATCTGCATGAGTTCGGAACCGGTCAGCTTGTGCCGACCGCCGCGTACCACGTGCCCAAGGAGTACCTGGCGACGCTCTCCTCGGCTCCGCTGCCGCTCAAAGACCAGGGCTTCTTCCTCCCCCTGTGGGCGGAGCGGCGCCCCGTGTACTCGGACGACATCGCGCAAGACGAGCGATTCACGCACGGGATGTTCAGGAGCTTCCCGCACCAGTCGGGGCTCCTCCTGCCGTTGATCGTCGACGACGAGGTGATCGGCGGCTTCTACCTGGTGTGGTGGACGGTCCGCCGCCGCTTCTCCGCGCAAGATCTCCGCGCGCTCGAACACATCTGCGAGCAGGTCGGGTTCTTCCTGCGCAACGCCCGTCTCTACGAGCAGGCGGAGCGCAACCGGCACCGGCTCGAGGTCCTGAACGACGTGTCGCGCCGACTGGCCGCCGTCCACGACGCGGAGGAGGTGCTGACGATCATCGTCAACGAGGCCGCCCGGCTCGTGGGCGCCGAGGCGGCGGGCCTTCGCCTGCTGGAGGGCGACGATCTCGTGGTCAGCGCCAGGACCGAGTCGGCCGCCACCGTGATGTCCCGGCCACGGCTCAAGCTCGGGGAGAGCCTGAGCGGTCTGGTCGTCGCGACCGGAGAGTCCGTCGTGGTCGAGGACCTGGCCGCCGACACACGCCACGATCCCGCCCACAAGCGCGGCGCCCTCGAGCGGGGCTTCCGAGGGTTCATCGGCGTCCCGCTCCGCGCCCACGGTCGCGTCGTCGGCACGCTCAACGTGTACACCAAAGGGGCGCGCCACTTCCTGCCGGACGAGATCGCGCTGCTGTCGGCGCTCGCAGACCAGGCCTCGCTCGCCATCGAGAAGTCGCGTCTGCTCCGAGAGACCGAGGAGGGACGGGCGCTGCTCGAGCAGCTCTCCCATGCCGCCCTCACGATGCAGAGCTCCTGGGAGCGTGACGATCGCCTCGGCGCGTTCGTCCAGGCGGCGCGCGAGGTGGTCGGCTTCGACCGCGTGAACGTGTTCCTCCTCACCGCCGACGGCGCGGAGCTCGAGCTGGTGACGACCGGTGGCGACGAGGTCGCCCCGGGGCTCCGGCTGCCACTGACATCCGAAGCCGGTCCGTACCATGAGGCCTTGAAGAGCCGACGTCCAGTCGCGGTACTATCCGACGCGGACCTCGCGCGGGTGCTGCCGCTCGATCGGGCGCGCCTCGACCACGCGTATTTGCGCTCGCGCCGATTCGTCGTCGCGCCGCTCGTCGTCGGCGAGCGCGTGATCGGCGTCGTGAGCGCCGACAACAAGCCGAGCCGGCGGCCGATCAGCCGCCAGAGCGTCGAGCCGTTCAGCTTGCTCTGCCAGAACCTCGCGACCGCGCTCGAGGAGAGCCGGCTCTACGCCGAAGCCCGCGCCCGCGAGCAGGAAGCGACGCGGCTCTATGCCGTGACCCGGCAGCTGGCCACCAGCCTCGACCGCGAACGCCTGCTCGATGTCATCGCCGAACAGGCGATAGAGCTGACGGGGTGTGACGCGGTCGGAATCTTCTTCTTCGACGTGACGCGTGGCGCCCTCGTCTTCCATCGCGGGCTGCACCTGCCTCCGGAGCTGACCCGCGGCCTCGCGCTCCGTCCCGGCGAGGGGATCGCGGGCCGCGCCTACCAGGAACGTCAGCCGGTGTGGACGCGAGACCGCCTGACGGACCCGACGCTCCGGCACTCGCCGGCGACCCAGCAGCTGGTCGACGCGTCGGCGCCGCGAGCCTATCTGGCGGTGCCCATCATCAGTCGCGAAGAGACCCACGGCGTCCTCGTCGTGTACTTCTTCGTGCCGCACGACTTTACCGCGCGGGAGGTCCAGCTCGTCTCGACCCTCGCCGACCACGCCGCCCTCGCGCTTCAGAACGCGCGCCTCTTCGAGGAGACACAACGTCGCGAGCGCGAGGCCCAGACGCTCTCCGACGGTCTCGTCCTGCTGAACCAGGCGGCCCGCGCGCTCCACCGCACCCTCGAGGTGGACGCGATGCTCGACGGCGCACTGAAGGAACTGGCCCGGGCCTTCGGCGCCAGCGGCGTGCTCATGCACCTTCTCGCCGAAGACGGGAGCCTCAGCCGGAGCCTCGGCCACTGGGTGTCCGACGAGCAGCGCCCCGGCGATCCGGGACGGCTGGGCGCGATGAGCGACTACGTGCGCCGGACGCGGTCGCCGCTGCTCCTGCGCGATGTCACGAAGCACCCCGACTTCGTCCATCCGGCGAACATCGCCCACGGCGTACGGTCCATCGCGGCGTTCCCGATCGTCGGCCAGAGCGAGCGCGTGCTCGGGGTCCTGCTCCTCTACTACACGTCGCCGCAGGCGTTCCCCGACGCCGAGACACGCCTCCTCACGTCCTATGCCGACCAGCTCGCGACGGCGCTCGAGAACGCGGGGCTCTACGAGGAGACGCAGACACAGCAGGTACGTCTCGCGCAGATCTTCGACTCGACCTCCGACGGCATCGTGCTCGTCAGCCGCGCGGGCGAGATCCAGGCGGCCAACCGGCAGGCCGGCGAGCTGCTCGGGTTCGATGCCAGCGCCGTCATCGGGACCCGCCTGGCCGAGCTCCGGACCGGCGCCCGGAGCGTGGTGCCCGACTACGATCGGGTGTTCGGGGACCTCGCGGCGCTCCTCGAAGATCCGGACCGGGGCGGCGAGGGAGATCTCGAGCTCCGGCGCAGCGGCCGCACCGTCCACTGGACCGCCCAGCCGACCAAAGACGCCTCGGGTGGGACCATCGGCTTCACGCTGACGCTCAGCGACGTGACGCACGAGCGCCAGGTGAGCCAGATGAAGACCGACTTCGTCTCCTTCGTCACCCACCAGCTCCGCACGCCCCTGGCGGGCATCAAGTGGATGCTGGAGCTCGCGGCCCAGACGCCGCAAGTCCCCGCGGAAGCCGGGAGCTACGTCGAGGACGCCCGTGCCGCCGCCGAGCGCCTGATCGGCCTCGTGAACGACCTGCTCGACATGTCCCGCCTCGAAAGCGGCAAGCTGACCGTCACGCTGCAGCCGACGAACCTCGGAAAGCTCACGCAGAGCGCGTTGGACGACCTCGGGGCCCTGATCCGCGAGAAGGGACACCGGCTGTCGGTGACGGGCGCGGGCGGCGTGCCGGCGGTCATGGCCGATCCCCAGCTCCTCCGGCAAGTGATCGTGAACCTCATGTCCAACGCGATCAAGTACACGCCCGCCGGCGGCGCGATCTCGATTTCCCTCGGCGTCGAGGACGGCCGGACGGCCCGCTGGGCGATCACGGATAGCGGTATCGGGATTCCGAAAGCCTCCCTGACGAGGCTCTTCGAGAAGTTCTACCGAGCCGACAACGCGCACACCGTAGAAACCGAGGGAACGGGACTGGGTCTCTACCTGGTTCGCCTCATCATCGAGAAGCTCGCTGGCCAGGTCTGGTGCGAGTCCGAGGAAGGCCGGGGATCGACGTTCATCTTCGCGCTCCCAACGAGCGGGTGACGCCCATGGAGACGACGGGAAAGCGGGTCCTGCTGGTCGAGGATGATCGGTTCCTTCGGCGGGCCTGTGAGGCGAGCCTTCGGCAGCGCGGGCTGACAGTGACGACCGCTGCGGACGGCGAGGAGGGGCTCCGCCTCGCCCAGGGCGAGCGGCCGGACATCATTCTGCTCGACATGCTGATGCCGAAGCTGTCGGGCCTGGAGGTGCTGCGGGCGCTCAGAAGCGACGAGGCGACGCGCAGCGTGCCCGTGCTCATTCTCTCCAACTCCTCCCGTGAGCAGGACATCGCCGAGGTCACCACTCTGGGGGTTTCCGGGTACTTCGTGAAGTCCAATCTGTCGCTTCAGGAGCTGGGCGAGCTGGTCGGGCGCGTGCTGGACGGCCAGCATGGCTGAGGGAGCCCGACGGATCCTCCTCGCGGAGGACGACCGCTTCTTGCGCCGGGCGGCCGAGGCGCGATTGCGCCAGCACGGATTCGAGGTGCTCACGGCGATCGACGGCGAGGAGGCGTTGCGGGTCGCGCGCGCGCAGCGTCCGGATCTCGTGCTTCTCGACGTCGTCATGCCCAAGCTCCAGGGGTTCGACGTCCTGAAGGCGCTCAAGCAAGACGCCGCCACGGCGGGCATCCCGATCATCGTGCTGTCGAACCTCGGCCAGGATCGGGACGTCGAGCAGGCGACGGCGCTGGGCGCGGCGGCGTACCTCGTCAAGGCGCACCTCTCGCTGCAGGACCTCGTGGAGAAAGTCGACGCGACGCTGGCGAGCGGGACGCCGTAGCCGGGTCGAGCTCTCCAGGAGCCTGTCTCCAAGAGCTTGGGGGGGTGTGGGTGTTGGTGGACAAGATCCTGAAAGGGGCGAAGCCGGCCGACCTTCCCATCGAGCAACCTACCAAGTTCGAGCTAGTGATCAACCTCAAGACCGCGAAGACCGCTCGGACTGACGATCCCGCCGTTGGTGCTGCTGCGCGCGGACCAGATTATCGAGTAGCGCGTGCTGACCCGCGAGCCCTCCGACCGTGACTGACCGTCTCGGCCGTCTGCCCGTGCTCGGGGCGAACCGCTCGTGGCTGAACTCGTGGCGGGGCATCGGCGACGTCGAGCGTGGCATGGCGCGCCAGGGCTACGACCTCCAGTTCACGCGGTACGACGAGAAGGGCTGGCGGGCGACGTTCTACACGAGCGGGATGGAGCACTCGATCACGAGCGCGACCGCATCGGCGTGGTAGCGCACGCCGTGGCACGCGACGCAGCGAGCGGCTTGGGAGGCGCTGCGGCAGGCCGAGGGGACCAGATGATGCAGATCGTCGAAGGCGGATGCATCGACCCGAGCGGTGGTACACGCCTGAGGGCCAAGTTGACCAAACAGGGCGTGGAGCTGCTCGCGGCTCGTGTTCGTCGTTTCGTGTACGTCGTGGGCTCGCCTTGGCGCGCCATGCGACGGGTGCTGCGAAGGGTTCGCTCGGGTGCCTAGACGATCAGCTAAGAGGCTCGAGAAGCATCTCGACTTACCCGCGTCCTGCTAGCGCATCGGCTCGAACTCGTAGTTGCCGCCATCGGCCATCAGCGACAGGAACAGATGCCCGCCCTTCACGGAGTATGACCGAACGAACGGCCATTGCCTGGCGAGGTGGTCGTGCAACGATCCGGACGGGCACACCGCGCGGGTAAGCGCGATCGGGCCGAACCGGAGCTGGTTCGGTCCGGTCAAGATCCACGCACCGCGGCCGCGGTTACAGTCGAACCGCACGCTCACGTTGCCGTCGTTTGCGAAGGCGACGGTGTACTTAGCCTTGTCGTCGGGCATCAGGACCGTGCCATCGCCGCCCTGGAACTTCACAAGCTGCCACGATGTATCGCCGATGCCAGCGAGATGGACCGGCGGCGTTGGAGCACAGCCCACGATGATGCCGAGCGTCACCAGCAACAGTAGAGAACGCTTCATGGGAGGCCTCTCGTGCCGACAAGAGTCCCACTTCTCTGCCACACATTGAGGCAAGCGACCGAGAGCCATGTGTGCCTCCAAGGGAGCGGGAGGATCGGTCACCTTTAGGGCAGGTGATCGGGCGTCCGTACACGACGGCGGGAGGCAAGACGGCCCACGTGCGCGTCGAATCAGTGAAGCAGCCGGTCGTAACCGAAAATACGGAGCTGGGGTGCCCACGAACGTGTCGGGGTGAGGCGCGAGGAGGGCAACCGATGATGCGACTCGGACGAAGGGGTGAGCCTACATGGCGAGCAACGAAATCAGCTACGTCTTGAGGACTTGCCCGCACATGTGCGCGGCCTCGCTCGTCGAGAAGCAGTGCTGCTGCTGCGCGGGACGCAAGGAACTCTGCTGCGTCTGCGCCAACCGATGCCTCCCCGACACCGTGAACCCACCGGGGACGAATGGGAAGTGAACGACACCGACGCCCGCCTCTGGCATCCTTGGCTCCGCATCAACCGCGTCCTGCGCGCGATGCTGCACGAGCGATCGAGCGGGGAGGCGTGGCCGAGGGTCAAGGCCGAGTTCAGGAAGGCGCTCGCGCTCCGGAGTCAGATCCGGCGCGCGGGGTGGTTCAACTAGGCCCGTGACCAACGCCGCCGATTCTCGTGGCGGCGGTGGGTGAACCTGCTCAGACCGCGCTGATGTTCTTCAGCGCCTCGGAAACCAGGGTCGGCAGATTTGGATCGCGGTGGTTGAAGGCCCACAGCAACTGGCGCGACAGCTCGATCATGATTGCGACGGGATTGTCATTCATCCCTTCGGCTGCGGTAGTCACTGGGACCCTGACACGGGTAGCGACCAGTCGTCGGTCTTCCGCCGCTTGCTGCGGCATCACGAACCGCGAATAGTCCCTCAGAAGAAGTGAGAGCTGTGTGCAGTGGATCAGCTCGTATCGAATCAGAAGATTCGCCACGGCGCCGCGCAGCAGCGCGATGGCGAGGTTCAATGCACTCG
>WNFA01012963.1_pt1 | contig 15707 bp, 15 predicted proteins | sample 5400481 | NCBI WGS metagenome assembly WNFA01 (sample SAMN13153340, study PRJNA577476) | soil metagenome | isolation source: 120 cm saprolite under Douglas fir tree site 2 hole 1 replicate 2 | place: USA:California | collected 2015-04-18
GGATCTTTGCGCGTCGTTTGGAATTGAGCCGCCTACTTTCAATCCGGATAAACTCCACATGGAATGCTCTCAATGGAGCCCCAGACCCAATTTCGGCAGGACATATCGTAATGAACTCAAGAACGCTCCCAACATTACCGTAATTTTACACGCAAACGTAACCGCGATCGTCACCAACCAGGCTGCGACGGCAGTCGAAAACGTGGAGTTCAAGACCCTAACCGGGAAAAAAGGAACAGCCAAGGCGCGATACTATGTTATCTGCTGTGGCGGCATTGAAACCGCACGGCTTTTGCTTGCCTCGAACCGGGTTGAACCGCACGGCGTAGGAAATCGAAACGATTTGGTGGGCCGCTACTTCCAAGAACACATCCACTTGCAGTACGGCAACGTCCAGACGAAGAATCGGGCACATCTACAAAATCTTTTTGAGTCATTCTTTGTCAGAGGACTGAAGCATGCTCCCCTGATAACGCTCAGTGAGCGAACGCAGGTGGAAAACAAGCTGCTGAGTATTCACGGTACAGTGATTTTCGAAGACGTGCCGGATTCCGGCATCGCTGCCATGAAGAAACTCTTCAGAGCCATGATCGGCAGAAGCTTTTCGAATACTGGCGAGCTGAGCCGTTTGATCGGCCGAACATTGGCAAATCCTGGTGAAATGTTTAGCTTGGCATATCGTCTTCACGTCCAAAAACGCGCGGGTACTCCCAAGTGCGGGCCGATTCTTTTCGGAGCACAATGCGAGATGGCGCCGAATCCGAATAGCCGGGTCATGTTGGGCGGAGCCGGGGACCGCTTAGGAATGCCACAAGTCAGGCTTGACTGGCGGCTTGGTGAGCTTGAGCGCCGGACGGCATCTCAGTACATTAGGACACTCGTGAGCGAGTTCGAACGTCTCGGGCTCGGGTCCTTTGATCTAAACCAGGTTGCAGTTCTTGACGATCCTGCAGCGTGGGTTCAGAGAACACATGATTCCGCGCATCACATGGGCACTACTCGAATGCATGAGTCTCCGCAGCTTGGCGTCGTAGATCCCCAGTGCCAAGTGCATGGGATAGCCAATCTATATGTTGGGAGTAGCGCGGTATTTCCAACAAGCGCTCGCTCGAACCCTACATTGACTATTCTAGCTCTGTGTGTGCGGATCGCAGACCGGCTAAAGCAAATCTCCCGGTGATCATCCAGGTCCGCCTGGGATCAATGGGGCGGTGCGAGGCAAACCGCCAAGACGAACGAGGAAATGCATGAGAGGGATTGCTGTACCGGGCATTGCCATCCAGATTCCAGTCATTGGATTTGGTTGTAGCACCCTGTCGAGTGTCGGCGAGAAAAATGCTCTTGAGCTATTGGGGACGGCGTTCGATGCTGGGGTGCGTCACTTCGATGTTGCTCGTTACTATGGGTATGGAGATGCGGAAGGGATGCTTGGAACCTTCGTGAAATCCCGCCGCGTGGAGGTCACGATCACGACGAAGTTCGGCATCCAACCGCCCCGGCGTACCCATGCTCTACGATTTGCTTTGCAGGCTGGCCGGCAGCTTATGCGGCTCGTGCCCTGTGCGCGTAGCTATATGCGACGCCGGGCGCAAGGACTTGTAAAGGGAGGCGGATTCAGCCTGAAAGAGGCTCGTGAAAGTCTCGAGACAAGTCTTCGCGAGCTTGGCACCGATTACATCGATTTCTATTTGTTGCATGACTATACCGTCTCCGAACATTCCTCTGATGAATTGGCGGGATTTCTGATGGACAACGTCAAAGCCGGAAAAATTCGCTATTTTGGAATAGGCACAGGAATAGACAATGTTCTGCGGGCCTTGGAACGCCAACCGGAGTTATGCACGATCCTGCAGTTTGAGAACAGTGTCCTCAGGCGGAATATGGATAAGCTGCCGCAAGGAAGGCCCGATCGACTCACGATTACGCACGGGGCGCTCAGTGCGAGTTATCGATCGGTTTCCGCATTCCTCAAAGCGTATAGCCAGTTGGCGAGAAACTGGTCAGCAAAACTCGGCCTCGACTGCTCCAATGACGACACAATCTCCGCGCTGATGCTAAACTATGCCGTTCAAGCAAACCAGAATGGACTTGCGCTATTTTCATCCAAGAACGCATTTCGAGTGAGCAAGAATGTGAAGGCAGTTCTAGAGCCAGGTGTTTCTCCTGCACAGGTAGCGTTGTTCGGCGAGCTGGTTGAAAGAGATCTGATGCCATCGATGCTAGTGGAATAGAACTGGAGCAGCGGGTCCGTTGCAACTCTGTTCCCGGAGCTGAGGGGACGCGGCATTATGCCTTTGTCTGCCCAGGGCCAGAACGAGGGGTGTTATCCGCGTAGGCGACACGGAGGAATGATGAAGAAGATATTACGCTTGCTGAGCGAACCGCGTAGGAAACGCCTTGCGTCGGCTATTTTCGGCAACCAAGCGGAGTTTTTGAACGCCCTGGGAGGCAACGCGCAATTACATCGCTGGCTAAGAGGGCAGCAGCCCCTTCAGTACTTTCGGAACAGATATGATCTCTACGCCGATATTCAGTCGAAAATTCTGGCTGAACACGCAATCGACTACCTTGAGTTTGGAGTGCGCTACGGTGATTCACTCTTCAAATGGAGCACTCTGAATACCCATCCTAATAGCCGTTTTATTGGTTTTGATTCTTTTGAAGGAATTCCCGAGGATTGGGTCAGTGTTACCGGAGAGGCAAAAAAAGGTTCGATGTCTGTCGGAGGAGTCGTTCCCCAAACAACTGATACGCGTATACGCTTTGTGAAGGGTTGGTTCAACGAAACCTTGCGCCCGTTTCTGCAGGATTTCAGTCCTCGCTCGAGGCTAGTTATTCATAATGACGGGGACCTATTCTCTTCTACATTGTACACGCTGGCCACGCTCGATCCGATTTTGCAGTCGGGTTCGATCCTGATCTTTGATGAATTCGCTAACCCACTACATGAGTGGAGAGCTTTCCACGATTACGTGTCCGCCTTTGGCCGCTCGTGCAGGGCGTTAGGCGCGGCTGGGGAATATTACACGCAGGTTGCGATGCAACTCGAATAGGGCTCCATGCGACGTACCGTCCCGTGGGCTGGTTGCGACGGAGAGGATTTCTCGCAGTCACCGGCCGGAGAGAGCTCTAACGTACTGAGCCGCAATCGATTTCCAACAGAAGAATTGCTGCGCAGCCGCCAGACTGCGTTGCTGCAGTTTGAAGGATAACTTCTCATCGGTCAAAACCTGGGCAAGCGCTTGCACCAATCCTTCCCGGTCACCCATGTTAACCAACATGACGCCGGCCTCGGTGATCGGAAATCCGGTTTCCTCTCCACGATAACCGACAATGGGCACACCACAGACAATTCCGGCGATTGCGCTCCCCCGCCTGCTGGACACATGCCCGCGAACGCACAGCAGCACATCTGCACCAGCAAGAGCCTGCGCGAGCTCTTCGGCAGGCATCAATCCAAGCATCGAGAATTCAATGCCTGACCCGTTCAGCTCTTGTCGCAAGGCCCCCTCAGCTTCTGCACAACCTCTCCCGATCGTCACCAGGCGTAAGTGGACGCCTTGAGACTGGACGCGCCTCATCGCACAAGCGATGTCCCCGATTTCTTCAACGCCTTTGACACCCCACGAGATGCCGAAAACGGCGACCATCGAACCAGTTGACGGCCGCACGCCATTATTCTTGATTTTGCGGTCCGCTATAGGGAAGTTGGATCCGACGGGAATGAAAACCGCCTTCTCATGCAGTGGCGGAAGCCACGGAATATTTTCAACGGGCACGGTGAAGATGGCGCGGTCCGCTTGTTCGTAAAGGCGCTCGAGAACACGAAGTTGGCAATACTCGCGGACACGGAGCGTTGTGTATTGCAGCAAAACCCAGCGGCCTCGCCACGCCCCGGACATCTCACGCAAATCCGCGAGCGCGGCTCGCCAGCTTCGCTCCGGCCAGCCTAGTCTGACTGTTTCAAGCCGATAGCCATAGTCTCCGAGCGCCCCGCCAAGCCACACGCAATAGTCGGCCACGCCATCGGTAGGCTCATCGCGCCGGCCCACAAGAGCCACGATGGGCTCCGCGCTCATTTCGCCACCAACCGCGGCAGTGCCAAGACGTGCAGGTCATCCACGGATTCAAGGCGGTATCCGAACCGGCCAAAGTATTCCCGCAAGAATTTGTCGTTCGCGTCCGAATGCATCTCGCAGATGATTATGGGATGGCGCGCCTCCAGCAGTTTTGCCGCGCCGCGGAACACTTCGATTTCCGCGCCCTCGACGTCGCACTTGATGACGTCCGGGGCGGGCGCGCTGTGGAAAAAACCGTCGAGCGCCACACAACGCGTGGGCGTCCCCGCCTCGGCGCTTTCGCCCGCGACGAATTTCCCTACACCGCGATCCGGCGACGATTGATCCGCCGCGACAAAAATCAGATCACCGCTCGCCGACCAGACGCCCGCTTCAATCACAGTGGCGTTGGTGAAACCGTTTCTCGCGATGTTACGGCGCAAGCGGGCTATGATTTCCGGATCGGGCTCGAAGCTGAACACTTGCCCCGCCGCTCCGACCAGGCGCGCGGCGAGAAGCGAGAAAAAGCCGATATTCGCGCCCAGATCGTAGAACACCATGCCGGGTTTGAGCCTCTTCGACAGAATTTCCTGGATCGCGGGTTCCACTTCCCCGCGCAAGTATTGCTGGCCGGTGCGCGGATTGAGTTCGAGCCAAAGTCCTTCGCCGGGACCGCGTTCGACGCGCGCCCACACTTTTTCATCTGAAGGAAGAATCCGGTGGCTCAAACGGTGAGCGAGTTTCCCGAGGACCGGCAGGTTCCGAAGCGAACGCAGCGGCTCAGGAAGTCCGAGCAGTAGGGATCCGATCCATTTGCGCGCCGCGGCCATGCTATTTCTCCACCATGTAGCTCCCGATGACCAGGGCGTCCATTCCCGAACTGAAGAACGTGCGCACGGCGTCGGTGGGCGTATTCACAATTGCTTCGCCGCGCAAATTGAACGACGTGTTCATGACAACGGGAACGCCAGTTCGCTTCCCGAACTCGTTGATCAGATTCCAGTACAAGGGATTGATGTCTTTTTCGACGGTTTGCGGCCGCGCGCTGCCATCCACATGCGTGACCGAGGGAATAATACCGCGTTTCTCGGGCCTCACAGGATTGGTGAGGATCATGAACGGAGAATCGCACGCATGTTCGAGATACTCTCCCGCTACTTCCCTCAGCATCGAAGGCGCAAAGGGGCGCCACCATTCGCGGAATTTCACGGCGTTGTTCACTTTGGCGTTCATTTCCGGATCGCGCGGGTCCGCCAGGATCGAGCGGTCGCCCAGCGCACGCGGGCCGAATTCCATGCGTCCTTGAAACCAACCAATGATTTTCCCGGCGGCGAGCAGATCGGCCGTCGTCGCGGCGGCGTTGTCCAGTTTTGACGCGCGGAGCTTGTAGGTTCGCAGCGCCTTTTCGATTTCCGCATCGGAAAATTCCGGGCCGAGGTAAGCGTGGCGAAGCGGCTGCATCGGGAGGCGGCCGCCATTGTCCATATAAGGAGCGAGGACGGCGCCCAGGGCCGCGCCGTCGTCCGAAGCGGCCGGCTGAACGAAGATGTTGTCGACCATGCCAGAAGCTTGAATCTTCCCGTTGGCTTTGGAGTTGAGCGCGACTCCGCCGGCCAGGCACACGTTGCGGCAATTCGTCTTTTGCACCGCGAGTTTTACCAGCGCCAGCATGGCCACTTCGCAGGCATCCTGCACGGCAAATGCGACGTTCTTGAAACTTTCGTCGATTTCACTTTCGGGCGTGCGTTCGGGGCCCAGCCGTTTAGAGATCGCCGAGGCGCCATTACTACGACCGAGCAGCAAAGGCGCATTGACGCGGTACGACTCGTGGTTGAGCGAAATGAATTCGTTCAGGTTCACGCCCGGATTTCCGTACGGCGCAAGGCCCATGACCTTCCATTCGTCGCTGTTGGGCACGAAGCCCAGGTACTGCGTGAACTGCGCGTAGAAAAGGCCGAGCGAATTCGGCCACGGAATCGTCAGCACGTGATCGAGGCGTCCGCCGTGGCCGTACCAGATGGAGCTGGCTTCCCAGGCGCCGCGCCCGTCCATCACGACGACCGCGGCATTGTCGAATCCCGAATACGAATACGCGCTGATGGCGTGGGCCAAATGGTGGTCAACGAAACGCATTTGGGCGCGGGTCTGGCCGAAGTGATTCGTGAAGTTGCGGAATCCGCCGTTCTGGTGCGCCATGCTTGCATACAGTCGCGCAGAATTCAAAACATTCAGATAGGTCACGGGATACTGGCCGCGCAAAAAACACTTCAAATCGGTGGCAAAGACGCTGCGCGGAGCGGGCCAGCCCTGGCAGATGAAATCGAGCTGATCGGGACGCACCTTCGCAAACTCCAGGCAGGCGCGGATCGCGTGGCGCGGGAAGCCGGCATCGTGCTTGATCCGGCTGATGCGCTCCTCGGCCACGGCAAAAAGCAGCTGGCCGTCCCGCGCGATGCACGCGGAGGAATCGTGCATCTGCGAATAGTTGAAGCCAAGTGTGATCATGCATTCCCCGAAATTGCCATGGCTCCCCCGAATCTAATTACCGGCTTCGCTGAAGGACGAAGAGCGAATGAGTCTCTTCAGCGACGCTCCACTTGGGAGGACTTCCGTTTCTAAAAAGACGATTGACCAATCTCACGGGCCCGTAGTCGGGGGTGGTCCACCCGCCCTCAAAAAGGCGCGCATCGTGAAAAATCGCCACACCGCCAGGCTGCACAAAGCGGCTCCAGTCATTCCAATCGCGCTCGACGGCGGCCTCCGCGTGGTCTCCGTCGATCAAGAGGAGGTCAATCGGGTCATTCCACGTTCGGGCCGCGTCCTGGCTGAATTTTTCTATCCAAATTACTTTTCCGCGCCGATGGGTCTCAACGGCTCGTCGCGCCGCCCGCTTCGTGAAATTCAAAGTGGGAGTGCGGCTCAGATGAAATGGGTCGATCAGGTATAGGGTTCCGTCCTCGGCCATGCCCTCGCGAAGCGCCAGCGCGGAAACGCCTTCGGCCACGCCAATTTCAACCAGGCTCCTGCGCCCTGTAGCCCAGCGAACAAAGGCCGCGTGCTCGGCGGCAGTGTGCTGGGCAAGCGCCGGGCGAAGTCCCAGCCAGGCATACGCCGGATGGCGCAACAAAGAAAAATCTTTGGACCCGTAATTCAAAGTCGTACTCGATTCGCACGGCAGATTCAGAACCGCATATTTCAAGAGCAATCCCCTGACATTGCGTGTTTCCCGAGGCATCGGCAAATCAATTCAGTTGTGACCATTTTGAGCCGCGAGGATCAATACTTTTTCCAGTTTTTCAGTGATTTGCTCCCAAGTATAACGCCTCGCTGTCCGCTGCCCCTCGAGTCCGAGTCGTTTTCGCAACTCGGTGGAGTGACAGAGCCGCTCGATCGTCCGCGCCAAACCTTCCGCCTCCGCTGCTTGTACGAGCAGGCCATTGAATTCGTCTTCAACGATATCGGCCATACCGGATGTGTTCGTGGTGACGACCGGCATGCCTGTTGCCATGGCTTCGAGGAGCGTGAGTGGCATGCCCTCCACCAGAGAGGGGAACACAAAGATGTCATGCGCGGCGTATACCGAGAGTATGTCTTCTCGCGAAATGAACGGAATGACGCACACCTGGTCACGGACTTCCGGTGCGAAATATTGTTTTACAGCATCAGCGGGGGCCGAACAGCCTGCGACCGTCAGCCGGACTCCGGGTATTTTCCCCGCTAGCAGGCCAAACGCATCCGCGAGATAATACACGCCCTTCCGATCGAGCCAAGTGCCGACAAAAAGCAAATCGATGGGCGACTTGTCCGGATATTCGCGCCTGGTGAAAAATCGCTCCTCCGTCGCGTTGGGCACATACCAAATACGGCCAGGATCGCGTTTGTATTTTAGCTCCGCGCAAATCCAGGCTTCGCGATTTGCGACTGCACCGTAGTCCGCCGTCCTGATCGAGAAATCGTACATCGTCTGATGATACAGGCGGTGCCACACCCGGTTCTTAAAATTGAAATTCGACGCGCGACCTTTGCGTTCCTCAAGTTTCATCGTTTGAACGTAACGCTCCTCACTTCCCTGCATCGTCAACATACAAGGGGGAGCGCCGGATGCACGGAAATATTTCCGCCACACGCCATACGCGCATCCCCAAGGGGCATGGATATTCACAACGTCAAACCTCTTCGGATCCTTCAGGATCCGCCTTGCGACGGACACCGCAAAAAACAAGGCCTCGAATCGTTTCGGTCTCGCCGGCCGATCGAAAACGTCGTCGAGAAACCAGCATTCCACCTGGTGGCCGCGCTTCTCGAGCTCTCGCGCATGGTTCAGCACGACTCCCGCGGCGCCTGCTTCTCGCTGTCGTGGCACGCCAATCGCAATCAATATCCGCAACTCAGTCCCTCAAGAGATCAGGCCTCTTTGAACAAGTTCGGTGTGCCCCAAGGCTGTCTGATCGGGACTTTCTTCTCCCCCTGCGCGCGCCAACAAATCCTCGAGACCTGATGGGAAGATGGTGCGCGGCTGAAATCCCAGGCGCGTGCGGATTTTCGTGATGTCCGCCCAGCAATGACGCACATCTCCGGCACGGCACTCGTGGGAAGGCAAGATCTCGGCCTTACTTCCGAATTGCTTCGCGATCGTACGCGCCATTTCCAAGACCGAAATAGGCTGGCCTGTGCCTACATTGAAGATCTCACCGTTCGCTTCCTCCCGTGAGAGCGCAAGCAGGTTTGCTTGAATCACGTCGCTCACGTGGATGAAGTCGCGCGTCTGCAAGCCGTCTTCGTAGACCAGAGGAACTTTTCCCTGGGCAAATTGCAAGGCGAAAATCTTGGCAACGCCGGTATAAGGGTTAGATAGCGCCTGGCGGGAGCCGAACACATTGAAATAACGCAGGACCGTCACTGGAATCCCATAGGTACGCCCCACCGCCAAGAACATCTCTTCCTGCGCGCGTTTTGTAATGGCATAAATGCTCACCGGCGTGGCAGGTTTTTCCTCATCGGTCGCCAGTGGGAGGAGCGTTTCGGGGCAGCGTGTGGCGCCGTCTTGCCTGGGGCAAAGCAGTTCCCACTGGCGGCCCCCGGTTTTTTCCATTTCGCGAACCGCGGGGAAAACGATGCCGTGACGCAGGCAGGAATATTTTCCTTCCCCATAAACAGTGACCGAAGACGCCAGCACGATTTTGCGGATCGAGTGTTTCTCGTTCGCAACGATATCCAGGAGATTCGCTCCGCCGAGGACATTGGCCTCGGCATAGTGGCGTATCCGGTACATCGAATCACCGACGCCCACAGCCCCGGCCAGGTGAAAGACAGCTTCTGCCCCCGCAAGAGCTTTCTGCAAACCCGCCCGGTCGCGCACGTCCTGCTGAATGAACTCGGCGTCCGGATTTAGATAGACTGGCGGCAAACCGCTCGGATGCACTTGAGAATCGAGATTGTCTACGATGCGAACCCGGAAGCCGTTGTTCACCAGGGCGTCTACAAGATGCGAGCCTATAAATCCCGCCCCGCCGATGACGACAATGCGCATCGAACGGTTTCCTTGTGTCACGATCTTCATCTAGGAAAGCTCCCGCTTCTGTCCGATGAGCAGATAGTGCAGCGCCAATGGGCTCAAACAACGCCTGATCGTGCGGTTCCTCTCAACAAACCGAAGTGTTACAGGATCACGCCCTCCCACGGGCACTTGATGAACCGTCCCGTCGGAATCCACAATTTGCCATCCCGCTTCACGCACCAATCCCCGTGTCTGGAAAAACACGCAATGCCGGTCCAATGGCTGGGAAAAATCAGATTGCAGATTCTTCTTGCGTATAGCAGCGTAAAGTTCATACAGGCCGATCAGATTCATGTAATTGGGCGTCGTCAGGTAAAGCAGGCCGCCAGGGCGGCATACGCGAGCCATCTGACGCACCGCCGCCAAAGGATCCGGAACATGTTCAATCATTTCGCAGGAAATGACGATATCAAACGTTTCATCCGCAAACGGAAGCTGCTGGGCGTCGGCCTGCACGTAATCGATCGAACCCCCCACAACGCCCTTGCCATCCGCTCGATTGGCGGCAACCTCCAAAGCGTAACCGGAGAAATCGGTTCCGCAGGCCACCGCACCGAGGGATGCCAGAAGACGAACAAATCCTCCTCGACCGCATCCAACTTCCAAAACCTGCTTTCCCGCGACCGGGATCAAATGCTCAAGCACGAGCATGTACCAGGGACTTGTCTCATCCGCATGCTCGGGGGCCGAGTCGAAAACACGCTGGTGCCAGCCGTCGTATTCCCGAGCCAGGCTCATACATTCTCCTTCCAATGACGAACCGTGTGATCGAGCCGAGGGAAGGGCAGCAAACTCTTCCGGGCGCGGAGATAAAAGTGGACGTCCGGATTTAAGTTGTGAACGACGCGCCCGCGGAGACCTATTCGAACGAGTGCATCGACGAAGTGCGAGCCGATGAATCCGGTCCCGCCAATGACAACCACGCGCATTGAGTTAGGGATCACAGCTTCAATTCATAGAGCACTCTCTTCACACCCTCCAAGGGAGCGTCGGCGCACCCGAAGCCAGGATCCTCCTGCAGAATTTTGGAGGCCTTCTTGCCCGAGTAATCGACGTCTTTGGAAGTCGGTTCGGACATGCCCTCAAAGGTATCGAAAAGGTATAGATCTCGCTTCACGTCTTGCATTTGGAGAAGCGTCTTGGCGGTCGCCGCCATGCTTCCCCCCTTCCAAACTCCGCATTCAACGATTGCCCCCAGGATGCCATTGGAACACACATATCGCACAGCTTGAATGAGAGCGTAGAGTCTTTCCGCGCTGGTCATGGTCCACGGACGGACCTCTCGGATGATGCTGGTCTCATCATCGCGCAAGTCGACGGGGTATTCGTCCTGTTGACCCCGGTAACGAATAATGTCTAAGCCGAAACCCCTGAAGAACTTGTGGACTGCGGGTTTAATCATTTTTTCTTTTAATTCGCTCGATAAACATTGCTTTCGAGATGCCCGCCCCAAGAATAACCAAGGCCGCAAAAACTCTTGTGATTCCAGATGCAGTGATGAAGTTGGCCTGTCCGGCTACTGATCGGCGTCTCTGTCTGAATCATTGGACTCCTTACGAAACTAATTCTTAATCTCCTTGGAGATGTGGCATTTCAGAAATCGGCAGCCAGCGCTTGCGTGCGCGCAGATAGAGATCGCTCTTTGAAAGCTTCTGTCGAATGCCGTAATAAAATCTCGGTGGCACGGCGATTGCTGGCAACAGGGTCATAATTTTAAACGCGAGGTGCGATAGCGGCGCATCCGCGAACATCACTTCGTAAATCTTCCACTCCGTTTTCACTGTTTCCCAGGGCCAGCCGCCATCGAGCATCAAACGCAATTGGTCTGCATCCGCCTGCACCCGCCCGGTGATCGCAAAAACTACACGGGCCGCAACGCCGCACAGGGGTAGTTTTTCATTGAGGTGTCGCGCGAGTTCTGCGAGCACCTTCTGCTTGCGCCGGAGCCGCTGAAGATCGGTTTTCGAAATCTGATAGGCGTTCGAATCATGCATGCGATAGTAAAACAGAGGCTCGGGAAGGATTCGCACTTCGGAGAGAGCGGCAGCCACTGTGGACAGGTATTCATCGGCTTGGATCGTGATCGTTTCCGGGACCGGAAGGACTTGTTGCAAAACGCTAGCGCGAATCGCGATCCGGGATGTTCCAAGGAAGGCCCCACGCACGCGTAATAAAAGTGCGCCCTCGAGAGTGTTCGCACGGAAACGGAAACCTTCCCGCAGGACGTGCAACTGCCGGCGACCGTCCGGAAAGGCAAATGCGTAGCCGTGACCAACGATCCCGACTTCCGGTTCGCCCTCCATCGTTTCCACCACACGGCGCAGTTTCTCCGGCGCCCACCAATCGTCGCCGTCAAGGAACGCGATGATCTCGCCGTGGCATTCCGGGATGCCTGTGTTGAATGCGGAAGCCTGGCCGCCGTTCGGTTTGCGCACCAGGCGGACGCGCGGCTCAAACTTGCGGACGATTTCCGGCGTGCGGTCGGTCGAGCCATCATCCACAACGACAATCTCCACGTCCGACATGGACATGTCCTGTTCGAGCACGCTGGTGATGGCTTGCTCGATGAACCGTTCGTGGTTGTACGTGTCGATTAAGACGCTGACGTACGGCTTCGACATGATCTTACGGTTTCCCCCAACAGCAATCGGGCAGCGCGCAGTTCGCTAGCGTTTCTGTCCAGTAGCACAGGCTTCAGCCTGTGTGCTGTTCCGCGCCCATGAAAATCAAAACCACACAGGCTGAAGCCTGTGCTACTCCCTATTTTGTTCCGGCCGGAGCCGCAGGCGCGCGGCGCTGGCGCAGGCCCAGACGGTGACGCAATGGCCGCGTCAGGCCCAGCAATCCGAACCAGACCGCATTGCGCAGGGCTGTCACCCTGCGTTCCCCCATCACCGCCCAATGATGATAGTTCGGACGGAGGCCTTCCGGCGTAAGTCGATGCGTCGCGTTTTCCATGGTTGCAAAGCAGCGTCCGCCGTCGAGAAGCGCGTAATTCTGCTGGGCTTCCTCACCCTGCCAGACGCCGGCCTCGCCGTCGGGATGGTAGGAATAGTCATGGTTCTGGTGCACAGCCTGGACGACGGCCGTGGCGTCCACAACGCGGGCGCCGGAATGCCGCGCGTGCCATACCAGCCAGTTGTCCCAGCCGGGACGGCCGATCACAAATGGCGGAGTATTCTTGTAGTAAAGGCCGCGCGAAAAAGTGAAGTAGTCGATCCATTGCGGCGGGCGCCGGTGGTTTGCTTCGAGAGCAAGGCGACGCACGGTCGCTTCCCAGTCCGCGGCGTAAAAATCCACGGGTGCCGTGATGTCGGTATCCCAACGCTGTCCCGCTATCAGGAATCTGCCGCCCAGAGCGGTCACGCGCTCGGCCGCAGTGCGAAAATCCGAAAGGAGAATAATGTCGCAGTTGATGTAGCAGAGGCACTTGTGATACGCCAGGTCTTGCGCGGCGTCAAAAATAGGAGAAAGAAATTTGGTGCCGTGTTCGTTGCGCTTCACACCGGGCACGTGGCGAATTCCGAGATCGCGGGCGGCCTCGGCGGCGCCCTCTTCATCACCGAAGAGAATCACTTCGGCAGAGGGATGAATGCGCTTCCAGCTCTCGACGGCGTTCCGCTGAATGACGCCGATGTGCCCGACAAATGGTTTGGGCGTCGAGAAAAAGGTAATCATGGTCGCACCGGATTACGTTCCAACTCCCTGGCTGTGCTCGCGCTCGGCGGCAACCATTTCGTCAAGGATGGAGTCGAGGCTGCGCGTGACGCTCCAGCCGGGATAGTGGCTCTTCAATTTCGCCAAATTCGAGATGTAACAAATGTGATCACCCTTTCGCGCCTGTTCCGAGTAGGTCCATTTGATTTTCCGGCCGGTCAAGTCTTCTATCCGCGCGATTGCTTCCAGCATGGAGACGCTGCTGCCGCGGCCTCCTCCGAGATTGTAGACCTCGCCGGGCCTGGGATTGCGCGCAAACTCCTCGAACGCGCGCACCACATCAAAACTGTGGATGTTGTCGCGGACCTGTTTGCCCTTGTAGCCATACACTGTATAAGGTTGGCCGGATAGGGCGACCTTCAGCAAGTAGGAAAGAAAACCATGCAACTCGACGCCCGAGTGCGATGGACCGGTCAGGCATCCGCCGCGGAATATGCCCACGCCCATACCGAAGTACCTGCCGTACTCTTGCGCGTAAATGTCGGCGGCAACTTTGGAAGCGCCGAACAGGGAATGCAAGGTGTGGTCGATGCGGCAGTTTTCGTCGATTCCTTCGAAATCGGCAGGGTCCGCGTAATCGTAGCGCGTCTCGGTCTCGCGCAGCGGCTTCTCGTTGGGCGCGTCGCCGTAGACTTTGTTGGTGCTCATGAAGACGAAGGCGGCCTCGCGGGAGTGCTGGCGCGCGGCCTCGAGAAGATTGACCGTGCCGAGCGCGTTGACCTCGAAATCGAGCAGGGCGATGTCGGCGGCTTTGTCATGCGACGGCTGCGCGGCGCAGTGAATGATCAGATCGAAGCGGTGCTCGCGAAACAGCGCCAGGACGCCTTCACGGTCGCGGATATCGAGCGCGGTCGGCGTGAAACGTTGCGTGACTTGCTTGAGCCGCTCCAGATTCCACAGCGTGTCACCCGGCGGGCCGAAGAAAACGCGGCGCATATTGTTGTCCGCGCCGACGACGCGGTGGCCTCGCCGGTCAAAATACTCGACCGCTTCGGACCCAATCAGGCCGCTGCTTCCAGTCACGAGGATGGTCCAGGGCTTCACTGCGCCACCCTTCCCGCGACCGATTCCTCGCGCAGGACGCCAATGCCCAGGCCGAAATAACGAATCCCTTTGGCGGATTCCAGATGCTTCAGCGCTCGCCAGCAATCGATCACGACTCGCGGCGAGCCGTTCCGGCCCCAGCGCTTCACGGAGATGGCCAGGAATTCCGGCCATGGAGTGGCCAAGACGACGACACCGCTTTGCGCAATACAAACTTCGGCCGACGCTGCCAGATGGACGTCACTGCCGAGGGTGATGGCGGCGCGAACGTGGCCTTCGGGGTCAAACGCGATGGTACGAACCCTGCGTTTGGCTAGCTCTTGCGCCAGGAGCAGGCCCGCAGCCTCTTCCGTCACGTCGGTATTCGGTTTGTAGGTGAGGCCGAGAATCCCGGCGGCTTCGCGAGGGCCCAGATTTTGCTCCACGGTATCTGCAAGATATTGAATCTGCGCGCGGTTGAACTCATGCGTCGCGCGAGGCATGTCGGCGGACGCGCCCACGCGATCTGCCAGCGCAATCAACGCGACATTGTCGCGCGGAAAGCACGGACCGCCATAGCTGATCGCGCCCTTCAAGTACTTGCCCCCGATGCGGGAATCCAGGCCAATTGCCCCTGTAACCACGTCCACGCTAGCTCCGGGAACTTTCTCACACAAACGGGCCAGCATGTTTGCAAAGCTGATCTTCGTGGTGACGTAAGTGTTCACGGCGAGTTTGGCGATTTCCGCGTTGACAAGGTTCATGCGGGCCACGGGGGGCCGGTTCTCGCACACGCTGCGATACAGGGATTCCAGTAGCGCGCCCGCGCGCCCGTCTGACTCCCCGATCAACAGCAGATCGGGGTTGAGGAAGTCACGGATCACGCTGCCGAGCGCGATAAATTCCGGACTGTAGCACAAGCCGAAATCGGTTCCGGCGCGTTTACCGCTGGCTTTCTCGAGGGCCTGACGCACTTCGCCGCCGGTTGAGCCCGGCATCACCGTGCTCGTGAGAGCGACGAGATGGAATTTCCGCTTGGAGGCAAGCACGCGGCCGATGGCCTCGCACACGGGCAGTACGTAACGCAACGAAAAGCTGCCGTCCGCGTCCGCGGGCGTGGCTACGACGATAAAGGTGATGTCTGAGTCTCGAACGGCGTCTTCGACGCTCTGCGTGGCCGTGAGCCGGCCCTGAGCCAGAATCAGAGTTTCCGCCAGACGCGGTTCGAAGACCGGAGGACGGCCACGCCCGATCGCTTCGACTTTCGCGGCGTCAGAGTCCACGCCGATGGCGCGAAGTCCACGCGCGGCCATCGCCGCTACCATCGGAGCGCCCAGCTTCCCCAAGCCGAT
>WNFA01002631.1_pt1 | contig 15704 bp, 17 predicted proteins | sample 5400481 | NCBI WGS metagenome assembly WNFA01 (sample SAMN13153340, study PRJNA577476) | soil metagenome | isolation source: 120 cm saprolite under Douglas fir tree site 2 hole 1 replicate 2 | place: USA:California | collected 2015-04-18
CAGGACGGCGAAGATCATGCCGAGCCCTGCGAACTGATCGAGCATAGGTGCCTTCGGCGCATCCGCTTACGGGGGAAGTGCCGACAGACAGGGACCGAACGAAACTTGTTCTATTGCACATATCAATGACTTCCGCCACCAAGAGAGGCGAATGGTACAGGTTCCAGGTCTAGTCAAATTGCGCAGTGCCCTTACCCGTGAGGGTGTAGCCGGCGCCTGCGACGTTATGGACGATTAAGTACCAGCGGATCGTGCCAAGATCCAGGTCAGTGTGTTCATTCTTGGTGTGCGTTAGCACGCCTCGTGCGAACACCTGGCCCTTGCGGTCGCCCGCTCGATAGATGATTGCTTCCTCGAGTTGGTGATGGCCGTCTTTTCCCAGCACACGATTCAGCCGATAGGCTGCAACCCCTCGCTCGACGTCCTGCATAAGTTCGGACGTACGCAGCATGGTCGGGATCGCAAACCACTCGCCCTGGCGCATGATGTTGGCACCTCGCGCCTCCGCTTCCCGGACCACCGGAGGTTTTAACGCATTGAAAGCGTCCTCAAGCCTTTGAGGCGCGCGGTCGGTAGCAAGTTCAGCAAGGAAATACATGCCATTGAAGCTTGAACCAGTCTCATCCACCGCAGAGATAGTAGTGATCCTTTACGCGGATGACGCTGTCCGCCAGCGTATGGATTTGTCTGGTTGTTTCCTGGCCGTGTTTGTCCTTGCCTTTTACCTCCGTCCACCGCTCCCCTTGACTCGGAACGACAATGCTCACCTCTTTTTGGAGGTCCCGTGTCGGAATAGGCGCTTGGCCCCAATCGTCAACTTTGCCATCGGTCCAAGCGGCAACGATCGAGTGGAAAGGAACGACGCCAAAGCTACTTTTGGAGGTTTCGGCAGTCCTGAGGATGGACCGTTGGTGTCCAGTGATGGGCCAAAACCCGCTCTGCCGATCGATACAATAGAGCTGGAATCCGAGAGTACAGCACATCTTTGGTGGCCTTCACGTACGTTCCGGTTCCTCGCTGTCCTTCCTGTACAAAATTCTCGATCACCTGTTGATGGGTCATAGGTTGTGACTGTGACCTGTCCCTGCCATTCGCCTCACTTCGAGGCAGCTTCTGGCTTCCAGAAGGGTAAAACGGAGGTGATGAGGAGATTCCGACAAAATATATAAAGGTGGTGCGGGCAGGTGTTCCTCAAACCTAAAACAAGCGAATGAAAAACGGAACTCATAGAGCCACGGTCAGAGAAACCCTGGCTCCGAATGGTTTTTTATCCGATCGGCCAGCAGGCGGTTTGAATCTTAGGCTACCAGCTCAAAACATATGGGAGGCGAATGGCGAGGTTCCGCGCGGTTTTGTTTACGTCTCACTTTTTCTTCGGAGTTTTGGGTTTGACCGAAACACGGAGAAAGGTCGAAACGATCTCGTCGCGCGCTCGCAACACTTCTGCTGCGATCTCCTGCAGCGTCTCAAATTCCAGATTCCAGGCTTTGGTGTACTCTTGGAAGTAGCAGAAGGGTCTTTTCTCCTGATCGTAATCAACCACCGCCACGTGGGTTGCATCCGCGTAGCTTGGATCGACGACAAGATAGAAGTAAGAGTCGTGCCGCTTCCGAAGTCCCTTGCGCCTGATTTCCTCCTCTGCCAGTTCACTTGCACTGAAGTAAATGCAAGCGAACTTGCGCCGGATGTCGAGAAGGATGTCTGCACCAATCTCCTCCCCTGGAACGCACCCATCGCATGGCCGGAGGATGTTGAAAGTGCTCGAAAGCCTTTCGTCATCGGGAGCCTCGAGATTCTCTCCCTCGAGGTAATTTGCTACCCCTTGGATGGCATTTCGTTCCTCGTCGGAGAGTGCAGTGTACTGAGCAGCCGTAAACTGGTACGTTTGTCCAGCATCGCTAGTCGTCCGTTCCATAAGCATGAAACCGACCGTCCCTGCCATTCGCCTTCAAACATTCAAGACGTCACAACATGATCGATTCTGACGACATAATGCCAATGTAAAAAAGAAAAAAACAACGCATAGTTTCAGAAGAGGCGAGCGGCGCAGTTCCAGGACCAACTGGATTAGGGTCACCAGTATTCAAGCGTGTCGCCGTGCGTGATGCCGTGCCGCAGGATTGCATACCATGCGGCCACCGCTCGGCGCTCCCACCAGTCCTCCGAAAGCGACTCTCCCGGATCCTCGCCCTTGTGGGGGTAAAGATACGTCCAGAGATCTTCCGGAGGATGTAGGGTAAGCTCTGTCCCGAGTTGTGCCAGATCAGGGAATACCAGATCCAGCGCTCGGCACCATACCTCAGCTGCTTGGGTCTGCTTGATATCTGATCTAAGCAGACACTGGTCTCCGTCATTTCCTCCGCTCTCCCAGCCAATAAATGGATAGGGGAGTCCGGACTCACTACACCAGTAACGTTGCTCGACCTTGAGTCCTGCTATGTCTTCCGTGCTTTCGAGAAATTCTTCCCTCCACTTGTCCATGCACGTAGTGGTTTGCATACGCAGAAGCTGAATCCCGCCCCGGCCGTTCGCCCCTTCTCAAACTACGATTTACTTCACGGCACCCTCCTGCTTTGCCGACCGGCGAGTCGTGATGGAAGTTTTGGATCGCGAGCCCTTTGCCATAGTTGAAGATGTAAAAATGGCAATCGGTTTGCGGAAGGATTTCGCGGAGAAAGCTTGCGCCACTCTTGGCCTGCAAGAACTTTACGCCATCCAGATTCCTCCAGCCGAAGTTCCGGACTTGTGCTTTCCAATACCCGTCCGGACTCTTGCGATCGAGAATCGACGTCAAGTACGCCGTGAAGTCTTCCCAATGGAAGTGCCAGAAGTCCTGATCCGCGTAAATTTTCCCCTCGATTTCCTTTTCCGTTTTCCTCTCGTCCTTAGAAATAACGCCTACTTTCAGGTCTTCTTCGTGCTGATCAAGGCGGTATCTCACTTCATCATCAATTGACTCGTCCCAGCTGAGCAGCTTCTTACCGAGTTTGTGCGCCATACCGTTCCAGGTACGGAGGGGTTAAGAAAGTCTCCGCACTGGCCGAGTGCGCTAACTGCGAATCTTGCGTACAGATGTGTTCCGGAGTTTTTAATTTAAACGGTAACGGGGAAGGTTCCAGAATCCCGCATTTAGATCATAACGCCCCGTTCAATAAACTGTCCTATGACCGCAACTTTCCGTTCATAGTCCATCGCATCGAACTTGGCACGGTTTTCTGGTTCAAGATGTTCCCGAACAATGTCCATTCTAGTTTCATAGAACGTCCGACCCGACCGCCCGAGCCGCGTGCGGATATCCTCCGAGTGCGGATCGCCGCCGCACTCGAAACATTCTCCGACGCCCTGGTCGTGCGGATACGGTTTAATGCCAAAGCACGCATTTTGGTCCGTTGAGTCTTCGATCAGCTTTCCGCAGCACGAACAGGCAAGATATACAGGCTGTTCGAACTTTGCGGCTAATTGATCTGGTCCATTGGCTTCTACCATACGACTTGTCGGGTGTCTGTCCCTTCCCGTTCCCGCTTTGGGAGCGTTGCCGCGCGCGGCACGGTGGGCTCCCAATGGCACATATGAATTTCTTTGCGGTACCGTAATAAGGCGGCAGGCGTCTCCGCCGGTGCGAGATCTTGGTGCAACCAAGATCCGTCATAAGCAGATCGCGTCCTGCCGCCTCGCCCTGCAGCGCCGGCTTGTATTGAAATACACCGCACCGTTTGAATAAACGAACGCGTCGCGGTCAATGTAGCCGTGCATACAAGATCGTGAAAGTCTTTTTTGCGGCCGGGTTCTAGGGAGTAACGGCCTCTTCGTCGCTTTTTACGTTCCGGCGCATGTCCTTCTTTTGGGGCGAAGATCTCCCCGGCGGCATGCGCTGGCGCATCTTCTCGGCAATGATGTGGTAAAGCAGTTCCGCTTTCTCCAGCGGTTCTTCTTCGAAATACCGGAGGATGCGTACTTCATCCGTGTCCTGAACTCTGGGCATAGGTCTTGTTCCTTTCTCTAATGCGGTTCTATCCAATAGGAACGAGGCGATTCGCTCTTGTCCGACGGAAGATTTTTGCCTCGCCGCTAGGCTAGCCGCTGCCTCACCGCCATGCGGCGAGTTTGCTGTCCGTATCTCTTTTGTTTTCCGCCGCATAGGTATCCGGACTCCCACCTCCTTTAGAGCTCGCCTTTTACCGCTCTTTTCCCGCTTTGCAGTCTCGCGGTGTCGATTTCCAGTTGTTCGGCTAGGGTGCGGGTGCCGAACATATGCGAACGCGCGCGGGCTATAGCCGCCAGACCCTTATCTTTCAGTTCCGGCAGTGAGGTGGTGAGAATCGGTATGGTGCTGCCTACGCCTTCCAGTCCCTCGACCAGGCGTTCGGCATCCTCCTCCTTTTCTGCGACTACCAGGACCGTCGAGAGGGGATGTCGCTCCAGGAGCAGTCGGTACTGCAGGAGTTTCTTTGCGAATACGTTCAGCATTTCTGTCTTGCGATCGAATTCCACCGCGGCTTGAAGGGCGTAGGCGTTCCGAAGGGAGAAGATCATATCCGGGATGACGGGGTAGGACCACGCGAACTGTCCCAGTTCCCAATAGGCATAGCAGTACCGCAGCTGCATCCCAGGTAGGGCGGGGAGGCTGCGGTCCAGGGCGATACGGATGTCCACGACTCCCAAATGGTGTTGAAGGTCTTTGGGCGCTTCTTGCCTGAGTTCGGCCTTCCAGCCGGTTTTTTGCAGCTCGGCGTGTCCGACTTTTCCCAGGAGCACGAGGTTATCCGTACAGACTCTGGTTTCAATGACATTCAGGAACCCCGCTTCGACCAATTTCTGCAGGCGTTTTTGGACGTTGCGCAGGCAGGCGGAGCCAAAATGCCAGCGCTGGATCTGGGAAGTGGTCAGTACTTGCGAAACCCCGCAGGACCAGAGGATCTGCATGTCCCGGTTAGTCAGTTTCGTCATGGTATGGCTCCGGAAGTTTAGTGGTCAGTCCGCAGGTATAGCACCGCACTATTCTGGGTACGCGCCCGCACAGGGGACACAACTGCAGGAGATGCCCGCGGTAGATGAAGGAACAAGAGCAGCGCCACAGTCCTACCAGGGATATGGGGATACCGCACGGGCAGAATATCTGGGTAGCGGTGGCAAGGCGCAGGAACGCGGCATGACGCCGCAAGCGCACGCAACTGTCGAGCATCCGGAATGGCAGGCAGAGTATCCAACGAATGAACAGCACTGCATTGTTACCGTTCATGCGCCCACCTGCCTCGGTCCCACGTACGCATGCGCCATCTGTACATCCAAATCCTCCGGCGCGGTGTCTAGCGGGTTTTGGGTCCACTGTCGCTCACGCAGCCGGATACGGTCCAGATACTCGCTTCTCGTGATGCGGTTCCCGATGGTGGTGTCCTGCAGGATGGAATCGACGATGGTGCGGAAGTGCTCCCCGCCTCCCAGATCGATGAAGGGGGTACGTATGCGGATGGCTTTGTCGGACAGCGTCTTTAACCAGAGGTAGCCTTCCCGATCGGGCAGGGTGGCAATGCCGGCGAGGGCGATGTTGCGTTCCTCTTCCGGGGTGTAGGTGCCTGCCGCTCGGAACGGATTGAGTTCCGGCTTTTGCATCCGCCCGGTGACGGGCAGGGCGCTTCGAAGAAATCCGGCGTCGTGCTGCGTTGACCTGAGGGTCAAGCTCCAGCGAATGTTGGTATAGAGCGTCTCCAGCAGCCGGGCGTCCGGCACCGCCGTGGACAGGTTCTGGCACAGGAAGTAGAAGAAAGTTCCAAAGGCTCTGGCCATGGTCAGGATGTCCGTGAGATTTTCCTGCATCTGGCGCGTCAAGAAAAAGTTTTGCGCCTCATCCGCGCACCACCAGTACGTGACCGGGGGGTTGTTGGGACGTGTAAAGATCGCCTGTCGGATATCGGACAGGACCAGTCCCTGCAGCAAGAGGCGCACGCCCCGGGTGATGGTGGGTCCCGCGCAATTGATCAGGACGATCTTGCCTTCGTTCTGCAGCCGGAGAAAGTCCGGCGCGGAGTCACCGGAGAGGGCGAGGCGCACGCCTTCGGAGGCGAATAAGGAGTCCATGCGGGCGCGCAGAGCGGCGATCGTCTGCTTGCCTTCCGCATTGAAGTGCGTGCGGAAGTACAGCGCTAGTTCCTCATTGCGGCAGGACCCCAGGAGACGTTTGCGAAATGGTTCGTCGCCGAGCACCCGGTCCAGATACGTGAGGGGGAGATTGGACTCGGATAGCAACGTCAGGATGTGCTTTAAGACGCTGGCACCCCGCAGCGAGAGTTTCTCGCCTGAGGGCAGGAGTTCCCGCAGGGTCTCCAGGCGGCTGGTGATGAAAAAGTCCGGTTCCGCATAACTCCAGCGAGCCAGGATGTTGTAGGGAGAAAGGGAGACTCGGTTGGCAAAGTCCACGATCACGATGCGTTCCAGGAGTTCCTGGCGCTCCCTGCCGTGCAGCTCGGCCAAGCGTGCGGCCAGCAGATACACCGCGCGATCGAACAGTTCGCCCTTGGCATCAAGAACCCCGAAGCCTACGGTCTTCAGCCCCGGCAGGCGTCGTACGATCGCCTCTAAGGGCAATAGAGCCGCCATGGTCTTGCCGGCACCCGTGCCGCCCGTGGTGATGCAGCAGGCGCGGATCAGGAATGCCAAAGGCACCCGGACTTTGAGCCTCGAAGGGGTCTCGCCCAAATACACGTGGGGACCGGGGGATTGTGCAAGTTCCGCCAAGACCCGCTTCGTGTGCGCCTCCGACGCCTGGAAGGGTGCGGACTGGAGCTTTCCGAGATACGTGTCGGTTGCATCTTTCAGTCGCCGCGCGTTTAGGTACTGTACGAGTTGCAAGCTTTTCATTGGTGGGCCTCGCCGGGCAGTACCGGGGTGCGCTCCGCGCCCGCGGTGTTGCGTTGCCGGCGCGTGTTGGTGCGTTCAGGGAGTACGGTCCATATGCGGTAGATGACGAGGCAAAAGACGCCAAGGACGAGCAATGGGCCGAACGGCGCGTGGGCGGCCAAGGACACAAAAAGCAGGATGGCGAGGATCGCGACAAAATTGCGGAAAGCGCGCTTGATCCACCAGTCGGGGTTCAGTAGGTCAGACATGTTCATGCGATGATCCTTTCGAGTATGTGGTAAGTGATGACGTAAAGATGATGCAAAGGGCGAGCCTGCGCTTGACCCTCTAGGGTCTATGACGCAAGGATGTGAGGCTGTCCGACTTTCCTTTTTTTATCCAGGCGTTGACGTTAAGAACCTGCGCAATCTCGGGAACCGGGCTTGCAGCTTCTGGCGTTTTTGGCGGGCGGGCATCCGCCGTGCAAATATTCTGCGGTATGCCTTTTCCAGCCGGGTATAGGTCGTGAATCGATGGTCTGGGGTCATGGTGTCGTGTCCTCTTCGGAAGTGGTTCTTCCTGAGAGATAACGACGGGATCAAGTGGCCGCTTCTGACCTCGAGGGAAAATAAATAATGGAATTGAGAAATATTCTGCGGAGGCGGACGCATGGAGTCGGGATCATCCGATTAATTTGCGGAACGCAACAGAGACGAAGTGGACTCCCTACTTCCCGATGCGTTGTGGAATCTAATCCAACCGCTCTTGCCGTCGTTTCCGCACAAGCCCAAAGGTGGCAGACCTCGTTTGCCAGACCGCGCTTGCTTTCGAGGAATCCTCTTCGTGCTTCGCAGTGGCATACCTTGGGAGATGCTGCCGCAGGAACTGGGTTGCGGCTCGGGCATGACTTGCTGGCGGCGGTTACGTGATTGGCAAAGGGCAGGCATCTGGCAATTGATCCACTTCGCCGTGCCGGACTGGCTCGACCGCGCCATCGCCCTGATTGCGTGTTAGGCGACCGTGGTTATGACGCTGAGGCGATTCGGCAAGGTCTGCGTGCTCGCCACATCATGCCATTGCTCGCCAAGCGCAATACCGAACATGGCAGTGGACTAGGTCGATCGAGGTGGGTGGTAGAGCGAACTTTAGCTTGGTTGAATCAGTTCCGGCGGCTGCGTGTGCGTTACGAAAAGCGGGTCGATATCCATGAGGCGTTCCTGGCTCTTGCCTGTGCTCTCCTCTGCTGGAACGTTCTCGAAAGGTACGCCGGAGGAGTGTTTGGGTCATCTGGCTCTGACGTTTTCTTTGACCTACCCATTTCGTGGAGATAAAATGCGGCCTGGACGTGTGCCGAGTGATCGTCGGCCAGACCCCCTGTATCGCGAAGCTCTCAGTCCCCGCCCTGATGTCCTGTCTGGCCAGATTGTGAGGCCGACTTTGAATAACCGAGACAATCCCGCCCCCACCCTCGATTCTCAAAATGTCCAAACCAAACTCGACAGCGCAGTGCCGACGCATGGTGATGCCGAGGCGACTCCAGGTTCTGCCCCAGCAGTAGAGGCTACGGCCAAGCGAGATCTGGCATCGATCGGGCCTTACCGCTTGCTGAAAAAACTCGGCGAAGGCGGCATGGGACAGGTGTGGCTGGCGGAACAGACGGCACCGTTGCAGCGGCAAGTCGCGCTGAAACTCATCAAGGTTGGCATGTACGATGACTCGGTGCTCCACCGATTCCAATCAGAGCGTCAGTCGCTGGCCATCATGGAACATCCGTCGATCGCCAAGGTCTTTGACGCCGGGGCAACCGCCGATGGACAACTGTACTTTGTCATGGAGTACGTGCCCGGCGTGCCGATCACCGATTACTGCGATCAGAAACGGCTGAAGATTCGGGAACGGTTGGAATTGTTCGTCAAGGTCTGTGACGGAGTGCAGCACGCGCACCAGAAAGCGATCATTCACCGCGACCTCAAGCCTGCCAACATCCTGGTGGCGGAATTGGATGGAAAGCCGATTCCACGCATCATCGATTTCGGGCTGGCCAAAGCGGCGATGCCCCAGGCTGTAGCGGAGACCATGTTTACTCAGGTCGGAGCCTTCGTGGGCACGCCGGGGTACATGAGTCCAGAGCAAGCCGATCCCAACGTGCAGGACGTGGACACGCGGACCGATGTGTACTCTCTCGGGGTGGTGCTCTACGTCTTACTGACCGGCTTCCTGCCGTTCGATACCAAACAGTGGGAGAAGCAGCCGCTCTACGAAGTTCTTCGCCGTTTGCGCGAGGAAGAGCCGCGCCGTCCCAGCACAAAAACCGCTATGGAGAAAGAGTCCTCAACGAGAACTGCCGAGATGCGCGGAACCGAGCCAAAGCAGTTGGTGAGTCTGCTGCACGGCGATCTCGATTGCATCACTATGAAGGCTCTCGAGAAGGACCGCGCCCGCCGCTACGGAACGCCGTCTGAGTTGGCAACAGACATCGGTCGACACTTGAACCATGAGCCTGTCGTAGCCCGTCCTGCCAGTGCCGGCTATCGTTTGCAGAAATACATTCGTCGTCACCGCATGGGAGTGGCCGTGGCGGCAGGTCTAGTGCTCCTGCTGGCCGGATTTGCGGTCATGCAGGCTGTGCAGTTGCGCCGCATCACGCGCGAACGCGACCGGGCAAATCGCATCACCGACTTCATGACTGGGATGTTTAAGGTATCTGACCCGAGTGAAGCGCGGGGAAACAGCATTACGGCGCGGGAAATTCTGGATAAAGCGTCGAAGGAGATTGACGCAGGGCTAGCGAAGGACCCAGAGCTTCAGGCACAGATGATGCGCGTTATGGGGAATGTCTACGTAAGTCTCGGACTCTATCCCCGAGCGCGATCACTGCTGGAACGGGCGGTTGATATTCGACGACGTGTCCTCGGGCCGGAGCACCCGGACACACTGCTGTCCATGAATGATCTGGCAGAAAATGAATATTTCGACAGCCACACTAGTGTGGCGGCAAAGCTGTACAGCGAGATTCTCGGCATCGAGCGTCGTGTCCTCGGCCCGGAACACCCGCAAACGCTGAGGTCGATGGACATGTTGGCTCTCGCGCTGGATGCCGAGGGTCACTATGCCGATGCGGAAAAGTTGCAGCGGCAGGTGCTAGAGGTTATACGACGAATCCGCGGCCCAGAGCACCAGAATACGCTATCTTCAATGGTCGATCTGGCTTTCACTCTGCAACACGAAGGCCGCTACCCTGAAGCGGAGAAGTTGCAAAAGGAGGCAGTCGACATTGCGCGACGTGTCCTTGGGCCGGAGCACCCGATGACAGTGGTCTCGATGAGCACTTTAGGTATGACTCTCGACGGAGAAGGCCACTACGCCGAAGCAGAGAAGATGGAACGTGAGGCGCTTAACATTGGGCGGCGTGTCCTTGGCCCGGAGCACCCGCAAACGCTGTGGTCGATGGACTGGCTCGCTAAGGTTCTCGCACACGAAAACCGCTATGTCGAGGCGCAGAAGATGGAAGACCAGACACTCGATATTCGGCGCCGTGTCCTTGGGCCAGAGCACCCGGATACCGCCGTTTCCATGTACAGCCTGGCTTGCATCGCGGCGCGAGAAGGTAAGCGTGACGAGGCGCTCTCGGTCATGCGAGAGGCCGTTGACCACGGACTCCCTCCTGGCGACGATCTCCAGATCGAAGATGATCCAGACATGAAATTGCTTCGCGGCGACCCGCGCTTCGATGCCCTGGTTGCCCACGCCAAAGAGCGCGCAGCGGCAGCCAGAGAGAAGTAAACGATGGAGAGACGGGAACTCCTTAACAAATCCCGTTCTGGATGAAACGAGTGGCGGAGTTGAGAAGCTACCTGGAACTCGGGCGTTCCGGCCTCGGCAGCTGCGACTAGGTTTTGTTAGAGCTTCTAAGAAGATTCTCGACGAAAGATTCGATCTTATGTAAAACATCACATGATGGCTAGAGCTAAGAGGGGACGGAGCATGGCCAAGTTCTGATGCGCTCAATTTTTACTACGGTGAAACACTTAGGTGTCCGGTCGGTCGCTCAACGCCTCGATAACGCCGAGAAGATCTCTTCGAGCACGCATAAGTACTTGTGTCGCAATACCAATTTGGGAATCATCAGAGGTTATTCACAAAACGAGCAGCCCTGTTGAGGGAAGTTTTTTGATTTGTAAGATAATCCATATGCCGCGTGTCAGTCACCGGGCAATTGGATCGTCCCAGTCATATGAGGGGAATGAGTCCGGCGGGAAAGGTAGCCGCCTTGCGTATGGCAGAAGAATCCGAGGAGATCATCTCCGAGTATACCGACGCGCAAGCGCTCGAGGACGGTTTTCTTGCCGAGGTCAGTTGCGGAGCGGTTAACCGAGTTACCCATGCGGTGTTCTACCACTACGCACGACCTATGGACAATTTGCCCGAGGGCGAGGTGAGGTTCGATATCACCCCGCTTACGGCAACGATCCAGGCCGTGCTGGGGGTTACACCCGATGAGGACGGTTGGCGAATAAGCACTTACGAAGGAAAGGAGCTATGGCTGGTCCCTAACGAAATACAGGGACTCACGCTAATGTTTCCCAACGACTATTGATGTATGGGATAGTTTGCGGTTTCCTGAATCGACCGGATTCATTCTCTCCAGTGTTGCTGTACGACGAAGCAAGTCTTGAATATCGCTATTCAGGTTAATTACCTGGCACTAAACATGCCTTCAGCTATAGTGTCATCCCGTACGCTCAAGAACACTTCGATAACGTGGGGATCAAACTGATTCCCTGACCAACGTAGGATCCCCGTCCGCGCCGCCGCAAGTGCGCGTGCCCCGTCGTGAGGGCGATCATTGATGAGTAAGTCCACTACATCCGCGACGCCAACGATACGAGCTCCTAGGAGAATCCCTTCTCCCTTGAGGCCGCGGGGATAACCAGTCCCATCAAACGACTCCCGATGGGCGTGCACGATTTCCGCAGCCTCCGCGAAGGACGGCACGTTGCGCAGCATCTCGTACCCGCGGGAAGAGGATTCGCGCATGACGAGCATCTCTTCCGTAGTCAATTTCGCCGGTTTCCGAAGGATCGCTTCCGGAATCGCGAGCTTGCCGATTTCATGGAGGAGGGCCCCATCGGTAATGACTCGGATATCTTTTTTCTCAAGGCCCAGCGCTTGCGCCAGTATCTTTGCAAACACTGCAACTCGCTGGCAGTGACTCCACGTACCAGGGTCCTTACGTTCGAGCGCTTCGCCCCAAACCTCAATCATCTGAGACGGTGCTACGGGTCCGATCGAGGGTATGCCTGCATCACTCATCAATTCTAAAAAGACTCCAGATCCCGGCTGTCCCGACCTGTTTTTAAATCAAACTCAAACGCAAAACCCATCCTTGTGGAATGGGTTCTGATGCGTTCCCTTTTGATCATATAGTCCTACCTATTTAGCGTTTTTTCTTTGTGGCTACGGGTTGAAGCAGCTTGCGCTTCCTGAGCCATGCCAGGAGTGGCTTGCCGCAGCGCGCACAAAGAGAGTATCCGCTCCCATGGCCGATGCCAGCTGTCACCATTTCCTTACTTTCTTTGATTTCTCTTTTACAGAGATCGCATTTATAGACGAACATGTGAACATGATTATGCTCTAGGGCTTAGTTCGAGTTTCTTGATTCGAAGAGTATGATCCTGCAGTTGATCTTCGTGCCTACGAAGTTGTTTGGCACCGATGGTGTTCTCCTGTTGGAGCGCCTCTACGCCTTTCAGGATGCCGTCTAGTTTAGTGATGACAGGATCGAATTTTTCGTCCAGTCTTTTCTCAATAGTCTCGTCAACGGCTTCTAAAATGACATTTGCCTGTTCAGCGAGGAGTTGCTCCATCTTTTCTTCAAACTTACCGAACTCAGCTTTTAAGCCGGCATTTGTGACGGAAGCGTCTGGATTGTTTAGATCATTTTCCATAGATATTGCGTATGCCTTAACTATACGGACGGGACTGAAACTGTCAAAGGAAAACCGGGCAAAGTGGACTAGAGCCAGGGTTTGATCAACCCTGGCTCTACGGGGACCGGACGATGCAGAAATGACTCAAAACGCCAACACGTAAAGGCTCTTCCCGATTTACTTTTTGCCACCTCTCACCTTCGCCCACCTTGCCCGCTGAGCGGCTGCGATTTTCCTACGACCTGCTGCTGACATTGTGCGCTTAGGTCTCGCCGTACTGGTTTGACTTGTCGAACTCCTCTTTGCCCATCGCGCTTTCTGCGCGAGGCTGATCTTCCTGCGAGCAGCAGCCGATAGGGTACGCCGCTTCCGCGCGGGACTCCTACCCGTCAGGCTTCCAAGAGCGGCCAATGCCGCACCCAAACGTTTTACTTCTCCTTGTGCTTCGGCGTGTGCCTTCATCAACTGCTGGACTACTCCAGACAGATTTGCCATGAGTTCCCCCTGGGGGAGGATTGTATCAGGACAACCCCGAGGCTCCACCTTACTGGATCTCGCAGGCTCCAAGAAAATGTCGGCAAGATTCAAGGCGCGCGGGAGGTAGTCCTTGCCGTCCATGGATCGATGAGTTTTATAGACAGCATGCACACGCTTCGCGAAGGTGAGTAGCAGGCCTGACCGCAGGTATTTTCCATCCGTTTATTTCCACTTTTCATCTTTGGTCTCTTCGTCTGTACACTCCCTGGAGCGGGAAGAAATCAAAATAGTCTTTCTCATCGAACCAGCCGCACTTGAAGAATTTCAGCGGCAGGCTGGTCCTGCGAGCGAGGGCGAGAGCATAGATCGTTAGTTACACGTGGGCGTGCGTTTCTTTGCGTGCATCGGGTTTGTAGTCAAGGATGTGAATGTGTCCGTTGCGGAATTAAACTCAGCACATCAATCGCTTGATGCGCTGGTCTTCAGAACCGTACGTGACACTTTCGCGTCATACGGCTCCTCGATGATTTAGTCATTGACAGTGATACCAACAAGCCCTTCGCGGGCTGTTTTCCGGTTGCGGCAATGGGCGTGGAGAAGTCGCATGTTTGGGTTTTGCTCGGTGCCCGTCTTTGGTCGTGGAATGGTGCGGTCGATTTCCATGAGGTCTTGCGTGTTGAAGTACAGGCCGCAGAAGGCGCATTTACCGTTTTGCATTTTGAGCAGTTTGGCTCGCCAGGGACTGATGGTTGGATATTTTTGCATTCTTCTGGACCAGTACACCCAGTCACCATCGAATATGCTGCTGTTGCGGACTGCGTATTGCCTTTTCACTTTTACGCAATGTGTACGAAGGATCGTGTCGCCGTCCGGAGTTCCGAATATCCATTTGCCGGTTTCCAACCGCCAGTATTTACGCATAACCCATCGGTCGCCTTTTTTGGGATGTCTGCGGAGCGCCCAGCGTCGCAGCTGGCAGTAAAGGATATGGTCCATTCTGGTGCGGTCTCTAGATAGTCCAATGGCTTGGTAATTTGCCCAGCCGACAATCTTGGGATTGAGCTTACCGATGAGTTCCTCCTGTGAACTGCTTCTCATCGCTCGTATTGTCTGGGATAGTTCGCGGGTATGGGTCGTGACGGCTTTCTTGCTGGGTCGGATGAGCGTCCGGTATTGGCTGCTGAATTTTCCTTTCTTTGTCTGGCGTTGCCCTTTACGGAATTGCCGGATGCTAAATCCGAGGAAATCGAATCCTGGAATCTCACCTTCCATTGAGAAGGTATGGGTAATGCGGGTCTTTTCTTCTTGAAGTTCCAGACCCATGTGCTTTAGCCATTCAGCCACAATGGTTTTGACTTTCTGGATGGTTTCATAGTCCCGGTGCAAGACGACAAAGTCGTCTGCGTATCTGACGATTTTCGGCGTCCAAACGACTTCGTTCTTGGTCTTGGTCTTTTCCGTTGCGGGAAGTAGTTTAGTTTTCTGAAATGCTTGCGTTATCGCCTTTTCAAGACCATGCAGTGCGACATTGGCGAGAAGCGGTGAAACGATTGACCCCTGCGGCGTTCCTTCTTCCGTCGGGAAGAGTGTTCCACCGTCCATGACGCCAGCTTTGAGCCATCGGTTGATGGTTCTACGCATACGCGGGAAGGTATGCAGTTTTTCAAGAAGTGCATCATGGTTGATCCGGTCGAAACATTTTGCAATGTCCGCATCAAGGACATACTTCGGTGTCAGGCGGATGCTGTGGTAAATGATGGGTATGGCATCATGGGTTGACCGGCCAGGTCTGAAGCCAAAACTGCTTGGTTCGAATTTCGCTTCCCATTCTGGTTCGAGCGCGAGTTTCGCCAGCGCTTGATGTGCCCGATCTTCTATGGTTGGGATGCCGAGCGGCCTTTGCTTTTTGGTACCTGGTTTGGGTATCCATATGCGCCGTACGGGACAGGTTTTCTCTGGATACGGATTTTCCTGCAGTTTCTGTGCGAGCTTCAGTCGTTCATCTGGTTTGAGTTCTTTCTTGCCGTCGACGCCGGCGGTTCGCTTGCCCCGGTTTTCTTGCGTGACCTTCCGAACTGCGAGGAACGCCGTCCCTTCGGATTTCATGAGCAGTTTTTGCAGTTCTCTCATTTTCTGAGTATTGCCACAACGTGAAGCTTGGTAGATGCGTTTTTGGAGCTTAAAAATATTCCGTTGGATTTTTGTCCACGGAACATCTTGCCATCTATACATCAGCGGTTTTACGGCCGTGTTCATAGCGTGTGTACTCTTACTTGTGCCTCTACCGCTAAATCATCGTGCTTGCGTTAGCGTATCCTCCGGCTTTCCCGGAGGCATTTGCTTCTCAAGCAATCTCACCCTTTCTGTCGCATACGGTTGATACCTACTCCGGTCTTTGCTTCGACCTTTGCCGGAGGGCGAAAGAAGGGTTAACCCGTTCCGAATAGTCGTTTTGCGTGGCGG
>WNFA01004681.1_pt1 | contig 15699 bp, 16 predicted proteins | sample 5400481 | NCBI WGS metagenome assembly WNFA01 (sample SAMN13153340, study PRJNA577476) | soil metagenome | isolation source: 120 cm saprolite under Douglas fir tree site 2 hole 1 replicate 2 | place: USA:California | collected 2015-04-18
TTCGACGCCCACAAGAACAGCGGCCTCGCGCTGGTCGGCGATGCCCGCGCCGGCATCGCGGCGCTGGGCGGGCGGCTGCGCGGCTACGCGGTGGACGCCTCGTACCGCGATCTTGCGGCCCGACTGAACAAAGACTGGGATCGCGAGGTCGACCGTCTGTATCACCTGGGGCATGGGCCTCTGCCCGCGCAAAGCGAGGTCATCGGCGCGGTCAACGACGCCGCCGGTCCGGGCGACGTCGTCGTCTGCGCCGCCGGCTCGATGCCGGGCGACCTGCACAAGCTGTGGCGGACGCGCGATTCAAAGCAGTACCACGTCGAGTACGGCTACTCGTGCATGGGCTATGAGATCGCCGGCGCGCTCGGCGTCAAGATGGCGGCGCCCGACCGCGAGGTGTTCGCCATGGTCGGCGACGGGTCGTATCTGATGATGAGCAGCGAGATCGTCACCGCCGTGCAGGAAGGCATCAAGCTGATCATCGTCTTGGTGGACAACCACGGTTTCAATTCCATAGGCGGCCTGTCGCGGTCACTCGGGACCGACGGCTTCGGGACGCAGTACCGGTTTCGCAAGAATGGATCGCTCGGGCTTGACAGCGACACGGCCGCGGGGGCCGTCCTGCCGATTGACTTGGCAGCGAATGCGGCCAGCCTCGGCGCCGACGCCGTTCGAGTCAACAGCATCGACGAGCTGCGCGGGGCATTGGAGCGCGCGCGGCAGGCGACGAGGACGTCGGTGATCTGTATCGAAGCCGATCGCTACGAGGGAGTGCCGAGCTACGAGAGCTGGTGGGACGTTCCGGTCGCCGAGGTGTCAACCGTGGAGGCGGTGAAGGCGGCCCGGCGGGTCTACGAGGAATCGAAAAAGAAGGAACAACGCTACCTGTAGGAGGAGCAGATGGCCATCAACTATCCGGATGTCATTCCGATGATTGCCTACGAGGACGGGCCCAAAGCGATGGACTGGCTCTCGTCCGCCTTCGGCTTCAAAGAGCGCGCGCGGATGCTCGGCAAGGACGGCCGTCTCAGCCACGGCGAAATGGAGGCGGGTGACGGCGTCATCATGCTGGCCACCCCCACACCCGACTACCTGGCGCCGCGCCGCCATCGCGAGGCCTGCGAGCCCGCCCAGAAGTGGTCGGCCGTTCCGTACATTGTCGACGGCGTGCTGGTTTACGTCGACGACGTCGACGCGCACTTCGCACAGGCGAAGCAACGCGGTGCCTCCATCATCAGCGGCGTCGAAGCGGATCAGTACGGGAGGCGCTACCGCGCCGAAGACCTCGAAGGCCACCGCTGGATGTTCATGCAACGGGAGCGCGAGCTTGCGCGCCCAGAGTCCCAGGAGGTCTTCGACCGAATCGCCCGGCGTCCCAGGGCGGACCTCGGTGAGCCGGCAGCCGACCCGATCAAGCGAGAGCGGCGCGTCAGAGCCTCCTGAGGCCGTGCCGGTGAAAGGCGAGCTACTCACGGCCGATTGCGATTCAGCGCCCTTGTCTCCGAAACGCGACCACCGCCGCCTTGAAGCATGCGGCCGGCCGGCTACTGACACTAGCGGCTAAAGCTGTAACCAGACGTAGACGCCGCCCTCCTGGATCGGCGGACGACCCAACAGGTCAGAGAAGAAGCCCACCATCTGGTCTTGATTGGCCATCGGCCCGACGATGACCGTCTGCACCTGCCAGGCCCGTAGGTCGTGGGCGTAACGCAGGCGCGCATCCGACGTCATCGCGGGTGCCGAGCCACTCTTTGCGACGCCGGCCATCGCGTCACCGAGCGCGCTGCGGTGCGGTACATAGGAAGGCCCCGGAATCCAGGCGAAACCTTCCGGCATGCGAAACCGCATCCCGGACTCCGATTGCCAGAGCATGGGCACCGCGAGTCGCCAGTCGTAGGCGAAGGGGGCCACCAGCGCGACACTGCCGGACGGAACCTGGTCGACGAGCGCGGGCGTGGTAAAGAAGCCGGGGACGCCAAGCGGCATGGTGGGGAAGGGCTGCCGCGGGATGAGTGGCACGAGCGCGAGTCCGGCCAAGACCAGGGGCATCGCACGAAACGCGATGGGACGTCGAGCCGTGCGCGCCTCGCGCAGCGCCTGATCCAGCCAGATTGCGAGAAGCGTGCCTGCGAACAAAAAAACGAAAAGCATCAGCCGGGCGGGAATGACGTCGCTCACGATGGGGACGAAGATCGTCGCACCCCATACCAACAAGAACGTCCAGAGGATGATGCGGGCGGCTCGCCGGACTCCCTTGTGCTTAACGCGTCGACTCACAACGAAGACGATGGCGAGCGCAATCAGCGCGACGGGGAGCGGCAGCGTGCGCCCAGCGACGTTGATCAAAGGCCCCATCGATAGCAAGGCGACAAAGACACCCGTGACGGCAAAGATGCCGGCCAGCACGGCCGATCGGCTCATGCCGCGCGACCAGAGGCTTCGCACCGCGTAGCCGAGCAGCACGACCAGCGGGAGTCCCAGGTACCCGCTCCACTCGTAGACATTTGCGCTGAAGTGTTCGCTCAACCGGGCGGCGAATCCCGGCGCGATCGCCTGGAGTGGGGTGGCGGTGCCGAACGCGAGGAGGTCGGTCACGAATTGATTTGGCGCCCAGACCGCCCCGTGAACCACCTGCGGCCCGAAGAACTGGATCCCCAGCGGTCCGCCCGCAAGCAGGAGGAAGGTGATGAAGGCCGCGGCGAGCGCCCGCGCGGCATACCGCCAGCGCTGGCGGATGACCATGGACAGCGGCGCGGTGGGTTGAGCGACGGCGCAGAATGCGAGGAGCACGATGATCCCGACTGCTCCGACGAGGGCTTCCGCCAGCAGGAGTTCCTCCCAGAGCAGGAGCTGCACCGCCGCCAGCACCCCAAGCAGCACGCCGCCTCGAATCGCGCGTCCCGTCTGGCGGACGAACAGGTCGTCCACGAGAAGGAGCATCAGCGGCGGAGTGAAAAGGGTCACCGCCGGTGGGTGGCCGAGCGCGTGAGCGGCCATGTACGGAGAAAAGCCATAGAGGGCACCGCCGACCAGCGCCGCGATTGTCCCGATGGCGTCGGTTGCCCGGACGTAGCGCTGGATCATCACGAAGGCGGCCAACGCGGAAAGCGCGAGACCGAGGGTTTCCGCAAGGTTGTAGGCGAAGATCCCGCCAAGGGTCAGCGTCACGGGCGCCAAGATGACGCCCATCAAGGGGGCCGTGGTATTCCACATCAGGTTCACGCCCTCGGGCGCATCCAGGTATGTGGTGAATACGAGATTGTGCCCGTGGGCCAGCGCGAACCCCTGCCAGCGCAGGAACCAGATCGCAAGCTGCGGGTCTCCGCCGACGCCCAACGCGGTCGAAGAGGGTCCGCCGGGCTGGAACCAGATGGTCGCGAAGAAGCCGGTCGCGATGGCGAGATAGAGGAGTCCGACGCCTGCGAAGACGAGCCCGCGCCTCATTACTGTCTTCATGCCTCGGCCTTCGTCAGGCCAGGGAAGCGGTTTGGCGAGCGCCTGTCCGAAGCTTGTCATCGGGCTGGATTGATAACGCCGATCGTGGCCTTCGTCCTACACATCAGGCTGCAACCCGCTATACACCTCGTTTGTGGCGTCGGACTTCCGACTACCGGCAGGAGGAGTCGAGCCGCCGCCCTGGTAGTGCGAGCTGGCCGAGGAAACGGCGGAGTCGAGTGCTACTGATGCATGCGCGCTACCACTTTCGTGGCGAGCTTGCTCGCGATCGACGCGTCATAGTTGGTGGCGAGCACCGAGTACGACGCAACCGTGCTCCAAGCGGCGAACCACTGCGGTGGGTACGCGTCGACAACGACAGCGGTATCACCCAGCCCGGTGCTCTTGCCGATGGTGTGATCAAAATTCTGTAGATAGCTCGCGCGGTTGGCCCAGGTTGCCTTTGCCTGGCTGGCGTTGGAGAAGGCCACGACATAGTTGACGACCCATTTGTTCTGCAAGTCATTGATAGCCGCGGATCCGTAGGATCCGAAAATATGAAGACAGTCGCTGGGTGACGCTGCATATGCGACGACGTAGGCATCTACGCCGCCCCTGCCCTGGTCGTCGCTCCAGTTGCCGGCGAGCTCATCAGCACCAGCGCTGTCGCCGCTGTCGCGTAGCGCTCGCACGACCGCGTCGGGCAGTCCGGACTGGGGACATCGAGACACGCCATTGACATCGGCTTGCTGGACAGCCATGTCTTGTGGGCTCTGCTTAGCGGGGCTGGCCGCACCGCCACAGGCAGCCAGCATCGGCAGGACCGCGGCGGCCAAAACCATGCATCCAAATGCGCCTCGAGTTACCATACCCGTCGGCAAGTACAACGCGAGCCGCTCTTGCCGGGTAACGCGACCTGGCTAAAGCGCTAGAATCGCCGCCGAATGCCGCAACTACGTGCCGTTCAGGAAGCTCAAAAGCGATTGAAGGCCGGTGAGGCGACGCAAGTGGTCCTGGCGAAGATCAAAGATCAGAGGCGCCCGGGCTACATCCGCACGTCAGAACGGTTCCGATATCCACAGCGGCCGGCGCGGATGCCGCAACGGCGCGGTGAAAGCGACATGGACTACGCCGCCCGCATCGATGCGGCCCGCGAAGAGGCGTACGAGCGCGCCCGCCGCCGACTCCGGCGGTCCTAAGGGTCAGTCCGCACAACCGCATGCCGCTCGAAATGAGGACCTCGTGCGAGAAATGCGGGGCCGAGCTATCACCCGGTGACGAGGCCCGGATCTGCAGCTATGAATGCACCTTCTGTCCGGACTGCGCTGCCGCCATGAAGAGCATCTGCCCGAACTGTGGCGGCGAGCTCGTGCCACGGCCGAAACGAAAGTAATCGCGGCCTCCACCCTACCCTCCCCCGCAAGCTTGGGAGGGAAGAGTTATGGAATGGTCGGCACGATGAAACTGTCCACGTTTGGCGGGAGGGCGAGCTTCGCGATCTGGGAGCCATCGGTTCGAAGGATGCGCAGCTGATCACCATTTTCGAGAAGGTAGATCGTCCGCCCGTCGGCCGAAACCCAGACGGAGTTGAGCGAGACATCCGGTAACCACCGACCCTTCACCACCAGGTCAGGCAGATGGACGAGCGACACGCCGCCCGGCCCACCAAAGTCGCGGATCGAATACAGCCACGTGCTATCCGGGGACACGGCGGCCGTTCGATCGATGTGGCCGGCGTAAGCATCGATGACCAGCAGTGATCTGAGCCACGCCAGCGGGTTGATGCCGGCCGTGGCGACCTTGGACGATTTGACTCGACGGGGGCCCGCATCGCATCGGCGCCCACTGGAGGGGCGGACCTCGGCGGCCCGGAGTTGGCAGCGGCGGCCGACGGGGTCTGGATTGCATACGCGACAGGCATGATGGGCGCGGTCGAGCACCGCGGCGCCACGGACTTGGCAATGCTCTTTGACCCTCACTACGGTCATACAAACGGGATCCGCGTGTTTGTCGGTGGAGGCGCGGTATGGTTCGTCGACCCAGGCGCTGGCCGACTCGCCTGTGCCGATTTGCGGACTGGGACAACGGCCGCCTCGAGCCAGGAAACGTTGCCGGCCGCTATCGTCGCCGATGCCAACGGAAGTTATCTCGGCGATTCTGATGGGGTGGGCTTCCTGCGACCGGATCCTTCCTGCCCACACTAGGGGAACCTCGGCGAGACTAACGGCGAGGCGAGGGGAATCTGGGCTCGAGGCTCGGTGGCGAACGCTTGATCGACCTGCGGTTCCAAATCCCCATCGATACAAGGGCGAGCACGAAGACAGCAGCAGCCGCCAGTGCGATGGCCACTGGTGGAATCCCGATAGCGAGTGCGACCAGGGCCCCGATGGCGCCTGCGACGGCGGCGACGATCACGGTCAACATCCCCGGCAAAGTCTGCGGCACGTGGAATATCGACCCCAGCCTCCGACCGGCCGTTACATCGATGCCAAGTGTTTGAAGCGCCCCGGGCAGGTCGTCATACGGACTGGTGATGAAGTACTGCTCGAGCTCGGGGTGGAGGTCGACATACGCGTGTCGGAGCCGGTTCATTCCGATCACCCAGCGGTAGTCATCGCCATTGAGCGCCGTCAAGCGCGAGACGGTGATGATGCCCGCGAACATGACGAGCGCGAGCAGCGGGATGGCGATCGAGATGAAGATCGCGCCGAAGTGATCGGCCTGGGCCACCAGGGCGAGGGCGATCAACGCGCCCGACAGGATTGACAGGAAGATGGTCACGCGGCTCAACGCTTCGCTGTAGGTCAGCGTGCGGGTCGCCAGCAGGCTCCAGTGCTCTGTCGCCAGGATCTGTAGCTTGGCGGCGGCCCCCGCTTCGCGTCCGGGTCCAACCGGCGGAATTTCGGTCGACATTTCTCTCTCCTTCTAAACGAACGGCCTGTGCCTGAATCGACACGGAACCAATCCGGCCGCCGCGTTGTAATCATTGTGGCGAGCGAAGGCCGTGGGTAAACGGATCAATCTCTGCGCTGCGCAATCTCGCGGATCGCCGCCGAAGTGAACCGCCTGCCAGCTTTTCCAAACGTCAGTCAGCAGTGCGAGGCCAGACTCTCGACGTATCTGATCTCGTTCGATTACGGCAACGGTGACAGCTCACCGTTGAGGTTCGGCCAGCCCCCTGTGGCATGGTCACCGTTCGCGGCGAGGACACCCCCAGAGCCGATGCCCTCAACTCGGCTCTGTTAGAGGACGTTACGACGTTCCTGAAACCGCAATAGCGACGAGACGATCAGCGGGGTGGTGGCAACGAGACCAGTACGGCGGCCATCACCAGGATGAGTGCGGCCACACCCGTCTCGATCCGGCGACGACCAAGCACTGCGAGGACGATCGCGGCCGCGACGATGGCGGCCTTCACGACGAGAACCCACCCGTAGCCGGTCGTCACAAGCGCCGCCGGGGATCCGAGGTGGGCGAGGGCGAGCACAAGCCCACTGACGATGGCGAGCGCCAACCCACCGATCGCGTAGGGTCTGAAGCGCCGGTCGGGCGCGAAGAGGAAGGCGATGAGCCCGCCAACCCAGATGGCCATGGCCGCCACGTGGACGGCGTCGAGCAACAGTCCGGCACCCGGCCATCCCGGAATCGCATGCGCGCTTGCGCCATCGATCAACGCCATGATGGCGCCGAGACCGAGCACCGGCCAGGGGGATTCGAGGGCGAGCAGCGCCCACACCAGAAAGGCGATGCCGAGGCGGAGACCGAACAAGCGGCCGAAGCCGGAGGCCAGCACCGCGATCGCGGTGTCGCCGTCGAACGACAGGCTCGCGAGCTGCGCGACCAGTGCCACGGGTTCAGCGGCGATCAGCAAGACAACCCCGGCGATGATCAGCCGGCGCAGACGTGGCTCCCGCCGCGTCACAGCCTGGTAGGCGATGGTCCCGAACGTCAGGGCCACGCCCAGGAAGTGCATCCAGCGGGCGAGCGCCTGAAGCGCGAACCCAAGCGGTGTGGCGGTCCCAATCTCGCCACCCGAGACCGCCGCCAAGTATGGATTGGCACTCGGCTGGCCCACGACGAAACTGAATGCCCCACGCGATGGATGGGTGTCGGCGGCCAGAGCCTGCCAGGTCACCACGTAAGTCCCCGTCTCCGTCGAGGTGATCGGCGCCGTCAGCACGTTGCCCGTGACGCGAGCCGGCCCCGCCACCTCATGGCCGCTCGGGCTGAAGACCTTGATCCCTTTGCCGGCCGGAATCACGGATTCCGAGAACGTCAACGAGACGGCCGCGGGCGGGGCGGTGAGAACCGCGCCCGCGGATGGGTCTGAACCGAACAGCACCGCATGCGCCCACGCCGCGCGCGGAGCGAGAGCCAGGGTGAGGGCCACGCCGACGACCAGAAGTCGCCGGCCCAAGCTCAGGAGTAGGCGGGCGCCTCGGCAGGGGCGGGCAATCCCGGTCCCTCCGTTCGGCGCGTGCGCGCGATTCGAAGCACCAGGCCGGCCGCGATCAGGCAGAGGAGTCCCGAGCTCATGAACGCCAGCTGGTAGTCGCCAAAGAACGTCCGGACCGCGCCGGCCGCGAGAGCGATCGAGGCGGCGCCGAGCTGGTGCGCGGCGAAGATCCATCCGTAGACGATGGTGAAGTTCTGCTGTCCGAAGAGCTTGCGAGCCAGCTGGACGGTGGGCGGCACCGTGGCGACCCAGTCGAGGCCATAGAAAACGATGAACAGGATCAGGCCAAAGTACGCGGTGCCAAAAGCGTAGGGCAGGAACAGCAGCGACAGGCCACGAAGGCCGTAGTACCAGAACAGCAACCAGCGGCTGTCGAAGCGGTCGGTGAGGACCCCCGACACCAGCGTGCCCACCACGTCAAAGACGCCGATCAGGGCCAGCAAGCTGGCCGCGGTCACCTCGGCCATGCCGTGGTCCATCGAGGCCGGAATCAGATGGGTGCCGATCAGGCCGTTGGTGGATGCCCCGCAGATGAAGAAGCTGCCGGCGAGCAGCCAGAAATCGCGCGAGCGGACGCCGAGTCCCAGGCCGCGAAAGGCGTTACGGATCGGGTTGCCGACCGAAAGCGGCCCAGTGTCCGCCGTGGTTGCGCCGTAGGCGCGCAGCCCGAGGTCGGCCGGGCGGTTGCGGAGAAAGAGCGCGACGATCGGCACCACCGCGAGCGCGGCGATTCCAACCGTGATCGCGGCGGAGCGCCAGCCGCGGTTCTGCGCCAGCCAGCCGAGGAACGGGAGAAAAATCAACTGGCCGGTCGCGCCCGCCGCCGTCAGCGCGCCGAGCACCAGGCCGCGACGTTGCACGAACCATCGGCTGGCGACGGTCGCGGCGAGGACCGAAGCCATGCAGCCCGTGCCCAGGCCCACGACCACGCCCCAGAGAAGGTATAGCTGCCAGGGCGCCGTCATGACGGTAGTGAGCAGCGCGCCGGTCGAGACCGTGACCAGCGCGCCGACGGTCACCGTGCGGATGCCGAACCGGTTCATGAGCGCGGCGGCGAAGGGTCCTGTCAACCCGAACAAGATGAGGTTGATGAAAACGGCGAAGGAGATGATCGCTCGGTTCCACCCGAACTCGTGCTCGAGCGGAACGATGAGCACCCCGGGGGTGGCGCGAAATCCCGCAGCCCCCATGAGGGCGACGAAGGTCACCGCGGCGACGATCCAGGCGTAATGGATGCGCTTCAGCGGACTGTCCTCCTTGGCCAACTCGAGAGGACATTGACAGCGATCGCTCTGGCGTGGCGCGCCGCATCGGGGGAGTGCTCGCGGTAGGCGGTCACCATCGCGCCATCGATCAGCACCATGAATCGCTTGGCCAGCGAGGCGGCATCACGGTAGCCGGATTCATCGAGAAGATCACGCACGTAATCCTGCACCCTGGCCTTGTGCTCGGTCGCGGCAATGTATCCGAGATGCGCTCGATCGTCGAGCTCGGCCATGGCGTTGATGAAGGCGCAACCACGGAAGCCAGGATCGGCGAGGCGCTCGGCGAGCGCGTCGAAGATGGCGAGCGGGCGCCGTGACGGGTCGCGATGCGGGCGGCGCTCGACGGCGCCCTTGAACCATTCACGCCAGCGCTGGTCTCGACGTGCCAGATACGCTCGCACCAGCTCCTCCTTGGAACCGAAGCACGCGTACAGCGTCATCTTCGTCATGCCCGAATCTGCCGCGATCCGATCGACACCGGTAGCTCTGATCCCCTTCTGATAGAAGAGCTTCGAGGCGGTGTCCAGGATGCGGTCGGCCGCCGCCTGGCTGGGCATTTCTGGATTATACAGACCGGTCAGTAAGGGCGTCAGGAATGAACGAGATTGCGAGCTGACACTGCTGGAGCGGGCGCGAGGACTGTAACGCAATTCGAAAGGTCGGAGGCCAATGACCGCTTCGCACGTTATATCTATTGATGAGCACCGCGCTACGGAAGCGAAGGAGTCGCAAGGCCGGCCAGGGCATGGTCGAATACGCCATGATTCTCGTGCTCATTGCCGTTGTCGTAATTGGCGTCGTAGCGGTCATGGGAAACACCATTCAGAACAACTATTGGAACCTGATCGCGAGCTTCGACACCAGCGGTCAAACGCCTTACCAAATCTCCTGCACCCAGGCCCATTACAACTGCGGCGGCCATTAGGGTCGCGGGTCGTCGGCGTCGGACCCTACCATGAGAGCCGTGACAAGCAAGGAGGTAACCATGGAACAGGTGCTGACGATCTCCACGAGCTGGGGAACGAATGACCCGACGAAGGCGACGATCCCGTTTCATCTGGCTCGCGGGGCCAAGCAGAGTGGCGTTGACGTCCGTATCGTTCTCGCGGGCGACTCGACAGACCTGATCCGATCGGGCGTTGCGGAGACCGTGCGAGGAAAGGGCGTGCCGCCGCTTACTGAAGTTCTGGATTTCGCACGCGAAAATAAGATCCCAATCCACGTCTGAAAGGGTTGCGCTGAGGCCCGTGGGGTCTCACAGGTTGAGGTTGATGCCATTGGCGGATCGTGGATCGACCCTAAAGGTTGGACGCGCTTGATCATGGAGGGACGCAACATCGCGTTCTGATCAGACGAGCCGCCCAGTGAGGGACGACTGACGATAATCGGTAGGGGCGTTGCCTTCAACCGGTGGCTTCGTCGAGGATCCGACGAAGCTGGCCGGCGAGGGTGTCCAGCCTCGCAGGGTCGACGAACATGACTGACGTATTGGCGATTCGGTCGATCGCCTGAGTAAACGATGCCCGGCTCGGCTGGGCGGCGCCGAGCATTTCCTTTACCTTCCCAGACCGATTGCCTAGAGCGGCATCGGCCAGCTGTTGCATGTGGCTGAGCAGAGCAGGCCAATCCTGATGCGTCGGGCTCGTCATCGTCTCGGTGGTCGGCAGGTGGGCCCTCGGGTCGAAGGCGGTGGCTTCGTCGAGGATCCGGCGCAGCTGGCCGGCGAGGGTGTCGACCCTGGCAGGGTCGACGAACGTGACCGGCGTATTGGCGATTCGGTCGATCGCCTGAGTAAACGATGCCCGGCTTGGCTGGGCGGCGCCGAGCATTTCCTTTACCTTCCCGGACCGATTGCCTAGAGCGGCGTCGGCCAGCTGTTGCATGCGGTTGAGCAGACCAGACCAATCCACGGATTCCGGTGAGCGGGGCGAACTCACCGCAGTTGCGAAGCTGTCAGCGTCGGCCACCACCTGCGCGGTCGGGCGCGTTACCGTCTCGGCGGTCGGCAAGGTGGCTCGCGGGTCGAAGGCATAGCTTCCGTCCGGCCAGGACAAGGCCACCTGGACGGCCTGCTCGCCCTCAACCCCGCCACAGGTGGCATGGAAAAGATGTCCAAATAGAACGTAGAGCGAACAAATCTCATCGTCGCGCGTGAGGGTCAAGGTGCCCGTCGCTCGACTGGATTGCATTGTCAGTAGCAAAGTCCTGACAGATGTCTGCGCGAGGGAGCCCGACGGGTTCAGTTCTGGAGTCGCGGGTGTCTGTCTCGGTCTCTGGGGGCGGTCGAGTTCCGCCTGGATGGTTCGGGGCCGGCGCGTGCCGATCAATACGACAACGATCAGGCACAATCCCACCGCTGCGGCGACCAGTATCCAAGTATTCATCGGCAGCTGCTACCGTCCGCTTCCGCTGGAAAACCCCTGACCCACGCAAGTGACAACGTTATCTCGACATCGAAGGTATCGCCGGCTGGCGGTGGCCAAAAAAACGGCGGCTTGGGAAAGCCGCCGTTCCGATTTTCGTTGGTCTATCGCCTGTGAGCCGCCGCGCTTACCGCACCGCCGTGAGTGCTGACGGTCTTGTCGCCTGCCGGGTGAGTCGCTGTCGTATCGCCGCGGGCGATCACGCTCACCGTGTCGCCCTGGCCATCGCGCTCCGTGGCCGCGGGCTTGGTCCGATCCGACCGGCCGTTGGTCTTCGCCAGGGCGCTGACCACGTCGCCGCGCGCCTCGCCGACCAATGCCTTGCCCGCCTTGGCCAGGTCGCTGACGGCCTCGCCATGCGAATTGGCGGCGGCCGCCGTCACCAGGCCGAGCCCGAACACCGCCGAAACGGCCAATACGATTGGCTTTGTCGCTCGATGCATATGCACTGAGCCTCCTTGTGAAGAAGTTCCCCAAAGAGATAACGCAGCGCGGTTTCCGATGCGTACGCCGCAAGTTCAGGAGATCGAGGGGACGGCGGCGTTCACGTCCTTGAGGTAGGGCATCGCCTCCGAACACGGAATCTGGCTGGCGACGTAGGCACCTGCCCAGTTCGCGCGCCGGACCGCCGCTTCCAGGTCGATCCCGCGAAGGAGACCATGCGCGACTCCGGCGAGAAAGGCATCGCCCGCGCCCAAACCGTTGACGACCGCCATACGCACGGGGGGCACCTCGACGACGCGATCCCCGTCGTACAGCGCGGCACCCTCGCCGCCGCGCTTCAGGATGAGCACGCGCGGCCCCAGGGCACGCAGGCTGACGATCCCCTGCCGCGCGTCATCGAGGCCGGTCGCGCCGCGAACCTCGTCTTCGTTCCCGACCACGATGTCCGCGTGGGGCAGCGCGGCCTGGACCGCACTCTTGTAGGCGCCGGCTCCCGACCAGAACGACGGACGGTAGTCGAGGTCGAAAATGGCGGTGTGCAGGTGCTGCTCCAGCGCCGTCATGTGAGCGGCGCGACTCTTCTCTCGTGCCAGACCGGTGCCCGAGGCGAGCAGGATCGGTGCATTGGCGACCGCCTCGACGTCGAAGTCGTCCGTCGTCAGCTCCCAATCCGGACAGGTCGGCGTCCGGTAGAAGAGCAGCGGGAAGCGATCGGGCGGCCAGATCTCGCAGAAGACGATGGGCGTGTTCAGGGTGTGATCGATGCCGAGCCAGCCGACGTCCACACCCTCACGCGAGAGGAAGTCGCGGATAAACTCACCGTGCCCATCGTTGCCAACCTTGCTGACGATGGCGGTGTGTACCTGCAATCGAGCCAGGCCGGTGGAGACGTTGCCCGCGAAGCCGCCTACGTAGCGGACAAAATTGCGTTGCTCGCGCAGTGGGGTCCGGATCTGCGCGGGGTAGAGGTCGGCACTGAGCCGGCCCATCACGACCGCCTCGACTCTGCCGGCCGTGGTCCATGCGCGAACACTCATGATTTCTTCCAGTCCATCAGCCACTCGTGGTCCGGATCCGTCGTGAAGAGCCATTCGCGGACCGCGCCCGCCATCGCGTTCAGGTAATAGCAGTCGTAGCCCGGTGCCGCGGACACGACGTGGTAGCCGCGCGGCACAAGGACGAGGTCGTCGTGGCGGGCGCGGATGGAGACGTTTAAACCCCCACCCTGCCCTCCCCCATCGCGGGAGGGTGAAGGCTTGGTGTAGATGCCCTGGAACGCGAAGCCCTGCTCCGGGTTGAAACGGTAGTAATACAGCTCCTCGAGGGCGCGCTCGACTCCTTCCTTGTCCTCGTCGTGCTTGTGCGGCGGATAGGTCGACCAGTGCCCCGCCGGCGTCAGCACTTCGACCAGCAGCAGCCGTGCGGCGGAGTCCTTCTCGGACAAGATCCAGTGGATCCGCCGTTCGGTGACGCCCTTGCCGCGGATCTCGACGCGGACTTCGTCGGGCCGGATCAGTCGCGCGGGGATCGGCGATTCGGCAGGTGCCGAGACGACGGCGAGATGCAATGGCGTCCGGGCGCGGACGCGGTAGCGCGCCCCGGGCGGCACCAGCAGTGCCGACGGTTTGCCGCTGAAGACGTCCTCGCGCTCTCCCACGTCGCCAAACCCTTCGACGTCCGCACGACCGCCGAGCCAGATGAGCGCGGTCTCCTCGTCGCCGGTTTGACCGGTGAGCTCTTCGTCCGGCTTGCGCCGGACCGTCCGGAATGAGAGGTAGGTCCAGCCAGCGCTCGCGGGACGGATGCCCTCGCTCGCGTTGCGGACAAGACCCCCACCCTGCCCTCCCCCAGAGGGGGAGGGTGAATTGGCGCTCATAGGCCGCGGGCGCGGAGGTAGGCGCGGTTCTTGTCCTGATCGAGGGCGGCCGCATCCTCCGGCGTATCGGGTCCCGGGATCATGTCCTGTTCGACGACCAGCCAGCCGCGGTAATCGCGCGTGCGGAGCCCCTGGAGGATGGCATCGATATCCAGGTCCCCGGTGCCGAGCCGGCAGAAGGCGCCGTGACGCCAGACCTGCATCATGTCGCCGCCCTCGCGGATCACCGCGTCGATCACCGAGCGCTGGACGTCCTTGAGGTGAACGTGATTGATGCGCGGGCCCCAGTCGCGAATCGCGCGAACGGGGTCACCGCCGCCCAGGACGAGATGGCCGGTATCAAGGCAGAGTCCGACGTCGCTGCGCGCCAGCAACTCCTCTATCTCCCAGGGCGCTTCAACATACGTGCCAGCGTGATGGTGGAAAGTGGGGTCGTAGCCGCGCTCGCGGCAGAGCTGCACCGCCTCTTGCAGATTGGCGGCTAGGCGATCCCAGCTTTCGGGCTGAAGCCCGAGACTCCGGTCCGAATCGGCCCGCCCCGGCGCCAAACGGCGCGCGGCGGAGCCGGCGTCCGCCAGTGTTGGCTTCGGCGCGGGAGCGTGGTCCGGGCTCTTCACGGTGTCGAACAGATCCAGCAGCGTTCGAAGCTCCGCGATGGCAGGTTCCATGCCAGCCGGGTCAGAGAGCGGTAGCGGCATGTATCCGCCGGACAGGTGCAGCCCGCGACTCCGCAGATGCTCGCGCAGATCGTCCCTCGTCCCGAGGTAACCGATTGGTCCCAGGTCGATGCCGTCATAGCCCCCGCGTTGCACCGCATCCAGGACGCTCACCGCATCGGGGACGTGCGGGTCGATGCCGACCGTGACTTCGAAGGCGCCGAAAGAGACTGGCGCACTGGCGACGGCGATCGATTTGATCAGGTCTTCGGACACGCGACGGATTGACCGGTCATCGTGGGTCGGAGTATAGTCGCGCGCAGCTTGACTCAGCCTCGACTGCGCGTCGGCGTCATCGGATGCGGACTGATCGCGCAGGTGATGCACCTGCATTACCTGCGGGAGTTGAGCGACCGCTTCCAGATCGCGGCGGTTTGCGACCTGTCCCGCACGGTAGTCGACCGGGTGGGGGAGGCGTACGGTGTCGACCGCCGCTTCACGGATTGGACGGCGCTGCTCGAGGAGCCGTTGGACGCGGTGCTATTGCTCACGACCGGCAGCCATGAACCGATGGCGATTGCGGCGGCGCAGGCGGGGCGCCACGTCTTCATCGAGAAACCGATCGCGCTCTCCGAGGCGGAAGGCCAGGCGATTATCGCGGCCGGCAAGAAGGCGGGGGTGCGGCTGATGGTCGGCTACATGAAGCGCTACGACCCGGCGGTCGACTGAAGTGGTACGTCGCGCATTACCCGATCGTGAGGGGGACCGACATCGATCCGAAGACCGCGACTGCGCTGCAGGCGGAGGACGAGGCGAGGGTCACGGCGGCGATTCAGTTGACCGACCCGGTGCTGCGCTATGCGTACCGGCACTCGCTGCTCGACAGCATGATCCACGACATCAACCTGATGCGCGGCTTGCTGGGCGAGCCGAAGGCGCTGCGCTTTGCCAGCGCGACACAGGAGGCGATCTCGGTTTTTCTCGAGTTTCCGCAAACGAGGGCGGCCATGCACTGGGTCAACCTGACCGACGGGGTGGCCCGCTACCAGCAGGAGTTCGCGTTCTTTTATCCGGATCGGCGGGCGACACTCGTCTTTCCCTCGCCCTTCCTGCGCAGCGCGCCGGTCGAGCTGGTGCTGGAGGGCGG
>WNFA01005742.1_pt1 | contig 15696 bp, 14 predicted proteins | sample 5400481 | NCBI WGS metagenome assembly WNFA01 (sample SAMN13153340, study PRJNA577476) | soil metagenome | isolation source: 120 cm saprolite under Douglas fir tree site 2 hole 1 replicate 2 | place: USA:California | collected 2015-04-18
AGACAGCCACCGCGCTGGCCAAGAAAGTCAACGCCAACGGCCGCAGCATGGGCATGGCCCTGACGTCGTGTATCGTCCCGGCGGCGGGCAAGGTCACTTTCGAGATCGCCGACGACGAGATGGAACTGGGCATCGGCATCCATGGCGAGCCGGGCCGGGAGCGCACCAAGCTCAAGGCCGCGGACGAGATCGCCGAGATCCTGACCAGCACGGTGGTCAAGGACCTGCCGTACAAGCGCGGCGATGAGGTGATCGCCTTTGTCAACGGCATGGGCGGCACGCCTCTGATCGAGCTCTACGTCGTGGCCAACGCCGTCAATCGCTACCTGCAGAAGGAAGGGATCAAGCCGGCTCGCTGGCTGGTGGGATCGTACATCACGTCCCTCGAGATGGCGGGGTGCTCGGTGACGCTGCTGAAGCTCGATGCCGAAACGTCCAAATTCTGGGACGCGCCGGTGCACACCCCGGCCCTCCGCTGGGGAGTGTAGAGTCGGTCCATGGCTGTGACCACTGCCCAGCTGGTTGACTGGCTGGAACGCTATGCGGGGGTCATCGCCGAGCAGAAGCAGTACCTGACCGGACTCGACGCCGCCATCGGCGACGGGGACCACGGCATCAACATGGACCGGGGCTTCCAGACCGTGCTGGTCAAGATCGAGCCGGTCAAGGCTAAGGATGCGGGGACGCTGCTGAAGACCACCGGCATGGCCCTGGTGGGGTCGGTCGGCGGAGCCGGCGGACCGCTCTACGGCACCTTCTTCCTACGCGCGGGGGCGGCCCTGGACGGGAAGAGTGACCTGTCGGGTGAGGACCTGGTCTCGGCCCTGGAGGCCGGGCTGAAAGGCGTGGTCGAGCGGGGCAAGGCGAATCTGAACGACAAGACGATGGTGGACGCCCTGACGCCCGCCATCGCGCGGGCCAAAGCGCGGGTGCAGGAGGGGGCATCGATCGGCGAGGCCCTTTCCAGCGCCGCCGAGGCGGCGGAAACGGGGATGAGGGGGACCATCCCTTTGAAAGCGCTCAAAGGGCGAGCCAGCTACCTGGGAGACCGGAGCATCGGCCACCAGGATCCCGGCGCCACGTCCTCGTACTACATGCTCCGAACGCTGAGCGAAGTACTCGCAGAGGTTCCCCAGGGAGCGAACACAGCAACCAGTTAGTCGCAGGGAGGGAGAGCGGAATGGCGGAAAAGAAGTACGCGGCTGCCGTCGACCAGGGCACCACCGGCACCCGGTTCATGGTCTTCAGCCACGATGGCACCGTGGTCTCGTCGGACTACCAGGAGCACGAGCAGATCTATCCCCAGCCCGGGTGGGTCGAGCACAACCCGATGGAGATCTGGGACAAGACCCAGCAGGTCATCAAGGCCTCCATGGCCAAGAAGGCGATCACGGCCGACGAAATCTCGGGTATCGGCGTCACCAACCAGCGGGAAACCACGGTCGTCTGGGACAAGAAGACCGGCAATCCGGTGCACAACGCGATCGTCTGGCAGGACACGCGCACGCGCGATATCTGCCAGAAGCTGATCGACGAGAAGTTCGAGCCCGTGGTCAAGCGGAAGACCGGGCTGGTGGTCGCCACCTACTTCTCCGGGCCCAAGATCCAATGGATCCTGGACAACGTCAAGGGCACCCGGGCCGCCGCCGAAAAGGGCGATGTGCTCTTCGGCAACATCGATACCTGGGTCATCTGGTGGCTGACCGGCGGCCCCAACGGCGGGGCCCACGTCACCGACTACAGCAACGCCTCGCGGACCATGCTCATGGACCTCAAGAAGCTGGAGTGGGACGACGAGCTGCTCAAGAAGCTGCGCGTGCCGCGGGCCATGCTGCCGCAGATCCGGCCATCGAGCGACAAGAAGTTCTATGGCAGCACCAGGCGGAACGGCCCGGTGGGCGGCGCCGTACCCGTGTGCGCGGACCTGGGCGACCAGCAGGCGGCCCTCTTTGGCCAGACCTGCTACTCACCGGGCGAGGCCAAGAACACCTACGGCACGGGAAACTTCATGCTGCTGAATACCGGAGCGACGGCGGTGCCATCCAAGAGCGGGCTGCTGACCACGGCCGCGTACGGCTTGGAGTCGGGCAAGTCCATCTACGCCCTGGAAGGCTCCATCGCCATCACCGGGGCAGCCGTCCAGTGGCTGCGCGACAACCTGGGGATCATCAAGAGCGCCGACGAGACCGAGGAGATCGCGAAGTCCGTCAAGGATTCGGGCGGGATCTATTTCGTGCCCGCCTTCTCCGGCCTGTTCGCCCCGCATTGGGACATGTATGCGCGCGGGGCCGTGGTCGGGCTGACTCGCTATGCGAACCGGGCGCACCTGGTGCGGGCGACGCTGGAGGCCATCTGCTACCAGACGAAGGAAGTGGCGGATGCCATGGAAACGGACTCGGGCGTCAAGCTGAAGAAGTTGAAGGTCGACGGCGGCGCCGTCAAGAACGACTTCCTGATGCAGCTGCAGGCCGACGTGCTGGGCGTCCCGGTCATCCGTCCGACCGTCCAGGAGACGACCTCCCTGGGGGCCGCCTACGGGGCGGGACTTGCCACCGGGTTCTGGAGCACGCTGGAAGAGCTGCGCAAGAACTGGCAGGTGGACAAGGTCTTCGAGCCGCAATGGACCCGCAAGCAGCGCGAAGACGGCCTGGCCGGCTGGAAGAAAGCCGTCAACCGGACCCTCCACTGGGTGGAGAAGGAGCCCGCCAAGGCGAAGGCGACAGCGGGACGAAGCAAGAAGAAGTAGGTTCGCATCGAGGGGCGGGGGACTGTCTCCCCGCCCCTCTTCGGCTTCCAGGACACGGGCATGGCTGACCTCCAGACCGGTGTGGTCGTCATCGGAGGCGGGTCGACCGGGGCCGGGGTGCTCCGCGACCTCGCCATCCGCGGGATCGAGGCTGTCCTGGTGGAAAAGGGGGACCTGGCCTCGGGCACGACGGGCCGGTCCCACGGCTTGCTGCACTCGGGGGGCCGGTACTGCGTCAATGACCCGCAGGCCGCTATCGAATGCGTCGAGGAAGGCCGCATCCTGCGCAAGATCGCCCGCAGCACCATCGAGGATACCGGCGGGTATTTCGTCTCGGTCACCGACTCCGACCAGGAATGGGAGCCGCGCTTCGTCGAGGGCTGCCGCCAGGCGGGCATTACCTGCGAGCGGGTCCCGGTGGAGGAGGCGCGCCGTCGCGAACCGGCGCTGTCCACCAAGGTGCGGACCGTGTTCTGGCTGCCCGAGGACGGCCACCTGGACCCCTTCTTCCTGGTGCAGGCCAACGTGGAGTCCGCGCGCCGGCGAGGGGCGCGGGTCATGACCTATACGGAAGTGGTCGACTTCCTTCGGCAGGGAACACGGGTGACGGGCGTGCGGGTCCGCGACAGCACGACCGGCGATGAGCAAACGATTGGCTGCCAGGCCGTGATCAACGCCACCGGGGCCTGGTCTGGCATGGTGGCCCGCCTGCTGGGGGTGGAAGTCAAGGTGGTGCCGGTGAAGGGGATCATGGTCGTGCTCTCCCACCGGCTGGTCAACACCGCGATCAACCGCTGCCACAAACCTGGCGACGGCGACATCATCGTCCCGGCGTTGAGTGTGGCCATCGTGGGCACCACGGCGGTGCGCGTGCCCCATCCGGAGGTGCTGCCGATCGAGTGGGGCGAGGTCAAGCTGATGCTCGAGGAAGGCGCGCTGATGGTCGACGGCGTCACCACCGCCCGGGCCATGCGGGCGTACGCGGGAGTCCGGCCGCTGGACGACCTCGGGGCTGAGGCGGAGGGGCGGGAAATGAGCCGGAACTTCGCGGTCATCGACCACGAAGAGCGCGACGGCGTGGCCGGGGTCACCTCCATCGTGGGCGGCAAGGTCACCACCTACCGGTTGATGGCGGAGCGCGTCGTCGACGTGGTGGCCCGCCGGCTGGGGGTCACAACGCCCTGCACCACGGCGGACATTCCCCTCAACGATCGCGACGAGCCGCTGGACGCGTTGGTCCACCGCCTGGCCGGCCTGGGCGTCCCCAAACCCCACGGCGACGAGCAACCGCTGCAACCCCTGCTCTGCGAGTGCGAGCTGGTCCGGCCCCAGGACGTCACGCCCTGGCTGGCCGACCCGGCGGTGCGGACGCTGGAGGACATTCGACGCCGCACCCGCGCCGGGATGGGGCCCTGCCAGGCGGCCGTTTGCTCCTACCGGCTGGCGGCCCGGTTGGTCACCGATCGGGAGGCCGACGGCCAGGCCGCGACTCGGGCGATGGCGGATTTCCTGGAGACCCGCTGGCGCGGAGTGCGCCAGGTGTTCTGGGGCAGCCAGCTGCGGCAGGCGCAGGTCAACCTCGCCCTCCAGCTCGAGCTCTACAACCTGGACCGCCAGCTGGCCATGGATCGCCAGCCGGCGATGGAGCCCACCGCCCGATGAAGACCGATGTCACCGTGGTCGGCTCGGGATTGGCGGCGCTCACGGCCGCCCGCACGGCGCACGAAGCCGGCCGGGAGGTGACCCTGGTGTGGCCCGGCCTCACCTCCCTGTACTTTCTCTCCGCCACCATCGACGTGCTCGGCTACGCGTCCGCCGACGCGCTCCAGCCCGTCGTCGATCCGCTGGACGGGGTCGGGCGATTGGTCGAGACCCAGCCCGATCATCCCTACGCCCGGGCGGGCCGCGATGCCCTCGAGCGCGGGGTTCGGCTGGTGCAGGCCTGGCTGGCCAGCGCCGGCCTGTCCTGGACCGGCTCGCTGACGCACAACCTGCTGCTGCCCACGGCCACCGGCACGCCCAAGCCGACCTGCCTGGTGCCCACCAGCATGGCCGCCGGCGACCTGGGCCGCGTCGACCCGATCGTGCTGTGCGGGTTCGAGGGATACCAGGATTTCGCCCCCGAGCTGGCGGCGGCCAACCTGGCGCGCCAGTGGCCGGCGGGCGGCGGGCGGGTGAGCGCCATGCGCGTGGCGGTCCCGGGGTTCAGCCGCAATCGCCTGTTCACCTCGATCGACCTGGCGCGGAGCTTTGAGAACGCCGGCTTCCGCGACGAGGTGGCGAGGCAGGTACGCGACCGGCTTCCTGGCGGGGCGCGCCTGGGGATGCCGGCGGTGCTGGGCCTGACACGGCCCGATGATGTCTTCCTCTCCTTCTCAGAGGCGGTCGGGCACTCGGTCTTCGAAATTCCAACGGTGCCGCCGTCGGTCGCGGCGCTGCGGTTCTTCGATCGCCTGCGGAAGAGCCTCCAGGAGGCGGGCGTCGACTTCGTTCAGGGCGCACCGGCGCATCGGGCCGAGGTCGACGATGGACGCTGCACGCGGATCTGGCTCAAGGCCGCCGGCCGGGAGCATCCGGTTGAGGCGCGGGCCTTCGTGCTGGCGCTGGAGGACACCGTGGACGGGGCGCTGCGAGCCGGCGTTCACCAAATTCGAGATCCGTTCTTCGGCGCGGTCGTGGCCGACCATGGGGAACCAATCCAGCGAACCAGCGAATCGTTCTTCGACGCCCACCCTTTCGCCAGTGTCGGCCTGCCGGTGACCGACCGGCTGCAACCAGCGGACGAAACCGGGAGGCCGCGTGCCCGGAATGTCTTCCTGGCCGGCGGCGCGATGGCCGGCTACGACCCGACCGGAACCAAGTCGCGCGGCGGGATGGCCATCGCCACCGGATACCGCGCCGCGAAGGAGGCGCTGGCCGCGTGATCACCGAGGAATTCGTTCCGTCCACCGATACGGTCGAGGAGGAAGCGCCGGTCGAGGCCTGCACGAAGTGCACCGCCTGCAACACCGTGTGCCCGGTGGCCCGTACCACCGAGATCTTCCGCGGCCCCAAATTCCTGGGCCCGGAGTCCGAGCGCTTCCGGTCGCCGCTGGAGCCAACCGTGACGGCCGGGCTCGACCTTTGCTCGGGGTGCAAGCTGTGCGAGGTGACCTGCCCATCGCAGGTCTCGATCCAGAGCTACATCCGCCGCGCCCAGAACAAGGGCGCTCGGGAACATGGGCGGACGCTGCGCGACTGGATCCTGGGTCACACCAGGCTGCTGAGTGCGTTCGGCAGCTGGACGGCGCCCCTGGCCAACCTGGGGAACCGGAATCCGCTGGTGCGCCTGCTAATGGAACGGTTCATCGGAATCCACCGGAAGCGCCCACTGCCCCGCTACCAGTTCCTGACGTTTGAACGCTGGTTCCGACGGCGGCCATCGCTGGCGCCGGCCAAGCGCACCGTTGCGTACTTCTACGGCTGCTGGGTCAACTACAACGATCGGCGGCTGGGCGAGCTGGCTGTCAAAGTGCTGGAACGTAACGGGATCCGGGTGGTGGTCCCGAAGCAGCAGTGCTGCGGCATTCCGGCCGTGGTCAACGCCGACATGGACACCGCCCGCCGCTACGGCACCGAAAATGTCAAGCGGTTCACGCCTATCGCGGCGGAGATGGACATCGTAGCCAGCTCCACCTCCTGCGGGCTGATGCTCAAACACGACTACGCCCACCTGCTCGATATTCCCGGCGCCGAGCCCGTGGGGGCGCGGGTGTATGACATCTGCGAGTACCTCCTGATGCTGCACGAGGCCGGCGAGCTGGACCTGGCCTTCGAGCCGCTGCCGATGCGGCTCCTCTATCACGCCCCCTGTCATCTGAAGTCGCACGGCATCGGGTATCCCGCCATGCGGTTGCTCGGGCTGATCCCCCAGGTCCAGCTGGAAGAGGTCGACGAGGGCTGCTGCGGCATATCGGGCACCTTTGGGGTGAAGGTCGAGAAATACGACCTGTCGATGCAGATCGGGAGCCGGCTGTTCGCGGCGGTGCAGGCGGCCGGCAGCGACGCCGTGCTGGCCGACTGTGAGACCTGCCGGATGCAGGTGGAGCACGGGGCCGGCGCAAAATCGCAACACCCGATCGAGATCCTGGCTCTGGCCTATGGGTTCGGCCCCCATGGTTAGCCTGGTGCTCGTTTCGCACAGCAGGCAGCTCGCCGAAGGGGTCCGCGAGCTGGCGCAGCAAATGACCCAGGGCCGGGTGAAGATCGCAGTTGCGGGCGGCACCTCCGACGGTCGCCTCGGAACCGATGCCACGGTCATCCAGGCCGCCATTGAGGACGTGCGCGGCCCCGAGGGAGTGCTGGTGCTGGTCGACCTCGGCAGCGCGGTGCTGAGTACCCAGATGGCCATCGAGCAGCTCGCCGACGGTGGGGGTCGGGTGCTCCTGAGCGAGGCTCCCTTCGTCGAGGGCGCCGTGATCGCGGCGGTCGAGGCTTCTATCGAGAAGGACCTGGATGAGGTCGCAGCAGCCGCGGCCGGCGCCGCTCAGATGGTGAAGATCCCTGTCTGAGACGGAGACCCGGGCCGCGCTGCACTCCCAGCTCCAGGCGGAGAGCCCGCTGCGGCTTCGCCTCGAGTCGATCGCATTGCCCGGCGGCTACACGTTATTGGAGGACGAGTTCGTGGCGCGGTCGGCCACGGACTGGGGAATGAGCTCACAGCCGGTGATGCTCACCACCAAGCGCCTCATCTTCTCGGCCGCCCAGGGCGCCACTGTGATCCGGCTGGCGGACGTCACCAGCGTCACCTACAAGAAGAGCTTCATCGGGTACGCGAAGGTGGTGATCGAGGTCGCCGGCGGTGACCGCGTCGGCCTGCCCGCGTACATCAATGGAGAGCAAGCGCGACGGGATATCGCGGCCATGGTCGAGTTTGCCCGCCGATCCACGGAAGGCAGCTGACCGACCCTTCGTCATACTAGGAACGCCATGGCGACCACGGTTTCGATCTCGCATCTGGGCACGCTGATGGGCGGCGTGCACACGGTGGACCAGGTGGGCGCCGAGGAGCGGGCCGCATCCCTGGCCAAGCGCTCGATCAAGAAGAGCGCCAAGCTCTGGGCGCTGGACCTGGCCATCCGCTGCATCGATCTCACCACGCTAGAGGGGCAGGACACGCCCGGCAAGGTGGCGGCGCTCTGTGCCAAGGCCCTGCATCCCGATCCGAGCGATCCGTCCATCCCGCCGGTGGCCGCGGTCTGCATCTATCCCGCCCTGGTGCCGGTGGCGGCCGCTCGGCTGCGAGGCACCGGCGTCCACGTGGCGTCGGTAGCCACCGCGTTCCCGTCGGGGCAAACCTTCACCTCGATTAAGGTGGCGGAGACGCGCGAGGCGGTGGCCGCCGGCGCCGACGAGGTGGACATGGTGATCGACCGGGGCGCCTTCCTATCGGGGAACTACCAGAAAGTCTTCGACGAGATCGGGCAGGTCAAGGAGGCATCCGGGCGAGCCCACCTCAAGGTCATTTTGGAAACCGGCGAACTGGGTACGTATGACAACGTGCGGCGTGCCAGCGTCCTGGCCATGGCAGCCGGGGCCGACTTCATCAAGACCTCGACCGGAAAGATTCAGCCGGCGGCCACCCTGCCCGTGGCGCTGGTCATGATGGAAGCCATCCGTGACTTCCACCGGGAGACCAGCCGGGTGGTGGGGTTCAAGCCGGCCGGCGGGATTCGCACCGCCAAGCAGGCGATCGCCTACCTGGTGGTGCTCAACGAGACCCTCGGCCCCGCCTGGTTGACTCCCGAGCGCTTCCGGCTGGGTGCCTCCACGCTTCTCAACGACATCCTGATGCAGATCCAGAAAGAGCGGACGGGTGCCTACCAGTCCGGCGACTACTTCACCATCGACTGAGAACACGCATGGCTATCGAGAAACGCGGCGAGCAAGCTCTCCAGGTCAGCGGCTTCGAGTACGCGCCGGCCCTGGAATCGACCGACCACGTCACCATTGCCAACCGGTACGGGTTGTTCATCGGCGGATCCTTCGTCGAACCGCACTCCAAGCGCTACTTCCCGACCATTAACCCGGCGACCGAGGAAACCCTCGCCGAGGTGGCGGAGGCGGACGCCGAGGACGTCGGCGCGGCGGTGCGGGCCGCCGGCATCGCCTTTCGGGCCTGGTCGCAGATGGACCCGAGCCGCCGGGCCCGGTACCTGTTTCGAATTTCGCGGATCATCCAGGAGCGCTCGCGCGAGCTGGCGGTGGTGGAGACGCTCGACGGTGGAAAGCCAATCAAGGAGTCCCGCGATGTCGACGTCCCCCTGGCGGCCGCCCACTTCTTCTATTACGCTGGCTGGGCCGACAAGCTGGAGTGGGCGTTTCCCAACCGGACCCCCCGCCCCCTGGGGGTGGCGGGCCAGGTGATTCCCTGGAACTTCCCCCTGCTGATGCTGGCCTGGAAGATTGCGCCGGCCCTGGCCGCCGGGAACACGGTGGTGCTCAAGCCGGCGGAGACGACGCCGCTAACGGCCATGCTGTTCGCCGACATCTGCCGCCAGGCGGAGTTACCCGACGGCGTGGTCAACATTGTCACTGGGGCCGGCCAGACCGGGTCCTACCTGGTCGCCCACCCAGATATAAAGAAGGTGGCGTTCACCGGGTCGACCGAGGTGGGGAAGCTGATCCAGCGCGCCGTCGCCGGCACCGGCAAGCGCCTGACCCTCGAGCTGGGGGGCAAGGCGGCCAACATCGTCTTCGACGACGCCCCCATCGACCAGGCGGTGGAGGGCATCGTCAACGGCATCTACTTCAACCAGGGCCACGTCTGCTGCGCCGGCAGCCGGCTGCTGGTGCAGGAGTCGATCCAGGAACCGCTCCTGGACAAGCTGCGGGCGCGACTGCAGACGCTCCGCCTGGGCAACCCCCTGGACAAGAACACCGATATCGGCGCCATCAACTCCAAGGCGCAGCTGGAAAAGATCCAGGGCCTCGTCCAGGTCGGCCTGCAGGAGGGTGCGGAGATCTACCAGCCGGCCTGCCAGCTGCCCGAGCGGGGCTTCTGGTTTCCACCCACCCTGTTCACCAACGTCTCGCAGTCGCACCGGATCGCCCGCGAGGAGATCTTTGGCCCGGTGCTCTCGGTGCTGACCTTCCGGACGCCCGCCGAGGCCGTGGAGAAGGCGAACAACACGCCCTACGGGTTGTCGGCAGGCGTCTGGACGGACAAGGGTTCGCGCATCCTCTGGATGACGGAGCAGATGCGGGCCGGCGTGGTCTGGGCCAATACCTTCAACCGATTCGACCCGACGTCGCCATTCGGCGGCTACAAGGAATCTGGATTCGGGCGGGAGGGCGGCATGCACGGCTTGCTCCCCTACCTGGATCTCAACTGATGGCTGAGCGGGTCGACGTTCGCAAGACCTACAAGCTCTTCATCAATGGCGAGTTCGTCCGTTCGGAATCGGATCGGTCCTATCGGCCGGACGGCGGCATTAACGTCCCGCGCGGATCGCGCAAAGACCTGCGGGATGCGGTGCGGGCGGCGCGCACGGCCTTTGCCGGGTGGTCGGGCCGGACGGCCATGAACCGAGGGCAGATCCTGTACCGCACGGCCGAAATGCTCGACGGCCGCCGCGAGCACCGAGCCGGCCCGCCAGGAGGTTGATGCCGCGATCGAGACCTGGGTCTGGTACGCGGGCTGGACGGACAAGCTCAGCCAGGTGGCCGGCACCGTCAACCCGGTCGCCGGTCCCTACTTCAACTTCACCATCCCGGAGCCGACCGGCGTGGTGGGCATCGTTGCCCCCGAAGCGCCGCCCCTGCTCGGCCTGGTCAGACGGCTGGCGCCCGCGCTGTGCGCCGGGAACACGGTGGTGGTGGTCGCCTCGGAGCCACACCCGCTGCCGGGCCTGACCCTGGGGGAGGTGCTGGCCACCAGCGATTTCCCGGCCGGCAGCGTAAACGTGCTCTCCGGCACGCGGCGCGAACTGCTCCCCTGGCTGGCGTCGCACATGGACGTCAACGCCGTCGACGTGACCGGGTGCACGCCCGAGGAAGCGCGGCAGGTGGAAGAGCTGGCCGCCGGCAATGTGAAGCGCGTGGTGCGCGGCGCTGGCAATGGCATGACGCCGGACGCCATCACCGCGGTGATGGAGATGAAGACAGTCTGGCACCCGATCGGGGTGTGACGTAGAGCTCATGAAAATCGGCCTTACAGTTCCCGATTTCACCTGGCCTGGCGGCCCAGCCAAGGTGGGGTCGACAATGGCGGAGATCGCGCGGACGGCCGACCAGGCCGGCTTCGAATCCATCTGGGTGATGGATCACTTCTGGCAGATCCGCGGCAACGGGCCGCCCGAGCACGAGATGTTGGAGGGCTACACTGCCCTCGCCTTCATGGCCGGGCTGAGCTCCCGCGCCAGGCTGGGCACCATGGTCACGGGTGCCGTTTACCGGTACCCCGGCGTGCTGGCCAAGACGGTCACCACCCTCGATGTCCTCTCGGGCGGCCGGGCCTGGCTCGGCATCGGCGCCGCCTGGAACGAGGCTGAGAGCCGAGGCCTGGGCATCCCCTTCCCCCCGATCAAGGAGCGATTCGAGCGCCTCGAGGAGACGCTGCGGATCTGCCTGGAAATGTGGGAAGGCAAACGGGGCAGTGAGAAGCCCTTCGCCGGCGTGCACTACCAGCTGGAGCGGTCGCTCAACTCGCCACAGAGCCTGACCCGGCCGCATCCGCCCATCCTGATCGGCGGTGGCGGCGAGAAGAAGACGCTCCGCCTGGTGGCGAAGTATGCCGACGCCTGCAATCTTTTTCCCACCCCCGAACTGCCACACAAACTGGACGTCCTGCGGGAGCATTGCCGGGCGGAAGGCCGCATCTACGACGAGATCGAGAAGACCGCCATGTTCAGGTTTGACGTCGGGGAAAATGGCGAGAAGGTTGGGCAGGTAATCAACGGCCTGCGGTGGCTGGCCGGGATGGGCATCCAGACGGCGATCGGCAGCGTACCGAACATCGACCGGATCAAGCCCCTCGAGATCATCGGTCAAAAGGTCATTCCGGCGGTGGCCGACCTGGAACCGGCTGCTGCTGGCACAGGCCACTAGCCGCTGCCCGACCGGATGGCCCGCGTCGATCCCTGGCGGACAAGGATTCTGATTTTCGCCCTGGCCGGTGTGGGGCTGACAGCCTGCGCGACAGGGGGGACAGAGACCCCAACGGCGAGTCCAACGGTTTCCGCGAGTCCTTTGCCCACCGGATCCCCGGCGCTCCTCACCGTGAACGGTGGGGGCGGCGCCAGTAGCCTGCCCCCTGCCTGGCGATTCGGCATCCAGTACCCGGCCAGGTACCTGGTGACGTCCGACGACATGCTCACGAGTTACGGCAGCATGGGTGGCAGTGCTCCCCCGCGACTGTCGCTAACCACCGGTACCCAGCCGGTGGAAGGCAACGTCTCGATAGGCGATCGTCTGCACGTCGGGGACCAGGACTGCATCACCATCTGGTCGACGCTCGGATTCCACTCGGTTAGCGAGTGGGAAAGATTCGGTGCCCTGGGGCTCGGTAGCTCAACCGTCGTCTCGTCAGCAATGCAGCACCTGGGCGCCTTCGACTTTCTGGTTCGAGAGGTGACGTTCGCAGGGGGTGGCTCGGTCCACCGGTTCGAGGCGTTTCTCCAGCTACCCCAGGACCTCTCCTATTACTTCCTCACCTGCAACGCACACTCGCAAACCGACCTGACCACGATCCTCGCTAGTTTCCGGGTGCGCACTCCGCAGTGATTCGCGCTGCGTAGTCTCTCAGCTCGGGGGAGGCGGGAGGGGGAACGAAGACCTACTGGTTCGGCTGCGGTTGGAAGTTGCCCAGCGTCACGCTGATCGAGAGCTGCCGGCCGCCACGGTTAATGCTGAGCGTAACCTTGTCACCGACCTGCTTGGTGTTCAGATAGCTGGTCAGGCCTTCGATGCTGGTGATGGCATGCCCGTCGATGGCGGTGATGATGTCGTCGCTGGCGTCCGCGGAGCCCGTGGCTTGCAGGCCCGCCTTTTCGGCCGGGCTGGCGGGGAGCACGCTGGTCACCAGGACGCCCGACCGGACGCTCAGCCCCAGCTGGGTGGCCAGCCCGGGCGTGATGGACTCCCCGCTGATCCCCAGGGCTGGGTGCTGGATGGCCTGCCCCTCCTCCAGCGCAACCAGCACGCGCTTCGCCGCGTTGATGGGGATGGCGAAGCCGACCCCGACGGAGCCCTGCACCGGGCTCTCGATAGAGTCGTTGATCCCAACGACCGCGCCGTTGCCGTCCAGGAGCGGGCCGCCGGAGTTGCCCGGGTTGATGGGCGCGTCGGTCTGGATCATGCCGGTCAGGGCGCGACCGTTGGGCGCGCTGGTGCCGCGGTTCAGCCCTGACACGATCCCCTCGGTCAGCGACCCGGAGAGACCGAACGGAGCGCCAATCGCCAGGGCTGTGTCGCCGACCTGGAGGGTGTCCGAGTTGCCGAGGGTCAGGGGATGCAGCCGGTCGGAAGAGACCGAGACCTTCACGATCGCCAGGTCGTCGCTCTGGTCGACACCAGCGACACGCCCGCTGACCGATTGGCCGTCGTTGAACGTGACGGTGACGGAACTGGCCCCATCGACCACGTGCGCATTCGTGAGGATGTCGCCACCGGTGTCGACCACGAACCCGGTCCCGGTGGCCTGCGAGAAGCTGCGCGGAGTCCCGACCGTGGCCGAGATGGTCACCACGCCGGGGATCACTTGCTTATAGATCGCGGCGACTGATCCGGGAACGGTCGATGGGGCTGCCACCAACGTGGTGGTCGCGGGCGGGCTGGCTGTGGGGCGCTGATTGTGGGCGACCAGGGAGGCGCCGACGGCGCCGCCGCCGAGGCTCCCCAGGACCAGGCCGCCGACCAGACCGATGGCGGCCAGCCGGCGACCCGGATGCGATGGGGAGGGGAGAGAGGGAGGCGAAGAGGAAGGACCCACAAACTCCGGAGCTGGACCAACGAACTCAGGGGCCGGGCCAGCAGGCTCTGGGGCTTTGTCGACCGATTCGGGGTCAAACGTCGAGCTCATGACCCCCATCATGGCCTGCCGGCGTGAACGCCGAATGAGTGTCGGATAAGACTTCGTTAAGAAGTGGGGAGCTCGACCTCGAACACGGCACCCCGCTCGCCGTTGCGCGCCGAGATCGTTCCTCCGTGCTCGACGGCGATCCACTGGGCGATGGCCAGCCCTAGTCCCGATCCATCGCTCGCACGCGCGGGATCGGCCTGATAGAAGCGCTGGAAGATCCGTTCACGATCGGCCTCAGGGATCCCGGGGCCTTCGTCGGCGACCGTCAGGTGGACATGGCCGTTCTCGCTGCTCAGCCCCATCCGCACGTGGCCCCCATCGGGCGTGAACTTCACGGCGTTGTCGACCAGGATCCACACCAGTTGCTTCAGCGCGTCGGAGTTCCCGTTGATTGGGGCCGCCGCACTATCCGTGAGCTCCAGGCCACGCGTCGGATGCACCTTCTGGGCCTGGCGGTACACGTCCTGCACGATTGGCTGCACGTCGAGCGGCGCCCGGTCGAGGTGATAGCCGGCATCGGCCCTGGCCAGCATCAGCAGGTCCTGCACGAGCCGGCTCATCCGCTCGCTCTCGTCCGCGATGTCCTGGAGCGCGGCGTGCCGGTCCTCGGCCGTGATGTCCTCGCGCTTTAGCATCAGCCCGGCGTTGCTGCGGATGGTCGTGAGCGGCGTGCGCAGCTCGTGGGAGGCGTCGGCCACGAAGCGGCGCTGGGCGGCCAGCGCGCCTTGCAAGCGGGAGTAAGCATCCTGCAGTTGCTGCAGCATGTGGTTGAAGCTCGCCGTCAGGCGGCCGACCTCGTCATCTGGCTTATGCTCGGGTAAGCGGCGGCTGAGGTCCTGAGTACGGCCAATCTCTTCGGCGGCACCGGCCATTGTGACCAGCGGTCTGAGCGCACGCCCGGCGACCAGCCAGGTCGCGACTAGAGCGGCGACGAGGCTCAGGAGGGCGCCAAGGACCAGGAAGATTCGCAGCGTCGTCAAAAGATTTGCTATGCCGGTCACCGGGCGGCCAGCCACAAGGTATCCGGCCAGGACAAAGTCCGGCAGGCTTCTGACCTGGCGGACGTACACCTGCAGCGTGGTGCCATGCGCACTGAACGTCCCGAAGACGCCACGGTCTGCTGATGTCTTGCTGAGGACGTCCCGGGGGATGGATGGATACTCGTTGTCGAGCACCCCAGTCGCAAATAGCGGCATTCCGTTCGGGTCCAGGATCTCGGTGAACGATTCGGGACTCTTCTTCAGATCCACAGGGAGCCGGGGACCGAGCGGGCCGCCGCGGAACAGCCCCAGCTCAGCACGCGTCGCTTGAAAGCTGCTCCGCTGGATCAGGTCCTGTTCTTGCTGCGCCCAGAGTTGCCGCTCAACCGGGAAGTAGACGACAAGGCCAAAGAGCAGGACGGTCAGCGCCGCGACTGCGCCACCGAACAGGGCGATGCGGGCGCGGATCGACACCGTCACTCCTCCCGGAGAACGTAGCCTACGCCGCGCAGGGTCTGGATGACGCGCGGGGCGCCACCGTCCTCCAGCTTCTGCCGCAGGTAGCCGACGTACACGTCGACCACGTTGCTGGTGGCGCCAAAGTCGAAGCCCCAGACGGCGTCCATGATCCGCTCGCGGGTGAGCACCTGCCGGGGATTGCGCACGAACAGCTCCAGCAGGTCGAACTCCTTGGCGGTCAGGGCGATGACGCGACCGTCCCGCTTGACCTCGTGCGCGCCCAGGTCCATCGAGATATCGGCGTAGCGGATGGTCCGCTGGCGGCGCGGGGCACGGCGGCGCAACAGCGCGCGAACCCGGGCCAGCAGCTCTTCGTAAGCGAACGGCTTGACCAGGTAGTCATCGGCGCCGGCATCCAGACCGCGGACACGGTCGGAGGTGCCGTCCTTGGC
>WNFA01002312.1_pt1 | contig 15688 bp, 14 predicted proteins | sample 5400481 | NCBI WGS metagenome assembly WNFA01 (sample SAMN13153340, study PRJNA577476) | soil metagenome | isolation source: 120 cm saprolite under Douglas fir tree site 2 hole 1 replicate 2 | place: USA:California | collected 2015-04-18
CGACGCCGAGCGCGATCACCAGCCGGCTGTGGAAGCTGGCCCAGGGCAGCCGGTCCATGCGCGCGGGCACCAGGCTCCGGACCACGCCGGACGGAGTCTCACTCGGGGCAAGCCGCACGGTCGGACCTCGGCGTCACCTCGGCCATCGGTGAGCGCCCTGCCCGGGTTAGCACGGACCGGCGGCGCCGCGCGAGATCGAGCTACCGTGGGCGACTTTCGCTACTCGCGCTGCCGTTCGGGCTGGCGCTCGGATGCGGCGTTCCCGGCGCTTCCCGCCGCGGCGCTCCCCGAACACCGGGAGGCGGGACCGCCAAGACCGGGCGGCCGAGGCGCCTCGAGCCCGGCTGCTGCGTGCCGCCCGGCTCCTGGCCGCCTCCCGGCGTACCGGTCTGCCGCTCCTCCGCGCCCGGGGGCTGCAGCACCGGCCGACCGAGGCGCTGCGGCGCCGGCTGCACGGGCGATTCGGCACCGCCCGCCGACGCGAAGAGCAGCGCGGCGACGATAACGAGCAGGCCGCGCAGCCCCATCTCAAGCTACGCGCAGCTCCCGCTTCGGCACGTCGCGCACGAGCACGTCTTCGGGTCCTTCGCTCGGCTCGTTGCGCAGCAGGCGCTCGAGGCCCTCGCGCACTTCCTTGCGCGTCATGAGGACCCCGTAGGTCTGCAGGATCTGGCGGATCATCTCGTAGTGCGCCTCGATCGCCTGCGTCACCGAGAGATAGCCGTGCGCACCCGCGCTGCGGCCCGCCCACAGGTTGAGCGGCGCCATCTTGAAGAAGGCGAGGTCGGTCTCGCCCGGCTCGAGCAGGATGATGTCGCCCTGGAAGCTCGGGTCGTCCTGGTACTGCTGGATGCCGAGCTGCAGGCGCGAGTGCAAGAGCGTGCGCAGCACCTGGTTGAGCACGGTGAGCATCCCCTGGCTCGCCAGCGGCCGCCCCTCGATCTCGTAGCGGCCCTTCTCGGGCACGAAGCGCCGCACCACCCGGTTGTGAAACGGCCGGAACGGGTTGTAGCAGATCACCAGCTCGGCCCCGTGCTCGATGGCGACGTCGATGTTGGCCGTGCGCCGCACCCCGCCGTCGACGTAGTCGACGCCCTTCAGGCGCGCAGGCTTGTAGAAGCCCGGCAGCGCGGTCGAGGCCTGCACCGCCTCCGAGATGGTGACCGAGGTGTCCTCGTCGTGCCCGAAGACCACCCGCTCGGCGGTGTCGAGGTTCATGGCGACGATGTAGAGCTCGACCTGCCGCAGGCGGTAGAGGACGCGGAAGTCGTTGGTCATCCCGCGCCGGTCGATGTTGTGGCGCAGGTAGCGCTCGAGGCTCGCGTTGTCGAACAGCCCCGAGGGCAGGTAGGCGAGCGGGAAGGGGAACTCGCGCGCCGCACCGACCGCATCGATGACCGGCTTCACGCACTCGATCAGGTTGGCGAGCGTCGGCCGCCGCCGCGCCTGCGCGAGCGGCTCCTGGAGGGAGCGGACCAGCTCGGGGGTCTGCGCCAGGAAGTCGTAGAGCGCGCTGGGGACGTAGGTGAGGAGATCGACCAGGAACTCGAGCGGCTTCTGCGCGAACTCGGCGAGGTTCGGATTGTAGAAGTCGAGCGGCGAGAGGTAGGTGAAGTCCTCGGAGGTGCCGTCGAGCGAGCGCAGCATCTCGGGGGGCGTCACGCCGCCGGCCAGCGGGGCCGCCAGGAAGGCGCCGGCCGAGAGGCCGACGTAGATGTCGAAGTCGGTGGTCTTGCGGTTGACGAGGAAGTCGTCGAGCGCCTTCAGGCCACCGAGCTTGTAGGCGCCGCCGGTGACCGCCCCGCCCGCCAGCACCAGCGCCACGCGCGGGTTCTTCTTCCGCGTCGCGAGGTCGCTCTTGTGGACGATGGTGAGGCCCATGCCCGCCCTGCCCCTGAACTGGCCGTTCGGTCAGTCCGTTACGTTATGGCAGCCCCTGGGAATACGAGCATATATGAGTCGGCGCGATGCGTCACGTCGGAGTGAAAGAGCAAAGCACGTACCAGGGAATCCCGCCATCCCCCCTCCCGATTCCTCCGCCCGTCTACTGCGGCACTCGACCTGGGGTAAGCTATGACAGTCGCCTACTAAACGCCGCCCTCCGAGTCAAGGAAGGCCGTCTTTCCGGCGCCTCCAGGCCAATCGTGCAAGGTTCCCCGACCTTGCTCCAGCGCCCGAATCAGAAACGGAACGGTTGCCGGCGTAGCTCGGCGTCCGCCGCGGCGAGCGCTCCGGGTGTGTCAATGTTGACCCAGCGGGTCGAGGTGACAAAACCTTGAACCGGGGCGCCGGCCTTCAGGAGGCGGGGGTACGTGACCCGGGTCACGCTGAAGGCCGCGCCGGCATCCATCCAGTCGAAGATAGCCGGTTCGAAAACGTGCAGGCCCGGGAACATGAACGGCCGTAGCGGGCCCGGCGCCGCGGGCGGCTGGCCGGTGACGCGTCGCACCCGATCGTCGGCGTCGAGCTCGACGAGGCCGTAGCGCTCCGCGTCCGGGTCCGGCCGGACCACCATGGTCGCGATGGCGCCCCGTTCGCGATGGCGCTCCACGACCTCCACGAGACGGAGCTCGAGCAGGCTGTCCCCGTTCAGCACCACGAACGGCTCGCCGGCAAGGAGCGGCTCGGCCCGCTTGATGCCGCCTCCCGTATCGAGGATCGGATTCTCCCACGAATAGTGGACGCGGAGCCCGAAGCGCGCGCCGTCGCCCAGGTGCTCCTCGATGCGCCGGCCGAGGTGATGAAGGTTGAGGACGACCTCGCGAATGCCGCTGGCGCGCAGGAACTCGAGGATGTGCTCGAGGAAGGGCCGGCCCGCCACCGCAACGAGCGGCTTCGGGGTGCTGTCGGTGAGCGGCGCGAGGCGCGTCCCGCGCCCTGCCGCGAGCACCATGGCGCGGCGGATCACCCGAGCTCCGGGACGTGGGCGGCCAGCCGCGCCCGCACCGACGCGAGCTCGGGCAGGGCGTCCAGCATGCGGCGCCCGACCGCGTACACGCCCGGGAGGTAGGCGAGATAGCCCGGCTTTCCGAGCACGCGCTCCAGGTAGTAGAAGCGGCCGATCACCTTGAGCGCGCGGTGGAGCGCGCACAGACGATAGCGCGCCGCGAGGTCGCCCTCGACGGGGAGCGCGGTCGCCGCCCGTGCGCGTACGAAGTGGCGGATCAGCTCCGCCTCGAGCGCCGGCGTGACCAGCGTCCCCGTGGTGCGGTCGGTGAGCAACGCGGCCAGGTCGTACGCGTCGGGCCCCAGGAGCGCATCCTGGAAGTCGATCAGGTGGAGCCGCCCGTCCCGCACGTGGAGGTTCCAGGCCATGAAGTCGCGATGGACGAGCACGGGCGCTCCCTGCTCGAAGGGCCGAGCGAGCGGGTCCAGCGCGGCGAGCAGCCCCGCGCGCTCGTCGGCCGCGAGGCCGCGTCCGTGGCGCGTCTCGATGCCGTGCTCGATGAAGTGCTCGAGCTCCCAGCGCGCGAGCCGCCCGTCGAAGCGGCGGCAGAAGGAGAGGCACGACGGGTCGGGATGGCGCGCGCCGGCGACCTGAAAAGCCGCCAGCAGATCCACCGCCGCCGCGAAGAGCGCACGCACGTCGGCGGGGCGCGCGCTCGCCGCGGCCCACAGCGTCGTGTCGCCGACGTCTTCCAGCAGGAGGAGGGAGTCGCTCGCCGCCGCGTCGCGATGGATGATCGGAACCGGGAAGCCGCGCGCCGCCAGATAGCGGGCGACGCTCACGAAGGGCAGCTCCTCGCTCGCCGCGCGCTCCCCGAGCTCGTCGGAGCCGAGCGGGAAGCGGTCGGCGCCGAGCAGCATCGCGACCACGGTGGGCGGCGCGCCGCCGTCGGCCAGGCGGAGGCGCAGGTAGCGGCGGCTGGACGCGTCGCCGAAGAGCCGCTCGGCCGCGACGATGCGCGCGCCCGCGCCGAAGGCGGCCCGCACGGCACGCGCGAGAGCCTCGTGCGGGATCGCGTCCGGCATCGACGCGAGGCCGCGTAGCAGAGCGCCCGCGGCGAGTCAAAAGCGCGCGCCGGTTACCTTGACAGACCACGCGGGTTCACCGCATTCTGCACCCGTCCCGATGAACCTCGCCTACGTGGCCATCCTCGTCTCCTTCGGCATCGCGGGCATCGTGGTCGCGGTGCTGCTCGGCGCCGGGGCGCTCCTCCGGCCGCGGCGGCCGTCGGCGGTGAAGGCCGAGGCGTTCGAGTGCGGCAACCCGCCGAGCGGCCCCGCGTGGGGGCGCTTCTCGGTCAAGTTCTACCTGACCGCGATCCTCTTCATCGTCTTCGACGTCGAGGTGGTCTTCCTCTATCCCTGGGCGGTGACCTTCCGCCGGCTCGGGATGTTCGGCTTCGTCGAGATGGCGATCTTCGTGCTCGTGCTGGCGCTCGGCTTCGTCTACGTCTGGCGCAAGGGCGCGCTCGAGTGGAGCTGACGCAGCCGGCCGGCGGCCGTACCCGATGACCGTGGAGGCGCTCCTCGATCGCGTGGCCGCGCTCGTGCCCGGCGCGACCCCGCTCGGCGGGGAGGTGGCGCGCGGCGAGGCGGTAATCGTGCTCGAGCGGCGCGCGCTGCCCGCGGCGCTCGAGACGCTCCGCGACCATCCCGAGACGCGCTTCGAGATGCTCTCCGACCTGACCGCCGCCGACTACCTCGGGCGCACGCCGCGCTTCGAGGTCGTCTACCAGCTCTACTCCGTCTCCCTGAACCACCGCCTGCGCGTGAAGGTTCCGGTGCCCGAGGACGACCCCGTCGTGCCGACGGCGGCCGCCGTGTGGAAGAGCGCCAACTGGGCCGAGCGCGAGGTGTGGGACATGTTCGGCATCCGCTTCGCCGGGCATCCCGATCTCCGCCGCATCCTCATGTACCCCGAGTTCGAAGGGCACCCGCTGCGCAAGGACTACCCGGTCGACAAGCGCCAGCCGCTCGTGCCCGAGCGCGATCCCATCACCCAGCCCTGGTACCCGCACCGGAGCGGAGCCGCGTGATGGCGCGCGCGGAGGGTGCCGCGGGCGACGTGATGGAGATCCAGATGGGGCCGTCGCACCCGGCGTCGCACGGCACCATCAAGTTCAACCTCCGCCTCGACGGCGAGACCATCGTCGACGTCGAGGTCGAGATCGGCTACCTCCACCGCGGCTTCGAGAAGATGTGCGAGCAGGGGACGTGGAACCACTGCTTCCCCTACGCCGACCGCCTGAACTACGCCTCGCCCATCCTGAACAACGTCGGCTTCGCGCTCGCGGTCGAGAAGCTGGCGGGCGTGACCGTCCCCGAGCGCTGCCAGTACATCCGCGTGATCGGCGGAGAGATCTCCCGCCTCACCGATCACCTCACCTGCCTCGGCATGGCGGCGAACGAGCTGGGTGCCATCTCGGCCGGCTTCTACATGCTCGAGGCGCGCGAGTTCCTCTACGACCTGGTCGAGGCGATGACCGGCGCGCGCTTGACCGTCACCTACTGCCGCCTCGGCGGCGTGATGAAGGACCTGCCGGCCGACATGAAGGAGCGCACCGCCGCGGCGCTCAGGCAGGTGCGCCGCATCCTCACCGACTGCGACCGGCTCCTCTCTCGGAACCGCATCTTCTTCGACCGCATGGTCGGCATCGGCACGCTCTCGCGCGCGGACGCGATCTCCTACGGCTTGACGGGCCCGCTGCTGCGCGCGACGGGCGTGCCCTACGACGTGCGCAAGGCCGAGCCGTACCTGGTCTACGACCGGATCGACTTCTCGGTCCCCACCGGGACCAGCGGCGACAACTACGACCGCTTCATGGTGCGCATGGCGGAGATGGAGCAGAGCATGCGCATCATCGAGCAGGCCCTCGCGAACCTCCCCGAGGGCCCGATCGCGATCACCGACCCGCGCTACTTCCTGCCCCCCAAGCAGGAGGTCTACACCTCGATCGAGGGCCTGATGAACCACTTCAAGCTCGTCATCGAGGGGCAGAAGGTCCCGCCCGGCGAGGTCTACGTCGCCACCGAGGGCGGCAACGGCGAGCTCGGCTTCTACCTGGTGAGCGACGGCAGCGGCCGCCCCTACCGCGTGCGCGTGCGGCCGCCGTCGTTCTACGGCATGGGGGCGCTCGGCGAGATGCTGCGCGGCCGCATGCTGGCCGACGTCATCCCCACCTTTGGGCAGATCAACATGATCGGGGGCGAGTGTGACCACTGAGGCCGGGCGCCCGCGCTTCTCGGCCGCCGCGCTGGCCGAGTACCAGGCGCTCCTCGAGCGCTACCCGACGCGCCGCGCGGCCCTCATGCCGACTCTCTGGCTCGCGCAGCGCGAGTTCGGCTGGCTCTCGCTGCCGGTCATGGAGTACGTGGCCGAGCTGATGGAGCTGCCGCTCGCGTGGGTCACCTCGGTCGCCTCCTTCTACACCATGTACTGGAAGGAGCCGAAGGGCCGCTGGCACGTGCAGGTGTGCCGCAACCTTTCCTGCGCGCTGCGCGGGGCCGAGGACATCCTGCGTGCGCTCGAGGCGCGGCTCGGCATCCGCGGCGGCCAGCGCACCGCCGACGGGCGCTTCTCGCTGGAAGAGGTCGAGTGCCTGGCCTCCTGCGGAACCGCCCCCTGCCTCCAGGTGAACAACGAGGAGTACCACGAGAGCCTCGACGTCCCGCGCGCGCTCGCGCTGATCGAGCGCCTGGCCCGCGAGTAGCCGGTGAGCGACGTCGCCATCACCGCGGCCAAGGCGCTCTTCATCGTCCTCCTCATCGTGCAGGTGATGGGCCTGGGGGTCTTCTTCGAACGAAAAGTCAGCGCGCTCATCCAGGACCGCATCGGCGCGAACCGCGCCGCCATCCTGGGCTTCGCTGGGCTCGGGCTGGTGAACACGCTGGTCGCGGATCCGATCAAGTTCCTGCTCAAGGAGGACGTCGTGCTCGCCGGGACCGACCGCATGCTCCACTTCCTGGCGCCCATCCTGAGTCTCGTGCCCGTGCTCGTCACCTTCGCCGTGGTTCCCTTCGGCGACGTCCTCCAGGTGGGCGAGCGCGTCATCAACCTGCAGGCCGCCGACCTGAACGTCGGCGTCCTCTACGTCCTCGCCATGGTGTCGCTCGGGGTCTACGGGGTCGTGCTCGGCGGGTGGGCGTCGAACAACCGCTGGTCGCTGCTCGGCGGCATCCGCGGCTCGGCGCAGATGATTTCCTACGAGATCGCCATGGGTCTCGCGCTGGTCGGCGTGGTGCTCACCTACGACACGCTCGACCTCCAGGAGATGGCGCGCGCCCAGGGTGGTTACCTGATCCACGGCTGGCTTCCGGCGTGGGGCATCCTCTACCAGCCCGTCGCCTTCCTCGTCTTCATGACCGCGGGCATCGCCGAGTCGAAGCGCATCCCGTTCGACCTGCCGGAGAGCGAACCCGAGCTGGTGAGCGGCTACTTCACCGAGTACTCGGGCTCCAAGCACCTGATGTTCATGATGAGCGACTTCGTCGAGGTCGTGCTGGTCGCCGCGCTGGTGACCACGCTCTTCTTCGGCGGCTGGCAGGTGCCGTACCTGCTGCGTGAAGGCTTTCACCTCCCGTGGGGCGCGGCGCTGGCGCTGCCCTCCTGGGCGGTGGCGCTCCTCCAGGTGACATCCTTCACGCTGAAGCTCGTCTTCTTCACCTGGCTGCAGATCGTGATCCGCTGGACGCTGCCGCGCTTCCGTTACGACCAGCTCATGCGGCTCGGCTGGCAGGGCCTCCTCCCCGTCGCGCTCGCCAACGTGGTGGTGTCGGCGCTGGTCATCGTGCTGGTCGCGGGGCGGGCCGCGTGAGCCCGCTCCTCTTCCTCGTGCTCGCGGCGCTGACGGTCGCCTCGGCGCTCACCGTCGTCGTGCACAGGAACCCCGTGCACAGCGCCTGCGCGCTGGTGCTGACGCTCTGCCTGCTCGCCGTCTTCTTCCTCGCGCTCGACGCGCAGCTGGTCGCCCTCCTGCAGGTGATCGTCTACGCCGGCGCCATCGTCGTCCTCTTCCTCTTCGTCATCATGCTGCTCAACCTCCGGGTCGAGGCGCACGCCATGGCCGGCGCTCCGCTGGTGGGGAGCGCGGTGGCGGGCGGTGCCGCGCTCGTGGTGCTCCTGGTCGGCACGCTCCGCCACGCGAGCGCCCCGGCGGCAAGCGGCGTGCCGGCCGGCTTCGGCGAGACGGTCACCCTCGCGCGGCAGCTCTTCACCGCCTACCTCCTGCCCTTCGAGCTCACCTCGGTCCTCCTCCTGGTCGCCATCGTGGGCGCGGTGGCGCTCGCCAAGAAGCCGACATGACGCCGCCGCTCGCCTGGTACCTGGGGCTGAGCGCCGTGCTCTTCGCCATCGGCGTGCTCGGCGTGCTCGTCCGGCGCAACGTGATCGTCATCTTCATGGCGATCGAGCTCATGCTGAACGCCGTCAACCTGAGCTTCGTGGCGCTCGCGCGGAGCCTCGGCTCGATGGACGGGCAGGTGATCGTCTTCTTCGTCATGACGGTGGCGGCGGCGGAGGCGGCGGTCGGGCTCGCGATCATCCTCTCCATGTTCCGCAACCGCGAGACGACCAACGCCGACGAGCTGGCGACGCTCAGATGGTGATCGAGACCTCCCTGTTGCGCTGGATCGTCGCGCTCCCGGCGCTGGGCGTGCTCTTCCACGTCTTCGTCGGGCGCCGCGCCACGCGTGCGGTCGAGCTCCTCGGCCCCGGCGTGGTGGGCGCCGCGTTCGCGCTGGCGGTGGCGGCGGCGCTCCGGCGCCCTGAGGGCGGGGCGCTGCACGACCACGTCTACACCTGGATCGTCGCCGGCCCGTTCACCGCCGAGGCGGGGCTCCGCCTGGACGCGCTGGCGATGGTGATGACGCTGGTCATCACCGGCGTCGGCTTCCTGATCCACGTCTACTCCGTCGGGTACATGCACGGGGATCGCGGCCTCGCGCGCTACTTCGCGTATCTCAACCTCTTCACCACCGCGATGCTCATCCTGGTCCTCGCCGACAACCTGCCGCTCCTCTTCGTCGGCTGGGAGGGGGTCGGGCTCTGCTCCTATCTGCTGATCGGCTTCTGGTACGAGAAGCCCGAGAACGCCGCGGCGGGGAAGAAGGCGTTCCTCGTGAACCGCATCGGCGACGCGGGCTTCCTCCTCGGGCTCTTCCTCATCGTCACCACGCTCGGCGCGCAGGGCATCTGGACGCTCGACATGGGCGCGCTCGAGGAGCACAGCGAGCTGCTGCGCGGGGTGGCGTGGCCCGTGTGCCTGCTCCTCTTCGTCGGCGCGACCGGCAAGTCGGCGCAGCTCCCGCTCTACGTCTGGCTGCCCGACGCGATGGCGGGACCGACGCCCGTCTCGGCCCTGATCCACGCCGCCACCATGGTGACGGCGGGCGTCTACATGATCGCCCGCCTGCACTTCCTCTACGCGCTGGCGCCCGCCGCGCTCGCGGTGGTCGCCGTGGTGGGCGCGCTGACGGCGCTCTTCGCCGCCGCCATCGCCACCGCGCAGATGGACATCAAGAAGGTGCTCGCCTACTCGACGGTGAGCCAGCTCGGCTACATGTTCCTCGGGCTCGGCGTGGGGGCCACCGGCGCCGCGATCTTCCACCTCGTGACGCACGCGTTCTTCAAGGCGCTCCTCTTCCTCGGCGCCGGGAGCGTGATCCACGGCATGGGCGGCGAGCAGGACATGGAGCGCATGGGCGGCCTCCGGACGCGCATGCGGATCACGTTCGTCACCATGGCGATGGGGACCCTGGCGATCGCGGGCGTCCCCCCGTTCTCCGGCTTCTTCAGCAAGGATGAGATCCTCTGGGGGGCGTGGGGGGCGGCGCCCATCCTCGCCGTGATCGGCCTCCTGGTGGCCTTTCTCACGGCGTTCTACACGGGCCGGCTGCTCTTCATGACCTTCTTCGGTGAGAGCCGCGCCGCGCCCGACGTGCAGCACCACATCCACGAATCGCCGGCAGTGATGACGCTGCCGCTGGTGGTGCTCGCCGTCCTCGCCTGCGCGGGCGGCTTCCTCGACGTCCCCGGCCTGGTCGGCGGCGAGGGGCACGAGGCGCACGCGCCGCGCGCCTTCATGGCGCTCGCGACGGCGCTCGCGGTGGGCGGCCTCGGCCTCGCCTGGGCGCTGTACGTCCGGATGCCGGGGCTCCCCTCGCTGGTCGCCTGGCGGCTCGGCGCCTTCTACCGCCTGGTGCGCGACAAGTTCCGCGTCGACGAGCTCTACGACGCGACCGTGGTGCGGCTCGTGTTCGCCGCCGCCGAGGTGAGCGCACGGCACATCGACCCGCAGCTGATCGACGGCGCGGTCAACGGCGCGGGCCGCGTGGTGGCGGCGACCAGCGGCGCCTGGCGCCGCGTGCAGACCGGCAACGTGCAGCACTACGCGCTCTCCTTCCTGGCCGGCGCGCTCGCGCTGCTCGGCTACTGGGTGACGCGCTGATGCTGCTCACCCTGGTCGTCTTCTCGCCGCTCGCCGGCGCGGTGCTGCTGGCCCTCCTGCCGCGCGAGGGGGTGCAGGGCATCCGGCGGGCGGCGCTCGCCTTCTCGCTGGTGACGCTCGCCTTCTCGCTCCTGATGCTGTGGCGCTTCCGGACGGGCGTCGCCGAGTTCCAGATGGTCGAGCGCGCGGCCTGGATCCCGCAGTGGGGCATCGAGTACCGCCTGGGCGTCGACGGGGTGAGCCTCTTCCTCGTCCTCCTCACCACCGTGCTCACGCCGCTCGTCGTGCTCGCCTCGTGGGGCGACATCCACCGCCGGGTGAAGGAGTTCTTCGCCTTCCTCCTCGTGCTCGAGACCGGCATGCTGGGCACGCTCGTCGCCCTCGACATGTTCCTCTTCTACGTCTTCTGGGAGGTGATGCTCGTCCCGATGTACTTCCTGATCGGGGTGTGGGGCGGCCCGCGCCGCGTCTACGCGGCGCTCAAGTTCGTCCTCTTCACGATGGCGGGGAGCCTGCTCATGCTGGTCGCCATCCTGTACTGCGCCTGGCGCGTCCCCGGGACGATCAGCTTCGCCTACGAGACGTGGCTCGCGAAGCTCGCCCTCGCGCCCCGCGAGCAGCTCTGGCTGTTCGCCGCCTTCGCGCTCGCCTTCGCCATCAAGGTGCCGCTCTTCCCGTTCCACACCTGGCTCCCCGACGCGCACGTCGAGGCGCCGACCGGCGGCTCGGTCATCCTGGCGGGCGTGCTGCTGAAGATGGGGACCTACGGCTTCCTCCGCTTCGCGCTGCCCCTCTTCCCCCTGGCGGTGGATGTGGCCGCGCCGTGGGTCGTCGCGCTCGCGGTGGCGGGCATCGTCTACGGGGCGCTGGTGGCGACCGTGCAGCCGGACCTGAAGAAGCTGGTCGCCTACTCCTCGGTCTCGCACCTGGGCTTCGTGATGCTCGGCCTCTTCGCGCTCCACCCGACGGCGGTGGTGGGCAGCGTCTACCAGATGCTGAACCACGGGCTCTCGACGGGCGGGCTCTTCCTCCTGGTCGGTATGATCTACGAGCGGCGGCACACGCGGCTGATCGCCGACTTCGGCGGGCTGTGGGCGGTGGTGCCGGTGTATGCGGCCTTCTTCCTGGTCGTGATGCTGGCCTCGGCCGGGCTCCCGGGCCTGAACGGCTTCGTCGGCGAGTTCCTGATCCTGCTCGGCGCCTTCGCGCGCTGGCCGTGGGCGACGGCGATCGCGACCAGCGGCGTCGTCCTGGGCGCGCTCTACCTCCTCTGGATGTACCAGCGCGTGATCTTCGGACCGCTCACCCTCGAGGAGAACGCGCGGCTCCAGGACCTCAGCGCGCGCGAGGTCACGGTGCTGGTGCCGGTGGTGGTCCTTTGCCTCGTGATGGGGCTCTTCCCGACGCCGTTCCTGGTCCGCATGCAGCCCTCCATCGACCTCATCCTGCAGCGGCTGGCGCCGCCCCCGGCGGTGGCGGCGCGATGATCGACGTCGGGCCCTTCACCGCCAACTGGTACGTCGCGCTCCCGGGGCTCATCGTCGCGACGGCCGCGATGGTGGTGATGGCCGCCGACGCGCTCGCGCCGCCGGGCGAGCGCGACGGGCTCGCCGTGCTCGGCATCCTCGGGCTCGGCGCGGCCGGCGCGGCCGCGATCTGGCTCTGGGTGGCGGGCGGCAACGCGGGCGGCTTCCAGGACACGCTGCGCGCCGACCGCTACGCGCTCTTCTTCACGGCGCTCGTGTGCGCCGGCTCGCTCCTCGTCGTGCTGCTCTCCGTCGACTATCTCCGCGAGCAGCCGCTGCCGGCGGGCGAGTACCACGCGCTCGTGCTCCTCGCGACCTGCGGCATGATCTTCCTCGCCGCCGCCAACGACCTGATCGTCATCTTCCTGGCGCTCGAGATCATGTCGGTCGCGGTCTACGTGCTGGCGGGCATGCTCCGCCGCGAGGTCCGCTCGACCGAGGCCGCGCTCAAGTACTTCCTGCTCGGCGCCTTCGCGACCGGCTTCTTCCTCTACGGGATCGCCTTCTTCTACGGCGCGACGGGCAGCACGCGGCTCGACCTGATCGCGCGGACGGTGGCGCGGGACGGGCTCGGGTCGTTCGCGCTCCTCGGCGTCGCGCTCCTCCTGGTCGGCTTCGGTTTCAAGGTGGCGCTCATCCCTTTCCACGTGTGGACGCCCGACGTGTACGAGGGCGCGCCGACGACGGTCACCGCCTTCATGGCGGTGGGCGTCAAGGCGGCGGCCTTCGCGGCCTTCGCGCGCGTCTTCGTGGCCGCGCTCGGGCACGTGGCGGCGAGCTGGAGCGGGCTCCTCTGGATGCTCGCCGCGCTCACCATGACGGTGGGGAACGTGACGGCGGTGCGGCAGCGGAGCGTCAAGCGCATGCTCGCATACTCGTCGATCGCGCACGCGGGCTACGCGCTGGTCGGCCTGGTCGCCGGCGGGAAGAACGGCGGCGCGGCGCTCCTCTTCTACCTCGCCGTGTACTCGTTCATGACCCTGGGCGCCTTCGCGGTCCTGATCGCGCTCGGCCGGCGCGGCGAGCCGAACGAGGACCTGGCCGACTGGGCCGGTGTCGGCTTCCGCCACCCCGTGCTCGGGCTCTCGATGGCGGTCTTCATGCTCTCCCTGGCGGGCGTGCCGCCGACCGCGGGCTTCGCCGGGAAGTTCTACCTCTTTAGCGCCGCGGTCGACGCAGGGCAGGTCGGGCTCGCGGTGATCGGCGTGCTGAACAGCCTGGTGTCGGTCTATTACTACCTGGGCGTGCTGGTCGCGATGTACATGACGGAGGGCGAGCGGGCGATCGTCGCGCCCGGCGAGCGGCCGTGCCTGCTGGCGAGCATCCTGGTCGCGGTCGCGGTCACGCTGCTGGTCGGCGTGCTCCCCGCGGGACCGATGGAGTTCGCGCGTCTCTCATTCGCGTCGCTCAGGTAGCCGCGCGCGCGGCCGGATCCAGCCGGGCGAGGAGTGCCACCAGCGTCCGGTTGACCGGTACGGCGACGCCCACGCGCGCCGCCGCACGCACGACGGCGCCGTTCAGGGCGTCGTGCTCCAGGCGTCGCCCGCGGAGCAAGTCCTGGAGCATCGAGGTCTGGAAGTCGGGGAGGCCGCTCGCGCTCTCCTCGAGGACGCGCTCGGTCCGCCCGCGTCGGACGGGGATGCCGGCCGCGACCGCGACCGCGTCGGCCTCTTCCATGGCGGCGACCACCAGCTCGCGGCTCGCCGGCTCGGCCAGGACATCCGCCACCGTACTCCGCGTGAGCGTCGTCACCGCGTTGAAGCCGGCGTTCCAGGCGAGCTTCTCCCAGGCCGCGACCAGGATGTCGCACCGCAGCTCGTGCGGCACGCCCGCCGCGGCGAAGGCCTCGGCGGCGCGCCGCGCGCGCGGGCTCTCGCTGCCGTCGGGCTCCCCGAAGAGGATGGTTCCGCGCCCGCTGTAGTCGACGGTGGCGGGCGCGACCAGCGCCACGCCGATGCGCGTGAGCGCGACCATGAGCGGCGGAAGGCCGAGGGCGCGCGCCAGGATGTCCTCGTTCTCGACGCCGTTCTGCAGCGAGAGGACGATCGTGTCGAGGCCGACGGCAGGACGGAGCGCCAGCGCCGCGGCGGGCGTGTCGTAGGACTTGACGCAGACGAGCACCAGGTCCGGCCGCCGCGCCTCGCCCGGGTCGGCGACGGCGCGCACGGGCGAGACATGCAGCGTCTCCGTGCCGAGGCGGACGGTCAGCCCGCGCGCGCGCAGCGCGGCCAGGTTCTCGCCGCGCGCGACGAAGGTGACCTCGTGCCCGCCGCGCGCGAGCAGCGCGCCGAAGTAGCCGCCGACCGCGCCGGCGCCGTGGACGAGGATGCGCATCCATGGGATGCTAGCCGGATCGCAGGTCCGACGACAGTCTCAGCGCCGGAGCGCCTGCGCGTCCGAGGTCGCGATCCGGTTGGTCGGCGTGACCGCGCGCACGCGGACGAAGCCGCGCGTGCGCTCGCGGAAGGCACGCTCGACGGCGAAGGCCTGCAGACGCGAGAGGGTGAGCGCGCCCGCGGCGTCCGCGAAGTCGACCGTCCGCACCCCCGGCGCGAAGAGCTCGTTCACCGAGAACTCGAACACGAAGAGCCGGAAGCCCGTGCCCGCGACGGTGAAGAGCGCGCCCGTCTTGGCGAGCTTGGCGGCCACCAGCGTGGGTGGCGCCGGGTTGCTGGCGATGCCGCAGCGCGCGGTGCCGCTCTCGGTCACCACGATGACGGCGCGGTTCTCGGCCGGCGCGTCGGGCGCGAGCGTCAGATCGAAGGTGATGAGCGTCCCGCTCGGGTCGACCACGGGGTTGGTGACGGTGGCGCCCGGGCCGGTGACCAGGACTGCCCCGCCCGCGAAGTTCGAGCCGGTGACGGTCATCGCGGTGGTGGTCCCGGGCAGGACCAGCTTCGGCGACACGTCGTCGATGATCGGCACCTGGCCCGGGATGTCCACGCGGAAGCTGCTGCTCTTGGTGGCGCTCCTCCCGTTCGTGAGATGCACGGTCACGTCGCGGTAGCCGACCGAGGCGGTCACGTCGATGTCGAGGGTCGCGCGCGCGGTGAAGTTGTCGATGGCCGCCACGTTCGACTCGGTGATCTTCGGGCCGCTCAGCTCGATCCCCGGTGGAGGAGGCATCCCGTTGCCGGGGATGACCAGGCTCAGGTTCACGCCCTGGACGATGACCGTGATCGTGCTGGCACGGGTGCCGAACGGCGGGCGCACGGCTCCGACGAACGGATCGCCCGGCGCGAGGACGCGGAAGGTCGCGGTCGTCATGCCCGCGCCGGTGGTCACGGTGAGCGTGTGATCGGTCGAGGTCGCGGCGCCTCCCGCGATCACCACCTCGAGCGTGATCGTCTCGTCGTCGACCAGCATCTCGTTCTGCAGCGTCAGGTCGCCGGGAGGTGTCGTCACGTCGACCAGGCCCGTGAAGTGGAGGCCGTGGAGCGTGACCGGGACGGTCTGTCCCGGCTCGCCGGCGCCCGGCTCGATGTCGGTCACTGTCGGCACGCCGGGCGCGACCACGAAGAACTCGGTCGTCGTCTGCCCGCTCTCGGTGGTGACGATGAGCAGCCGCGTGTCGGGCGGGGTGATGCCCGAGCCGATGGCGAGCGTCGCGGTGAGGGTCGAGTCGTCGGGCGTCGCCACGTCGGATATGGTGATCCCGCCGCCCGTGATCACGAGCACCGCGCCGGAGAGGTTCGTGCCGGTCAGGATGAGAGGTACGGTCGCGCCCACGTCGCCCGCGGCGGGGTGCACGGCGGTCAGTGTCGGAGGCGG
>WNFA01002315.1_pt1 | contig 15683 bp, 9 predicted proteins | sample 5400481 | NCBI WGS metagenome assembly WNFA01 (sample SAMN13153340, study PRJNA577476) | soil metagenome | isolation source: 120 cm saprolite under Douglas fir tree site 2 hole 1 replicate 2 | place: USA:California | collected 2015-04-18
GCGGTTTGCACCTGTTCGTGCTTCCCCCGCGCTCTCCCAAACTCAACGGCGCCGTCGAACGCGCCAACCGCACCCACACCGAGGAGTTCTACCAGGTCACGCCCTGCTCGCTGGAAATGAAAAAGCTCAATCGCGAGCTCCGGCACTGGGAAAACATCTACAACACCCTGCGCCCTCATCAGTCTCTGGGCTATCTAACTCCACACCAGTTCCTGCTGCAAATCTCATCCCAACGAAAGGAATGAAGTGTCACTCATCTACTGGACGAGTACACGCTCTTGTAAGTCTCTCGGAATTTCTATAGAATTACCCCCGGTCGAGTACGTTGACCCCGGGCATGGGGCGTGTGGCCACTTTGTCTCCCACCTCCCAGGCGATTCGCGAGACGGTTTTCCGACCTCCCCCCAACTCGCGCCCTAATCGAGCTACCAGGCGTTGTTTCGCGCGCCATGTTGATCAGAGGTGTTGCATGCTGCGACCGCAAACGTCGCGCGGCGCTCGCCGTCTCCTGCTTGCTGATGACCACGTGATTGTGCGACAAGGATTGAGGGCGATCTTGGAAGGGGAGGGGTTCGCAGTCGTTGGGGAAGCCTCGGATGGGCGCGAAGCAATCAGGCTGGTTCAAAACCTAGCACCTGATGTCGCTGTGCTAGACATTTCGATGCCGCGGTTAAACGGCATCGACGCCGCCCGCGAGATACTGAAGCTTTCACCCAAAACTAAAATCGTTCTGCTTACGATGTGCACCGAAGACCACTTTATCCTCGCCAGCCTCCACGCGGGCATCTCAGGGTACGTGCTGAAGAATAAGGCAGTTTCGAACCTGGTTGAAGCCATTGACGCGGTCTGCAGAGGCGAGGTCTATCTGAGTCCCGATGTGTCCAAGGCTGTCGTGGATGCCTATCTGGCGAAGGACGATACGCCGCAAGATCCTTTGAGTTTTCGGGAGCACGAGGTTCTGCAATTGATCGCAGAGGGGAAAAATGTGAAGGAGATCGGAAGCGTCCTGGGCATCAGCACCAAGACGGCTGAATCCCACCGGGCGAATATCATGCGGAAACTCGACATCCACGAGGTGGCGGGCCTAGTACGCTACGCGATTCGGAATGGCTTGGTGAGAGCTGAATAGTCCGGGGCTCCCCACGAATCTTGTCCAAGGCGCTCCATAGTCGCAGCGACACGATTCCACGTTTCTGAGACTCTTCCGCCTGACCAGTAGGGGAAACCCTGATTGCGTGGTTCCACATGCACGATGTACTTTGCTTCAGCGCGAGACTCAATCAGGAAATCCCTGAGTTACCGGGAGCCTAATCGCTAAGCTGAGAAAAGCAGTTCCTGGGTATCCGGGGTCAACAAGATGGAGAACTCGCAACGCTCACGTAGATCTCCCCGCTGCCAACAGCGTCTGCGGCGTCCAGGGGAGTGGATCCAGTCATGAAAAGTCTGCGTATTCTATCGATTTCCGTTTTTGTGGTGGTGTCCTGTCTGGCCGGACACGCAGACAAGGGTAGCTCGGCGTACAAGCGGGGAGAGCGCGCCGAAGCACAAAACAACTACGACGGCGCCTATGAGGCGTACCGGGAGGCCTACGAGGCCAAAGGCAGGAACGCAAAATATCAGGCCGCATACCTGCGACTGCGCTTCTATGCTTGCGACGAGCACGTGCGTGCCGGACAGTTGCTGCGAGACGCCGGCAAACTGACGGAAGCGATGGCCGAGTTCCAGCGCGCCGCAGAGATTGATCACTCGAGCTTCATCGCACAGCAGGAAGTCCGGCGCACGGCGGACATGCTCAGAAAACAAACTCGGCGGGAGGAAGGAACGGCAACGGTCATACCGCCGTCTCCGCTCGCCAAATTGGTCGAGGAAGCAGGAGGTCCCATCGAATTGCGTCCGTTCTCCAATTCGCCGATTGATCTGCGCATGAGTGAGACGGCGGACAAGGTGTACAAGATGCTCGGCAAACTGGCGGGCGTCAACGTACTGCTCGATGCGGATTACCGGCCCCAGAAAATCATCGTCGAACTGAACGACGTGACGACCCGCGAAGCCCTGGACATGGTGGCGCTGCAATCGAAGACCTTCTGGCAGCCGGCCTCTCCGAACACAATTTTTGTCGCGGCCGACACTCCAGGCAAACGTAAGGAAATTCAGAGTAACGTCATGAAGACGTTTTACCTGAAAAATATTTCGAGGCCGACGGAGTTGCAGGAAGCGGCCAACACGGTCAAAGGAATTCTCGACGTGAACCGCGCCCAGCTCATTCCCACCCAAAACGCAATCATTCTGAGGGGCACGCCCGCCCAGATGGTTTTGGCGGAAAAGCTGTTTTTGGACATCGACAAACCCAGGTCGGAGGTGGTGATCGATATCGTAGTCATGCAGGTCAGCCGTGACCGCCTGCGAACGTTGGGGACAAATCCTCCGACCTCCGCCAACATCGTGCTGGTGCCGGGGACAGGAACTGCGGGGGGTTCGGGCGGGGGCAATCAGCTCACGCTCAATTCTCTCACCAACCTGACCGCCAACGATTTCCAGGTGAGCATCCCGGGGGCGTCGGTGTCGTTCCTGATGAGCGACAGCAATACCAAGATCATTCAGAATCCGGAAATCCGCGTCCTGGACAACGAGAAAGCCACGCTGAAGATTGGCGACCGCGTGCCCATCGCCACCGGCTCCTTTGCGGGTACGGGAAGTGGCGTCAGCCCACTGGTCAATACTCAGTTTCAATATCTCGATGTGGGCGTGAACATCGACATCGTTCCGCACGTCCATTCCGAGAACGAAGTCACCCTCAAGATGACCCTGGAGATTTCCTCGGTCACCGGTTCGACAAACATCGGTGGCATCAGCCAACCCATTATCGGACAGCGGCGGATTGAGCACGAAACCCGTCTGCAAGACGGAGAGGTGAACCTGGTGGGCGGGATCCTGGAAGAAACGGAGACCCGATCGCTGAGTGGTTATCCCTGGCTCACCAAAGTCCCCATCTTGAAGTATCTTTTCGGACAGGAGGCCAAGGAGAGGCGGGAGAACGAAATCGTGTTCGCGATTACTCCGCACGTGATCCGAGCGCAGGACATCACCGAACAGAACCTGAGGCTGGTGAATGTGGGGACCGAAGCCGAGGTGGAGATCCGCCACAAGAACCCAGGGGCGATGAAAACGAATAGTGCATCTCCGGCCGCCCCTCCTTCTCAGCAAAGCGGTTCGGCACCGGCGAAAGATCAGAAGACGGTGAACAGCGGCAGCCAGCCGGCGCCTCCATCGGTCGCTCCGCTGCAGAAGGAACCGGAACAACCAGTGCCGCCACAGAAGGAACCGGAACAACCAGCGCCGCCACAGAGTGCGGCCCACGGCAGAGCGCAGCACTGACCGCTCCGTGCCCTCAGGGACAACACCTCGTGGATTGGCAGGACGGGAGGGCTAACTGTGCTTTCGATTAACCATGAAGCCAAGGCTCTATCGTCGCTTCGAACACCAGCTTTGAATGCGGCGTTCGGCTGGGCGTTGCCGAAACTACTGGTTCTATGAAACTGCGCGCTCATCCCCCTGTCTAAGTCTGCAGGTAACTCCCATACTGGTCCCTCCGGCTTCGACGCCTCTTTCGCGAATAGGGGCTTCCACTAAAAACTTTGCGACTGCGCAAGCCTCTAAATCAGAACTTTCCTGATTGTCACCAGGTGGCCGGCGAGATAGGCTTCGCGCGACCGTAGTAAGTGCACCTGCGAGTGTCCTTCCCCTTGGGCACTTACATGTCAGCTCTAGAGAAGCTGACTGCCAGTATCTATACGTCGCAACTTCTGTTTTGCAGGAGATGAGCATATGCGCGCCACGCCTTGCCACGCGTCCATACTTTGTTTTCTGGTCCTTGCCTTGGCAGTTATCCTTTCACCCTCGCCCGCAATGGCGCAGCAACCGACTAATTTCGGTAGCGCCTCAGGAGTCCCTTGTCCAGGCGGCAATGTGATTTGCAACGGATCGATTAACTTCCTGACAACGGAGCTCTTCTTCGAGCCAGAGACTCCGGCACAGTCCTTGAAAGGCGCTCCGACGACTTGGAACGAGCTCGAGCAGCTTTTGGATTTTCCCAACTCCACTTTGACTTCGGGCGCGGCTTGCAACGACGCTGCGGGCCCGGTCCCGGGAAACGAGCAGGGCTACCCCACGTACTGCACCAACAGCGCGTTCATTCGCCGTCCCACCTTCAGCGCTCTCAAGCTGCCCCCGCTGCTGGTGCACCCATTGAACTACAATCCGCAATCCGCTTCCGGCACCGAAATGCGGCTGATCAACCCGAATTTTGCCGGGGTTAGTAGTTTCCGAGTGAGTGGCACCGCCTTTGACAGTACATCTAACACTAACGTTTCCTTTGGCCTGTGTTACATCATCGGCGCTTCGTGTACTCCCTTGGCGCAGACCATCAGCGTGTCGACTGGCGCAAGCCGTGGTCTCAGCGTCGGGACGCCAACAGCACCGGGAGACACGGAAATTGACATGAACGTTGCCATCGGGCGGAAAACTGGTATCTGCCAAATCAACCCGGAGCCAGTTCCCCTGTTCGGTGCGTACGATCCTTCTGGCAACTCCGCCTCCGCTAGCACCGCCTTCGACTCGGAGAACCTCACCGCCTGCGGGTCCGATCCAGGGGAGCCTGGCGGCGCCAGCCTCGCCCACAACAACACGTTTTCCTTGCTATGCGCAACTGAGCTGCTGGGCGCGGGTTCGCTCGCAGGTTACCTCTGTGAGGACAATTTAGGACTGCCTCGCAGTGGACAGGGGACCAGCAGTTGGTACTCGGTACCGGCCGTTCCCGCACCGAACCCTTTAGCAGGGGCGACGATGCAGATACCCAACGGAGGTATCACAAACCCGCGTACGGGAGCCAGCGCGCCTATAGGAACCGGTGTCGTTCTTAGCCCGGCGCTCGGGTTCAAGCTAACCGATCCCGCGCGCGGCGGAGTTATCCAGCCGCTCGATATCGCCAGTGGCGTTGGCGGCCTGCGCAAGCCTTCCCTGCGAAAAGTCGAAGTCGGTGGAAATGGGACCGCCCCCAATTACCTCTGGAACTCGTTGGACACCGCCCACAATGGCGGGCGCCCTGATCCAACGGGCGCTGACTTGGCGCCGTCGAATGAGAACGACTACGTTGGGCTCTTCGGCAGCGGAACTCTCCAGCAACAGAAGCAAAACGCCAGGCTGGAAGCGATGGTGCTGGGCAAGTCGCTGTTCTGGGACCAGCAGGTGGGCAGCGATGGCGTGCAAGCGTGCGGCAGTTGCCACGCGCACGCTGCGGCCGACAACCGCACCAAGAATCAACTCAACCCCAACGGGCCGGATGGGCTCAGGGGCAACCCGACTAACTTCGCCGGCGGTCCCAACAGCACATTCGACCCCTTCCCGGTCAACTATGACTTGCAGCGAGCCGACTTTCCTTTCCATAGGCTGAAGAACCCGGAAATTGCCGGCGACCCGCTGTGTACCCCCGCGATCATCGCGGATGTCACCGGGATCACCTTCCCTGATGGCGACCTCCCCGACAATCCCAAGTCTCCGTCGGTCTTCACGGTGTGCGACGCTGACAACATCGACAACAGCGGCGCCCCTAGCCACCCTGGCGACACTGAGGAAGTGGCCTCCTCCATGGGCGTCCATTTCGGCCGGTTCTTTGACATACCGGATGGAACGGGCTCGGCCCTGGCCAATCCGCCTGGTCTAACGTCGCCATTTGGTCCGCCCTCGACCGGCGGTGTTCGGGCATTGATCCACGATAAGCGCAGCCCCGTCGCAGCTGACAACGTTGACCCGTTTCCCGGCTTCGCTGGAACGGACGGAAGCGGGAATCAGTTCAGACGGGTGGAGCCTCGCAATACCCCCACCATCATCCTGGCGGACATAAACTTCGATAACTTCTGGGACGGTCGCGCCCGCCACGACGACAATGGCGGCAGCGTGTTCGGCCCGTCCGACCCGCAATCCCACGTGTTTGTTACCACTAATGTGGCCAACACTCCTAACGGAAGCCTCACGCCGACCCGGCAGCTCATCAAGTTCTCCAGCCTGGGTTCCCTAGCGAAGGGGCCAGCGCTGAGCCAATTCGAGATGTCGTTCAATGGCCGCAACTGGGCCAAGATCGGCAAGAAGCTGCTGCAGTCCGGCGTGACCCCCCAGGCTAACCAGTTGGTCGATCCGACCGACAGCATCATGGGCCGCTATTCCAACCAGAATGGTGCGTCGATTGACTGTACGTCTCTTGCGGTTGCTGATCGTTCCGGAAGCTGGTCTGGTACGGCTGTCCCGGGCAAGCCCGGGTTGTGTATCAGCTACCAAGGCTTGATCCGGCACGCCTTCTATCCCGCACTCCACCAGAACACCAGCCAGCATCTCAACGGCTGCTACACCGATGCCCGTGCTGACATACATCCCAATCAGTGTGGCACTTCACCTTACCCAGCCGCCTCAATCGCAGTTCTCGACCCGAGCGGTACCGTCGTCAGCAACAATAACGACCCATTCGACGGGTATGTGCTCAACATCGATACTTCGGTTGCGGCTGATCCGACCGACACCAACCAGTTCACCCAGATGGAAGGCAATTTCTCCCTGTTCTGGGGGCAGTCGATTCACCTCTGGGCGACTGTCCTGGTGCCCGACGATACGCCGGACGATAAGTTCCTGGACAAAAATCCGGACGTTGGAGCGACAAATGGCGAGACCGGGGAACCGCTGCTGGTTCTCGACCTGCCCAACTGCCCCGCTCCCAACGGTTATACCCGCGGTTACTTCATCGGGGCTTCTGGTTTCCTCAATTATCGCGGGAGTTGCTTCACTGAGGTGGGTAACTTCAAGCGCGACCCCTACGTTCCCACCGATATCGTTCACTTCCAGAACGACACGGTGGGCCATCCGAGAATGACCGCTTGCATTGACGAGATATTGACTTCCGGCGGCCGGAACTGCACAAACCGGGTTGCAGCAGGAGGCAGCCGCAATGCAACCGACCCGGATCCCTTGCTGGGGTTTGATCTCTTCTTCGGAGCCAACGTGTCGCTCAAGAACCCCAACTACCGGTCGGCGCGGTGCGGTGCCTGTCATAATGCGCCGGCTTTGACCGACAATACCTCGGCCTTCACCGTGAAGGCGATGGAGCTTGACGCCTTTGCGGAGTTTGAAAAGGGCAACCCGGTGGTTGAACCGCTCGTCGAGCCCCTGATCCGCGAGCGCGTCATTTCCGGTTTCCTCCTCGAGTCGGAAATCAACGAGCCCGGACAGGACGCGATTGAGCGTAAAGCGCCCAACCTGGGGGTTGCGACCGCTCCGGTGGTGAACAATAACGGTAACTGCATCCTGGATAACTGTTCCGGTTACGCGTTCCCCGATGCCATCACCGTCAACGCCGGCATCACCGGCTACGACATTCACTATGACTTGGGGAGTGGACCTGTAGGCGGGGCTGGAGTTCCGGTCAAGTTCACCGGGTTCGGAGGCGCGTTCCTGGACAACGGCGTGTACAACATCGGCGTTCGGCCTTGTGTTGCCGATCAAACGCACGTAATCGGGGCTTGCGAAGACACCGGTCGCGGAAACACGGACGCCTTCGGGTGGCCGCTTTCGCTCGCTGCCCTGATGTTGAAGAACTTCGGCGGTCCGGCTCAGGAGCCCGGCGTGCCGATAGCTCAATTCGATCCGAACAACGTGAATGCGAATGGACGTGCTGACGCTCAACTGTGCGCGCCCTACTGCGCCACAGGTGGGATGCTGGAACTGACCAAACAGGATCAGCTGATCAACCCGGGATACACCGATGAGCTGTCCCATCCTCAGCTGCCTTCCTACCTATGGCCCTTCGCCAACAGAATCCCCGTCGGCGATGCGCACCCCCAGGCTGATGAGGGCTGCGGGCCCGTCGGTGGATGCGTCAATACGCTCATGGACGTGGCCAATGAGGAAGGCTTCCCCGAGGTTGCCTTCGATACTCGGGCCTTTGCGAGCGAGGTGCTCAACAACTCAGTGTCGCCAGGCGATGCAAACGCCAATCTCGTCGGCGCAGGCTGTGGTGTCGGAACGGGAACGGCCCCATGTTCTGCCGGTGTGACTGCCCCCATCATAATGCACGGCTTTGCCGAGATGGGCACCTGGCCGGTGGTGAACAGGGTTAACAGATTCGGCAGCATCAAAGCCCCCCAGCTCCGTGAAGTGGAGCTAACCGGCCCTTACTTCCACAACGGCGGCAAGCTGACGCTGCGGCAGGTGGTTGATTTCTACGTGCGCGGCGGCGACTTCCCGGTCACCAACTCGCAACATCGGGACTTCAACATCCTCAACCTCAATGCCGAGCTGCAGTCCGATATGAACGAGGACGACAAGGTCGCGCTGGTGGACTACATGCTCGAATTCACCGATGACCGCGTGGCGCTTGAGGCCGCACCGTTCGACCATCCGCAACTGATCCTGCCTCTGGACGGCACGGCTCCCGAAAGTGACGGCACGATCAACCGTGACGCCATGCTGATGGGCTGCGTTGCAGCTCCTTCCCAGTTCGGTCCTGGACAACAGTTCTGCACCGGCCCAACACCGGCTCCGGCTGGCGCCACAGGGCCGCTGTTCCTGAACGTTCCGGCGACAGGCGCTACTGGTAACCCCGGCGGCCGCATTCCGAACTTCTTGGGAATTGCAGGAGCGGCTCCGGATGCTGCCAACCCGCTTGGGAGGAAGAGGAAGGTTGGGGGTGCCGCATTCGGCTGCACCGACAGTCAATACTGCCACTGAGTAAATGTTTGTAATAACCCACTCTGCGCATCCCCACCCCCAACCCGGGGCTGGGGATGCGCTTTCTGGTACGCTTTAAGGTCGAGTTGGTAGGAGAACAATGATGACTAGTACCGTCGGGCCCCGTTTCCCCTTAGCCGCAGCCTTCCTCATTTTTCTAGTACCTTGCTTCTCACAGTCACCCCAAGGAGCAGCGCCCCCGGCTCCGGCCTCCTCTGTCACCGACATCCAGCTTTCCTTCAAACGGGATCCCCGGGCCGTCGACCCCACGCGCGGAATCGGACCGTGGGTTTCCGGTCCTAACTACGGAGGGGCCACCGCCCAAGACACCGTCGAGGTTCGAGCCGAAGGTGTGGATGCGGCGGGAAGGCGGGTGAAAATCAACCCGCAATGGATGCCGTCGGACCCCGAGATGGTCACGGTGTCGCCCAACCAGGGCGATGACGTCAAAATCACCGTCCATCGTGCGGGCGAGAGCAAGCTGAAGATCACTTATCAAGATTTCTCGATGGAATTGGAGGTCAGGGCGAAATACGTCAACAAGTTCATGCTGTTCGAGATCGGAGAGGCGAAAACAGGGAAACCAGCAGCGCCCGCCGCCACAGAGGCGCCTCCAGCTCGCAAGAGCAAAAGTGATGTTAGTTATGCCGTTGGCATGAATCTCGCCAAAGCTCTAGAGGAGCAGTCAGAGGAGGTGGATGTGGATTCTCTGATGCAGGGAGTCAAGGACAAGCTCTCCGGTGGCAAAACGCGCATGACCGAAGAGCAGGCCTTGGCCGCCCTGGAAGGACTGCAAACGGACCAGAGGATCGTAGAGGCCGGTCTGAATAGAAAGGCGGTCGCCGAGAAGAACAAGCGTGAAGGGGAAGCTTTCTTGGCCGAGAACAAGAAGAAGGGAGGAGTAGTGAGCCTTCCCAGTGGACTCCAGTACAAAATCATCAAAACCGGTGAGGGAAAAAGGCCCACGGCAGACGATGTCGTCATCTGCGGGTACCGGGGGAGTTTCATTGACGGAAGGGAGTTCGATAACTCCTATAAGCAAAGCGCATCCGTGACCTTCCCGGTCAAATCAGTCATAAAAGGCTGGGCGGAAGCTTTGCAGCTGATGACTGTTGGTTCCAAGTGGCAGCTCTACGTGCCCTCCGACTTGGCCTATGGCGAGCGTGGGGCGGGGGGTGGCGGCGGCAAAAGGGCAGGAGGCCCCCGGCCGCAGACCGTCGGCCCGAACGCCACCCTCATCTTCGAACTAGAACTGATGTCCGTCAACGAAGATTCCGGTGGCCGCGTTTCAAACTCAGCCTCGACACCAGAGAAGTCCCTCAGTCCTGAAATGATCGAGGCACTAAAAAAGGCCATCCAGACGGAGACAAAGCAGTGACATTCAAGACAGCAAGGCGATGGACGATGACGGTGGGGATGGCGTTGCTCGCCTGGACCGTCGTCGCCGCGCAACAGGCTCCGGCGGTGAACCCGACCCCACAGGAGGCCCCAGCGGTCAAGACCGAACCGGCAGCTGCAACCAGCAAGGCTGAGCAGGGGCAGCCGACGATCCAGAGTCGTAAGGACAAGGTCAGCTACGCCTTTGGTGTTGATTTGGCGAGGGACCTGAAGCGACAGAAAGAGGATCTGAACGTGGATTTGCTGGTAACGGCCCTGACGGACGCGCTGGCGGGCAATAAGCTCATCATGACCGACGAGGAAGTGACCGCCACTCTGAAAACGTTCGAAGCGGAGCAGAAACAGGATTTCGAGCACGCCAAGGCCATGATCGCCGCGAAAAACGAGAGGGCGGTGGAGGGATTCGTTGCCGAGAATGCGAAGAAGGAAGGCGTCGTTACTCTGCCCAGCGGTTTGCAGTACAAGGTTCTGAAGCAGGGTGACGGAAAGATACCCACGCTCGACGACCACGTGGTATGCAATTACCGGGGCACGTTGATTGATGGCACGGAATTCGACAGCTCCTACCGGCGCAACCAGCCGGCGACCTTGCCTATCAAGGGAGTTATCGCTGGCTGGACCCAAGCCCTTCAACTTATGCCGGTTGGGTCGAAGTGGCAGATTTTCATCCCGCCCCAGCTCGCCTACGGAGAGAAAATGGTGGGAGGCATCGGGCCGAACGCCATGCTTATTTTCGAGGTCGAGTTGATCTCAATCCAAGACAAGCCGCAGACCGTAAGTGCGGTAGGGAGACCCTAGATGTTATCCATGCGCTCGCAGCTCGTGTTCATTCTGGCAGTCGCGGGATGGCTTCCAGTTTCCGTAGGAAGCTGGGCACATGGTCCCCAAGTTCAGGAGCGAGCAGCAACGACAGTGGCTCCCGAGCTGGAACAGATTCCATTGGGCCAAGTGGCTGTTACGTACGAAAACGGCGAAGTTACGGTCAAGGCGCGGAATGCCACGTTAAGCCAGGTGCTGCGCGCGATCTGCAGCCAGATCGGCGCCGGGCTCGACGCTGAGTCGGAGGACCCTGAACCGATAGTCGGTACTTTCGGCCCCGGGGCGGCGAAGGATGTACTGGCTTCCTTACTGATTGGTTCGCACTTCAATTACGTGATGCAGGCTTCGGATGACGACCCAAAGATCCTGGCGCGAATCATTGTTGTTCCCAAGGCCAAGGATTCCAATGCACAGGACCGGCTTGCCAAAAACCAGGTAACTCAGCCGCCGGTTAGTTCAACACCTGCACAAGACCAGCTTGCGCAGAACCAGGTAACTCATCCGCAGGTTAGTCCAACATCCACTACCCGTGTCGCGGAGGAGTCGGGCCTGAAACAAGTGAAGGAACTTCTTATGCAGGGGAAGGCCGAGATCGCCAATTCTGGGGGAGATGTCGATGCGGCGGGCGCTGACATGGCTAACCTCCTCGGGCAGGTTGAGGCTAGCATCACGGCGGCCTCAGCTGAGGCCGCGGAAGCCAATCCCGCCACCTTACAGGCTGCGCAGGAAGCGGGTGCCGTGCCAATCAATCCTGGTAGACGACACCATAGACGGTAGAACTGGGGCAAAAGGCGCGACACGGCTCAGCGGTTCACCGCAGAGATCAGAAACCGGTGGAGAGGCTGCGTTGCCTCGTGCGCGAAGCCTCTCGCCGCCGAAGCCCGCGTAGTGTTTCTGAAGGGGCCCTGCCCCATCCCCCGCGAAAAGGTGCCCGAAGGAGCAAGCGATTGAGGCCATTATTTCGTCACCTCGTGTTAGCCACGACGCTGATCGGCAGCGGGGCGGCCTGGGCCGCTACGCTGCCGGGTACCGTCACGAATGGCACCACTAACAAGCCGGCCGTAGGGGATGAAGTCGTGCTTCTTATCTTGTCGAACGATGGCATGAAAGAGAGCGCACGCGTCAAGACCGACGGCGCGGGACACTTTGTTTTCACCGTCGCCGACTCGGCGGGATCGCATCTGGTGCGCGTAATCCACCAAGGCGTCACCTATCACAGGATCGTCCCTGCAGATGGCGGGCGGGACAAATTTACGGTTACGGTCTATGACGTGGCCGAGAAGGTGGAGGGCATAACCGCGGTCATGGATGTGCAGCGCTTCGAGGCCACCAGAGAGACGCTGGAGATCAAACAGTTGGTGACGATGCGCAACGACTCCAAGCCGCCCCGCACGCTGATGAACGATCACCCGTTCGAAATCCAGTTGCCGTCCGAAGCGCAAGTGAAATCCGGACTAGTGCAAATCGAAAACGGGCAGCCGCTCAAGCAAAGGCCAGTGCCTGGTGAGCAGAAAGGTCAATACTATTTTCTTTTTCCGATCCGTCCCGGCGATACCCGCTTCGCTGTCGTCTACCGAGTGCCCTACACCGGCGAAGCCTTGATGCGGCCCAAGATCCGTAACCCGCTGGAACGATTTGTGCTCATGTTGCCCAAGTCCATGAAGTTCGAGCCACAGGCTGCCGGCATCTTCCAGCCCATGCCGAACGCTACACCAGATCATGTCGAGGGCACGGGCCCGGTGACGCTCGGGCAGACGCTCGCGTTCCGCGTCTCAGGGACAGGCATGCTGGAGGAACTGCAGGGCCGCCGGGAAAAAGCGCAGGAAGGTCAGACGGATCCGGCGAAGCGTCCCGGCGGTGGCTTGGGCGCGCCCATCGAGGCACCCGACCCCTTGCAAGAGTATCGGTGGCAGATTCTCGCCGGACTCGCGGTGCTGATGGTAGTCGGCGCCGTTTGCGTGGTGAGGAGGAAAACCCGGCCGCAGCATACCCGAACAAATCAGTTATTCGCCCGGCAAGTGCCCAGTAGGTCCCCAAGCCAGCAGATTCGGATTCGCAGGAATGACCGGCATCGGCGAGGCGTTCGTGCCTCACAAAAGCTTTCTCACTAAGGGAGGATCGGAATGAAGTCACAATCGAAGATCGTTCTCGGATTGGTACTGTTCGCAGCGGTTGCGGTTGCCCAGGATGCCCCGAAGGCTAACAGCCCGGCGAGGACAGGTGCTGCCGGGTCCAAGACTGAAGCCACACAGGCCCGGGCTGCCAAGAACCGATCCAGGGAGGACGCTGCCGCCGCCAAGCCAGACGGGAAAGGGGAGGCGCGGGCACTTACAGAGAACGAGAAGCGCGGTTATGCCCTCGGCGTACAGGTCAGCACGGACATCGCGAGGCAAGGGATCGAGGTGGATCCGCATCTCTTGCTTCAGGGAATGAGGGACGCGCTCACCGGCAACAAGTTGGTCATGACGTTGGAGGACATGAATGCCACTCTTGCTGGCATGCAAAAGGAGCAGCGCGAGAAGATGGCGCTCGCCATGAAGGAGTTCGCCGAGAAAAATAAGAAAGACGGCGAGACGTTTCTGGCGGCGAATAAGTCCAAAGACGGAGTCGTTACACTACCCAGTGGCCTGCAATACAAAGTTCTGAAGGTGGGTGACGGAAAGAAACCAGCGCTCAATGACAAGGTTGTTTGCAATTACCGGGGTACTCTCATCGACGGGACGGAGGTCGACAGCTCCTATAAGCGTAACGAGCCGTCGACCTTGCCAATGACGGGAGTCATCAAAGGCTGGACCGAGGCTCTCCAGCTTATGCCTGTCGGTTCCAAGTGGCAGATCTTCGTCCCCTCCGACCTTGCATATGGTGAGCGGGGCACGGGGCGTAACATCGGGCCGAACGCAACGCTTATTCTCGAGGTGGAGCTGCTCTCCGTCCTGGAAACTTAAAGACCAAACCAAACCCCAGAGTGCCACCGCCAAAGTCCCGTCGTTCAGGCAGACTTGAACGGCGTTCACATAGGCGAAGAAGCGGACGAGGTCTCCCCGCTCGCTGACCCACCGGGGAGCGGTACACGGGATGCTGATCCCCGGGAAAGGGATTAGAAAGATCAGGATGGCGGCATGGCCGTTCGCAAGGGAATATTACCAGGTATTGAGCGGTAACCAAGAGCCTAAGAGCTGTTTTAACCCTGCCGCTTCAGCGCACGATCCAGCGTCTGGTCCAGCGCAGCTCTCGCTTTTTCATATTCAGCGGAAGTGATTTTTCCCTGCTTGCGTTCCAATTCAAGTTGAAATAGCTCGTCCTTCAGTGCATCGAGCAGCATGGACGACTTGGGGGCCTGTGTACTCGCCGCGGGCCCGGCTGTCGCCGGTGCGATCATTGGTTGCCGCTTCATCACCACCCAGGCGCCGACGGCCAGCACCACAACGAATCCGCCCAGAATTGGCCAGCGGTACTGCTGCAAAGGATCGGGGGCATCAATCGGTGCACCCAGTCCGCCGCCGGGACGGTTATCGCGGCCTTGACCCTGGGCTGCACTGGATGCGACCTGTGCGGACGATTCGGAGATTGTTCCGGTGCCGCTGATCGTGAAATCGAGGGACTGGCCGGCCTGCGTTTGTTGCGCGACCTGTACGATCGTGTCACTTTGGCTGGGGTCCTGCATGGACTGGAACTGGGACGGATTCGCGGCGGCGAATTGCATCGTTTTGGGAAGCACAACCACGACGTGTTGCGCCGGATAGAGCGGCTTAGGATCGATCTTGATCGATCCGGAATAGGGAACGGTGAACTGCACCTGGAATTGGGTTTCGCCGGGACGGACTGGGAACACAATAGCGTAGCGATTCTTTTCGGCCTGGGGCGTTGCTTCAGTGGTGATAGGCTGGCCGTTGGGGGCCTTGGCCTGCGCCGACTCGAGCTTGGCGCCTTCGGGCAAATAGAACTCGAAGTTGTGGTCGTTCATCTGCGTCTTCGCGGGCACCGACGCGTTGTTGACGGCGAACAGACGCTTCCCGCGCAGTTGCCCCCTATCGGCTTCGAAGCGCAGCACGTCGGCGGTCATGCTGAGGTCCGCGATTTTCCGGGCGACGTCGTACACTTGCACCTCGACCGAATTGGTTCCGGGAGGGGCCATCTGGTGATAGGTGACGCCCTGGTGGATGGCACGAATCAGGTGCGGTCCGGCACCGTCGATGAGCTTGAAACTGAATTTGCCGCGGCTGTCGGCTTTGGTCTTGGCGGCTTCTTCCATGCCGTTGGACAAATTGATCAGGATGATTTCATCGCCCGCGGCCGGCGTGCCTGTGGTGCCGTTAGTGGCCGTGCCGGTCAGAGTCTGAGCGGCGGTGAACGATGAAAGAACCACCGCCAGAACCAACGGGCCGAGCGCCGGTGCTGCATCTGCGAATTTCTTCAAGTCCATTCCTTTCAATTCTCAGACGCGGGATGGTGTAGGCGCCGCATCGGCAGCTTGCTCCAGGCGGGCGATTTCGGCCATGATCGCCCCCGCTTCTTCTTCCAGTGAGGCGCGCATGGATTGATAGTCGGCGTCGGGCACCTTGCCGGCCTTCAACTCAAAATTCAAGTCGCGCAGGTTTTCGTAAACCGCTTCCTTGCGCTCGCGAAGATAGATGAGCCGCGTTTTCTCCGGTCCGGCATGCACCTCTCCCGGGTAGAAAAACACGTAATAGAGCGCT
>WNFA01007060.1_pt1 | contig 15677 bp, 14 predicted proteins | sample 5400481 | NCBI WGS metagenome assembly WNFA01 (sample SAMN13153340, study PRJNA577476) | soil metagenome | isolation source: 120 cm saprolite under Douglas fir tree site 2 hole 1 replicate 2 | place: USA:California | collected 2015-04-18
TCTGGAGGCTGCGCAAATCGAGGCGATCGAGAAAAGGTCGGTTCCCATCCGGCGAGGCGCCGCTGCCGACCATGGAGATTGCCCCGCGTTGTTCGCGAACCGCCCAGACTCCATTCGGAAGAAGACGGTAGACAGCAACTCCGGGACTCCCGTACGCATCATCGGAGCTCAGGCTCCACACCAGCCGCGGGGCTGTCTTGTTGTCAGCGTCGAGCAAGTAGGTCTTGGTCCAGTGTTTGTTGTCGTCGTACTCCCACAGTAGTGCCCGACCGCCCCCCTCGATCCAATTGATGTCGTCAAAGCGGTGTTCCGTTTGGAACCACTCCACGGAAGGGCCTCCGATGGTTTTGAGGATGATCCGATCGTGATGCGGAACATTCTTGTAGGTATCGCCATCGTCCAGTGCTTCGACCCACATCAAGGTCGCTGCGGCTGTGGAGCGCCATTGAAACGCCCTTGGGCCGGTGCGCACGCCGCCGATCGGCACTTGCTCAGCGAGTGGAAGGCTGGCCAGCGTTTCAACTTTTTTTCCTGTTCTATCCCATACCTCAACCTCCGTTGGAAAGCGGTTGTATGGCCGGAGAAACGAGTAGGGCCGATGGATGCGCTCAACCAGCAAATACTGACCGCCGGGGGCAGGCCAGACCCTCGCATAGACAGCCGGATTGCCGACGTTGGTGACTGTGCCCGTGAGCACGTCGACAAACGCGAGCTGCGATGACGCGTAGTAGTCGAAGAGGTCGGCATCGTGCGGGCTCTTGAGAAGATCGCGGGCCTCATAGGTGCTGCTTGCCACTGCCGCCGTGCCGCTCTCCTCCATGCGCGGACCCAACGGCACCGTGACCTCAGGCGGTGGCAATGGTCGGTCCGCCTGGACACTCTTTACGAGTAGCGTCTTCTGATCTGACATCCACGCCATCTCGTAATCAAGAACAGGGTTCAGTCGGACTCCGTCGATGTGGCGTGACTTTGCTGTCGAGGGGTCGCAGACCCACAACTCGACGGCAGAATCGGTCATGTTCATGAACGCGAACATTGTCCCGGCACCATTCCATCGCGGCCACCTTACGCGAGCCCCACGCGGAAGCGAAACCACGACCTCGGGACCGTCGGGAATTTTCTTCACTGCGTACTGAACGAAGTAGAACGAGCCGTGCACGGCGTTGTTCCGCGGATTGATCCGCACGCCGGCCAGGCGAAGCAGCGGCTCCGCCAAATCCGAGATCGGCGGATATCGCACTGGCCAGCCCAGAACTAGCGAATGACCGGCGGGACCAGCAGCAACGAGACCGCCGCCAACGCCGCCAATCGGCAGCGGCAATGTCGGGGCGTCGAGAACGTCGCGGATTTCCTTTGGAGGGTGTTGATAGGATTGCTGTCCGGCAATCGGCGGAGCAGCGACGATCAACGCAATCAAGAAAGCGCGTGCCCATCTGGAGTTCATCGTTGTCCTCCTCGGTCATTCGGAAGAAGGGGCTTTGTTGTGTACGCCACTCTATAACCGTTGAAAGCGCTCGGCAGAAGCGTGCTTCAAGCGCCGCGCATCGACTTGAGGTGCTACTCCGACGATCGGCCCGGGGCGGAAGCCAGCCGCACTTCTCACTGAGTGGACTAAAGATAACTACGAGCTTTGACGTCCGGCTAACTTGTCATTGAGCCCCGCCCGCTCCTCCCTCGAACACTCCTCAGCGACGGATAACGGGCGAAAGGCTCGCGACGGAAAGGATCGTAACACGCCACATGCGAACCAATTGGGGCTGGGCGGCGGTCGTCATGTCTTCTTATCCGTCACCTCGCGACGGCGAACATCCTCCTCGCCGCCGAGTGCGTCAAGCGGGCTTCGCACTCCCGATGCCACCAGACCGAGAACGTGGGTGTAGATCATCGTCGTCTTGACATCGGCGTGCCCCATCAACTCCTGCACCTGCGAATGTCATGGCCCGACTCCAAAAGCTGCGTGGCGAAGAAGTGGCGGAGCGCACCGCGTGGTGCACGGACCGCCGGTGCCGAGGCTCCCTCGGAGCGGGAGCGTTGTCAAACGTTCTACGCCGAGTAGCGCGACGTTGCTCGTCGCCAGAAGCCCGCCGACCGCTACTTGAGTTGCGCGCTGGAGTATCCCAGCAGCCGGCGCGCGATGATCAGCCGGTTGATCTGGCCGGTTCCTTCGAACAGGTCGTTGATCTTCGCGTCGCGCATCCATTTTTCCAGCAGCAGTTTTCGAGAGTAGCCCACCGGTCCCATCAGCTCGACCGCCTTCTGCGTGACTTTGGTGACGACGTCGCCCGCTTTCACTTTGCAGGCCGAGGCTTCGACGGTGTTAGGCCGCCGCTCGTCCATCAGCCAGGCCGCCTTCAAGGTCAGGAGCCAGCCCGCCCGAAGCTGTCCTTCCATATCAATCACGTCGCGCTCGATCGCGGAGAGACGGTTCCGGGCGGTCGTGTATCGGATCGTGATTCCTTCCTGACTGAGGAGGTCCTTCAGCAGCTCGATCGACGCCCGTGCGATTCCAAGCGCGCTGGCTGCTACCGACGGGCGCGTCGCGTCAAAGGTGGCCATGGCCCCCTTGAACCCTTTCGTCTTATCGACCACCTCGGCGCTGCCTAACAGGTTGTCGAGCGGGATGCGGCAGTCCTGCAGGACCAGTGAAGCGGTGTCGCTGGCCCGAATTCCCATCTTGTGCTCGAGCTTCGTAACTGTCAGGCCGGGCGTGCCGGCCTCCACCACAAACGGCTTCATTCCGGCCCGACCGGCGGAGGGATCGACGGTCGCCCAGATCACGCTGAGACCCTCGGAATCGATCAGCGACTTGTGCCCGCTGGTCACGAAGATCTTCTCGCCGTTGAGAACCCAATGGTCGCCGTCGCGAACCGCCGTGGTACGGATGGCGGCCGTGTCGGAGCCGCAGTGGGCCTCGGTCATGGCCATGCTGGCCCACTTCGGTTTTCCTTCGCGATATCGCGCCAGGAAACGCTCCTTCTGCTCCTTCGTTCCGGTGGCCTCAATGGCGGCCCCGCCCAACCCTGCCCCCGGCCCGCACAGATAGATGCCGGCGTCACCCCATGAGAGGCACTCGATGACGTGGACCAGCGTCGTGGAAGCGATGCTCGGGCCCTGCTCAGGACGCGGAGTTCCCGATCGGAAGCTCTGGCCGGTCTTGAGCGCCGTGTCCCACATCAAGTTGATGAAGTCCCACGGCATCTCATGCTCGTGCTCGTCGTAGTGGCGCGCCTGCGGGCGCATCTTCTGCGACGCGACTCCGCGAACGAACTCGAGTCGCTTTGCGATTTCGGGCGGCGTTTCGAAGCTGATCATACGATTGCAATTCCTTCCATGACCGCGAAGCCGCGCGCGTTCCGCAGCCACATTTCGACTGGATAGTCGCGGATATAACCGTGCCCGCCCAGGGTCTGGACAGCGCGGTCGGTGACCATGAGAGCCATGTCGTCGGCGAAGTTTTTGGCGAGAAGAGCGGCGCGGGTGGCGTCGCGCTTTTCGTCCAGCTGCCAGGCCGCTTCCCAGATCATGAGTCGCGCCGCCTCGATGTCCATGTACATCTCGGCCAGCATGAACGCGATCGACTGCCGTTGGGCGATTGCCTCGCCGAATGCTTTCCGATTCTTCGCGTACTCGAGGGCGTATTCGTAGGCCCCGCGCGCAACGCCGACAGCCATGGCGGCTAGCGCCGTGCGCGAACAGTTCAGAAGAAGCTGAAAGTCGGTGCCGCTCTCTCCACCCAGACGTTGAGCGCGACAATCTTGAAATTCCACCGAGTAGAGCGGAAAGGCCTTCATCCCCATGTTCTGCTCGCGTTCTTTCACCGTCACACCGCGCGTGCCTTTCTTGACGAGAAATCCTTCCGTCCGGCCGTCGACGGAGGCGTAGGCGATCATCCACTCCGCCTCGGCAGCGTAGGGGACGTTGCACTTCGCGCCGTTGAGAACGAAGTCCCCGTTGGAGCGCGCGGCGGTCGTCTTCAAGGCCGTGCTGTCAAAGTCGTACCGCGGCTCGATGAGGGCAGCCGAAGCAGGGGCATACGTATCGGAGCAGAACTGAGGAAGGAGCTCCGCTTTCTGCTGCTCGCTGCCGCAGAGAAGAACAGGAAAGGCAACCAGATTGGGCGCCGATAGCGCCAGCGCTCCCGACAGGTCGCCCCACGCCAGCTCCTCGGCGGCCAATACTCCGGTCAGCGCGGAGCGCTCGCCGAACCCGCCGTACTGTTCGGGGATGCTGGCCGGCAAAAGCCCCAATTCCCATCCGCCCGTGAACATCGATTCAGCGAGCTCTCCATGTTCATCGGCCTCTCGCGCGCCCTCCCGAAGTTCCCTGGAGGCGAACTTGCGCGCCGCCTCGATGAACATCTGCTGTTCCTCAGAAGGCTCAAAGGAAAACATCACGATCCTCCACGATCTCGTTTCTCCATGTCGCCGGCCACTGTGCGCGAGGCGGCGAACAACACCAAAGTGAGCAGCGTGCTCAAAACGGGAATCAGATACATTGCGGAATGCAGGCCCTGTCCGCGGAACGGCTCGAGGATGCTCGCTCCGGCCGCCGCGGCTGCTTTACGCGTGAAGAGGTCGCTGACCATTCCGGTGGCCACCGGGCCGAACGAAGCGCCTAACACGTACATGGCGAAAAAGTAGATCGCCATGGCCGTGCCTCGGAGTGAAGGCTCCACGATGTCGTGGAGCGTGGCGTAGACGCTGGAGTAGTAGACGTACATGGCCATGCATCCTCCCGCCGCCGGAAGAACGAACCACAAGGTGTCATGGGCCGGGCTGCGAAGCGCGAGCAGGAGCAACGGAACTGAGATCAGAATCGAAACCGCGCCCACGATGAGTCTTCCGTTCTTGCGGCGCTGCGACAACTGATCGGCCAGCGCGCCGCCGATCAGAAGGCCGGGAATCCCGGAAAGGCCGAAGCTGAGCATCGACATGAGCCCGGCCTGACGCAGCGTCGCGCCGTGATATCGCATCAACAGCGGAGCGAGAAACGATCCGAGCGCGTACATGTTGAAGTTGTGCAGCGCCCCGGAGAGGATCAGCCACCACATGGTCGGGATGGTGAGGAGAGTTCGCCACGGCCCCTCACCCGGTCCCGCTCCGCGGGACCACCCTCTCCCCGCTTCGCGGGGCGAGGGGCCTTCCCCCGACGAGCGCCCTCTCACTGCTTCGCGGGGCGAGGGCCCTTCCCCCGAGCCCCCTCTCCCCGCTTGCGGGGAGAGGGATGGGGTGAGGGGCGCCTCTGCCATGCCGCGCGCCGGCTCGTCGATGAACAGGGCCGCAATCGCGCAGAAGACTCCCGGGATTCCGGCGACGAAGAAGGCCGCCCGCCAACCCCAGGTGTGGGCCACGAAGCTGCTCACCAGGTACGACAGCGCGATCCCGATCGGCAGTCCGAGCATGAACACCGACATCGCCCGCGCCCGCCGGGCAGGAGGGAAAAGGTCGCCGATCAGCGAGGTGGCCGCCGGAGCGCAGGCAGCTTCGCCGGCGCCGACGCCCAGTCGGGCCGCGAACATCTGCCCATAGCTGCGCGCCATGGCGGAGAAGCTGGTCAGAAGGCTCCACAGGAAAACGGCCAGGCCCAGAATTCTTTTGCGCGAAATGCGATCGCTCAATCGCCCGAGTGGAATTCCAACGAAGGCGTAGAGCAGCGTGAATGCCGTGGTGAGCGCGCCTAACGCGCTGTCGCTCAAGTTCCACTCTTTCCGAATCGGCTCCGCCAACGCTCCGCCGATCTGCCGATCGAAGAAGTTCATGGCATTGATCGCAAAGATGACCGACAGCGCGTATGCCGCGCGGGATCGATCGCTCATCGTCCGCGAAACTCCGGCTTCCGCTTCTCCAGAAACGCGCGCATTCCTTCTTTCTGATCGCTGGTCGCGAAGAGAAGCTGAAAGGCTTTCCGCTCCAGCATCATGGCGGCCTCCAGCGAGGCATCCTGTCCCGCCAGCACGACTTCCTTGATCTGCGTCACCGCCAGCGGCGGCATCGACGCGATGGTCCTGGCGATGCCGAGGGCGGTCTCGAATACCGCTCCATCGGCGACGACGTCGCTGACCAATCCCATGGCCAGGGCCTCGCGCGCGGTCACCGGCTCTCCGGTGAGCAGCATCCGCATGGCGCGGAACTTCCCCACCGCACGCGTCAGACGTTGCGTGCCGCCGGCGCCGGGCAGGATGCCGATGCGCACCTCCGGCTGTCCGAAGCTCGCGCCCTCGCCGGCGACGATGATGTCGGCCTGCATGGCCAGCTCGCATCCGCCGCCTAACGCGTATCCGTTGACGGCCGCGATCACAGGTTTGGGACAGGAAGCGATCGGCTTCCAAAGATCGCGCCGCGCCATCATACAGAGAGGTTGAGCGCATTGCGCACTTCCGGCCGGTTCAGTCGCACCACCGCAATTCCCTCGGCCGGTTTCTCGAGCAGGACTTCGCTCATCGCTTCTCCTTGTGTGGCACAGGCACTCCTGCCTGTGCCGGCACAGACAAGAGTGTCTGTGCCATATTCCGCGTCGGATCGGGCGCCACCTGCACGATCCGCTTACCGATGTTCTCGCCCTGAAGAAGACCGATGAACGCGCGCGGCGCATTCTCCAGACCTTGAACGATGTCCTCGCGGTAGCGGACCTTCCCCTCCCGCAGCCACTGCGACATGTCGCGCAGAAAATCGGGCATGCGGTCGGTGTGATCGAAGATGATCATTCCCTGGATCAGGGCGCGGGTCGCCAGAACCGATCCGAGGTTCGGACCGGGCCGCGGCTTGGCATCGCAGTATTGCGAGATCAGGCCGATGAGCGGAATGCGCGCGTGAACGTTGATCCGCTTCAGCACCGCCTCCAGGACAGGCCCGCCGACGTTATCGAAATAGATGTCGATCCCTTTCGGACAGGTAGCCTTCAGCGCCTCTTTGAGATCTGCGGTTTTGTAATTGATGCAGGCGTCGAATCCGAGGTCGTTCACCACATAGGCGCATTTCTCATCCGAACCTGCCGTGCCAACTACGCGGCAGCCTTTGATCTTCGCAATCTGGCCGGCCAGCGATCCGACCGCGCCGGCCGCCGCGGAGACAACCACTGTTTCTCCTTCTTTGGGATGGCCGATGTCTAACAGACCCACATAGGCGGTCAGGCCCGGCATGCCGAGAACGCCGACGGCAGTTGTGATCGGCGCCTGGGCGGGATCGAGCTTGCGCAGACCCTTGCCTTCGGAGACGGCGTAGGCCTGCCAGCCGTCGAGTCCGAGAACGTAATCGCCGGATTGGTAGCGGGGATTTTTCGATTCGATGACTTCGCTGATCGTCGAGCCGACCATCGGCTCGCCCAGTTTCGCCGGCTCGGCATACGACCTGGCGGTGCTCATCCGGCCGCGCATGTAGGGATCGACGGATAGATAGATGGTCTTGCGAAGCACCTGACCTTCGGGGACTGCAGGGACTGCATTGCTGACGATCTCGAAATTGTCTTCGCTCGGAAAATCCTCGGGGCGACTCTTGAAAATCACCTGCGTGTTCGACTCTTTCATCCCAGCTCCCCGGCCAGCGAGGCCGCTTTTCGAGCCAGCAGGGTGACCCGCTCGCCCAGCAACGCGAAGCGGGGGTCATCCGTCTGTCCACGGACATAGCGCGCATAGATCTGCTGCAGGACCACCGCCAGCTTGAAGAGGGCGAAGACTTCGTAGAGCGCGATGTTGTCGACGGCGCGACTCGAGCGCGACGCGTAACGCTGCAGGATTTCGCTGCGCGTGAACCATCCCGGCCGGGTCGTCACGGTTGCCACCGCGTCGTCGCGCGACTGTTCCGCGACATGGGTCCAATAGCAGAGAAGGATGCCGAGGTCGACCAGCGGATCGCCGATCGCGCTCATCTCCCAGTCGAGCACTGCCACCAGGCCATGCGGCGCCGACGCATCGAGCATGACGTTATCGAGCTTGTAGTCGCCGTGGACGAGCGCTGCTCGTGGCGGATCGGCGGGGATGTGCGCATCCAGCCACCTGGCCAGCTCTTCCATCTCCTGCAGGTCGCTGGTCTTCGAGCCGTGCCATCGCTCCGTCCATCCGCGAATCTGCCGCGCGACGAAGCCGGCCGGTTTTCCGAGCGCATCGAGCCCATGTTTAGCGACGTCGATGGCGTGCAGATCGGAGAGTGTGTCAACCATGGCCTCGCTGATTGCGCGGCGATGCCCCCGAACCGCTGATGGCTCGTCCTCGCGGATGATGATGCCGTGCCGCCGCTCCATGACGTAGAAGACAAATCCGGCGACGCTGAGATCGTCGCACAAGAGATACGGACGCGGCGCCAGCGGAAAGACCGGATGCACTGCTTGCAGCAGGCGGCATTCGCGGGCCATGTCATGCGCGCGCGGAGGCACCGGTCCAAACGGCGGACGGCGCAGCACCAGCTCGCGATCGCCGAAGCGCAGCAGATAGGTGAGATTGGAGTGACCGCCTGGAAATTGCTCGACTTCCATCGGTGCGCTGCCGCACTCTGGGAGAGTGCGGCGAAGATATTCTTCGAGACGCGCCCATTCGAGCTGCTCGCTCGCGCGAACGGGTTTCGTATCGACTGTCACGTGCGCCTCTGATCCGCGATCACGAGGCACGTCGTGGTCGCGTGGGCGTAGAGCTTTCCGGTTCCATCGATGAGGCGTCCTTCCGCAGTCGCCGTCCGACTGCCCATGTGGACGACCGTCCCTTCACTGCGCACCGTTCCCGTGGCGCCCGTAAGGGCACGCACGAAATTCACTTTGATCTCGAGCGTCGTGTAGCCCACGCCGGCGGGCAGCATGGAATGGACCGCGCAGCCCATGGCCGAATCGAGCAGCGTCGCCGCCAGACCGCCGTGCACGACGCCGATGGGGTTGTAGTGAAACTCGGCCGGCTCGGCAGCGAATACTGCCCGTCCCGGACTCACCTCGACGAGATTGAAGCCCATCAAAGCGCCAATCGGCGGAGGTGGCATCTCGCGTTTCGTGAACTTCTGCAGAAACTCCAGACCGCTGATGCCCCGCATCGCGTCCACAAAGAGACGCGGATCTTCCCAATCGAACGTCCGGCTCCGCTTTGTTGTGCTCATTTCATCCTGACCATTCTCGAGACCAGCCGCGGAACGAACCGTTTCAGCGGAACGGCCCACGTTTCCAATCCGCCGATGACAACTTCCTGCTTGCGATCGGCAACGGCATTGACGATCCGGTTGGCGCACTCCTCCGGCCGCATCGCGCGCTCGTGCGTTTCGTCCATCTTTCCGAACGCCGCGCCGTTCCCCGTCAACGCGTTGCGTGACACGTTGGTCCGGATGTAACCGGGGCAGACGATCGTGATCGCGATCCCGTCCTTCGCGACCTCCGCGCGCAGCGAATCGAAGAAGCCATGCAGCGCGTGCTTCGAGGCTGCATAGGTCGATCGCAGAGGAGTTCCAACGTAGCCGACCACGCTGCTGATCGGGACGATGTGTCCCGACTTTCTGGCCAGCATCGACGGCAGGACTGCTTTCGTTAGAGCAACCGTGCCGAAGAAGTTGAGCTCCATGATGGCGCGGTCGGTCGCCAGATCGGTATCCGCCGCCAGCGATCGCTGACTCACTCCCCCGCTGTGCACCAGGATGTCGACGCGATCGACGACCGGAAAGGAATCCGGGCGCGTGAGATCGAAGGGAAGTACGCGATGCCCTGTGCCTTCGCAGGCCCGGCGCACCCGTTCCAACTCGGCAGCATTGCGGGAGGAGAGAATGAGCTTCGCCCCTTCCCTGCTGAAGGCCACCGCGACCGCCTCGCCGATTCCGGACGACGCGCCGGTGACCCAGACGACTTTGTCGCGGAATCTCATCGTTCAATGCCCCTCATCCGCCCTTCGGGCACCTTCTCCCCGCGTGGCGGGGAGAAGGACCTCGCAAACAGTTCCCTCGCCCCGCGAAGCGGCGGGTGAGGGGCGGGCATCATCGATCCCCCGATCGCAACACATTGCGCGCGATGACCATCCGGTGCACCTCCGAGGGACCGTCGTAGATGCGGAATGCGCGAGCCTCGCGATAGAAGTGCTCCAGCGGCGTGTCGGTTGAGATCCCGAGTGCGCCGCAGATCTGAACGGCGCGGTCGATGATGCGATTGACGGCCTCGGCGACGAAGACCTTGCAGATCGAAGACTCGTGGCGGATGTCGTCTCCGCGCTCGTGCTTCCAGGCCGCCTGCATCACCATCAGCCGCGAGGCGTGCAGCTCGATCTCGGAATCGGCAATCATCCATTGCACCGCCTGATGCTCCGCAAGTTTTTTTCCGAATGCCTCGCGGACGTTCGCCCGCGCGACCGCGATCTCGAGCGAGCGCTGCGCGACGCCCATCCAGCGCATGCAATGCGTCAATCGCGCAGGGGTGAGGCGCACCTGCGCCATTTTGAAGCCCTGGCCGGGCTTGCCGAGGACTGCCGAATTGGGGACGCGAACGTTGTCGTACTGCACTTCGCCGTGACCTGGCTCGTGTCCGCCCATGGTCGGGATCGAGCGCAGCACGCGAAATCCGGGCGTGTCGGTCGGAACCAGAAACATGGTGACGCCCTTCTGCGCGTCGGTGACCGCCATCGTGATCGCGAATGCCGCGCCGGCCGCGCCGGTCGTGAACCACTTGTGGCCGTTGATCTCCCAACCGCCGTCGACCCGCGCGGCACGCGTCTGCATCATGGTCGGATCGGAGCCGGCGCCGGGCGCAGGTTCCGACATCGCGAAGCACGATCGAATTTTTCCTTCGATCAGCGGGCGAAGATATTTCTCCCGCTGCGCATCGGTGGCGTAGAGCGACAGCAGATGCATGTTGCCCTCGTCGGGGGCGGCGCAGTTGAGCGCCAGCGGGCCGAGGAAACTACGGCCGGCTTGCTCGAAGACGACGCACATCGCAACGGTGCCCAGGCCGAGTCCACCATATTCGCGAGGCAACTGGGGCCCGTAGATCCCGGCCTTGCGCGCCTTTTGGCGAAGTGAGTCGATGTCCGAAGTCCCGTTCTCCACCGGGATCACTTCATCGCGGACGAACGCCGCCACGCGATCGCGCAGCTCGATGAGATCAGGTGAGAGCTGGAAGTCCATTCCGTTCAGCTCTGGAGATTTTCGAAGATGGTGGCCGCCCCCTGCCCTCCCCCCACGCACATGGTCACCATGCCGTATCGCGACCGGCGCCGCCGCATCTCGCCGATGAGTTGAACGGTCAGCTTGGCGCCCGACGCGCCGAGCGGATGGCCGAGCGCAATCGCACCGCCATTCACGTTGACGCGCTCCTGGTTCATCCCCAGCTCGCGCATCACCGCCAGGGCCTGCGCGCCGAATGCTTCATTCAATTCGATCAGATCGATCTGCTCGAGCTTCAAGCCGGCGATCTTCAACGCCTTCGGCACGGCCGCCACCGGCCCCATGCCCATGATCTCGGGCGGTACGCCGCCGACGGCGAAGGATACGAATCGTGCTAATGGCTGGAGGCCCAGCTCCTGTGCGCGTCGCCGCGACATCACGATGACCGCGGCCGCGCCATCGGAGGTCTGGCTGGAATTCCCCGCCGTAACGACTCCCTGGACGTGAAAGACCGGACGCAGTTTCGCGAGCGCTTCCAGCGTGGTATCGGCTCGCGGGCCTTCATCGGTGTCGAAGGTGACGCGTTGCCGTTTCGCGTCATCGACAATTTCCACGTTGAGCGGAACGATCCCATCATCTGCGAAGCGTCCCTCCTTCTGCGCCGCCAGCGCTTTCTGATGGCTGCGGAAGGAGAAAGCGTCGGCATCCTGGCGAGAAATCGAGTATTTACGCGCAACGTTCTCCGCCGTCAGACCCATGCTCAGATAGACGCCGGGACGTTTTTCGATCAGGTCAGGATTGGGGCGGAAGCGGCCGTTCCCGCGCACGAGGCTCATCGACTCGGTGCCGCCGGCGATGATCTGCTCCGCCATCCCCGACATGATTCGCTCGGCGGCCATGGCGATGGTCTGCGATCCCGACGAGCAGAAGCGATTCACGGTCACCGCAGGCACCGAGTCGGGAAGGCCGGCGCGCAGTGCGGCGATGCGCGCGACGTTCGTTCCCGATTCGCCTTCCGGCATGGCGCAACCGAGGATGACGTCGTCGATGGCGTCGGGAGCAAGGGCGGGAGTGCGGCGCATCAGAGCGGTGATGACCTCCGCGGCCATGTCGTCGGGACGCGTCGTGCGAAGCGCTCCGCGCGGCGCCTTCCCGACCGCAGTGCGCAGACCGGCGACGATCACTGCTTCGTTCATGACTCCTCCGTGGTGGTGTCGCGGAACAGAATGCAGGTCGCCGTTCCGTGGGCACAGACGTTCCCCGCCGCGTCGACGATCCGTCCCTCGGCAGTCGCCGTACGCGAGCCTGCGTGCACGATGCTGGCGGTGCAGGTGAGCGTTCCGGTCTGTCGCGTGACCGCGCGCGTGAAGTTGATCTTCATCTCCAGCGTGGTAAAGACCTTTCCTGCCGGCATGACGGAGTTGACGGCGCAACCGAGGGCGGTGTCGAGCAGCGTGGCTGCAAAACCTCCATGCGCGATGCGAAGGCCATTCTCGAATTCGGGCGTAGGCTCGGCAGTCACCACCACTCGTCCTTCGTCCACTTCCACGATGCGGATGTTGAGCAGCCGCGCCATGGGAGACGCTTCCAGTTCTCCGGCCACGAGCTTGCGCATGTATTCGAGGCCGCTCATCACGCGGCGCGGTTGTGCAATTTCGGCCATTTTCAATTCCTCAACGGCTTTCCGCTGGCCAGCATGAATTGGATGCGTTCGACGGTCTTCGGTTCGCGGCAAAGCGCCACGAAGACCTCGCGCTCGCGATCGAGAAAAAATTGTTCGTCGACCCACTGCCCGGAGGACAGGTCGCCGCCGCACAGAATCGACGCGAGTTTGGAGCTGATCACCGCGTCGTACTCGCTCATGTACGCGCCCTGCTGCATGACGTAAATGCCGGCCTTGAGTGCCGCCAGGACGTCGCGTCCGGCGGCGTAGCAATTTTTCTCGCGAGCAGGAGCGGAATATCCGTGTGCCGCCAGCTCGAGCACTTCCTCTTTTGCCTCGGCCATCAGGTGATCGCGGTTCATGACGATGCGATCGGCGTCGGTCAGAAATCCGAGCTCCCGCGCCTCAGCGGCGCTGGTCGAGACTTTCGCCGCGCCGATGGTCTGCAACACGTTCTGCACGAATGGAAGCGGATCGGCATTCGGTGTCTGCCTGAGTGCGGGCGACACCACGCGGCGGATCAGCTCCTTGCAACCTCCCGCCCCCGGCACGAGACCGACACCAACTTCCACTTGCCCCATGTACGTTTCGGCGGCCGCCACGATTCGCGCCGCAGCCATCGCGACTTCCGCGCCGCCGCCCAGGGTGCGGCCGAATGGGGCGGCCACAATCGGCTTGCTGCAGAAACGAACCGCCATGAGCGCGTCCTGCATGGCCTTCACGCCGCGGTTGAGCGCTTCGCTTCCGTTCGATCCGAAGCCTCCCGCAAGGTTTGCACCGACGCAGAAGTCCGCTCCGTCGTTGCCGATGACCATGCCTGCCCACGCGCCGCTCTCCAATGCCTCCACCGAATGAACGATCATGCTGCGCACGTCGTCATCGAGCGTGTTCATCTTGGTGTGGAACTCGAGTTGAAGCACGCCGTCGCCGATGTCGATCAGACTGGCGCCTTTGTTCTCCCGGACAGCGTGTGGCACAGACACTCCTGTCTGTGCGTAGAAATGTTCTTTCTCCAGCACCCACGCCGGAACATCGACGCCGTACTTCTTCATCGCCTGGGCAGTCGCGCGAACGCCGAGCGCATCCCACAACTCGAAGGGCCCCATTTCATGGGAAAAGCCCCAGCGCATCGCGCGATCGACATTGCCGATGTCATCGGTGATCTCTGGAATGCGATGCGCGGCGTAAGCGAGGGAGTTGTAGACGACATGACGCGCCAGCGCGCCGGCCTTGTCGTCCAGCTGCAGCACAAAGTTGAGACGCTGGGGCAGGCTCCTGATTTTGTTCGCCTCTGCCAGTGAGGGAATTTCGGGCTCGCGACGCTGGCGGTATTCGCCGGTGTCGAGATCGAGCGTTTCGATGGACTTCCCGCCCTTCTTGTAAAAGCCCTGCCCGCTCTTGTCGCCGAGCCGGCCGCGGTCCATCTGCTTCTTGCGCAGCGCTTCCACGCGAGGAGAACGGAGCACTTCGCGCGCGGGATCGTTCGGGATCAGGTCGTAGAGATTTTTCGCGACGGAGCTGGAGACGTCGAGTCCTACCAGATCCTGCAGCCGGAAGGCGGCCGTCTTCGGGCGGCCGATCAGCGGTCCGACGATGGCGTCGGTCTCCTCGATGGTGTAACCGCGCTGCAGCACGAAGTCGAGCAACATCGCGCCCGACATGGAAGCCATGCGGTTGGCGATGAAGTTCGGCGTGTCCTTGCAGATCACCACGCCCTTGCCCAGCCGGCGCTCTGCGAAATCGCGAACGAAATCCGTGATCCTCGGATCCGTTTCCGCGGTCGGGATCACTTCCAGCAGTTTCATGTAGCGCGGCGGATTGAAGAAATGGGTGCCCAGGAAATACGGCTTGGCGGCGATCTTTGAAATCGGAAGTCCCGATGTATTGCTCGAGACGATGCTGTCGGGCTTGCGCAGGCGATCGATGCGTGCGATCAGATCGCGTTTCGGCTGCAGCTCTTCGACAATGGCCTCGATGATCCAGTCGCCTTCGCCGATCCACGCTTCGTGTTCGTCGAGATTTCCGATGGTCACCAGGTCGGCCGTCTCGGCCGTGAAAAATGCAGGCGGCTTCGATTTCTTCAAGCGCTCGAGCGAGGCCGCCACGATCTTCTGCGAGATATCGAGCAGGTAAACGGGCACGCGCGCATTCGCAAAATGAGCCGCGATTCCCCCACCCATCGTTCCCGATCCGATGACGACGGCGCGGCGAATGGCACGGGATCCCTCGCCCCGCGAAGCGGGGAGAGGGTGGTCCCGCAGAGCGGGACCGGGTGAGGGGCGCGTTTTCATACGTTCCCCGCAAATAAATCCGGATCCGTCTTCTGCAGCCGCTCGATGAAGTCCTGCCACAGCGGAGCGATCACGGGGATCCGGGCAATTTCGCTCTTGGTTCTGCGCGCAGCATCCGGCGCGATCGGGATCGGCTCCAATCCGGTCGCGCGCGCCGCCTGCGCCACCGACATGTTGCGCAGCACCATCCCCTCCAGCAGCAGCATGCGGACGAGCGCCAGCGGAATGCTGTCGGCGGTGGTGATCGCGCCGTGATTGGGAAGGATCGCGATCGGTTTTTTCCCCAGCGAGTGGGCGATCGGCATCACGCGCTCTTCCTCCGACGCCAGCCCCTCGTAGTTCTCGTCGATGACCGCCACATCATCTATTAATAGACAACTCTCCTGATCGAAGACCTCCGGAACCCGTCGAAATGCGCTAAATGTAACCACTGCAGGAGGATGCGTGTGCATAACCACCGTCGCCTGAGGATTCTCGCGGTGGATGATGCCGTGAAGGCGAATCGTGTCGTTGACGTAGGCGTCCCCTTCGACGACCTTTCCCGAAAAGTCGACCACCACAACGTTGCGCGGCCGCAGGGTGGCGAAGGACGGCCCGAAGTGATTCACGAGCATGCGACCCTTGCCGATGGCCACGCTGATGTGTCTGGCGTTGGCCGCGCTCAAGCCGTTT